>Ga0335069_10000350_pt1 | contig 78847 bp, 66 predicted proteins | sample Lox_Sample_11_FD_206714 | JGI IMG/M metagenome (GOLD analysis project Ga0335069, IMG submission 206714) | Soil microbial communities from Loxahatchee National Wildlife Refuge, Florida, United States - Lox_Sample_1.1 | ecosystem: Environmental > Terrestrial > Soil > Wetlands | place: USA...
GCGAGACCGGCGGACTCTCCGCCACCCGCGGCCCGGGCGGCGTCCTCGGAGGGGGGCGACGAAAGCGGCGCTCCGCATCTCCCCCCAACCCGAACCGACCCGCACTCGGCGCGGTAGGGCGAGGCTCTGGGGAAAACAGCTTTTCACCGCTCCTGCGCGAACGCTTGGGCCAGCTCCTCTGGCTCGAGCACCACCCGGAAGCTCGAGGCTCCGGCGCGGGTGAGCCGGGTCCCCCACTCGGCGAGCCGGGCCCGGTAGGCCGAAGGGTCCTTCTCGTCCGCGGCGAGCCGCTTCACGTTCATCGCCACGACCTCGGTCCCGGTGAGCTCGCCCGGCTCGAGGCTCCGCTTCGCGCCCTTGGGCAACTCCTCCTTGAGGTCGCTGAAGATGATGATCTCCTTCTGGCCTGCCCGGGTCTCGCGCAGGTACTCGGCGGCGAGGAGGATGGCGCCGGTCACGTCGGTGTACTGAGCCCGCCGGGCGTTCCGAGCGAACCGGTCCAGAGTCCCCGACAGGGTGAGTTTCTGCGCATTGGCGCGGCTGGGCTGAGCGTCGAAGTTGATCGCCGCCTCTACAGCGGTGCGATCGTAGCTGCGTTCCTCGACCCGGATGACGAAGAAGCTGTCGCCGGGGTGGATCCCCGGGAGGAGACCCGCGCGGGTGATCCGGACCATCTCACCGAGCTGGTCGAAGTAGGTGCCGGACACGTCTATGAGGACGGCGGTGGCCCGGGCGTGGCTCCGGGCGTCGCTGCAGGCGCAGAGTAAGAGGATGCCCAGGGTGGCGAGGCTTCGGGAAAGGCTCGCGCGGCTCGCTCGGACAGGGCTCATCGAGGGGCCTTGAAGGTGACGGTGCGCTCGGTCGGGTTCCGCAGAGCGCCGGCCTCGACGGGGCCTTGGGCGCCCGGCGCGCGTCCCTTCGCGAGGCGCTCCACCTGCAGGGGAATGACGATGTAGATGTCGAAGACGAAGGCGAGGACCGCGGTCAGGTAGCGCACGAGGTGGGCGCAGAGTCGGACGACGATGGCGCTCCCCCGGACGAGGAGCTGCAGGGCCCGGCCGATGACGTGCCGGCCGCTCTCGACCAGCATCTCCAGGGGCACGGCGATCATGGCCAGGATCCAGGGAAGGATGAACCCGAGCACCGCCTGTCCGATCACCGGGATCTTGGAGACGAGAGGCGCCGCCACCTCCACCTTGCCGCGGGCCGTCTCTCCAGCGAGGGCGAGGGCCAGGGCTTTATCGGCCTCGAAGAGCTGCTCGCGCAGGATCGCCAAGGACGCCTCGACCGCGGCGAGGAGGGCGAGGCCAGTGAGCGCCACGAGGAAGATGATCCGCCGCCTCGAGGCGGGGAGCCCGGAAAGGCGGGGGAAGAGGTGGGTGATCCCCAGGGTCTCCATGAGAAAGATGCCCGCCGCGACCTCCATGAGGACGATCACCAGCGCGGCGATCATCGAGATGGGCATGCCGAGCACCCAGCCCCCACTCGGCACGAGCTCGGACATCGGCCGCGCGATGAGCTGGAAGTTCACGAGCCCGCCGAAGCCGGCGACCGCGACCACGAACAAGGAGATGATGAAGAGGTTCAAGGTGCTCGCGGAGAGGCCACGCTCGACCAGGTCCTCGCCGCGCCGGATCTTCTCGTACCGCTCCATGTAGGCATCGATCCGGCTCGAGGCGGAAAGGGCCCCGGTGACGGCGCGCTGGACCTCTTCCAGGAGCGCTCGGATGGCCTTCCAGATGGGGGCGGTCTGGGCGAGGACCTTGTGGCGTCTCGCCATCGCCTCGCGGTACTCGGAAAGGGCCTTCTTCTCCGAAGCCACGGCGGAGCGGTGGATCTCGTCGAGCACCTTCTGCACCGTGCGGTCGCCGGCCTTGGGCATGTTGGCCATCGCCTGGACGGCCTCGGGCCAGCCGGGGGCCTCGGGCGGGGTAAGAGCCGACGCCTTCAGGTCCTCCTCGACCGTTCGCACGCTCTCGTCGAGCCGCCGGTGCAACCCCGGGTACTCCTTCAGTTCGGCGGTGAAAGTGGTGGCGAGCCTTTGGAACTCGTGCTCCAGACGGGCCTCCGACTCGGCCCGCCCGGCCTCGAGCAGAACCTCGCGGTTCCGCCGCCGAAGGTCGTCCGACACACTCCTCAGCCAGCGGGCCACGAGGCGGAGAGCGCCGCCCAGGGCCGTCCCGAGCTTGCGAAGCCCCCGGTGGACCGGCACGCGGGCCGCATAGAGGAGCACCTGGCTCAGGAGCCAGAGGACCACGAGCGAGAGCGCCGGACTATCGGGCCACAAGTACAGGCTGTGCATGCACCGCGATTATGGGACGACGGTCACGCGCGTCAAACCGACCCGTGCGGGCAATGTAGTCACATCCAGTTGAATCGACGGGTTGTGGAGAGGGGTCCCGTGGCGGGAATGGCGCGCGAGACCGGCCGGTCGGGCGAGCGGTTCCCGGTGCGAGGAAGGCGGAGGCTGACCTACACCTCGGCAGCCGCGGGCCGCGCCTCATTCACGGCGAGGGCGTTAGGATCGGATCGGACGCGTGAAGGAGCCTCGTCCTTAGGGTGCAGGGCTCGACCGCGCCCTCGGGAGCGGTGGCGCCCAGGAGACAGAACTCGGGCCCCGGGCCCAGGGCGAGTTGCCGCTGCCAGAGCTCGGCGGGGGGCACCCGGGCCAAGAACTCCGAGTAGCCGAGGTGGACCGGTTTTCCGAACCAGACCACCGGGTCTGGCGTGGACATCCCCTCTCGGATGCGGCGGTAGAGACCACCCACTCCGCCCAGAGCCATCCGAGCCGCTCCGTCATGCGGGTCGCGACGCTGGCCCGAGACGGCGGCCTCGTTGAGCGCCCCGAGGGCGGTGAAATCCTCCACGAGGTACCAGTCCTCGAGCGCCGTCGGGACCGGCAGCCACGGGGCGCGGGACACCTCCAGCACCCGGGAGCCGTGGTAGCCGGGCGGCGGCATCTCCGCGAGCGCGTGGTGGAATGCGAGCAGGGCGTCCGCGTAGCTGCCCGGGTCGATTTCAACCCGGGGCCAGTGCCAGAAGACATAGGCGAGCATGTCCGGGGTCTATCGCGGTAAAGCGCGTCCGTCGAGATTTGAGGGCGCTGACCGATCGCGCCCGGTCCATTCCGCCTTGGGGGAGAGAAGCCGCCTCTCGCTTCAGGCGGCCGCGGGCAGGACCGAGAGCGCCGCCCCCAAGGCGCCCACGAGCTGCGGGTCGGGCACGACCAGGACTGGCCTCCCCATCTGCTCGGCGAGGGCGGCGACCATGGCGGCGTTCAGGGCGAGGCCTCCGGAGAGAAAGACGTCCCTTGCTTTTGCCCCCGGGCCTCGGGCCAGCGCCGCCACCCGGGAGGCGAGGGAAAGGCAGAGGCCCCGCACGATCCCATCGAGCGGCTCGCCCGCCGCCACGAGCGAGATCACCTCGCTCTCGGCGAAGACCGTACAGGTCGAGGAGACGAGGACAGCTCGCCCCGCGCCGGCCGCTAGGGCGGCCACCTCCCCGAGCGGGACCTTGAGCCGGCCGAGGATGACCTCCAGGAACCGGCCGGTCCCCGCCGCGCACTTGTCGTTCATGGCGAAGTCGAGCACCTGGCCCAGTTCCCCGAGCCGGATGGCCTTGGTGTCCTGGCCGCCCATGTCGACGAGCAGCCCCGGCCGTCCGGTCCGGGCGAAGGCCCCGCGGGCGTGGCAGGTGATCTCGGTGACCGCCCGGCCGCCCTTGACGCGCTTGCGGCCGTAGCCGGTCGCGCCGACGGGGACGAGAGGGCCGGCCTCGCCCCTCACCGCCTCGAGCAGGCGCAGGACCTGAGGCTCGACCCGGGGATCGGCCGGCTCGACCGCGCTCTTCAGGATTCGCCCCACCTCGTCGACTGCGACCGCCTTGCAGGTGGTCGAGCCGACGTCCACGCCCAGCGCCGCCGCGATCACGCGAAGCCCTCCATGAACGCCATGAGCCGGTTCTCCCCCGCCTCCGCCGCGAAGGAGCGCGGGTCGGAGTGGTCCGCCTCGAGGAGGAGCACGCGGATCTCGAGCTCCTCGGAGAGGATCTGGCGAAGGTCGACCTGGCCGATCGAGTACGGCTTGCAGGAGCGGTCGCTGTGCAGGACCGCCCCGTCCACCCGGTACTCCCTTGCGAGCCGGCTCAGGGTGGCGAGCCTGTGGCGCAGGTCCTCGTTCAGGATGACGTGGGTGTAGGCGACGGCGGCGGAGCCGAACGGGTCCAAAGGGTCCACCCGCCGGCCGGCCTCGGCCCAGGCGCTCGTGTAGCTCGTGCACACGAAGTTGAATCCGTGCTCGGCGAGGAGCGTGGCGAGAGGGCGGATCCAGAACCAGATGGGCAAGTTATCCCAGAGGAGGCGGTGCCGCTCCTCGCGGATGCCGCCCACCCCGCGTTTCACCCGGTCGGCGAGCTCGTCGCGGAGCATCCGGTAATAGGCGTTGCACTCCTCCGTCCCGCGCAGGGAGACGATGGGGGCCATGTGGAAGAATCCGTCGATGCCGGTCCAGGGCGCGGGCCGGCTCTGGCTCATCGCCAGGCATTCCCCCCAGAGCAAGCTCCCCTCCCGGGCGAGGCGGGTCACCTCCCGCAGCTCCTCCGGCTCGACCCGGCGCCGGGCGACTCTCTCCGCCACCCGGACCGCCTCCTCGAGCTGATCGCGCACGTAGCGAAGCCGGTGGGGGGGCGCCTCGCCGTACACGTAGGGGGTGTCGATGAGGACGAGCGGCACCCGGAACCGCTCGGCCAGGGCGCGATACCAGTAGAGCACCGTCTGGCAGATGTTCGTGCAGCAGCAGAGGAGGTCGGGCCGAGGGAGCCGCCCCACCGGCGTTTGACCGGTGAAGGCAGAGCCCAGGTCGGTGCGGGCGTAGCTGCAGAGGTCCCGGGAGTAGCCCTCCTCTTCGGCTGCGGCGGCGAGGGTCGTCACGAGCCGTTTCACCCCGCAGATGGCGGCGTGGTTCTCCGGGTAGACCGTGTGGAACCCGAGAGGCCTTAAGAGCTCTACCGGAAAGCCGCTCGTCACCCAGGCGACCGGCACCGCCCCCTCGGCGTAACGGCCCTGGAGGTAGTGGGCGGTCATGAGCTCCTTCAGCTTGCGGGTGGACTCGAGGGGTGGGCCGAAGGGGCCATTCGGGCGCGCCGGGCGGCGCGAACGCCCTCTCTTCAAGGACGAGAGAGCTCTCGCCACCCTTGGCGCCAGATGGTAGCGAGCTCGCCTCAGCATCTTGAGGCCGCCCTCCCGGCGGAGATCATCTCCACGAACGCCTCGATCCGGGTGACCGCCTGGGCGGCGAGCTCTTTCTCGAGCTCGCCTTCGAGGAAGAGGACCGGGAGGCCGCGGGAGGCAAAGGCGCGGCGGAGGGCGGGAACGTCGAAAAGCTCGGGTTCGCAGAATTTCACGACGTGGAGGAGGACCCCCCGCGCCCCCGAGCGCTCGGCTAGGGCGAGAAGGTGTCTCACCCGTAGCTCGACGTCGGTGCACCGGGTCGGGCAGGGGGGGAGGGCCAGGTAGCGCTCCGAGATCCGGGTGAAGGGGTCCTTCATCGTCGGGCCACTCGGGGGCGATCGCACCAGGCGGCGGCCGACGGCGGCGTAGTCGTCGGCGCAGACGTAGGCCCCGGCGCGGTTCAGGGCCTCGAGGACCGCGGGGGGCTCGGGGAGGTAGCCCGACACGAGGATCGGGATGCCCGGCACCACCGGCCCCTCTGCGAGGCGCCCCCGCGCGCCGCGCAGCTCGGCCAGGTGGTCCTCGGGCCAGAGCCACTCGCCGCGCCGGAGGAGAGCGTAGAGCTCGTTGTCTCCCATGGCGAGCCGGGCCCTCGAATCGAGGAGGGCTGCGCGGGCGGCGTCGATCTCGTCGTGGAGTCGCACCGCCGCGAGGAGGCGCTCCGGGTCGAGCGGCGCGCCGGAGAGGGCCTCGAGAGAGGCGGCGAGGGCGCGGAGCTCCTCATCGAGGTAGGAGAGGGCGGACGGGCGCCCGGGGCCCCGGGGATGCAGGAAGGTGAGGGTGGGCCGGTCGAAGCCGCCGAGATCCTTGAGGAGGGTGGCGAGCCCCTGGATCGAGTCGCAGGTGTGCGGGAACAGCACCGCGTCCACGAGGTCTGCGCCTCCGGAGGTGAGGAAGGCGAGGGCGTTGCGGGCCAGGGCGCAGACGTACGGCTGCAGCCGCCCCGCCCCGGGCCCCCGGGGCGGGCCGGGCGGCCCCCACAGCTCGACCGCGAGGAGGCCGAGCGCGGTGAAGAGCTCCTTGGGGTAATGGATGGGCAGGACGGCGACGGCCTTGCGGCCCTCTTCCGTGCGCTGCCGGGCGAGGTACGGTTTCCGCGTGAGCGCGTGTTCGGGAGAGTCCGACACCGGCCTCATTCTCTCCCTAGACCGATGCCATTCGCCAGCGGGATGAGTCCGTTGAGGCGAGCGGCAATGCCCTCGTCTCCACTCGGAGTTCTTCTTTGGCCCGGGCCGCGTTGGTCCGAGAGAAGGGGAGGGGGGACGGCCTTGGCTGCCCGGCGGGATCAAGGTATGAACCGCGCCGCGATGCCTCCCAAGGAGTCGCCCTCCGTTCGGCGCGCGCTCGTCCCGCACGAGCACGGAGCGTGGGGACAGATGGTGCTCTCTCTCTCCTCGGGCCTCGCCCTGGGCCGCTTCACCGCGGCGGCGCTCCTTCTCGCCCTAGCGGTCGTCCTCCTCTTCATCGCGCACGAGCCCCTTCTCGTCTCCCTGGGGCACCGCGGAGAGCGCCTGCGCCAGAGCGAGGGGGCCCGGGCGTTAGGATGGGCTGCGGCCCTGGGGGCCTTGGCGGGGGTGGCGGGGGCGGCGGGGATTTATCTCGCCCAGCCCGGGGCGCGCCTTTGGGCCCTTCCCCCGGTGGTGCTGGCCGGGTCTGTCGCCTGGCTTTCCTATCGGAGGAGCGAGAAGACCGTGGCCGGGGAGATCGCGGTCGCCTCCGCCTTCGCCTCGGCCGCAGGAGTGGTAGCCCGGGCCGGTCTCGCCGAAGGAAGGGTGGCCCTCGCAGTGGTGGTCTGCTGGATCCTCTCTTTCGCGGCGGCGACGCTTGCCGTGCAGGCGGTGCTCCTTAGGGCGCGCACGAGGGGAGAACGCGATCCACGCGCGACCCACGGCACGGGCGTGGCTCTCCTTTGGGCCTTGGCGGTCGCTCTGGCTGGCGCAGGCCTGCCTGCTACGGTGCCCGTCGCCGTCTCGCCCACCCTCCTCCTCTCGCTCTGCGTCTGCCTTGTGCCGGTGTCGGCTCGAAGGCTGCGCCTCCTGGGGTGGGCGCTCGTCGGGTCGTCGCTCTTGACCCTGGTCGTGCTCGTGGGCGGGCTTCGGTAGGGAGGGTCAGGGGGGAGGCGTGAGCCCCGACAGCTCCCGGGCTCTCGGGGCCCTTCGCCCCAGGACGGCCGCGATCCCGACGCCCACCGCGGCGAGGACGACCCCCAGAAACCCGCTCGCCGTCGGCCGCTCGTCGAGGAGCGGCCAGGCGAGGAGGACCTGGGCGACGGGGGTGAGCTGCAGCCAGGCGGCGGCCTCGGAGACGGACAGGTCGCCGTAGGCGTCCGCCATGAGGAGCTGGGCGGCGAAGGCGGCGAGGCCCACGAGAAGGCCGAGCCCCCAGGCGGCCGGCGAAGCGGGCCAGGGATCGAAGGCGAAGGGGAGGACCACGGGCAGACCCACGAGACAGAAGAAGAAGAAGATGGTGGGAGCGTTCTCGGTCCCGCGCATGGCGCGCATGACGTTGGCGCTCGCCGCCGCGAACACCGCCGCCCCCAGGGCGGAGAGGGTGCCCACCCCGGGCCGTACCGGGAAGCCCCCGCCGAGGGCGAGCGCGACCCCCGAGGTGGCCAGGACGAGCCCGAGGAGGAGGTGTGCCGTGGGCCGCTCGCCCAGGGCGAAGATCGACATGAGGGTGGCGATGACGGGAAAGAGATTGTAGAGGAGGCCGGCCTGTCCGGCGGGGATCCGGGCCAGGGCGAAGAAGTAGAAGACCACCACCAGGCCGCCCGAGACGCCGCGGGCGAGGAGGAGCCGCCCATTGCGCGGGCGGTAGGTCCCGGGCCGGAGCCGGAACAGGACGAGGGAAGCGAGCGCACCCACCGCGAAGCGGACCACCGAGAGGTGGCCGGCGGTGAACGAGCCGGGGAGGCGGGAGGCGCGGCGGGCCAGGACGGCCATGAGGCCGAACGAGAGTCCTGACAAAAGGAGCTCGAGCCGGGCCCTCGCGCGGCGGTGAGGCCCCGTTACCCGGCCGGGCGGCGCCGACGGAGGAATAGACCCGGTCTCCTCGTCGCCCATGCCACGATGCTAACCGGGGCGGGGGTCGCAGGGCGCCCTTCAGGCTCGCTCGCCCTGCGACCCCTTGTCCTTGCGCTCCGGTCGAGACCGCGCTCTTTTGTCGAGATGCATCTCTTCTCGCCCCTCTCCCTTCGCGGCGTCTCGCTCCGCAACCGGATCGGCATGTCCCCCATGTGCCAGTACTCGGCCGTGGAGGGGCGGGCCAGCGACTGGCACCTCGTCCATCTGGGCTCGCGCGCCGCCCTGGGGGCGGGCCTCGTCATGACCGAGGCGACTGCGGTCGAGGCCCGGGGGCGCATCTCCCTTGCCGACCTCGGCCTGTGGGAGGACGGGCAGATCGAGCCGCTCGCCCGGGTGGTGCGCTTCGTGGAGTCGCAGGGGGCGGTGGCAGGGGTGCAGCTGGCGCACGCCGGCCGAAAGGGCTCGGTCCGGCCGCCCTGGGAGCCCGGGGGGGCGCTCGGGATCGGGGAGGGCGGCTGGCCGGTGGTCGGCCCGAGCGCGCTGCCCTTCTCGCCCTCGTCCCCGACCCCGTTGCCGCTCGACCCGGAAGGCCTTGGCGAAGTGGTCCAAGGCTACCGCCGCGCCGCGGTCCGGGCCCGGGAGGCGGGTTTCCGGGTGGTCGAGGTGCACGCGGCCCACGGGTACCTACTCCACCAGTTCCTCTCGCCGCTCAGTAACCAGCGCACCGACCGGTACGGCGGGTCGCTCGAGAACCGGTGCCGGCTCTTGCGCGAGGTGGTGGCGGCGGTGCGGGCCGTCTGGCCGGAGAACCTCCCCGTCCTCCTGCGGCTCTCGGCCACCGACTGGGTCCCGGGGGGATGGGACCCGGACCAGTCGGTGGAGCTGTGCCGCGGCCTCGGTGCGCTCGGGGTCGATCTCGTCGACGTCTCCTCCGGCGGAACCTCGCCCAGCGCCGCCGTGCCCGCCGGCCCCGGGTACCAGAGCGCCTTCGCCGAGCGAATCCGCCGGGAGGCGGGGATTCCCACCGCGGCGGTGGGTCTCATCACCTCTCCCGAGCAGGCCGACCACATCGTCCGAAGCGGGCAGGCCGACCTGGTCCTCCTGGGGCGCGAGCTCTTGCGCGACCCCGGGTTCGCCCTTCGAGCTGCCAGGGCGCTGGGGGCGGAGGGCTCCTGGCCTCGGCAGTACCTCCGGGCGAGGTGAGTCGAGCGGCCCGTCTGGCCGTCGAAGGGCGCGGACCCTAGCGCGTCGAGGCTCGCCTCGCCCAAAGGTGCAGGAACACGGCCGGCGCCGCCAGCACCGCCGCGTATCCCAGACGGCCGAACTCCGGGGTGGCGAGCGAGAGATCGGCCGCCCCGTGGAGGGTCGCGGAGAGGAGCAGGGCGGGGAGTGTCCAGCGGATCCCGCGCGCTCCGCCCCCCAAGACGAGCCCGAGCGGCGCGGCCAAGACCGCGTGGGCGACCGGGGCGAGCGAGGACCGCAGGACGAGCAGGATCGGGTCGGCGTCCCGCAAGACGGTCGCGCACTCGAGCGTGGCGAAGGAGGCCGACACCGCGAGCACGGTGCGGACGACGAGCCCGCTCCCCGCGCGGCGCGTCCCCACGGAGGCGAGCGACATCCCGAACAGCTTGGCGCTTTCCTCGATGAGACCGATGGCCCCTGCGAGGGCGACCCCTCCGCTTCCCCCGGCCGAGACCTCCGCCCAGGAGACCCGCATTCCGCGGTGCTCCAGGAGGGCGTATCCGCCCCACGCCACGAGGAACGCGGACAAGCCTCCCAAGAGGCCCCGGGCCGCGGCGCGGAGCGCTCCCTCTGGAGCCCGCCAGGCCAGGGCGGCGATCCAGCCCGCGCCGCAGGCTCCGCAAGCGAACAATCCCAGGGACAAACCGCATCCCCCCTTCGCATGGATCGTGGGTGTAGAGCGGACATGTAGGAAGGCCCTCTCCGGTGTCGGTCTCGGCGAACCCTGGCGCGCGGCGGAGAAGGGAAGAACGCTACCCGACTCGTGAATTGGTCAGGGCCCAGCACGCTCAGCAAAAACGACTAGACCCATTCGGGCCTTGCCTCGCAAGGGGAGGCATGAAACGAGAGAGGCGACCCTCGCGAGAGAGACTTGCCCCGGAAGACCGAGATGATCGGCGCGCACGCCTGGAACGAGCACTTGGACCTCGGACACGAGGCACTGGATCAGGAACACCACCTGCAGGTGGCGCTTGTGTCGGCGCTCGCCGCGGCCATCGAGCACGGCCATCCCGCCGAGGCGCGGAGGCTCGCGGCGCAGCTGCTCGCGTTCAGCGGCTTGCACTTCGGCGGCGAGGAGCTGCTCATGAGCGCCACCGCCTACCCCGATCGCCAGCGGCACGGGGACGAGCACCGGATGCTCACCCAGGCGATGCAGGAGGTGGAAGGGGCGCTCGAGCGCGACGAGCGCGAGCTGGCCCTGGCCTTCGCCCTGGACCTGCGCGCCGGGCTCGCCGGGCACATCCTCGGTTCGGACCAGAAGCTGGCCCTTCACGTCCGGTCGTGATCGCCCTTTCGAGCGGGGCGCCTCTCTAGCGGCCGGCCGCTTTCGGCGCGAGGCCGAGGAGTTGCTCGAACTGCTCGGCCGACTCGACTTTCCCCTGGACGAGGAAGGTGGGCGTTCCCCGGATCCCGAGCCCCGCGCCGCTGCGGATGTCGGCGGCGAGGCGTTCCTGGGTCTCGGGCGAGACGAGGCAGGCCCGGAAGGCGTCGAGGTCGAGGCCGCCCAGGCGTGCGATCTCCTCGGGCTCGAGATGGGACGATTGGTTGGCGAAGGCCGCGTCGTCGTAGGCCTCGAAGCGCCCTTGCTTCTCGGCGCAGATCCCGCCGCGGGCCAGGTCGCAAGCGCCCTCGTGGACGGTCGAGGGGAGGCGGGGGTTGCAGGAGGCGTCGAGCGGGAAGTAGCGGCGGACGAGCCGGACGTCGGGTCGCCTCGCGAGGATGGACTTCTCCCGCGCGTGCATGCTGGCGCAGAAGGGACACAGGTAATCGCTGTACTCGTAGATGACGAGCGACCCCGAAGGCCCGACGGGGAGGGCGGCCGCGAAGGCCTTGGCCGGGGAAACCGGGGCGAGGGCGTGGCCCACGAGGAGGGCCGCCGCCAGCGCCGCGACCGCTCCGGAGAAGGCGGCCGCCGCCTTGGGGTGAGCCCGTAGGGTCTCGAGGTCGGCCCGGAGCGCCGCTCGGGCTCCTCCGGCGTGGCTGACCGTGGCGATCGAGAGGGCGAGGAGGCCGAAGGAGAGCGCCCAGGACGCCGCGCACAGGATGCAGAACTTCCGGAGCACGAGCTCCGAGATGGCCGCGAGGACGACTGCCCCGGCCGAGAGGAACCCGGCGGCGAGGAGGAGGAGCCCGCCGGGCCAGGTCGGCGAGCGCCGGGCCCGGCGGAGCCCCGTGGCGGCAAGGGCGGCCATCGTCAGGTAGACGAGCGCGCCCCAGGCGGCGAGGGGCACGCCGAGGAGCGCCGAGTAGCGGGAGAGGGCGACGTCTGTGCAGCTCACCCGGGCATCGATGTCGCAGAAGCTCCGGCCGGCCCCGGTGTGGGCGCGCACGTGGATGAGCCACAGGTCGGAAGAGACGAGAAGGCCGGCGAGCGCGAGGACGAGGATGGCCGTTCGGAGGAAGGGGGACGCAGGCGTCCGTGCGCCCGGGGCGGCCTTCTCCGAGCTTTGTCGGGGACGCGAGGGGGTCGGCACGCGGGGATGGTAGCCCATCTGCGGACCGTCGACAGGCCTACCGCCTCGCTCCCCCTCGCGAAGAGGGTCGTCGCCTCGGGCTCCTGGCTCCACTTCCCTTTCGAAGGGCCCGGCGCCGGGGTGTGGTGGAAAAGTCCGTGGACGGCCGGTGGACGGAGGCGGGCTCCAGACTGGGCTCCAAAACGGGAGCGCCCGACGCCTTGCTTCGGGCCGGGCCGAGGCCATATTTCGCACGCACGACGAGGGCCGCGGGCCCGGTCCTTCAGGTGGAGGTGTTCCAAGAATGCGCACGGCCGAGCCGGTCCGGATCCTCGTCGTGGAGGACGAGCCCGACGTCCGGGAGTTCCTCCTTTCGGCTCTCTCGCACTACGCGCTCGTCGAGGCGGCGGCGGACGGAGAGGAGGCGCTTCAGCGCATGGCTCGGGGTCCCCTGCCCTCGGTCGTCCTCCTGGACCTCCGCATGCCCGGGCTCTCCGGTGACGGGGTGCTGCGGGCCCTGGAGGGCATCCCGGGGAAGCCGCCCGTGGTGACCATGTCGGCGAGCACCCGTGAGGTGCCTCGCGGAGCCGCCGCCCATCTCGAGAAGCCGTTCACGATGGGAGAGGCGGTGGCGGTGCTGGAGCGGGTCCTCTTGGAAGCCGGGCGTGCCCTCGGGGGAGACGAGACGACGGCCTCGCCGGTCCCGTGAGGACGATCGCCGGGATCGGACCCCGGCGAGGGGGGCTGACCCCGCGTGAGGTGAGCGGCTCTTGTGCCTATCCTCGTCCTTTCCTAGGCCTGGGCCGCGTCGCGCTCCAGGGTCACCTCGTCCACGAGGGCGAGCAGGGCCTCTGGGTCGGCGGGCTTCACCACGTGGCGAACGAACCCGGCCGCCCGGCTCCGGTCGCGATCGGACGGCTGACCGTACCCGGTGACGCTCACGTAGGAGGGAGCCCCCTCTCCCATGCGCTGGGTGATCCGCCTGGCGAGCTCGTACCCGTCCATCCCGGGAAGCCCCACGTCGAGGAGGGCGATCTCGGGGGCGAACCCCTCCACCGTCCGTAGGGCCGAGAGACCGTCGTGAGCAAAGGCGACCTCGTGCCCCGCCTGGCGAAAGACCTCGGCCATGAGCTCGGCCGAGTCGGCGTTGTCGTCGACGACGAGGATGCGGCGCGACGGACCGGCGCGATGAGGGAGGGGAGCGGGCCTTTGCAAGGGCGCCCCCTCCGCCCGGGGAAGGGCGACGGTGAAGGTCGAGCCCTGGCCCGGCCCCGGGCTCTTGGCGGCCACGGTCCCGCCGTGCAGCTCCACCAGGCGGCGGACCAGGGTGAGGCCCAGGCCGAGGCCTCCCTCGGTTCGATCGGACGAGCGGGGTCCCTGCACGAACGGGTCGAAGACGCGAGGCAAGAGGTCGGCGGCGATGCCCTGGCCATCGTCCGCCACCTCGAGCACGGCCTGCTCGCCCTTTGCGTAGGCCCGGACGGCGAGGTGCCCTCCCGGCGGAGTGTAGCGGGCCGCGTTGGAGAGGAGGTTATCCACCACCTGCGCGAGCCGAAGGGGATCGGCCCGGACCACGAGGTCGAGGGGAACATCCACCTCGACCTGGTGCCGCCTCGCCTCGAGCATGGGCCCGGTGGTCTCGAGGGCCCCCGCCACGGCCTGGGCCAGGGGGACGGGCTCGAGGCGGAGGGCGATCCGGCCGCGGGTGATGCGCCCCACCTCGAGTAGGTCGTCAACCAGGTGGACGAGCTGCTGCACCTGCCGTTCGATCACCGCGAGCTCCCGGGCCTCGCCGCCACGACGACGAAGGAGCTCCGTGGCGCTGCGGATGGGCGAGAGCGGGTTGCGGAGCTCGTGGCCGAGCATGGCGAGGAACTCGTCCTTGGCCCGGCTCTGGCGTTCCGCCTCGGCCCGGGCCGCCTCGGCCCGCGACAGGCTCTGATCCCGTTCCCGCTCCCGTTCGGCGAGCAGGTCCGCCGAGCGGGCCAGCGCCCCGGCCAGCCGGTCCATCTCGTCCACCGAGGAGGGAGGGAGCTCCGGCCGGTGGCCCGCGGCCAGATCCTCCGCCGCGGCTGCGGCCGCCACGATTCGACTGGAGAGCCGCCCCGAGAGGAGGAACGCGCCCAGCCCGGCGATGGCCAAGGCCAGCAGACCCAGGACCGCCACCCCGAGGGACATGTTTCGCGCCGGGGCGTCGAGCAAGGCCTGTTCCACCATCACCGCCACGGACCAGTTCGATAGCCCGGAGCGGCAGAAGCCCACGTAGGACGGGATCCCCTGGAGCGCGGAGGAGCGGAACACGCCTTCCTGCGCCGCGCGCAGGGCCTTGAGGAAGGAGGAGCCGGCAGGCCGTCCCACGAAGGCGTCCGGGTCGCGCGTGCGCTCCACCACTACCCCGCGCCCGTCCACCACCATCCAGGTCCAGGGCGACAGGGCCCGGGCCCCGGTGCCCTCGAGCCTCGCCACCGCCTCCGCCGAGATGAGGGCCGAGAGGACGTAGCGCACGATCCCCTGGCGACGCACCGGGACGCGCACCTGGAACGCGGGAGAAGTGCCCGGCCCGCGGACCAAGTCCCCGACGGCGGGGCGCTCCGTCCGTAGAACGGCGAGGAGGCTCTCCCGGTCGTCCGGGGAAGGAGCCCTCTCCGGGGAACCGCGGTGGGCGTCGAGGAGCACCTGGCCGTCCGGCTCCTGCAGCGTGACCGCGATCCAGGTCGGCTGTGCCTCCTCCATCCGGAAGGCCTCGCGAAAGAACTCGTCGGGCTCCGGGACGTCGAGGCGCTCCGACTGCGCGAGGGCCTGGAGGGCGTGGATGCTGGCCTCGAACATCCGGTCGAGGGCCGCAGAGGTGGTGCGGGCGCCCCAGAGTAGCCGGTCCTCCGCCGAGGACCGGGCCTGGTGCGCGAGCTGGAAAGCGAGGGCCCCGCAAAAGAGGACCACCGGAAAGAGCGTGCCGAGCGACAGCGCCACGAGGTGGGCGCGAAGAGGTATGTGGCGGAACGGCCGCAGGGCACGGCCCGCAGGCAGGAGGTGGTGCAAGCGAGAGAGGATGGGGGTCGGGTCAAAGGCGGGCCAAGCCCCCGGCGGGACCCGGAGATGCAACGGGCCCTGCCGGGGTGGAGACGCCGCACCCGGCGGCTCGTCGGGTGCTCGCCGGCGGTTTCCCGATCCGGCAGCGGCCGTCTACACTGGCTCGCCTAGGAGCTCCTCCCATGTCCGATCTCATCCTCACGCTCATCGGCCCGGACCGTCCGGGGATCGTCGAGGCCATCGCCGAGCCGATCGCGCGCCACGGCGGCAACTGGCTGGAGAGCCGGATGGCGCACCTGGCTGGGAAGTTCGCGGGCATCCTCCGGATCGAGGTGCCGGCCGGGCGGGAAGCAGCCCTCACGGCCGCATTGCGGGCGCTCGAGGCGACCCAACTCAAGCTCACCATCGAGACCGGGCCAGCGCAGGCACCCGTGCCGGGTGCCCGGGCCTTCGTGCTCGAGCTCATGGGGCTCGACCGCCCGGGCATCGTCCGGGAGATCTCGCACGCCCTCGCCGAACGCAGCGTGAACATCGAGGAGCTCACCACGGACCGGACGACCGCACCCATGTCTGGGGAGCTCTTGTTCCGCTCCCGGGCACTCATCACCATCCCACCCGGGATGGATCCCGAGCGGTTGCGGGAGCGGCTCGAGGAGCTCGCCAGCGACCTCATGGTGCAGGTGACCTTGGCCGAGCCGGAGTGAGGCCTTCGCCCGGGCCGGGTACGAGGTGCTCGGGAGCGAGGAGCCCTGAAGCCTCGTTTGGGAGGCGTTCTCGCGAGGAAGTTTCCCGGGAAGGGGGGTCGGTCTCCCGCACCCCAAGGCCGGGCGATGCCTGGGGAGGGGAGCGAACAGCCGAACGATCGGTCGGCTTTCCGCGGACCCGAGGTTTAGGAGAGCACCCCTTTGTCGATCCTTGGGGCGGCTAAAGCTAAATAGCCTGCCTCTTCCTGAGACACCTTCACGCCGCGTGGCTGAGCCGTTTGCGCGGAAATTCCATGGGCTCGTTCGGTGGCGCTACTCGTCGAAGACGGCGAGCGGTCGCGACCGATGCATCCCAGAATCGAAGGTCTCGGTACCCTCACCGGACGGCCGGCACCGACTCGCTTACCGCCCGCCGCCTTGCCGCCGTCGCGCCAGTGCCCGATCGATGGCGTCGCGCTGCACCCACGCCGGGCTCGCGCCACTCAATACCTCGCCGTCGATCACGAGCGTCCCGGCGCCGAGACCGAGCGCGCGCGCCTCCTCCACGTCCTGGAGCGGCCGACCGTCGTCGCTCGCCATCTCGTAGTCGAACACGTCGAGATCGACTCCCGCCCTGCTCGCGTCCTCTCGAAGGCGGGTGAGCGTGAACCGCTCGGGCACCGAGCCTAGGCTCTGTCGCTCCTGGTCCTTCAGGATCGCGTCATGCATCGCCCAGAATCCGCCCGGCGAGGCGGCTGCCGCGGCTCGCGCGGCGCGGGCCACGAGCCGCGCCTCCGCGCGCTGCGGGTCGGACACGTCCCACCAGACGAGCCGCACATCCTCGCCGTAGCTCTTCAGAATCTCGAGCAACGGCCGCTCGAACCAGGCGCAGCGCGGCAGGGTAAGGTCGCAGAACTCGTTCACGGCCTCCGCGCCGGGCGAGGCGCCTCCGCGGGTCGGGCGCTGCCCGGGCGCCGGAAGTGTCACGCGGCGCGGTGCGTCGTCGGCGGTCCGCGCGCTCCGCTGCGCTTCGTCGTAGACGCGAGCGGCCGGCACCCCCGCGGCGAGGAGCCCCTGCACGGCGGTCAGGGCCGTACCAAAGGCCTGCTCGAGCTCGGCCGGGTCCTCGACCCTGATCCCGTTCACGAAGAAGGTCGGCGTCCCCCCCCCGCCGAGGCGCGCCAGCTTCTGGACGTCGCCGTCGATCACTCCCCGATACCGGCCGGTCGCGAGCGCTTTGCCCAACTCGGTTCGGTCGAGGCCCAGGTCGGCCCCCAGCTTCTCGAGTGCGGGAGGCTCCACGTGCGGCGCCATCGCCAGGAGGGCGTCATGTGCCTCCCAGAAGCCGGCGGCCCCCTTCTGTCGCCTCGCCTCGAGAGCGAGCTGGGCCGCTGCATCCGCGTCCGGATGTGCGTTCAGGGGGTAGTCCATCCAGACGAGGCGGACCTTGTCCGGGAACTTCTCCGCGAGTCGGCGCAGGAAGGTCTCGGCCTGCTTGGTGTACGGGCAGACGAGGTCGCCGAACTCGACGATGGTGACCGGGGCGTCGGCGGGGCCGCGCATCCGCGGCGACAGGCCCAGAGGCACCGCCCAGCGCTCCGCGGCCGTGAAGTCCCGCTTTCCGTCCGCCGCCGGCGCGTTCGCGCTGGACGCCTGCTTCCTTCCGGGAGCGACCTCCCTGCCGTGGAGCACCCGCCACGTGACCAGCGCCGCGAGCGCCAGCACCACACCGGCCAGCGCCGCAATGCGCCGGGACGGCCTGCGCCGCACCCGGACCGCCACGGTGCTCGCGGACGGGCGTTCCAGCGCTCGCTGAAACGCCGACAGCTCAGCGAGCACCTCCCCCGCGTTGCGCGGCCGCCCCACCGGATCCTCGGCGATCATCCTCCCCACGAGCGCGCCGAGCTCCGGCAGCGCCGGCGTGTCGAGCGGCGGCGGCGCACGGCCCTTCTCCCTGGTCGCGGACGACCGTTCGCCGAGCAGCATCCGGTGCATCATCAGACCCAGCGCGAACACGTCCGTGCGCTCGTCCTCGGGAGCGCCCCGCCGCTGCTCCGGCGCCATGTACTCGGGCGTCCCGCCATCGGGCTTGGGACGCCCGAACGCGTGCGCCATCCCCAGGTCCAACACCTTCACCTGCCCGTCCCGGCATAGGAAGACGTTGCTGGGTGTGAGATCGCGGTGGACGACTCCGTGCTCGTGCGCGTGAGCAAGGCCCTTCGAGACCTCCGTCGCGATTTGGACGGCCTCCAGCGCGTCCAGCGGTCCCCGTTCGATCCGCGCCGCTAGCGTCTCTCCCCGAAGCAGTTCCAGGACGAGAAACGGCCCCCGTTCGGCCCGCCCGACGTCGAACAACGTCACGATGTTCGGGTGCGTGAGCTGCGCCGCCGCTTCGGCCTCGCGAAGGAGCCATTCGTCCCTCGCCTGGGCTCGCCTCCCCGGTCGCAGCGCCTTGAACGCCACGGCACGCCCCAGCTCGCGGTCGCGGGCCTCCCAGACGACGCCGAAGCCGCCTCGCCCGAGCTCCCGTACGAGCTCGAACCGGCCGATCACCGTACCGGGGAGGAGCGTATCCCACCCCGACGTCGCGCTCTCGGGCGCGCCGGCCAGGTCCGCGAGGAGCATCGAGAGCGCGCCCGGGCGGACCGCTTCCGAGGGCTCTAGCGGCGTGCGCGATCCGTTCACGGAAGAACTCACGAGGGCTTCGCTGTGATCTCTGGCGCCGCGGACGGATGCGCAACGAGAACGGCCGACCCCGAACGGGTGCGCTCGCGGGGGAGGAACGAGGTCTGTCGATGCTCAGCCACGCCTTGTGGCGCTGTCCCAGGAACTGTGCAGGTTACTCAGAAGAGAAGCGGCCGCCCCGGGGTGTCGGGACGGCCGCTTCTCGAAAAGGTCGGCGTTCGCGGGGCTAGCTCTTCTTCATGGCGTCGTCGAAGGCGATGTTCGAGGGGGCGAAGTCCACCTTGCGGACGAAGGCCAGGGCCTCCTTGGCGCCGTACTCGCGTTCCATCCCCGAGTCTTCCCACTCGACCGAGAGAGGCCCCTGGTAGTTGGCGGCGTTGAGCTCACGGATGATGTTCTCGAAGTCCACGTCGCCGTGGCCGAGGGAGCGGAAGTTCCAGCCGCGCCGGTTATCGCCGAAGGCGAGGTGGGAGCCAAAGATCCCGGCGCGTCCGTCCAGCGTCACGGCGCAGTCCTTCATGTGGACGTGGTAGATGCGGTCGGGGAAGTCCCGGATGAAGAGGTAGGGCTTCATCCCCTGCCACTGGAGGTGGCTCGGGTCGAAGTTGAACCCCAGGGTGGGGCGGTACTTGAACTCCTCGAGCAGCCGGCGGGCGGTGTAGAAGTCGTAGGCGATCTCCGTGGGGTGGACCTCGAGGGCGAACCGGACCCCGCAGCGGTCGAACTCGTCGAGGATGGGAGACCAGAGCTCGACCACCTCCTTGAAGGCGTCGTCGACCATCTTGTCGGTGGTGGGCGGGAACGAGTACCAGTACTTCCACACCGCCGACCCGGTGAAGCCGGTCACGACCTTGCAGCCCATGGCCTTGGCCGCCTGGGCGGTCCACTTCATCTCCTGGATGCCCCAGGCCCGGGTCTTCTGCGGGCTCCCCCGGCACTCGGGGGGGACGAAGGCGTCGAGCCGGGGGTCCCAGAGGTCGCCCACGCACTGGCCGGAGAGGTGGGCGCCCAGGGCGAAGGCCGTGAGCTTTTGCTGCGCGAGGATCGCCTTCTTCGCCTCCGCGTACTTGGGGTCGGACGCGGCCTTCTGGACCTCCATGTGATCGCCCCAGCAGGCGATCTCGACGCCGTCGTATCCAAAGGCCTTGATCTTCTGGCAGAAGGTGGCGAAGGGCAGGTCGGCCCACTGGCCGGAGAACAGCGTAACGGGGCGTGACATGGACGTCTCCTTCCTTTCTTGTTGGACCTAGAAGTTCACCCAGACGGCGCCCTTCTGCGAGCTCTCGACGCACTTCCCGATGAAGCGGACGCCCGAGATTCCGTCCTCGATGTTGGGGAAGTCGAGCTCCTTCTCTTCGAGAGGCACGCCGGACTTCTTCTTGGCCAGGGCGCCGGTGAACGTCTTGTAGATGTTGGCGAAGGCCTCGAAGTAACCCTCCGGGTGCCCGGAGGGGATGCGGGAGTAGGCCTGGGCGTGGGGGTAGAGGGGATCGCGTCCACGGGACAGGACCTGGGTCGGTTGCCCGAGCCGCGACACGGTGAGGTAGTTCGGGTTCTCCTGGCTAAAGCCGATCGAGCCCTTCGACCCGAACACCCGCACCCGCAGGGCGTTGTCGTACCCGACCGCGATCTGTGACGACCAGTAGAGGCCCTTCGCCCCGCCCTTGTACTCGACCAGGATGGAGGCGTTGTCGTCGAGGACCCTGCCCGGGACGAAGGTGTCGAGGCGGGCGCAGAGGCGGACGAGCTCGAGCCGGGTCATGTACCGGACCATGTTCTCGACATGGCTGCCGATGTCCCCGACGCAGTTGGACTTGCCGGTCTGGGCGGGATCGGCCCGCCAGGCTGCCTGCTTCTGCCCCTCCTTCTCGAGCAGGGTGGAGAGCCACTCCTGCGGGTACTCGGCGTTCACGAAGCGGATCTCGCCGATGTCGCCGCGGGCGATCATCTCCCGAGCGTGTTTCACCGCCGGGTAACCGGTGTAGGTGTAGGTCACGCAGAAGAGGAGGCCCTTCGCCCGGGAGAGCGACGCAAGCTCCTCCCCCTCCTTCACCTCGAAGACGAGCGGCTTGTCGCAGACGACGTTTATGCCCCGGGAGAGGAACGCCTTGGCCGCCGGGTAGTGCTGGGCGTTGGGGGTGACGATCACCACGAAGTCGATGCCGTCCTTGCGGCCGGCCTCGGCCTCGGCCATCTCCGAGAAGGTGCGGTAGAGCCGCTCGTCTCGAAGGCCCAGCCCCCTTCCGGTGGCGACGGTGTTCTCGTGGGAGCGGGAGAAGCAGCCCGCGACGAGTGCCGCACTCCCGTCGAGGGCGATGGCCTTGCGGTGGACGTCGCCGATGAAGGCGCCCTGTCCTCCGCCCACCATGCCGTAGCGGAGCACCGTGCCCGATCCCTGCGTGGATCCCTCGATCATGGCCGACCTCGCGAAATCGTTTTCATGGAATCCTCGACGAGCGAGACTGTACCACCGGGCCGCCTCGCCCTCTCGCCGCGCCGGGGGTTGCCATTACCACAACGCGCGCGAGGAACGTCAACATCTTGTGACCCTCCAACCCCTTCCTGGGTGACTGCAAAGGCCTTCTTCCCAGAGCAGGTTTCTTCCGCATGAGGCTCTCGCCATCTCCTTGCCCTCGCCGCCTGCTCGAGCGCGAGCGCGGCGGCGCCGCCCTCGGGCTCCCCCCCGGTCTCGGCCACCGTCATCCCGGTGCTCGAGCACCACGCCGGCCCAAGGCGTGTGGGAGCCTACACCGTTCCCGGGCTCTCGCGGGCCGTGGCGGCCCAAGTCCACCTCGATGCCGCCTTCTCCGCGGCGCTGCCCGGGGCCATCTACGCGCAGCCGCTCCTCGTGCCGGGGGCGATGGGGGGGCCAGACCTCCTCCTCGCCGCGACCGAGGGGAACGCGGTGGGAGCGTTCGACCCCGCGACGGGCCGCGCCGTTTGGACGTGCACCCTGGGTGTTCCGGTACCCCGGTCGTCGCTTCCCTGCGGGAACATCGATCCCCTGGGCGTCACCGGGACGCCGATCGTCGACCCGGCCAGGCGGCTCATGTACCTCGACGCGATGACCACCCCGGACGGCGGGGCCACGAAGCGCCACCTCCTCTATGCCTTGAGGGTGGACGATGGCTCGATCGAGCCGGGCTGGCCCATCGACCTGGCCGCGGCCCTCGCGGGCGCGGGGATGAAGTTCGAGCCCTCGGTCCAGAACCAACGCGGCGCGCTGGCGCTTGAGGGCGGGCGACTCTAGTCCCCTATGGTGGCCACTACGGCGACTGCGGCGACTACCGCGGCTGGCTGGTCTCGATCGAGGTGGCGGAGCCGGGTCAGGTCTCGGCCTGGCGCACGAAGGCCCGGGGGGTTGGCAGCTGGGGGCCGAGCGGGGTGGCGAGCGACGGCGCGCGGGTCTTCCTTGCGACGGGGAACACCTTCGACGCCACGAGCTGGGCAGGCGGCGAGGCGGTCCTTTCCTTCCCTTCGGGCTTGGCGCCGGGGAGCGCCCCGGCGGACTGGTTCGTCCCCGCGGACTGGGCCGCTCTCGATGCCGCCGACCTGGACCTCGGTGGGAGCGGTCCGGTGCTCCTCGACCTCGAGGGCGCGACCCCTATGGCCCTGGCGGTGGCGCTCGGCAAGGACGGCAAGCTCTACCTCCTCGACCGGAACCACCTGGGCGGGAAGGGGGGTGCCCTTTCGGTGAAGGAGGTCTCGAAGGGCCCGATCATCAACGCCACCGCGGCGTACACCACGAGCTCGGGCAGCTACGTCGTCTTTCGGGGGACCGGGGTCGGCTGTCCGACCGGGGGGGGGCGATCTCACCGCCGTGCGGCTCCTCCCCGGCTCTTCGCCCCGCGCCGAGGTGGCCTGGTGCGCGAGGGCGCCGGGGCGCGGTTCCCCCCTCGCCACCACCACCGAGGGGAAATCGGAGGCGATGGTCTGGGTGGTCGGGGCCGAGGGCGATGAGCGACTGCGCGCCTTCGACCGAGACACCGGTGCGCCGGTGCTCATCGGCGCCGCCGCCGGGGGCACGGTCCAGCGCTCCCAGTCGCCCATCGTGTCGGGGAGGAGGATCTACGTGGCGGTGGACGGCGGTCTCCGGGCGTTCCTCATGTGACGAGGTCCTCTCCCACCTCCTCGGCCCATCGCACGATCCCGCCCGTGAGGTTCCACACTCGATGGACGCCCTGCGAGAGGAGCACCCGGGCCCCCTCCTCGCTCCGGATACCGATCTCGCAGTAGAGCACCACCTCGCGCGAGCGGTCGAAGCTCGAGGCCACGGCGGGCAGGGTGGCGAGCGGGACGAGCCTCGCCCCCGCGATGTGGGAGCGGGCCCATTCCTCCGGTTCCCGGACGTCGACGAGGTCGAGGTCGTCGCCGCGCGCGCGGCGGGACGCGAGCTCGCGCGGCTCGAGCTCGGGGACCTCCGGGGACATGGCGGCCTTGTGTCCCCCACAGCTTTCGGGGATCTCGCCCACCGAACGGATGGTCCGGGTGCCGCAGGCCGGGCAGGCGGGGTCCCTCTCGATCCCGACGGTCAAGAACCTCGGGCCGAGGGCGTCCACGAGGAGGAGCCGTCCCACGAGCGGCGTCCCCACCCCCGCCACCCACTTCAGGGCCTCCGTCGCCTGGACGAGTCCCACGAGCCCGGGGACGACGCCCAGAACGCCGCCCTCGGCGCAGGAGGGGACGAGCGAGGGGGGAGGGGGCTCGGGGTACAGGCAGCGGTAGCAGGGGCCATCTTTGGCGCAGAGCACCGTGGCCTGGCCCTCGAACCGGAACACCGAGCCGTGCACGAGGGGCCTTTGGGCGAGGACGCAGGCGTCGTTCAGGAGGTAGCGGGTCGCGAAGTTGTCCGCCCCGTCCACCACGAGGTCGTAGGCGCCCACGAGCTCGAGCGCATTCTTGGCCGTGAGAAAGCCGTCGTGAAGGGCGAGCTCGACCGACGGGTTCAGGTCGGCGAGCCGGTCCTTTGCCGAGTCGACTTTCCGGCGGCCGACGTCGCCCGTCCCGTGGAGCACCTGGCGCTGGAGGTTGCTCAACTCCACCCGGTCGCCCTCGACGATCCCGAGCGTGCCCACGCCGGCCGCCGTGAGGTAGAGGGCGACCGGCGACCCGAGCCCGCCCGCGCCCACGAGGAGGATCCGGGCGGCGCGGATGCGTCGTTGTCCGACCTCGCCGAGCTCGGGCAGGACCAGGTGGCGGCCGTAGCGGAGCCGCTCCCCGGGGGAGAGGGGCGGCAGCTCGTTCGGGGAGGCGTACATGGACGTTTTCATAGCGCCCCGAACGCCCCGGTTCTAGCGCCTCCAGGGATCGAGTCCGGGCCGACGGGAAGAGGGCGGCTCGGCCCACAGGAGGTGAAGGCGAGAGAGGAGTCTCGAAGCCCTTCGAGCCGCTTTTCTGCCCTTTGCGAGAGGGCGCCTCGCCGCGCGTCGCGGGGGAGGCAAGGGTCCGTAGGCACCGCCTCCACCCTTGGAGGTGAAGCATCGGGGCCGGTTGTCTCGAAGAGCGGCGGCCGGGTCTCCAGAGGCCAAGGAAGGACTCGGTCCTGCCTCGAAGTCCCGACGCTACCCGCGTGGGCGGGCGAGGAACGGTCCGGACCGGAGAGCGCTCTTTTGAAGGGGGTGGAAAGGCGCCGCGGGCTGAGCCAGGATCGGGACATGCCCGAACCCACCCGTTCCGCCGCCTGGGCCCTCGTCTGCGAGTTCACGAAGTCGCAGCCGCTCCGCCGGCATGCCCTCTCCGTCGAGGCGACCATGCGAGCGCTCGCGCGGCGCTCGGGCGTGCCCCCCCTCGAGGTCGAGACCTGGGGGGTGGTCGGCCTCATTCACGACTTCGACTACGAGCGCTACCCCACCCGGGAGGACCACGTCTGGCGCGGGATGGAGATCCTGCGCGAGCGGGGCTGGCCCGAGCCGGTGATCCGGGCGGTGGGCGCCCATGCGAACTACACCGGCATCGAGCCCGAGGCGCCGATGGAGCGGGCCATCGTGGCCGCCGACGAGCTCTCGGGATTCGTGGGGGCCTGCGCCCTGGTCCGGCCTTCGAAGAGCGTGCGGGATCTGCCCCCCGAGTCGGTGGTCAAGAAGATGAAGGACAAGGCGTTCGCGCGGGCGGTGGACCGGGACGAGATCCGCCGCGGCGCCCAGGTGGTCGGCCTACCGCTCCTCGAGCTCGTGGCCCTCGCGATCGCGGCGCAGGTCCCGATCGCCGACCGCCTGGGCGTGGGGGGCGGTCCGGCCCCGGAACTTCCGGACGACCCGGTGCCGGACCTGCCCGAGCCCCTCTGAGAAAGGCGCGCGGGCCCACCCGGTGGGGCGATCTTTACCGGGCGCGCCGGCCCTCGATGCGCCATAATCCGCGGCCGCCGAACGCGTCTTTGAGGAGATTCCGATGTCGAAGGTCTTGGTCAAGGCAGGGAAGGTGACCATGGGCGGCCCGCGGCCGTTCCTCATGGCTGGGCCGTGCGTGGTCGAGGACGAGGAGCTCATGCTCCGCACGGCCGAGAGGCTGGTGGAGATCGGCGAGCGGCTCGATCTCCCGGTCGTCTACAAGTCGTCTTTCATGAAGGACAACCGCAGCGATCTGTCCTTCGACCACGGGCCGGGGTTGGAGGAGGGCCTCTCCATCCTGCGCAAGGTGAAGGAGAGGTCGGGGCTTCCCGTCCTCACCGACGTGCACTACCCCGAGCAGGTCGCCGCCGCCGCGGACGTGGCCGACGTGCTGCAGATCCCGGCCTACCTGTGCATGCAGTCCCACCTTGTGGTCACGGCCGCCCGGACCGGGCGAGTCGTGAACCTGAAGCACGGGCAGTTCCTGGCCCCCGAGAACATGGCCAAGCCGGTGAAGAAGATCGAGGATGCGGGGAGCCGGAAGATCGTGGTCACCGAGCGAGGGTACACCTTCGGCTACAACGATCTCGTGGTCGACCCCCGCGCCTTCCATCACTTCCGCCAGTTCGGCTACCCGGTGGTCTTCGACATCGGCCACAGCGTTCGCCGCTACGGGATCCCCAGCGCCGATCCCCGGGGCGGCCTGCGCGAGTTCATGCCGGTCTTGGCCCGGGCAGCCATCGCCGCCGGGGTGGACGGGATCTTCATCGAGACGCACCCGGAGCCGGCCAAGGCGCATTGCGATGCCGCGAGCCAGTACCCCTTGGATCGGCTGGAGGGGTTCCTCACCCCGCTGCTCGAGTTGGACGCGCTGGTGCGCAGGCAACGGTGGGACTAGAAAGAGCGCTCCGCAAGGGAGGGCGACACATGGACCTGTACCTGGATTCGGTGGACTTCTCTGAGATCGAGGCGGCGTTCAAGCTCGGGTTCGTGAAGGCCCTCACCACGACGCCCACCTTCATGCACCGGCACGGCATCACCGACATCCAGGGGGCCATCGTGAAGCTCTCGGGGATGGTGCCCGACCTCCACGTCGAGGCCCTGGGGCGCACCCACGACGAGATCGTGGCCGCGGCCGACCAGATCCTCGCCCTGCCGCTCAAGCTCAGGCCGGTCTTCAAGGTGCCGGTCTCGACCGAGGGGCTTCGCGCCTGCCACCAGCTCACCAAGACGGGCAATCGCGTCAACGTCCACCTCATCTACTCTCTCAACCAGGCGTACATGGCGATGGAGGCGGGCGCCGCCTTCGTCTGCATCCTGGCTGGGCGGATGCACGACCAGGGGCAGGACGCCAACCGTCTCTTCGAGCAGTGCGCCGAGGTGAAGGCCCGGTACCGGTACGACACCAAGGTCATGTACTCGTCCGTGCGCCACCCCGAACACGTTCGCACCGCGCTCCTCGTGGGGGCGGACGTCTGCACCGTTCCCTGGGGGGTGATGCAGCGGCTCTGCGACAACGCCCTCACCGAGGTGGGCACCGAGCAGTTCGTGGAGCACACCACCCTCATGACGGTCAGGGTTCGGGAGGCCATGGGGTCGGGGACGAAGGCCCTGTGCGGCATCGGTGAGCCGGTCTCGCAGGCGCTGGTGCGCATGACCGAGTCCCGGCTCGGGGCGGTGGCGCTGGTGGACGCCCAGGGCAAGCTGGCCGGCGTCTTCACCGACGGCGACCTGCGGCGCGACCTCCAACGCGACGGGCCCGGGATCCTCGTCCGGCCGCTCTCGCAGATCGGCCACTCGGCCAAGCCCTTCACCATCTCCGCCGATGCCCTCCTCTACGAGGCCGCCCAGATGTTCCAGCAGCACAAGGTCGACAACGTGGTGGTGGTCGAGGCGGACCGGCCCCTGGGCCTGCTCGACGTCCAGGACCTCGTGCGGATGGGCCTGCTTGGCTGAGGGAATGAAGAGGCGGTCGCCCGAGGAGGTGGCCCGGCTCTTCGGGGCGGAGCGGTTCGCGACCCCGCCCGGGGAGCTGGCGGCGCGCCTCTCCCGGTGCCGGGCCCTGGTCTTCGACTGGGACGGCGTTCTCGGGCCCGGGCTCAAGGGTCCCGCCGCCCCGGCCTCCTTCAACGAGATCGACGCCATGGGGCTGAACCTCCTCCGGTACGCCTTGTGGCGGCGCGGAGAGGGCGCGGCCGTTCCCCCGGTGGCGGTCGTGAGCGGCCAACGCGATCCGGCGGCCGAGGCTCTCGCCACCCGCGATCACCTCGATGCCCTCTACATGGGCTTCTTGGACAAGCGGCTCGCCCTCGAGCACCTCTGCCGGGCGCGCGCCCTCGACGCGGCCGAGGTGCTGTTCGTCTACGACGACGTGATCGACCTGGGGATGGCGGAGCGGTGCGGGGCCCGGTTCCTCGTGGCCCGTCCGGCCCAGCCGCTCGTGGAGGCCTTCGCTCGCGGGCGGGGGCTTTGCGATTACGTCGTCCGGGCTCCCGCCGCGGGCGGAGCGGTGCGGGAGGCCTGCGAGGTGGCCCTTGCGCTCCTGGGCCTCGACGAGGAAGTCTTCCTGGCTCGGGGATGGTTCGAGGAGGGGTACCAAAGATTCTTGGAGGAGCGGCGGAAGCTGCCCTCGCCCGCGCGGCTCGTGGTGGAGAGGGATCCGACGAGCGGCCGGCCCGTGGTCCGGGAGGCTCGGTAGCCCTCTAGGAGGGCGCCCCCCCCCGGTCCCCTCTCTTCCCTCGCGAATCGTCGCGCCGTCTCTTTCTGGCTGGCGTACGCTCGCGCCCAGCCGGTCCACCGGCCAGGAGGGTGTGCCATGGCAGGCATCCAGGGGAAGCGGGTCGAGTACATGGGCAAGCGGGCGGTGGTCCTCGCCAACGACGAGGTGCGGACGGTGATCGAGGCGGCGGGGGCCATGGTCCCCGAGTTCGGCGTCCGCCGGGGGGCGGCCGTGCTGAACGCCCACTGGATCCCGGACTTCCGCGACGTCTCGGGCACGCCCTACTCGCAGGCCCTCCACGGGGCGTACTGGAAGGTGAAGATCCTCTACATGCTCGCCGGCGACTTCCCCTGCTCGCCGAGCTTCGGAGCCCCCTGCGAGGTGGACGGCATCGTTCACCCGGTGCACGGCTGGGCGGCCAATGAGGAGTGGACCATCAACAGCGTCGGTGTCGACGAGGCCGCGAAGGCGGCATTTGCCCGCACCACCCTCCACAGCCCGGTGCCCGCCATGCCGCTCACCTGGGAGAAGACCGACCTCGTGTTCGCCGGCCAGCCCGCCTATTTCTCGCTCATCCGGGTGAAGAACGCGGGCGCATCGCCCATCTCGATCAACCTCGTCCGGCACAACACCCTGGGCCCGCCCTTCCTCGCCGCGGGCTGCCGGCTGAGCGTGTCCGCGGACCGTTTCATGGCCGCCCCCGAGGGCACCGAGTTCGACCCCACCGGCCGGCTCAAGATGGGTGGGGAGTTTGAGAGCCTCGCTGCGGCGCCGCTCCGCGGAGGGGGGACCGCCGACCTCCGGGAGGTCCCCGGGATGATCGGGTACACGGACATGGTGTTCGGGGCGGTCCCCGAGCAGCTGGCGCTCGGGTGGAGCTGCGTCGTGAACCCGGTCTTGAAGCTCGCCTACGTCTGCTTCTTCCCCGGCATGGTGGGGCTCCCCAAGGGCGAGATCGCCGCCAGTTTCAACGAGCTCTGGCTCCAGTACGGCGGTCGCCCCTTCCCCCCCTGGGCGTTCGACGAGGGCGGCGCGGATCGCACCTTCTGCCTCGGGACCGAGAACGGGACCTCGAACTTCGGCAACGGGCTCGGGTACGCCCGCGCCAACCCGGTGCTCTTGGGAAGGCCCACGCTCGTGGAGATCCCGGCCCGCGGTGTCCGCACGCTCGCCTACGGGACCGCACTCGTGCCCTTGGACGATGCCCTGGTCCGCGAGGGGGTCGCGGCGGTGGAGGCGGAGGCCGGGGCCATGGTGCTGAAGGGTGTGCGTGCGTACCAGCGGGTACCGGTCGGCGCCGACTTCGTCGGCGCGCGTACCCTCACCGCCCGACTCGAGCGCGGGTAGGAGCCCTCAAGGCGAGAGGGCTTTACAAGCCGGAGGTGAAGGCCGAGGAGGGCCCTAGCGTAGGTGGAGGCAAGACCGGCTTCGGCCCCCTTCGCCGCGCTCCCGGCGGGCGCCGCCGGAGGTCGACCTCTCGGTCTCCTACACCCGGGCGGTCTCCGGGATCATCCGGGCGAGGAAGCTGCCCGGGCGGACCACGGGGAGCGCGTCGAGCTGGGAGAGAGCCGCGCTCATCTGCGCAAAGGTCGCATCGTGGGTGACGATAAGGACGGGCACCGCCTCCTCGGTCCCCTCGCCACGGCCGCGCTGGATGACCGAGGCGATCGAGACGCCCTGGCGGCCCAGCACCCCGGTCACGGCCGAGAGCACGCCGGGGCGGTCCAGGGCCATGACCCGCAGGTAGAACTCGCTCCTCGCCTCTCCCGCGGGGCTCAGGACGCCCGGCTCCTGTCCCCGGATGCGCTCGCCGCTCGCGGGCATGCGGGAGACGGCGCCGGAGAGGATGTCGCGCGCGGCCGAGACCACGTCCGCCACGATGGCGCTCCCGGTGGGGAGAGGGCCGGCCCCGCGGCCGAAGTAGAGCGAGGGGCCGAGGTTGTCGTCCTCGAGGTAGAGCGCATTGAAGACGCCCTCCACCGAGGCGAGCGGGTGCGAAATGGGGACGAGGGCGGGGTGCACCCAGGCCTCGACCTGGCCCTTTTCCGAGACCGTGGAGCCGAGGAGCTTCATCCGGTACCCAAGCTCCTCGGCGGTGGAGAGGTCGAGCGGGGTGACCTCGCGGATGCCGTGGCGCGTGAGGGCATCGGGGCCGATGGAAAGGCCGAAGCACAAGTTCACGAGGATCGTGAGCTTCTGGGCCGCGTCGATGCCGTCCACGTCGAGGGCCGGGTTCGCCTCGGCGAAGCCGTGCGCCTGGGCGTCGGCCAGGATCTCGGCGAACGGCCGGTGCTCACGCGCCATGCGGGTGAGGATGTAGTTGCAGGTTCCGTTGATGATGCCGGTGACCCGGCGGATGCGGTTCCCCACGAGCCCCCGTCGGATGACGTGGATGATGGGGATGCCACCCCCGACGCTTCCCTCGAACCCGAAGTTGATCCGCCGTTCTTCCGCCCGGGTGACGAGCTCTCCCCAGTGAGCGGCGAGGAGGGCCTTGTTGGCGGTGACGACGTGCTTGCCGCGCTCCATGGCTACGAGGATGAAGGTCCGGGCCGGCTCGATGCCGCCGATGAGCTCGACCAGGATCTGGATGGAGGGGTCGTCGACCACCGCCCGGGCATCGGTGGTGAACACCCCCGGCGGGAGGTTCAGCTTGGCGGCGCGCGAGGGGTCGAGGTCGGCGGCCCGCGCGAGGACGATGGGCGCTCCCAAGCGGCGCTCGATGTGGGCGGCGTTGCGCTGGAGGATCTCCACGGTGCCTGTTCCGATGTTGCCGAGGCCGAGGATCCCGATCCGGATCGCATTGGGTCTGTCGCTCATCTCGTGACTCCGCGGTGACGGCCCTTGGGCGATAGGGCGATCGTGTCGAGCGGTTGTAGGTGCGGCCGGCTTTGACCGGCTCAGCAAGGATAGCATCGGGGAGGAGCGGGCGGTCGCGCGCGCGCGCGGTCCGCGCGACGAAAGCGGGTGCGGCGCTCCGTCCGGGCGCCTCGCGAAGCCGAGGACCTCCCCCGCTTCTCGTCAGCCCGGCCCTTCGCAGGCAGCGAGCTTTCGCGAGAGGACCGCCTCCTCGGCCGCGTTCCGCGCCGAGCGCAGGGCGGCGCGGAGGGCCCGGGCCGCGCGGTCGGCCCTTCCGGCACGCAGCTCGAACTCCGCCACGGCCGCGTCGAGGAACGGGGACCGCGAGAGACGGCCCTTGTCCTCGATCTCGGAGAGCGCGCGGAGCCCGTCCTCCGGGCCCAGGGCCATGCCCACGGCGATGGCCCGGTTGAGCGCGACCACGGGGGAGGGGCGGGCCTCGAGGAGGAGGTCGTAGAGCTTGCGGATGGCCTCCCAGTCGGTCTCCTCGAAGGTGGCGGCCCGCGCGTGCTCCGCGGCGATCGCGGCCTCGAGGTGCCAGGGGGTGAGAAGGGTCCCCTCGGCGGAGGCGCCGAGCCGGCGATAGCCCTCGGCCAAGAGCTTCGGGTCCCACAGGGAGCGGTCCTGCTCGGCGAGCAGGAGCAGGCTACCGTCGTCGGCGACGCGTGAGCCGAGCCGGGCGGCGTGGAAGGAGAGGAGGGCGAGGAGGGCCTGGGTCTCGGGGCCGGCGCCGGCGGGGAGTCCGGCGAGCAGGCGGCAGAGCCTGAGGGCCTCGCCGCACAGGTCCTCGCGGACCACCTCCTGGGGATGGGCGCCGTGATAGCCCTCGCTGAAGAGCAGGTACACGGCCTCGAGCACAGAGGGAAGCCGTTCCCGGACCTGATCGGGGTCGCTGACGTCGTAGAGCGCCCCGGCCCGCTCGAGCGCGGTGCGAGCGCGGTAGAGCTGCTTCTCCACCGCCCCCTCGGTCGCGAGCATGGCCTGGGCGACCTCGCGGACCGAGAAGCCGCACAGGTACTTGAGGATCACCGCCACCTGGGCCGAGGGTGCGATCTCGGGGGCGCAGCAGGAGAACATGAGTCGCAGCTCGTCGTCGGGAATGGCGTGCGGAGCGGGTCCCTCGGCGGCGGGTGCCTCCAGGGCACGGCCCACCTCCTCCGCCGTGCGGTCGGCGGTGCCCTGGCGCCGCAAGGCGTCGAGGGCTCGGTTCTTGGCGCAGCGGGCGAGCCAGGCGGCCGGGTTCCGGGGAAGCTCCCCGAACCGCCAGGTCTCCAGGGCCCGCAGCAGGGCGTCCTGGACCGCGTCCTCGGCGAGGGCCAGGTGGCGCGGGCCGAGGACGCGGACCAGCGAGGCAACCATCCGACCGGCCTCGTGGCGGAAGAGGTGGTCGGTGAGATGGAACTCGGTCCCCTTCACATCGGCCGGACCGGGCGGACCTCGACGAGGCCGTCCACATCGTAGGTGGGACACCCCTTCGCGATCTCGACGGCGGCGTCGAGGTCCTTGGCCTCGATGATGGCGTAGCCGCCGACGAGATCCTTGGCCTCGGCGTACGGGCCATCCGAGACCACCTTGCGGCGGCCGCGCACGACCTTGCCGTCCTTCTCGAGGGGCGCGCCCTGGTCGCGGTAGACGCCGTCCCGGGTCAGCCCCTGGAACCAGGTGTACCACTTCTGCATGTGCTGCTGGATCAGCTCGGGGGAGGGTGGAGTGTCGCCCCCGCGGAAGATCATCATGTACTTGGCCATCCTAGCCTCCTTGCATGCGCCGATCGGTTGGTTCGGCTCAGGAGGAAGACGAGCGGCCGCGCCGGAACCGGACAGGTCATAAGCGGGGCGTGGTCCTCGCGGCACGGGGGTTCGGGGGAGGCCTCTCCCGGCCGGGGCGGCGGGCCGCCCCTCCGACCCGCGATCGACGTGCTAGCCTCCCGCGCCGACGGTCGCCCCAAGGGGCGGAGCCGAGAAGGAGGGCCCCGTGCCGGAACCGAGGAACCGGAGGATCGTCCTTGCCGCCCGCCCTCGCGGTCGCCCGCAGCTCACGGATTTTCGGCTCGAGGAGGCACCATTGCCGAGCCCCGGGGAAGGAGAGGTCCTGCTGCGCGTCGCCTTACTCTCGCTCGATCCGTACATGCGAGGCCGCATGGACGACGTCCGGTCGTACGCCCGGCCGGTGGGGCTCGGGGAGGTGATGGAAGGCGGCACGGTCGCGGTGGTGGAGGCGTCGCGCCATCCGGCCGTGGTCCCGGGCGATGTGGTCCTCTCCCGCTCCGGCTGGCAAACGCACGCCCTCTCGCGGGGGGAGGGGCTCGTGAAGCTCGACCCCAAGGTCGCGCCGCCGAGCACGGCGCTGGGTGTCCTGGGCATGCCCGGCCTCGTCGCCTACGCCGGGCTCCTCGAGGTGGGCCGGCCGCGGCCGGGCGAGACGGTGGTGGTGTCGGCCGCGAGCGGCGCGGTCGGCTCGGCGGTGGGTCAGATCGCCCGGATCCTGGGGGCGCGGGCCGTGGGCATCGCTGGCGGGCCCGAGAAGTGCGCCTACCTGAAAGACGAGCTCGGGTTCGATGCCGCCCTGGACCACCGTGCCCAGGGACTGGCCGAGCGGCTCGCCCAGGCCTGCCCCCGTGGCGTGGACGTGTACTTCGAGAACGTCGGCGGTGCGGTCTGGGACGCGGTCTTCCCCCTGCTCAACGATCACGCGCGCGTGCCGGTGTGCGGGCTCATCGCCCAGTACAACGCCACTGCTCCGTTCCCGGGACCGGACCGGCTTCCCCTCGTGATGCGGCAGGTCTTGACGAGGAGCCTCGTCATCCGCGGGTTCATCGAGCGCGAGTTCGCCCCCCTCCGCCCGGCATTCCAAAGAGACATGGCCTCGTGGATCGCCTCGGGAAAGGTCCGCTACCGCGAGGACGTGGTGGAGGGGCTGGAGCGGGCCCCAGAGGCTTTCCTCGGCCTCCTCGAAGGGAAGAACTTCGGGAAACTCCTGGTGCGCGTGTCGCCGCTCTAGCGGCGGCATGGCGGGCAGGTCCCCGGGCGACCGCCCACCCCCTGGCCTTCGCGGGCTCCCTTTGGATTCCTGACCTCGCGCGACGAAACCGTTTCCGCGGTCTCGCCGTTTGGAGGAACAGACCATCGAAGAAGGAGCAAGCAATGAAGATGAGAACATTTCGGCTGGCCGGAGCCGCAGCGCTTTCGATGACCCTTGGCTCCGGGGCGCGGGTCCTTGCCCTGAGCGCGCCGCGTAGTCCTCCCCTCGCCCCCCAGTCCGTCCGCGAGGAGAGAACGAGCGAGATCCCGATCACCCCCGCCCCCGGGGTGCCCCACTGGTATGCGGTGAACGGCGCCGCCACATCGCCCGCGGCACCGGCGAACGGCGACCGGACGACGGTCGTGCCGGCCCGGTCGGTGCCCCGCTGGTACGCCGTGAACTGACCCGTGAGGTGCCGTCGATGAGTCGCGCTTGGCCCAGGCCACACCGGCTACGAAGGGCCGGCGGTGCTTGGCCACGGTTCTCGCGATCGGCAGCGTCGCATGTACGACGGGAACCCCCCTGGGTCATTGCTCCGCACGCAGGCGCTCGTGGTGGACCCCGAGCCGAGGTTTGCGCGGCCTGCTCCTCACCGTCGGCATCCAGGGCATGCCTCACGGCACGAGCAGGAGGGAACCCGTGGTGGCCCGCTCCTCGAGAGCCCGATGCGCGGAAGCGGCGTCGCGCAGCGCGTGGGTCTGGTCGATGGTGACGCGAATCGTCCCGCGCAGCACCATCCCGAACACCTCGTTGACCCCAGATTCGAGTTCGGCACGCTGGGACACGTACGCCCTGAGGGTTGGGCGAGTCACGGTGAGCGAGCGCTCGGCGAGCTTGGCCATGTCGAGCGGCAAGGGAATCCCTGACGCATCGCCGAAGCTAACGAGGGTACCGCGCTGGGCCAGGCAGACCAACGAGGCATCCATCGTGGTCCGACCCACGCCATCGTACACGACGTTCACGCCCTCGCCCCGGGTGAGGGTACGGACGCGTTCCCTCACGTCCTCCCGGGTATAGACGACCACGTGGTCGCAACCGTGGGTTCGGGCCACCTCCGCCTTGGCCGACGAACTCACGGTGCCGATGACGGTCGCACCGAGAGACTTCAGCCACTGGAGCGTGATGAGGCCCACGCCACCCGCAGCTGCGTGGAGCAACACGGTCTCGCCGTGGCGGATCGGGTGAACGTGTTGCACGAGGTACCGAGCGGTGAGGCCCTTGAGCAGCACGGCCGCGGCGTCGCGTTCCGTGATGCCCGGCGGCAGCGCAATGAGCCGATCGGCTGGGATGACCCGCTGCTGGGCATACGCACCCGCTGGGCCTCCTGCGTAAGCCACTCGGTCGCCGGGACGAACGGTACTCACCCCCTCTCCGATCGCCTCCACGATCCCCGCGGCCTCTTTGCCGAGCCCGGCGGGGAGCGGAACCGCGTACCGTCCCGACCGCTCACAGATATCCACGTAGTTGACGCCGATCGCTGTCTGCTGGACCAGAACCGTTCCGGGGCCGGGGTTGCCCGGGTCGACGTCCTCAACTCGGAGAACGTCGGGTGCACCCGTTGAATGGAACCGAATCGCCTTGCCCATACCCTCGCCGGAGACCCCAAATCAATGAGGTCGAACCATCGAAGCCCGCAGCTGGCTGACGTGTGCGAGCGTTGCTAGTACCGATGAACGATCTTCCCGAGCGGGAGGAACAGATCTCCCTGGCCGAAGAAGCCCGAGACGATCTTCTTGGGCTCAAGGAGGTAGGTGGGGTCGATCTCAGAGCGCTCGAAGGTGACGGAGGCTCGCCCGCTGAAGAGCTTCCCTTCCTGCGCGGTGAATTGGCCGGGCGTGAGCACTAGTTGCCGGATGGGCGGTTCACCCTCCTCGGCCCCGGGGATGTACTTCAGGGAGTACACCCCGTTCTTGCTCCAGGGCACCTCGGACATGCGGGCGTTGGCGGTGGGCACCACGAGGGCCTTCAGGATCTGGTGCCCGAGCCGGTTGACCTGGCCGCGGATAGCCTCGTGCTCGTGCACGAGCTCGATGTCGGCCATCTTCTTCTGATATCCCCAGATCTCACGCCCCCCAGTGAGAGGGAGGTGCGAGTTCACGTACAGGAATGGTTCGTAGTCTCCCTCCACGCCGTTGTGGGTCACCTGGACGTAGATGGCGGACTCCTTGAACGCACCCTGGGTGGTGCCGAGCGTGAACTCCGAGACCCAGGTGATGACGAGGTTGGTCCGAGCCTCGAGCGGCTCGGGGATGACGCGACGCACGTTCTCGAGGCTGGTTTCGTAGACCACGAGCTGGACCCGCATGTCTTTCCATACGAGCGGCGGACGCCCGTACAGACCAGAGATCACAGGATTCGTGTAACCCCACTCGTTCACCCTGATCATCGCTCTCTCCTGCGCCCTTACGGGCTCAATGCCGCGATGCCGGCGCGCAGCGCGGCCCGGTTTGTCACGAGAGCTGCGTTCTCGCGATTGCCCTCCCGTTCGCGCGGTCGAAGAGGAGCACGCGCTCCGGGTCCATGGTGAGGCCCACTCGATCCCCCGCCCGTCCAGGAAATCCCGGCGGGGCGACCACCAGGAGGCGGGTCCCGTTCAAGCTCAGTGTCACGATGCTGGCGTCGCCCAACGGCTCGTTGATGAAGATCTCCCCCCGGAGGGCGTTCGCCCTCGGCTCACCGATCGCGACATGAAACGGGCGCACGCCGAGCACCAGTTCGCCATGCTCTCCCGCCGCCTGGAACTCCCCGTGGTACGCGCTCGGGATGGGGACGCTCTGCGTTCCATGTCGGAGGACTCCCGCACCGAAGTCAGCCGTTACCTCGAGCAGGTTCATGGGCGGCTCGCCGATGAACCCGGCCACGAACACATCCGCTGGTGCGTTGAAGACCTCGGCCGGCGTCCCCACCTGCACAATCCTGCCATCGTTCATGACGGCAACTCGATCCGACATGGCCATGGCCTCTTCCTGGTCATGGGTCACATAGACCATTGTGTAGCCGAGGCTCTGGTGCAGATGTTTCAGGTACGCTCGCATCTCGCTTCTTTGCTGGGTATCGAGGTGGGAAATGGGCTCGTCCAGCAAGAGCACCGACGGCTTGCGAATGAGGGCACGGGCGAGGCCCACCGCCTGCTGTTGTCCGCTGCTCAACTCCTGCGTGCCGTGCTCGAGCAGCTCGGTGAGCCGCATCGTCGATGCGATTTCCTGGACGCGGGCATCGATCCGTGCCTCGTCCCATTTGCGGGCACGCAAGGGAAAGGCCAGGTTTTCGTACACGTTCATGGTGGTGTAGAGGGCGTAGTTCTCGAAGGCCATCGCGACCCTGCGGTCCCGAGGGCGGACCCAATTCACGGACTTGCCATCGAAACGGATTTCCCCCTCGCTGATGTCTTCGAGGCCGGCCACCATGCGCATGGTGGAGGTCTTGCCGCAGCCGGAAGGCCCGAGGAGCGCGACGAACTCGCCATCGCCGATTCGCAGGTCGATTCCCCGCACTGCCACCGTCGCGCCGTACCGCTTCCAGAGGTTCACGAATTCGAGGCTCGCCATCGCCGAGGCTCCCGCTTGCACTAGGGCACAGGCACGACGGTATCGGGATGGAAGAGGGACAACCCGTTGCCAAAGACATGGACATTGCCGGCGTGCAGCTCGAGCCCCACGCCGGAGCCGCTTGGATAGCAGACGTCCGCCGAGACGAATGCCCGAACGCGACGCTCGCCCACCTCGGCCACCACAAGGTTCCGCGGGCCGAGCGTCTCGATTGCCAGCACTTTCGCCGCGATTGCGCCCGTCGCGGGACGAGGCGTCACTCTCACTTCAGAGGCGCGGAATCCAATTCTGAGGCCGGATTCCCCTGCCTTCTCGAGACATGCTGCCAGGGCGGGTGGAGCCTGGATCGCCCCCGGCCCCCCCACCACCTCTAGAAGACGTCGCCCCCCGGAATCGACCACCCTGACGTCCAAGAAACTCATCGGAGGATCGCCGACGAAGGCGGCGACGAACTCGTCGTCGGGCCTCTGATAGACCACGCTCGGGGGCCCGATCTGACGAACGCGGCCATGGTCGAGGACCAGCATCCGATCGGAAAGAGCCATCGCCTCACGAAAATCGTGGGTGACGTGGACGACGGTGGCTCTCTTCTTGGTGCAGGTGGCCTTGAGTTCGGCGCGCATCCGATGCCGTAGCTTCGCATCGAGGTGCGAAATGGGTTCGTCGAGCAAGAAGACGTCCGCGTCGCGGATCAGGGCGCGCCCGAGCGCCACTCGCTGGCGCTGGCCGCCGCTCAGGAAACCGGGACGCCGGTCGAGCAGTGGGGTGAGCTGCAGAACCTCCGCCATCTCCACGAGCCGGCGACGCATCTCAGCGTCCGGAACGTTGTGCGCTCGGAGCGGGAACTCGAGGTTCTCGGCGACTGTGAGGTGCGAATAGAGGGAATAGGTCTCGAAAACCATCGCCATGTTCCGGCGCTCGGGGGGAACACCGCGGAGGGACCGACCGCCGAACCACACCTCGCCGGAGGTCGGGGCGAGTACGCCGGCGATCATCTTGAGGGTGCTCGACTTGCCTGCCCCGGCCGGGCCGAAGACGACCAGGAACTCGTTCGGCTGGCATTCGACGTTGACGGAGTCGACCGCCAGCGTGTCGCCATAGCGCTTCGTGAGTGCGCGGAGTGCGAGCATGACCTAATGCCTATTGGGGGAGGCGTCGCCCGGTGACCGGGGCCGTCGTTCCCGCTTGACCCAGATGCCGAAGTAGGCCGCGGCCGCGAGGAGCGCGACGAGAAACCCGGTGGGCGAGTAGGCGATCGCCCGATCGACGATTCCTAGCCAGACGAACGTCAGGAAGAGGAAGAGAAGGAGCGACCAGAAGAAGCGGTCCCAGATCTCGGCCACGGTCATGCTCGCGCCCTCCCTATCCCTTCACGGCGCCGAACGTTAGGCCGCGAGCGATGTGCCTCTGCAGGATGAGGGCGAAGACCAACATCGGGACGACGCAGATGGTGGCGGCCGCTGCCAGCGGCCCCCACAGGATGCCCCGCTGCGTCCAGAACCCCGCCACTCCCACGGTGATGGTCTTTGCCGCCTCGCGGGTGAGGAGGTACGCGAAGAGGAACTCGTTCCAGGAGAAGAGCAGACAGAAGATCGCCGTCACCGCGATGGCCGGCGCTGCCAGGGGGAGCACCACCTTCCGCAGGACCTTGAAGCGCGTATACCCGTCGAGCCTGGCCGTGTCCTCCAGTTCCCGGGGGATGTCCTGGAAGAACGAGTGCATGAGCCAGATGGCAAACGGTAGGTTGAACATGGTGTAGGCCACGATGAGGGCACCGGGACGGTCGAGGCCGAGAGCGAGCGCCCGCCCCAGGGTAGTCGAGCCGAGGGTCCGGAAGATGAGGAAGTAGGGAATGATGACGGCGATAGCGGGCATCATCCTCGTGGTGAGGATGAAGAACATGAGGTGACCCTTGCCGACGTTGTATCGGGCGAAGCTGTACGAGGCGAGGGCTCCGAGGCCGACCACGAGCATCGTCGAAACGACCGAGACGAGGAGCGTGTTCCTGATGAACAACGCGAAATTGGCCTCCTTGAAGGCATAGACGTAGTTGGAGAGGACGGGGGTGAAAAGCCACTTGGGCGGCCGGGTGAGGATATCCTCCGGTGCCTTGAAGGACGTTGCGATCATCCAGTAGATGGGGAAGAGGAAGAACACCATGAGCGTGGTCAGCAGGGCGTAGCGAAGCACCTCGCTCACGCTCACTGGCCGCTTGCCCTCCAAGGTCGCCACGGTTCTCCTCCTGGCTCTTCAGCGTCGCTCGGCTCGCTGGGCCATCTGCCTCATCAGACGACGCATGACCATGAGGCAAAACACGATCGTCACGTAGAGGAAGAGGAGCGCCATCGTGCTTGCTTGGTCGAGCCGGAAAAACTTCATCCCCACGCGGTAGAGGTAGAAGGTCAGCGTCTCCGTGACGGTCCCAGGACCACCTTGCGTCAACATGAGGATGGGATCGTAGAGACGGATGGCATCGATGCTCCTCAGGACGAAGACCAAGGTCAGCACGGGCGCCAGCATGGGGAAGGTGAGGCGTCGCAGCACCATGAAGCTCGAGGCACCATCGAGCTCCGCCGCCTCGAAGGGCTCCCTCGGGAGCGATTGCAGACCGGCCAGCACGATGACCGCTACGAACGGGGTCCACTGCCATATGTCGAAGAGCATGACGCTGGGGAGCGCCAAACGCTGATCGCCGAGCCAGTTCTGCTCCGGGAGGTGGAGGCCTGCCATGAGGGAATTGAAGACGCCAAAGTCGGCGTGATACATGTTGCGCCAGATGAGCCCGACCGCTGCAGGGGAGGCCGCCAGGGGCAACAGGAGGAAGGAACGGAATAGCCCCTTGAACCAGCGGACCCCGTTCAGCAGAAACGCGATCCAAATGCCGAGGCTCATCTCCATCGAGACCACAACGACCGCGAAGAGCCCGGTACGCCCCGCCGAGACCCAGAATTGCTTGTCGTGCAAGGCCCAGCGGTAGTTGTCGAGTCCGACATAGGGACCGATCCCGACAGCGCTCGTCAGATCGACGTGGCGCATCGAGAGCGCGATCGCGTAGCCCAGTGGATACAGGGCGAAGAAGAAGATGATGACGAGCGCCGGCGCCACGAGTAGCCATGCGTAGCCGGTATCCGAAAGGCTACCTCGCCGTCGGTCACCAGGCCTGATCGGGTCCACGGCGATGATCCCGTTGTCTTGCTGCCCCGCGGAGCTGTCGCTCGTCCTCAGCATGGCTTGGTCTCGGCTCATCTTGCAATTCCCGCTTGGCGAGAGCCGCCGAGCGATCGGGAGGAGGCCCGGCCGCCGACCGGGCCTCCTTCGCCGGGCGACTACATCCTGACCCAGGTGCTGGGGTCGAAGGTGTACGGCTGGGCCTTCGGGGAGAAGCCCTGGCCCAGGTGGGCGTTTTGGACCTTGCAGACGCCGCCGCAGTGCTGGGTGATCTTCTGGGCGAGGTCCTTCATCGCCTCCTCGGGGGTCATCTGCTTGGAGACGGCCGCGGAGAGGGCGCTAATGAGCTCCTCGTTGATCTTCCCGCTCTGCGCCACGTAGTAGATGTTGGGATAGAAGCGGGCCTTCTCCGTGTGCTGCAGGGCCTGGAGCAGGACGGGGAAGTGCCCCATGGTGTCGCGATGGCCCTTCTGGAAGGCGGTGTCCTTGAGGATGCTCACCACCGCGGTGGAGCCGCCCCCCAAGGCGAACTGCCGCTGCGCCGCCGCGCTCGCCACGTACATCACCCACTGACCCGCCTCCTTGGGATAGCGTGAGTCCTTGGCGACGCCAATGTTGAAGGCGCCGACCAGGGTGGCCGAGTACGGCAGGGTGCAGGCGCCGATCTCGCTCCCGGGCACCTCCTTCTCCGTCTTCACCGCGTTGGGCCACTGGTCGAGGTACATGGGTCCGGTCTGGGCGATGAGGCCCTGGCGCATTTGGGCGATCACCTCGTCGTACCCCGAGGTGGTCGCGCCAGGCGGGGCGTGCGGCAGGAGCTTCTCCACGTAGAACTTCACCGCGCCGACGAAGGCGGGATCGGCCACGCCAGGCTTGCCATCGTCGCGGATGATGGACCCGCCCATGGCCGGCGCCAGCGAGAATGCGATCTCGTCGACGATGTGATTGAAGCGGCCGGCCATCACGCCGATGCCGTAGAATTCCTTGGAGAGAGTCTGGCCCTTCAGCTTTTGCCCCGGCTTCCGGTGGAAGAACTCGGCGATCTGCGCCATCTCCTCGTAGGACTTGGGGGCGCCGAGCTCGTGGCCGTACTTGGCCTTGAAGGCGGCCTTCTCACCCGCGTCCTCGAACAGGTCCATCCGGAAGAACTGGCCCATGGTGTAGGTGTAGTAGGGAAGGCCGTAGGTCTTGCCCTGCCACCGGTTGGAGGTGTCGACCAGCGCCGGGGCGATGTCATTGAGGTCGAATCCCGCCGCCTTCATCTGATCGTCGAGCGGGAGTAGCCACCCAGCACTCACGTACTCCGGCTTCCACTGGGAGGCATAGGTGATCACATCGTACGCGCCGGTTCCCCCCACCGCCTCGATGATCTGCTTCTCATAGAGCTGGGCCAGGTCGATGCTGAGGATCTTGACGTGGATACCGGTCTGTTTCTCGAACTTGGCCGCCAGGTCCTGCATCAAGTCGGTGTAGAACCCCCCCAGCGTCGCCCAGGTGACGGTGACCGGCTCCGCCCGCGCTCGGCCAGAAAATGCCGCAAGCAGCGCAACGACAACCGCGAGACGCGCGATCGAGGCCATGAACTCGTGCTTCAACATGCGGACCATCGTGCTCTCCTCCTGAAGCCCGTCCAGTGAGTGACAGGCTCGCTTCGCGACCAGACCTCGTCCTCGGTGCTCCTCCGGTTCCTCTTTCCCTCTCCGCTACGCGCGACGGCGCGGGGCCGCGCAACCAGCTACACGCTGAGGAGGCCATTCGGCAGCCGTTGGCACTCCTCGATGATGGCGATCGCTGCCCTCACGTTGATACCGAACCTCCTTACGCCGAGACCCAGCATGGTGTGGAACATCTCGAGGGTGCGCACACCGCCCGAGACCTTGACCCCGATGCGGCCCGCTACGTGCTTCGTGATCAGCTCGACGCATTCCACGGTGGCGCTCCCCGGCGCCCAGCCGGTGCTCGTCTTGACGAAGGCGGCGCCGCCCTGGATGGAGAGATCGCACGCCTCCCGGATCTGGTCGGGCGAGAGCCAGTGGACCTCGATGATCAGCTTGACCGGGATCGGAGCGACCGCATCGACCACCGCCCGCACCTCGTCGAGGACGTAAGCCCGACGCCCCGAGCGCAACATCCCAACGTTCATCATGAGGTCCATCTCGTCAACGCCCGCGGCGACGAGCTGCCTGGCCTCGATGACCTTGAGGCCTGTGGTGTGGCCACCGCCGGGGAAGCCGACCGGTGCACCCACGGACGTCTGCCGAGTATCGCCGAGCAGTTCGCGCAGGAGCGGTACCCAGCAAGGCAGAGCGTGAGCAGCGATGAACCGATGGCGGAGCGCCTGGTCGGCGAGCTCGCGGACCTGCTGTTCACCGCAGTGAGCTTGAACGGCGCTCACGTCGATCATCCGGGCGATGTCTGCACCGGACACCCTCATTGAACCTCCATGAGCGCGCCCTGATCCAAGGGAAGAAGTGACCCGTGGAGCCCGTGCGTTGAGCGCAGGGTGCGCGCTACACTTCTCGGTCGAAGACCAGCGGATGCACTGCCCGTTTGTCGGCAAGAGACTACCCATGGCCAGGCCCAAGAAAAATGCTCAGCTGCGCATCGCCGCTGTACAGGAACGAGCAGGGTCGCTCGAGTGGGGAAACGTTCGCTTCTTTCTGGAACTCGCACGCTCGGGCAGCCTGGCGCGGGCCGCCACTCGCACTGGCGTTCACAGAAATACGATCATTCGCCACGTGGCGTCACTCGAACAGGATCTCGGGCTGAGCCTGTTCGACCGCGGTCCTCAGGGCTGGACACCAACCACCGGAGGCGAGGAGCTGGTCGCGTTGGCGCTCCGCGTCGAGAAGGACATCCTAGCGTTGGCAAGGCACGTCGACGCATCCGAACAGCAGGTCAAGGGAAACGTCCGACTCACGACCGCCTTCCACATCGCCACGAACCTGCTCGTTCCCGAGTTGCCGGTGCTGAGGTCAAGACACCCGGACCTGGTCGTCGAGATCGCCGGCGACCAGCGAACGCTCGACCTCACTCGCCGGGAGGCGGACCTGGCGCTGCGGGTCGGACGGCCCCGTGCCGCAGCGGGCCTGGTGACTCGGAAAATGGCGGAGATCGGCTACGGTTTGTACGCTTCGCCGACGTACATCGGTGGACGAGGGGAAGCGAACTTCGAGCGCGATGCCTTCGTAGGATACGACGATAGCCTGGCGGGTACGCAACAAGAGCGATGGCTCGCGCGCATGGGGCCCAACCGGCATGTCGCGTTTCGATGCAACGGCTCGGATACCCTCGTGGCTGCGGCGCGCGCCGGGTTGGGGATTGCGGTGCTCCCAAGCTTCCTAGGCGACGACGACTCGAGCCTCTGCCGACTCCTCCCCAGGGTCCCTTTCAAGAACGAGATTTGGCTGCTGGTTCATGGGGAACTGCGACGCGCCCTACGAGTACGCGTGGTCATCGAGTGGCTCGATGATGTCCTCGCACGTGCCGCCAGGCGGCTCGGGGGCACGACCGAAACTAACTCGTAGTGCAGGGAACTGAACGTCACGTGCGTCAAGCGGTGCCGCCGGCGGGCTCGCCGGCCCCGAGACCGCGGAGCCGGGCGGGCCGGTCAGAGGAGGTCCCCGACGCTCGTGGCGATGGCCGCGCCGAGCGCCTCGTGGGCGGCCTCGTCGAGGTGAACCCCGTCGAGCGGGCTCACCGAGGCGACCGCACCGCCGTCGAGGAAGGCGCAGCCGAGGTTCGCGGCCGCGGCCCGGTAATAGAGCGGCAGCTCACGGGCCCGCTCCACCGAGGCGGCCGAGAAACCCCAGACGCGCTGCAACGGCGATGGGGGGACGAGGACGGGCGGGGGGGCGACGAGGAGCACCTTGGGAGGGCGCTGGCCGGGCCCGTGGGGGCTTTGCTGGACAACCTCCACGAGGCGCGCCGCTCCCGCGGCGATCCCCGCGGCGTCGAGAGGGAAGATCGTCTTCACGTCGTTCGTGCCCAGCATGAGCACCACGAGGTCAAGGGGGGCATGGGAATCGAGGCACGGGCGGAGGTAGGCGAGGCCGTTGCGCCCGTCCTCGAAGGGATCGTCGAGGAGGGTCGTCCGCCCCCGGAGGCCCTCCTCGATGACTTCGCAGCCGGGGAGGAGCCGGCGCAGCACGCCCGGCCAGCGTGTGCCCGGCGGAAAGCGGTCGCCACCGGACGGGTTCGAGCCCCAGGTGTTCGAGTCGCCGTAGCAGAGGATGGTGGCCATGGCCCCTTCCACTTTAGTACGCGAGAATCGCGAGCGGGTGAAGGCCCGGCCCGTGGTCGGAGCGGGGCGTGCCGTCTCGCCGGGGAGGCGGGTGGGCGGCGGACGTGTTAGGCCTTTCGAAGGATGGCCTTCGACTTCGACGAGGTGCGGGACCGGCGAGGTACCGATTCGGTCAAGTGGCGCCGCTACGCCGGATGCGACGTGCTCCCGCTCTGGGTCGCGGACATGGACTTCGCCGCGCCCCCGGCGGTGATCGAGGCTCTGCGCAGGCGGATCGAGCACGGAATCTTCGGGTATGCCTCGCCCTGGCCCTCGCTCGTCGAGGCCACCGTCGAGTACCTGGAACGCGCGCACGGCTTTGCGGTCGATCGCTCCTGGCTGGTGTGGCTCCCCGGGCTCGTAAGCGGCCTCAACGTCGCTTGCCGTGCGATCGAGGGAGACGTCTTCACGGCGGTCCCGGTCTATCCACCCTTCCTCTCCGCCCCCGCTCGTCTCATCACCGCGCCCCTCCGTCGCGGTCCGGACCGCTGGGAGTGGGATCTCGAGGCGGTGGAGGCCGCCCTCGGGCCCACGACGCGCCTCTTCCTGCTCTGCCATCCCCATAACCCGGTGGGTCGGGTCTGGGGCGAGGGGGAGCTCGCGGCCCTGTCCGAGCTCTCCGAGCGGCGGGACCTCATCGTGTGCTCGGACGAGATCCACGCCGGCTTGGTGCTCGAGCCGGGGCGCATCCACCGGCCCTTCGCCTCCCTCTCGCCGGAGGCGCTGCGCCGCAGCATCACCCTCTACTCCCCTTCCAAGACGTTCAACCTGCCCGGCCTGGGCTGTGCCCTCGCGGTGATCCCCGATCCCGCGCTCCGGGCCCGGTTCCGGCGCGCCATGGAGGGCATCGTTCCGCACGTGAACGTCCTCGGCCTGGTCGCCTGCGAGGCGGCATTCCGCGGGGGAGCGCAGTGGCACGGGGCGCTGCTCGACTACCTGCGCGGTAACCGCGATCGCGTGCTCGAGGTGGTACGCGGCATTCCGGGCCTGCGCACCACGCCGGTCGAGGCGACCTACCTCGCCTGGATCGACGCGACCGGCACCGGTCTCGAGGCGCCCCAGGCGCACATGGAGGCGGCCGGAATCGGCCTTTCGGACGGAGCGGAGTTCGGGCCGGGCGAGGCCTACCGCGGCTTCCTCCGCCTCAACTTCGGCTGCCCGCGCGCCACGCTGGAGGAAGCGCTCTCGCGGCTACGCAGGGCGCTCTCGGGGTAGGTGGTGACCACGACAGCTGCGGCAGCGTCTGGAAACCGCTCGTTGGGACCAGACCTTACCCCTGAATTCCGGCCGCTGCGGTGCGTCACAACGACAGAGGCTTCCGATTCTCTCTCGAAGCAAGTCCCCACTTACGACGTGTTAGAGTTTGTCCTACACCCGTTCTGGGGAAATGTATGTCGTCGCAGCGAGCGTCCTTCGCACCGACGCTCACCGACCTCCTCTTCGAGAAGGCCGACGTAGGTCTCTGCCTGGTCGCGCCCGACGGCACCGTCCTGCGCGCAAACGCGGAATGGCTGCGATCCACGGGCTTCACGCTGGACGAAGTCCTCGGTGCGGAGATCGTGGCGCTCTTCCCGGAGACCCGCGAACTGGCGCTCGCCCGAGCCGGCCATCGCGTCGCGGTCCCTCGCCATAGGCAAGCGGTGAACGGTCGCGAGACGTGGTGGGAGGGGAGCATCGACCCCTTGCCGATGGAGGGTGGGACGGGGATCCTCATCACCGCACGCGAGGTCCCGGAGGCAGTCGTCGCGACCGCCCGGGACCCCGCCTCATCGGCACCGTGCATCTTCCCCTTACCCGAACGACCGCGCCGAGACCCGTCGGGATCTCCGTTAGTCCCTCGTCCCGCAAGCGTGCAGGCGAGTGAAGCTCTCGAGAACATCTCCGATGCGTTCGTCGCCCTCGACCACGAGTGGCGATACACGTACGTGAACCGCCGCGCGGCCGACCTCCTAGGGAAGGGAGTGGAAGAGCTGATCGGCCGGTGCCCGTGGGAGATCTTCCCGTTCACGAAGGGGAGCGAGTCCTACCGCGAGTGCCACCGGGCGATGGCCGAGCAGGTTCCGGTCCAGTACGTGACCCACGAGCCAGCTCTGGACCGGTGGTACGAGAACCGGGTGCTCCCCTCGGAAGAGGGTTTGTCGATCTTCTGGAACGACGTCACCGAACGTAAGCATGCCGACGATGCCCTGAAAGCCGCGGTGGAACGGCTGGCTCAGGACCTCGACGCCATGAGGCGGCTGCATCGCCTGAGCACCCGGTTCGTCCGCGCGGAAGGCCTGCCCCAGGTCGTTCTCGAGGAGGTCCTCGATGCGGCCATCGCGATCACGCACGCCGACAGGGGCAACATCCAGCTTCTCGACCCCGCCTCGCGGAGGCTCAGGGTCGCCGCGCATCGCGGTCACGAGAGGTGGTGGCTCGACTTCTTCGAGAGCGTCGCCGAGGGCGAGGGCACCTCGTGCGGAGCGGCGCTGCAGAAGAGAACGCGCGTCATCGTCGAGGATGTGACGAAGAGCCCGGTCTTCATCGGCACCCCCGCCTTGGCGGTCCAGCTGCGTGCCGGCATACGGGCAGTACAGTCCACCCCTCTCGTCGGCAGCTCCGGCGAACTCGTGGGGATGATCTCGACCCACTACCGTACTCCGGGTCGACCGGACGACCGGGACCTGCGGCTCCTCGATCTGCTGGCCCGCCAGGCGGCCGACATGATCGAGCGCGTGCGGAGCGAGGAGGCGCTGCGCCGTGCGACCGAGCGCGAACTGTTCCTCGCCGACGTACTGGAGAATGCGACGACGCCCGTCGGTGTGGGAGCGCCTGACGGGCGCCTGCTGGCCTTCAACCGCGCCTTCGCCGAGCTGACCGGCTACAGCCGCGAGGAACTGGAGCAGCGCTCGCTGAGCTGGGCCACCGACCTGACCCCCCCCGAATGGCGCGAGAAGGAAGCCGAGGCTCTCGCCCGCGCGGTTCGCGAACGGGCGTCGGTGCGCTACGACAAGGAGTATCGGCGCAAGAACGGGTCCTGGGTGCCGATCGAGCTCTTCGTACAGCCGATCTTCGCGGAAGACGGCTCGCTGGTGCACTACCGCTCGTTCCTGACGGACATCACCGAGCGCAAGCGAACCGAGACGCGGCTCGCTGCCGACCTCGCGGCATTGACACGGATGCACGCTCTGGGCGGCCGGGTGGTCGAAGGCGGCGGCATCCAGCCGCTGTTGCAGGAGACGATGGACGCCGCCGTCGCCATCATGGGGGCCGACAAGGGAACGATGCAGTTGATGGAGGGGGACGGGCTCAAGATCGTGGCCCATTGCGCACACGAGAAGCCGTTCCTCGACTTCTTCGCCGAGGCCGAGACCGTCGCCTCCGTCTGCGGTGAGGCGACGCGCCGGGGGGAGCGCGTCCTCGTGCCGGACGTAGAGAAAAGCCCGGTCCTTGCCGGGACCGCGTCGTTGCCAGTATTGCGTACCGCTGGGGTCCGGGCGGTGCAATCCACCCCCTTGCGCACGCGTGACGGGCGGTTGCTCGGGATCGTCACCACGCATTGGAGCAAGCCGTACACGCCCGACGACCACGACCTCTGGCGGCTCGACCTCCTGGTGCGCCAGGCCGCCGATCTGATCGAGCTGAAACAGGCCGACGAGGCGCTGCGCGAGAGCGAGGCGCGCTACCGGCTGCTGTTCAAGAACATGCTCGAGGGCTTTGCCTACTGCCAGATGATCTTCGACCCGGAGGGGCGCGCGGTCGACTTCGTCTACCGCGACGTGAACGGCGCGTTCGCGATCCTCACGGGGCTGCGCGACGTCGTCGGCCGGCGGGCCTCCGAGGTCATTCCCGGGATCTGGTCGGCACACCCGGAGCTTCTGGAGAGGTACGGCCGGGTGGCGCGGACAGGGCGGGCGGAGCGGTTCGAGATCGACTTCCGCCCGCTCGGGATCTACCTCTCCATCTACGTCTACGGCGCGCAGCCGGGCCACTTCGTGGCGGTCTTCGACAACATCACCGACCGCAAGCGCGCGGAGGAAGAGCTCGCCGTCGTGACCCGCCTCTACGCCGTCCTGAGCCGGGTGAACGAGGCCATCGTCCGCACGCGCGCCGAGCAGCCACTCTACGAGGAGGTCTGCAGGATCGTCGCCGAGGAGGGGGAGTTCCCGCTCGTCTGGGTGGGGCAGGTCGAGGGCCGGAGGATCGTGCCCGTGGTGTCCTCGGGGACGGGCACCGCCTACCTCCGCGAGATCCAGGTGGAGGTCGACGGCGAGCTCGGGAGTGGCCCCACCGGTACCTGCGTGCGCGAGGACCGCCCGGTGATCAACGACGACTTCGCCACCAACCCGGCCACCTGGCCCTGGCGCCAGTCCACGGCCCGGCATGGCCTTCGGGCCTCGGCCGCCTTCCCGCTGCACCGGGGCGGGAAGGTGGTCGGCGCCTTGACCTTCTACGCGGCGAAGCCCGGAGCCTTCACTCTAAGACAAGTCGGGCTGCTGGAGTCCCTCTGTGCCGACGTCTCCTACGCCCTGGACGCCCTGGAGACGGAGCGGCTCCGCACCGAGGCGGAGCGCGCACTGCGCGAGAGCGAGCACAGCTTGCGCGAGGCGGACCGCCGCAAAGACGAGTTCCTGGCGATGCTCTCCCACGAACTGCGCAACCCGCTGGCCCCCATCCGAAATGCCGCCTACATCCTCGAGCAGTCCGAGCCGGGCAGCGAGCAGGCGGAGCGTGCCCGAGGCGTTCTGCGCCGTCAGAGCGAGCACCTGACCCGGCTGGTGGACGACCTCTTGGATGTCACTCGCATCACCCGGGGGAAGATCGCGCTGCAGCGGTCGCGCATCGACCTCCGCGAGGTGGTGGGACGCGCCGCCGAGGACTTTCGTGCGACGATGGCGGAGCGTGGCATCGCCTTCGGTATCGCGCTTCCCGACGCCTCGGTCTGGGCGGACGTGGACCCCACCCGGGTGAACCAGGTGGTCACGAACCTATTGCAAAACGCGGCGAAGTTCGGCGGGCGTGGCGACGAGGTCCAAGTCTCTTTGGGCGCGGAGGGGACCAGGGCGGAGATCAGGGTGAGAGATACCGGTGCGGGCATCGAGCCGAGCCTGCTCCCTCTCGTCTTCGAACCTTTCGTGCAGGGCGAGCGGACCCTGGATCGCAGCGAGGGCGGCTTGGGTCTTGGCCTCGCCCTGGTGAAGGGCATCGTGCAACTCCACGATGGAGAGGTGCGGGCGCAGAGCGCCGGTATCGGCAAAGGCGCGGAGTTCGTGATCCACCTTCCCCTGCACGGGGCGTCGCAGCTTCTCGAGGGCACGCGCCCCGAGTCCCAGGCCAAGGGAGGGGGACGGAGAGTGCTGGTTGTGGACGACAACTGGGACGCGGCCGAGTCGCTGGCGGACCTCCTTCGCATCCTCGGTCACGACGTGGACCTGGCCTACGACGGCCCCGGCGCGATCGCAAAGATCGCGGCGAACGCGCCGGACGTGGTTCTTTGCGACATCGGGTTGCCGGGCATTAGCGGGTACGAGGTGGCAAAGGCGATCCGGGCTAACGGCAAACCAGGGGTTCGACTCATTGCTCTGAGCGGGTACGCCCAGGCCGAGGACGTGAAGCGTGCCATGGAGGCGGGCTTCGACGCGCACGTCGCGAAACCGCTCGACCCGGAGGAGTTGGCGCGGCTGCTTGGCTAGTAGGGGTGCGGAAAGAGCCGCGAGGAACAACGCCGGTAGCTTGCGGGTGGATGGGTGGGACCGCTCTGCGGCTTCCCTGAGTCTCCCGGATCGTGGGGCACGGTTCGCATCACGGCGTGGCCGCTCGAACGTGTGCCGGAGGCGAGCCGAGCGGTCGACAATTCCCCGGGGCAACATTCTTGATTCGGCTGCGCGCTGGGCGGGTCTCTGCTCAAGAGCCAAGGAAAGCGCGCGTTCCGAGCGCGCTCACCGGGTTCGGCCCGGGGGAAGACAGCGCGCGATGTCCGCCATGATCTCGTCGAGGTAGGCATCGAGCGGCGCGAGCGGTACCCGGCCGGTGCGCGCCGCTGCGGTGCGCACCCGCGTAAACCAACGAGCCGCGTCTCGGGCGATGGTCGGTCCGCGGGCGGTGAAATACGGGTGCGAGCCGAAGGGCCAGTAGTTGCAGGGGCTCACCGCCATGTGGACGCGGAGCTCGTCCAGGTCGGGCGAAATTCCCAGCCAGCTGAGAGCGTCCAGTCGGATCCGAGCGCTGTCCGAGCGGACGTCGTCCATCATCCCGGCCGTCATCTGCGCTCCGTGGAGCCGGTAGCGCAGAACGACCGTTTGGAGATTGGCGACCCGGCCGACTCGCAGGGCGCGGCTCGACAGGTCCCAGTCGTTCCCGAGCCGAAGGCGCGGGTCGAAGCGGAGCCCGTGGGCAGCGAGGCGCTCCCGGTCGAAGGTCATGGCGCCCGAGATGAACTCCGATTTGAAGAGGTTCCGCACCCGGATGTCGGGGTCGTCGGTGGCGTAGCGCCAGAGCGCCCCGACCCCCGCTCGCCCGTCCTCGAAGGTCTGCGCCGCGCCCCCCACGAGGAGGAGGGCGGGATCGCGCTCCAGGGAAAGGACCTGGTCGGCGAGGCGGGAAGGTGGGGCCTCGTCGTCGGCGTCCAGCACCGCGAGGTAGCGGCCTCGAGCCTCGTCGAGAGCCTTGTTGAGAGCGAACGCCTGGCCTCGGTTCTCTCCGAGCCGTAGGAGCCGGATCCGGGGGTCCCGCCGCACGGCCCGCTCCACGCACGCCGCGGTGTCGTCCTTCGACCCGTCGTCGGCGACGAGCACCTCCAGGTCGGTGAGCGTCTGGGCGGAGAGGGAGGAAAGCGCCGCCTCGACGAAGCGCGAGGCGTTGAACGCGGCCATGGCGATGGAGACCAAGGGGCGGCCGGGAGTCACGTTCCATTTAGCCTAGCCGAAGCCCCACCGACCGGGGGCGGCGCAGCGTGGCAAGTGGCATGGTGCCCCGCCCGGGTCCAAAAGCGCCGTTTCAGAGCCGGGGCGCTTGTGGCTCAGCGAGCTCCCCAGCTATCTTCGCGGGGCCGCGTTCTCGCCCGGCGGGTCGCGATGAGCTCCTGGAGTTGCCCTCACGAGGTGGACGGCCTCTGCCGCATGGTGGCGGACGCCTATTGCCGCCCGGGGATGAAGGGTTGCGTGCTCCTCGGGAGGGTCAAATTCCAGGACGGCGTCGTGCCCGATCCGGTGTGGCCGCCTGGCCGGGCACGACCGCGGTGCCCCTCGGGGACTCGCCGCGGGGTCGGTCGGGCGGGGGAGTGAGCTTGAGCGCGAGCCGTGGGTCGAGCCACGGTCCCCTGACCGCTTCCCCTGTCGCGACGCGTAGTCAGGCCGGCCCTCGATTCTTCGCCTGGAAGTAACGCCACCGCCATCGACACTGGCCGGTGAGTTGACTTAGTGACAGGGACACGCTCGCTCGATCGCGCAGGTCACCGTCGTTGCCTCGGCACCGGCGCGTGGTGAGCGCAGGAGGCCTGGCCATGAGGGAACGCTTTGAGAGCTCTCGGAGGAGTTTCCATGTCCTTGGCCTCCTCACGGTGCTCGCGATGGTTCTCGCTCCGCTGGCCAAGGCCTCCCCCGACGATCCCGAAAAGGTGGTCATCAAAACGATCGACCCGACGAGGATAACCAATCAGGAGCGGCCATGGGCGTTCACCATGGATCCGTCCACTCCGAGCGCCGGCGTCTGGTCCTTCGGCTATGCGTTGGGCCTCGGGTCGGGGATCTCTGCAGATCGGCCGTTGCCTGTGAACATGGCGACTTCCGACGGGAGTAATACCTTCCAGGTCACATACGGAATCACTGGGGGTGTGGCCCCCTTCGTGACTGCCACCTTTGCGGACGTGGGCACCTCGAGCGCCAGCCAGAACTACGAGCTCGGTGCTCTCTGGCAGTTGACGCGGCCGGAAGCCCACTTCCGCATGACCTTCGCGGGGTCCGGTTTCCACGAGGGGCAGACTGACGACAACGGGGTGAGAGGGGTCGTTGCGGCGAGCCTCGACAACGGGCCGATCCGCGTGGCTGGGAACTTCCGGGCCGACAAGGTCTTTGCGACGGGTAGAGACGCGGTGGACCTCATCGCCACTGTCGGGGCCTTGTGGAAGTTAGGGAGCTCGGTCCGGCTCGGGGCGGAGTACGTCGGCCAGGACCTAGAGGAGATGACTTCGGCCGAGGCCGAGGCCGGATCCCGCCACACCGTGGGACCGACTCTCGCGTTCGACTTGGACGGGGGCCGCTACCAGGTCGCGGTCGGGTCGGGGTTCGGTCTCAATGCGGCGTCGCCGAGGGTGATCGGCCGGCTGGCGCTGGCGTTCAACTACTAGAGTCACGCGGCCCGAACGAGCTCTGGCCACCGAGAGGGGCTCGTCCTTCCGGGAGTCCTCTCCCCCTGCTCGTTTGGACCCACTCCGGTACGACCGCGAGTCGTCACGGTGCCTCCCCGGCGCCGCCACGGGCCGAGGAGGTAATGGTCGCGAACCAAGAAAACCGTAGGGGCGAACCATGGAGATGCGTCGGGCGAAGGCGCTGGCTTCGGTTTCGATCGCCGTTTTCTTCATTCTCGCGGTTGGGGCGGCGAGGGCTCACGATTCCAACGAGGGGAATGCCGGGCCCTCCACCCTGTTGCCCACTGGCCAGACCTTGACCCCGACGGCGGCCCCGGGTTCGACCTTCCTGGAGCTCAACCCCGGGCTCTCGGATTTCCCCGACTTCGTCGCCGGCCAGGCTACCTCCCTGGCGCTCACGCCCAACGGGCGGACCCTGGCGGTCCTGACGAGCGGCTACAACAACAACTACGACGACAAGGGGAACCTCATCCCCGACGCGTCGAACGAGTACATCTTCCTCTTCGACGTGAGCCGGGGGGCGCCGAAGGCGAAGCAGGTCATCGAGATTCCCGACTCGTACCAGGGGCTGACCTTCACGCCGGACGGCACGAAGCTGCTCGCCTCCGGCGGTGGTGACGACGCCCTCCACGTGTTCGTCCCGGGGAAGACGGGCTGGACCGAGGCGAGCGGTTCGCCCGTCCAGCTCAAGCACCTTGCCTCGCCGACGACTCCGCCCATTCCGCCGGGCGCGGCGAACGGCCTGAGGCAGGGCCCTTTGGCCCAGGGGATCGGCGTCTCCTCGGACAGCAAGCTCGCGGTCGTGGCGAACCGCTACAACGACTCCATCACCCTCGTGGATCTCACGAAGAATGCGGTGGTGACCGATCTCGACCTGCGCCCCGGGAAGAACGGGGCCCCCCACGGCACCCCCGGGGGAGAGTACCCGAACTCCGTCGTGGTGAAAGGCACGACCACGGCCTATGTCTCGAGCGAGCGCGATCGCGAGGTCGTGGTCGTCGACCTCACGAAGCCTGCGGTGGCGGGGCGGATCGCCGTCCGGGGCCTGCCGAACCGGCTCCTCCTCTCCAGGGACGGGAGCAAGCTCTTCGTCGCCTCCGACAACGCCGACCTCGTGTCGGTCATCGAGACCGCCACGAACACGGTGTTGTCCACGATCCCCACCCTCGGCCCCCGCGAGCGCTGCGACACCTCGAAGTACAAGGGGGCGGGTCCGAACGCCCTGGCCCTCTCGCCGGACGAATCGACCCTCTACGTCAGTAACCGGGGAACGAACTCCCTCGCGGTCGTCGACCTTGCCCACAACCGGGGCGAGGTCGTGGGCCTCATCCCCACTGGCTGGTATCCCTCCGACGTCGTCGTCTCGGGGGATGGAAGAACGCTCTACGTCTCGAACTCGAAGAGCGTCCCCGGCCCGAACCCCGGCAACTGCCTCGGGTACCAGACCGTTCCCTGCCCGGTGAAGGACTCGCCGGTTGCGTTCGCGCCCAACGAGTACATCGAGAACCTGACGAAGGGCGGGCTGCTCACCATCCCGGTGCCGAAGAAGCGGGCGCTCGACGAGCTCACCGAGATCGTGGCCCGGAACAACCACTTCGACTTCAGGCCCAGCTGGCGGGATGACGAGCTCATGGAGGTCCTGCACCACCGGATCCAGCACGTCATCTACATCATCAAGGAGAACCGGACCTACGACCAGATCCTAGGCGACCTCGGCAAGGGCAACGGCGACCCCGGTCTCGCCGAGTTTCCCGCCGCCACCACCCCGAACCTGCACGCCGCCGCAGGCAACTTCGTGACCCTCGACAATTTCTACGACACGGGCGAGGTGAGCGGGAATGGCTGGCCCTGGAGCACCTCGGCGCGGGAATCGCAAGCCGGCGCCCTGATGCTTCCCGTGAACTACGCCTGCAGCCCGCTCACCGGGGCGAACTGCTCCACCAACCTCCCGAACCCGATCGCCCCGGGCATCGGTTCCTACAGCCGCGGCGGCTCCTACGACTGGGAGGGGACGAACCGGAACATCAACGTGGGCCTCTCCGGCGCGGCGCGGTTCGCGGAGAACCCGTATCTCTACGTGCTCACCGGCGGCGATCTCGACCTCTTGCCGGGAACGGCGAACGTGGCCGCCCCCGATGGCCCGGGGGGCGAGGAGGGGAGGGGGTACCTGTGGAGCGCCGCCCTGCGCGCCGGGCTCACGGTCCGTAACTACGGGGCCTTCGCCGATCTCACCCTCTATCAGCTCCCGGCCAACGCCGGTGGACTGCCCAAGGATCGCAACCCCTTCGCCGACGGGCAGATCCAGGCATACGCGTCCAACGTCGAACTCTCGGCGAAGAACCTCACCGACCCGTACTTCCGCGGGTTCGACACCGCCTACCCGGACTTCTACCGGGAGGCCGAGTGGGAGCGCGAGTTCAAGGGGTTCGTGGCGAGCGGAAAGCTCCCGAGCCTCTCCATCGTGCGGCTCATGGAAGACCACACCGGCAGCTACGGCTCGGCGATCGACGGGGTCAATACCCCGGAGATCCAGGTGGCCGACAACGACTACGCGGTGGGCAGGCTCCTCGAGGCCCTGGCCCAGAGCCCCTACAAGGACGACACCCTGGTCTTCATCGTCGAGGACGACGCCCAGGACGGCCCGGACCACGTCGATGCTCATCGGAGCACCGCCTTCGTGGTCGGCCCCTACGTGAAACAGGGCGCGGTGGTGAGCGAGCACTACACCACCGTGAACATGATCCGGACCATCACCGACATCCTCGGGCTCGACCACCTCGGGTTCTTCGATGCTCACGAGGGACCCATGTCCGGGGTCTTCGACCTCTCGCAGAAGAACTGGTCCTTCACTTCGAAGCCCTCCGCGCTCCTCGCGGGCACCCAACTCCCTCTGCCGCAGGCGGTCAGGATGCTCCGGCCCACCCACGACTCGGCCTACTGGGTCGCGAAGACCGCGGGGATGGACTTCTCCGCCGAGGACCGGGTGGACGCGGCCCTGTACAACCGGGTCCTCTGGGAGGGGCTCATGCCCGGGAAGCCGTACCCGGTGGCGCGCACCTCGGACGTCGTGAAGGAGGGCCCGGTCTCCCGGCCGGGGGCGGACCCCGACGACGGGTGATTCCCTTCTCTCGCCCGGCCTTCTCCCTCGGGCGACGCTGACGCCCGCGGGCGGAGAGATCCTCGATTGGCTATGACCGCCGGGGTCCGAGACCCTGGACCCCGGCGGCGAACGCCTCGAGGGCAGTCCTGCTCCTCTCCCGATCCGGCCAAAGCCTCAACGCGACCGGAGGTCCCTCCAGTGAATGGGGGGCGGCTCGCCCTCCTGGAACAGGAACTGGATGTTGAGCGGATAGAACCGTCCGAACCACCAGGTCGCGTACTGGGCGGGAATCTCCTTCGCTCCGAGCCACTCCGCCGTGAGGCCCTGGCGTTTCGCCTCCGCCACCAACCCGCCGGAGATCCTGCACGTACCGCCGCATCGACTGGATGGCCTCGGGCCCGGAGATGGGACCGTGGCCGGGCACGTAGCGCCTCGCCCCCTCGGCCTCGAGGGCGTCGAGCGCATCGAGGAGGTGCCCGCTCCCCGGGGAGTCGCCGAAGAAAGGATGATGGCCGGCGAAGAGGAGGTCCCCGGCGAACACGATCCGGTCCTCGGGAAGAACGGCGATCACATCGCTCCTCGTGTGGCCGCTCAAGGCCTTGAGGATGACCTTCCTCCGCGGACCGGCCAGCGTCATGGAGGTGCCCTCGAGGAGCTTGTTCGGCCTTCGTGCCACATAGTCTCGACTTCCGTCGACGGTCGACTCGAGGTATCCGTGCCAGAACCGGGCCTGGCCAGGGGGGCTCAGGGCCGACTCCCACTCGTCCAGGACGGCATACACCCTCGCCTTTCTCTCCGAGTCGGCCGCATCGGTCTTCGAGTCCTTCTCGTCGGCGAGAATGTCCTCGACGATCTGCGGAGTGGCGATGATGGTGAGGCCCGTGGGCAGCCCGATGGCGCCGCGAACGTGGTCGCTGGGCCCGTGGCTCAGGACGACGGTGGTCACCGGGCGCCCCGTCAGCTTCTCGGCGGTAGCCGAAAGCTCGGCAGCAGCGTGGCGGTTCATCCCCGCATCGAAGAGGACGACGTCCTTGCCGAGGTCGATGATGCCGATGTTGCAGATCGACCAGCCGCCCGGCTTGGCGATCGCAGCCCACACCCCGTCCGCCATCTCGACGAGCGTGAAGTGCTTGGAGGTAGGGAGGTCCGCCGCGCGACTTGGCTGTAGCCCAAGACATCCCATGAGGGCCGCTATCTGGAGGCAGAATCGATGCTTCGCGAGCGTCATGCCCATTCTCGGGGTTCGGGCCACGTTTCTAGTGGCCGGTTCGGTGCCGGTACCGACCTCGATGGGCTGGCCGCGGACCCCGGGGCTCAAGGACGCCATGGCCATTCCCGGTCGAGGGGAGCGTCCGCGTATCCCCGGTAGAAGCAGGAACCGGTCTGCTAACCTCCCCCCTTGGATTCGGGAGAGCCCGCGTCGCACGCGATCCGGACGCCTCGCGGGCTAGAAAGGAGAGAGGGAGTCGGGATGCCCAAGACCGCGGTGATGTACGGGGCCGGGAACATCGGGAGGGGGTTCATCGGCCAGCTCTTCTCCGACTCGGGGTACGAGGTGGTGTTCGTCGACGTGGACGACGCCCTGGTCGAGCGGCTGAACGCCGAGCGCAGCTATCCGGTCCGGATCGTGTCGAGCACCGGTGGGCGAGAGGTTCGGGTCCGCAACGTCCGGGCGGTGCACGGCCGGGACGCGGAGCGGGTGGCCGCCGAGATCGCGCAGGCGGGGATCATGGCCACCGCGGTGGGCGTGAACGCCCTCAGGCAGATCGCGCCCCCCATCGCCCTCGGGCTCGGCCGCCGGTGGGCGGAAGGGAACTCGAGGCCCCTCAACATCCTCATCTGCGAGAACCTCATCGACGCGAACCGCTATTTGGCAGGGCTCGTCTCCGAGGCGCTCCCGGAGGGGGAGAGAGCCCGGCTCCTCGAGCGGGTCGGTTTCGTGGAGGCGTCCATCGGGCGGATGGTTCCGGTCATGAGCCCGGAGATGCAGGAGGGCGATCCGCTCCGGATCTGGGTCGAGGAGTACGCCGAGCTCCCCGTGGACCGGGACGGCTTTCGGGGGGAAATCCCCGCGGTCCGGAACATGGTCCCCTCGAGCCCCTTCGCGCTCTGCATCGAGCGGAAGCTCTTCGTCCACAACCTGGGGCACGCCCTCTCCGCCTACCTCGGGCAGCGGAGGGGTTATCGGTTCGTGTGGGAGGCGGTGGGGGACGGGGAGATCCGGGGGACCTGCCGTGCGGCGATGCTGGAGTCCGCCCGAGCGCTCGCCCTTAAGCACCACGCCGATCTGGGACGGCTCGAGGCGCACGTGGAGGACCTCCTCTCCCGGTTCGGGAACCGAGGGCTTTCCGACACGCTCGACCGGGTGGGGCGGGACCTCTCCCGCAAGCTCGGGCCCAAGGATCGGCTCGTGGGTGCGCTGGACCTCTGCCTGAGGCAGGGGATCGAGCCCCGGAGCATCTGCACCGGGATCGCCGCGGCCCTCTCGTTCCGGGATCTGGAGGCGGGCCCGGTCGCGGAGCTCCTCCGGGAAGGGGGGGCGGAGGCGGTGCTGGAGCGGGTGTGCGGGGTGGCGCGGGGGTCGTGGGCGTGGGATCGGATCCTGGAGAGCTATCGCGAGGCGCGGTCCTCCCCTCCCCCCTCGCCCGGATCGGGAACCACCGGGCGGTCGCGCCCCTGACCGGGGAGGGCCCTCGGGGTTCGGCGGCGGACCGCGGTCAGGCCTGGCCGGGGGGCTCGTCTTCCGCCCGGGTCGATAGCCGGGCCGCCCTGAGCCGTCGGAGCTCGCTCACCCGCGCCCCCAGGAAGTTGGCGGCCACGAGGACCAGGATGATGAAGCCCCACATCGCCTGGACGAAGAAGGGGTCGGCCCTGAGCAGGTTCACCCCGGTCGAGACAAGCTGAAGGATCACCACCGCGAGCACCATGCCCGAGAGCGTTCCGGCCCCGCCGAACGGGTCGACGCCGCCCAGGAAGCAGGCCAGGACCGAGACCAGGAGGTAGGACTCGGCGTAGTTGGCCTTCACCGAGTTGAGCTGCCCCATCATGACGAAGGCGGTGAGGGCGGAGAAGGCGGCCGAGAGCACGTACACGCGCATGAGCACGGCGCGCACGTCGATGTTGGAGTAGCGGGCGGCCACCGGGTTCGAGCCGAGGAGGAAGAGCCCGAGCCCGGTCCGGGTCCGGGTGAGGAAGAGCCCGAGGAGGATCGCCACCGCGATGAAGAGGAGGAAGGGGATGGGGACGATGGAGAGGGTGCCGTTGCCGATGGCGAGGAGGAAGTCGGGGAAGCCGGAGAGCGTGTACCCGCGGGTCACGACCACGTTGACCCCGTTGAGGAGGGTCATCACCGCCAGGGTGGCCAGGATGGCCGGGACCTCGACGTAGGCGATGAGGTAGCCCATCACCGCGCCCACCGCCAGGGCGGCGGCGAGGCCGCCGGCCATGGCCAAGAGCGACACGATGAGCGGCGCCTCGTCCGCCGCCTCGCCCACCAGGGCGTGGAGGACGAGCACCGTCACGATCCCGGTGAAGTTGGCGGTCGCGACGATGGCGAGGTTGATGCCACCGGCGAGCATCGTGACCATCATCCCGAGCGAGAGGAAGGCGATGATGGGGAGCTGGTACGACATGGAGATGAAGTTCCCCAGGGTGGGGAACCGCTGCGGGTTCAGGGTGGACATGAGCACGACGATGGCGACGAGGATGAACCCCAGGGTGCGGTTCTGGGAGGCCCAGCGGGCGAGTGGTGCGGTCGGTAGGGATCCCATGCCGGCTCTCTAGGGCTCGACCCTCACGTTCAGGCGGTTCCGCTGGTGGCGGAGCTGCTGGTAGGCGCTGATGGTGATGGCGGCGGTGATCACCACCCCGATGGCCACGTTGTACCAGTAGGAGGAGAACCCGAGGAGGGTGAGCCCGTTGTTCAGGATGGCGAAGAGGAGCACGCCCAGGAAGGTTCCGGTGAGGGTGCCCTTCCCTCCGAACACGCTGGCGCCGCCGATCACCACCGCGGCGATCACCTCGAGCTCGTGGCCGACGATGATGTTGGGGACCACCGCCGTGACGATCGACAGGTGGACGACCGCTGCCACTCCGGAGAGGAGCCCCACGAAGCCGAACACGAACAGCCGGGTCTGCATGGTGCGGATGCCGAGACGCTCCGCCGCGGTCTCGTTCCCGCCCATGGCGCAGACGCTCCTCCCCAGGAAGGTCCGGCGGAGGATGAACCAGCCGACGAGGAGGGTCAAAAGCCAGAGGAGCGGCATCAGGGCGAGGCCGTAGGTGCCGCCGATGGGGCTGGTGCGGGGGAAGAGCAGGTAGTTCCCGAACCCGCGGAACAAGGGGTTCACCGAGTTGATGAGCTTCCCCGCGGTGATGACGTAGAGCATCCCGAAGTAGATGTTGAAGGTGGCGATGGTGACGATGATGGTGGGCACGCGGAAGAGGTGGATGACGAGGCCGTTCACGAGACCCATGGCAGCCCCGAGCACCGCCGCCAGGAGGAAGACGGTGTAGATGTTGCCGCCGTGGCGCAGGGTGACGACCGCGATGGCGTACTCGACGACCTGGGCGATGGCGGTGAAGGAGACGTCCGGCGTGCCGCCGAGGATGAGCACGAACAGCGTGCCCACTGCCATGATTCCGACCATGGAGTAGCTCTTCAGGAAGCCAGCCAGGTTCTCGAAGGTGAAGAAGGCCGGGTTGACGATGGTGATCCCGACGCACAGGAGCACGATCAGCATCGCCAGGTAACTCTCGTTCTGCTTGAGCAGCCGCTTCAGCATGCTCTTCGCTCCCGGCCGGGCCGCCGCCACCCTAGGCGCGGGCCTCGACCCGCTTCTGGAGTTCCTCCGGCTCCAGCCCGACGGTAGGGATCTCGCCCCGGATCCGGCCCGCGCGCATGAGGAGGATCCGGTTGCAGTTGGAGAGGGCCTCCGGGATCTCGTCGGTGATGAGCAGGACGCCCATCCCCCGACCGGCCAGCTCCCGGACCAGGCCGTGGATGGCGCTCTTCGCGAGGACGTCGATCCCCACGGTGGGCCCGTCGAGGATGAGGATGCGAGGCTCGGCCGCCAGCCACTTGGCGAGCACCACCCGCTGCTGGTTGCCGCCCGACAGGGTCTGGACCGCCACGTCCGGGTGGGCGACCCGGATGCCCAGCCGGCGGATCCACTCGGTGGCCACCTTCTCCTTCTTCTCCGGGTCCACGAGCCGCAGCCGGCTGAGGAGCCGGTCGAGGACCGCGGCGGTGGCGTTCTCCACCACCGAGCGCTTCATGACGAGCCCCTGCACGAGCCGGTTCTCCGGGACGTAGGCGATCCCGGCCCGGACCGCGTCCTTCACCGACCGGATCCTGACCGGGTTTCCCTCCACGAGGATCTCGCCCCGCTCGGCGGGGGAGACCCCGAAGAGGGAGAGCGCCAACTCCGTTCGGCCCGAGCCGATGAGGCCGGTGAGGCCCACGATCTCGCCGGCGCAGAGCTCGAAGGAGACGTTCTCGAAGTTGCGGCGCTTGGAGAGGCCTCGGACCCCGAGGAGCGGTCGGCCCCGCTCCTTCGCATAGGCGAAGCGCGAGTGCTGAATCGCCTGGCCGGTCATGAGCTCGACGAGCTTCTCGTCGGTGAGCTCCGCGCTCGGGAGGGTGGCCACCGACTCCCCGTCCCGGAGCACGGTGATGCGCTCGGCGACGGCGAAGACCTCGTTCAGCTTGTGGGAGACGAAGAGCACGGCGATGCCGTGGCGCTGCAGGTCCCTCACGACCGCGAGGAGGTTATCGATGTCGTGCTTGGGGAGGGAGGCGGTGGGCTCGTCGAGGATGAGGAGCCGCAGCTCGCTCGTCAGGGCCCGGCAGATGGCCACGAGCTGCTGCAGGCCGATGGGCAGCTCCCCCACCTCCGCGTCGAGGTCGATCTCCACCTTGATCCGGGCCATGGCGGCCCGGGCGATGCGCCGGACCTCGGCCCAGCGGATGAGCCCGCTCTGGCGAGACTTGAGCTCGGCGAGGGCGATGTTCTCGGCCACGGTGAGGTTGGGGAAGAGCGAAAGGTCCTGGTAGATGACCTGCACTCCCCGGCCGGTCTGGGCGGCCGAACCCAGGTGGCCGACGGGCGCCCCCTCGATGCGGATCTCGCCGCTGTCGGGTTGGAGGACGCCGGAGATGATCTTGATGAGGGTGGACTTGCCCGAGCCGTTCTCCCCCACCAGGCAGTGAATCTCGCCCTTGCGGAGGGAGAGGTTCACGCCCTTCAGCGCTTGCACGCCGACGAAGCTCTTCCGGATGTGCTCGAGCCTCAGAAACTCTTCCATGGGCATCGCCGGGTGAGACCACGCCCGGCGGAACCCTTCTCCGCCGGGCGTCCCTCATGCCTCCCCTTCCGCTTCAGGCCCGCTCTAGAACCCGGAGAACTGGTCGACGTTGTCCTTGGTCACGAGCAAGGGACGGTCGTAGACCAGGGTGTTGCCCTTGACCGACAGGGGCTTGCCCAGGGTGGGGATCTCGAAGTTCGGGCCGATCGTGCTCTTCTTGCCGTCGAGGACCGTCTTGGCCAGGTAGACCATGGCGTATCCGGCCTCGGCGGGGTCCCAGAGGATGGCGGTGGTGAACGAGCCGTCCTTGAGGAAGGGGCCCGCCTGGCTCGGGGCGGTGGTCCCGATGACGGTGATCTTCCCGATGAGCCCCTTCTCCCGGACCGCCTGCGCGGCCCCGGGCGCCCCCTGGCTGCCGAAGCACAAGAACGCCTTGATGTTGGGGTGCGCGGTGATGACGTCGAGCGCCGTCTGCCGGGCGAGGTTTTGGTCCTCGGAGGCGGGGAAGCGCTTCGCCACCTCCTTCAAGCCCGGGTACTTCTTCTTGGCGAGCTCGAGCGCCGCATCGGCCCAGATGTTGTGGGCCGGAACGGTGAGGGAGCCGACGAAGACCACGAACTCCCCTTCCTTCGCGCCCATGCCCTTCACCATGGCCTCCAGGGCCGCCTCGCCGAACGCCTTGTTGTCGATCATCTCGACGTCGTAGTCGGCGTTCTTCTGGTTGGGCGACTCATGGGTGACGGTCACGATCTTCTGCCCGCGGGCGCGCGCGAAGACGGGCTCGATCGACTTCGCGTCATTGGGCACGACCAGGATGGCGTTGTTGCCCTGGTTCACCGCGTCCTCGATGAGCCTCACCTGCTGCGCCTCGTCCGCCGCGGCGGGCGCCTGCTGGCTCACCTTGATGCCGAATTGCTCCCCGGCCTTCTTGAGCCCGACCTCGAGCCGGTCGAACCAAGTGGCGCGAAGCTTGGGGATGGAGACCATCGTGTAGTTGCCTGCCGCCGTGGCCACGGCGGGCCCGAGCAGGACGGCCAGTGCCGCGAACAGACCGATCCGGGTGTTGCGCATCGAGTACCTCCTTGCGTCCGAATGGACCTCAACATGCCCCTCTGGGGCACTCGCACTGCCGACTACGCCTCCTCCGTTGCTATTCACCCGCGGGACTCCCCCGGCGGGGTGCCACGAGTCCCTCTACCCCGGATACCGACGCTCGGGCGGGCGGATCTTCCCGTTGTTCCCGAGCTCGATGACCACCCCGTGGGACCGCTCCGTATCGAGGTAGTAGAACTCATCCTCGTCGATCTTGCCGGACTGGATGACCTCGTAGCCCTCTCGCCGGTACCGCTCGAGCGCGGCCTGGCAGTCCGGGTAGTAGAGCTTCAGGTGGTGGATCCCTTCCCCTTTGCGCTCGAGGAAGTCGTCGTAGATGCTCCTCCCCTTGAGCGGCTGCATGAGCTCGAGCTGGAGCTCGCCTTTCCAGGTGACGGCGAGCTTGTAGACGTGGTCGGAGGGCCTGCCCCGCACCATCGAGTCGCGCACCGCGGGCGGGCCGAAGGTGTACACCTCCCACGGTCCGATCCCGAAGGTGTCCCAGTACATCTTCATGGCCCGGTCGATGTCCCGGACCACCTGGGCCACCTGGATGACGTCGCCTTCCTTCATGGCTTCCTCCTTGCCTGACCGATCCGGTGGGGGCGGTCAGGCGAACTCGGCCATGACTCCCTCGAGGTTGGTGTGGCGCGCCTGCATCTCCTTGAGCGACACCTTCCGTTTCTCGATGAGGAGCATGACCACGATGTCCTCGAAGAGGAACAGCGCCTGCTCGAGGAGCGAAGCCATGGGCTGGACCGAGCGGATCTCCGGGGAGGTGCCGAAGATCTGGCCGGGCACGAGGACCGTCACGTCGGCCATGCGCCCCAGCTCGTTCTCCGGGTGCGCCCCCACCACGCAGACGCGCGCCCCCGCCGCCTTGGCGAGCGCGATGACGTTCTTCTCCACCGCGGTGACGCCGCAGTTCACGATGAGCAGATCGCCCTTGCCGATCACCGGCGTGGTGGTGTCGAACACCACGTAGGCGTCGAACCCCATGTGCTTGAGGCGCATGGCGAAGCCTCGCATCGAGGCCTGCATCCTGCCCATGGCGTAGAGCTGAATGGTCCTCGCCTTCTCGATCTCGGCGATGAGCGCGTCGATCTCCCGCTCCGGGACCGCCTCGAGGACCCGTCGGTTCTCGTCGATCACGGTCCGGACGAGATCCGCGTATCTGGACACGGCGTCCTCCTCTCGCGCAAGTGCGGGGCGCCCGACGGCCCGCGGCCGGCCGGGCGCGAGATTCTCCCCGAAGCCCCTCGCCACCCTTCGTCCCTATCGTACACGGTGCGGGACAACGGGGGCCATGCGCCCAAGTGGTCAGGGGGGGGCCGCCGTGCTAATGGTCCGAAGGAGCGGGCCAAGGGGCGATCCAGTGGATTTGAGAGGTGGCCCACCGGGGCGGCTCCTCGTCACCGCCGACGACTTCGGATGGTCCCCCGCGGTGAACGCGGCGGTGGGCCAGGCCAGCGCCGACGGCATCCTCACGGGTGCGAGCCTCATGGTCACCGGCGAGGCGGCGGGCGAGGCGGTGGCCCTGGCTCGCGGGCGCCCGGCGCTCGCGGTGGGGCTCCACCTCGCCCTCTCCGGCGCCTTTCCGGCCTTGCCCCCGGGAAGGATCCCGCACCTTGTGGGCCGCGACGGCCGGCTCGAGCCCGACCCGGTCCGCGCCGGGCTCCGCTACGGAACGAGCGCGGCGGCGCGCCGGGAGCTGGAGGCGGAGATCGAGGCACAGTTCGCGCGCTTCGCGGCCACCGGCCTCGCCCTCTCCCACGTCGATGGACACCACCACCTGCACCTGCACCCGGCCGCCTTCCCGCTGGTGGCCGAGCTCGCCCGGCGGCACGGGGCCCTCGGGGTCCGGCTCCCCTGGGAAGGGCTCGCCGCCCTTTCCGAGGCCCGCCCCCGGCGCGCGGCGCTCGAGGCGCTCGCGCTCGGGGCCTTGGCGCGCCGCTGGCGCCCGCTCGCCCGCCGCCACGGGCTCGCGTTTGCGCCGCGCGTCCACGGCATCGTCCGGAGCGGGTGCATGGATGCCCCCTACCTCACGCGCCTCATCGACCGGCTGGAGTCCCGGGTGACGGAGATCTTCCTCCACCCCTCCACCGACCCGGGGAGGGCCCGGGGACCGAACCCCGGCGATCTCGCCGCGCTCGTCGCCCCCGCGGTCCGCTCGGCCATCGCTGCCCGCGGGCTCGTCCTCGGGACCTACGCCGACCTGGAGGCGGACGCGTGACGCTCACCGTGCTCGTGCTGGGAGTGCTCGTCGGGGTGAGCTGGGCCTATTGGCTGGTCGCCTGGGTGGCCGTCCGCAGGCTCCTGCGGCGCCCTCCGCCACCTCGGTCGTCGCTCCCGGCCGTCTCGGTGCTGAAGCCGGTGCGCGGTCTCGACCCGGGCGCGGCCCAGTGCTTCGGTTCGTTCCTCCGCCAGGACTACCCGGAGTTCGAGATCGTGTTCGGGGTGGAGGACCCGGACGACGAGGCCGTGCCCGTAATCGAGAAGCTCGGGCGCAAGTTCCCCGACGTCCGCCTTCGCCTCGTCGTCGCTCCCGCCGGTGGCCCGCGAGGGCCGAACCGCAAGGCGAGCCTCCTCGAGGTCCTCGCCCGCGAGGCGCGGTACGACATCCTAGTGGCTGCCGACAGCGACATGCGGGTCGAGCCCGACTATCTCCGCCGCGTGGTGGGCGCCCTCCAGGAACCCGGTGTGGGCCTCGTCACCTGCCCCTACCGCGGTGAGGAGGCGCTGACGGTGGCCGCCCAGCTCGAGGCCCTCCACATGGGAGTGACCTTCCTCCCGTCGGCGGTGCTGGCGGGGGACCTCGTGGGGCTCCCGGTCGCCATGGGCGCCACCGTCGCCCTCCGGCGAGCGGAGCTCGAGGCCGTGGGCGGCTTTGCCGCGGTGGCTCACCACCTCGCCGACGACTACCAGCTCGGCAAGCGGGTGGCGGCACTGGGAAGGCGGGTCAAGGTGAGCCCCTGCGTGCTCGGGAGCGTCCTCGGGGCAGCGACGCTCCGCGACCAGTGGGACCGCGAGGTCCGCTGGAGCCGGTGCGCACGGGTGAGCCGTCCCGCCGGGCAGCTCGGGTATGGGGTGACCTTCACCGTCCCGCTGGCGGCGGCGTTCTTCTGGGCCACGGGCTTTGGCGCCGCCGGGGCGGCCGTTCTCGCCATGTCACTGGCGGTCCGGTGGACGGCGGCGTCCGCCATCGCCCGCCTGACCGGCGACGCGGTGTCCCTCGAGGCGCTCCCCCTCCTCCCCCTCCGCGACTTCCTCGGCGCCGCCGTCTGGGTCCGGGCGCTGGTCGGCCGGAGGGTCGTCTGGCGGGGCGAGGCCTTCGACGTGGGGGCGGATGGGCTCCTCCGCCCGCGAGCCGGGGCCGGTCTCTTCAAGGTCGCGACCCGGCGCTGAGCCGGGGCGCCCGTACCGCGCCCGAAGTTCCGCCATCGTCATCCACAGCTCCGCCCGGGGGAGGCGGAGGATGCCCCGCGGGCGGTCTCCGGCCGGCTGGTAGCCGCGATAGAGGAGGGCGGAGTGGACCGCATCGCCCGCGGCCCAGAGCCGCTCCAGGGGGGAAGGAGGCACGACGACGACGTGGAACCCGAGGTGCTCCATGAGCCGCCGCACTCCCGGGCCCCGGAGCGGCGACAGGGTGGCGCCGATGGGGCCCCCCACCGCTCGGGCCCGGGCGAGGTGCGGGTCGGTCGCCGACTCCTGGGCGAGGGCGGAGAAGCCGTCGCGCACGAGCCGCCCCATGCGCCCTCCCCAGGCCACGCTAGGCTTCCCGGTGGGGATGGGGGGGATGCGCTCGTTGAAGAGGTGGATCTCGAGGACCGGTGCGCCCTTCTCCACGACCTCCTTGCCGAGGAGGAGCGTCCGCGAGGCGGCGCGGAGGCGGTAGCGGAAGAACGAGGGGGCGGGGGGGTCCCTAATCTTGAGGAGCCGGCGCAGCAGGGCATCGAGGAGGCGGATCGCGCGGGGGAAAAGGGCGCCGGCGAAGCCGGGCGATCGAGAGGACCCCACCATCGCCGCCTCTTCCGACTGCCTACAGGAAAGCCGCTCCGGTGACAACCGCTCGGCGCGGCCTGCGAGATTCACCCCTGTTGCGGAGCGAGCCCGCTCTCCTTACGAGTGAGCGACGCCAGGCAAGTCAACCGTCGGGCGGAGGAACCCATGACCGAGGCGTACTTCGGCAAGAGGCGGATCTGGGCCGGGCGCATCCTGAGCGCGCTTCCGGTCCTCTTGATGGTTCTGAGCGCGATCATGAAGCTCGTGGGAGGCCCCGAGATGATGAGGAACTGGGCCAGCTTCGGCTACCCGCCGAGCACGCTCGTGCCCATCGGGATCCTCGAGATCGCCTGCGCCCTCCTCTACGTCATCCCCCGCACCTCGGTGCTCGGGGCAGCGTTCGTCACCGCCTACCTCGGAGGGGCGGTGGCCACCCACGTCCGGGTCCTCCAGTCGGCCGCGGTGGGTCCGGCGGTGCTCGGAGCGCTGGCCTGGGTGGGCCTCTACCTCCGCGAGGCCCGCTTGAGGCCGCTCTTCCCGTGGCGGAGCGACGGCTGAGCCCGAGAGACCGGCCCCCTCACGAAGGGGGCGAAGGAAAGGCACCCTTAGTCTCCGAACTCGGTCGGTTTCTCCGGCGGCGCGAGGGCCGAGACATAGTTTTGCGGCCCGTGATCGGCGAGCGAGTACCGGAACGAGAGGTGTTTGAACCACTTCAGCTGGTCGCCGAAGAACGCCGAGAAGGCGAGCGGGATCTCGAGGAGGTTTCCCACCTGCGCCATGGGCCTCTTCGCTCGCTCCCACTGGCCGGGCTTCGCGGGGTCGGGCCTCGAGAACCGCCACTCCTCGCCGAAGTGCTCGAACGGTCCCGAGGCCGTGGGGGGGAGCGCCGGCACCACGTCCTTGGCGTAGATGTAGCGGAAGGTCCGCATCCCCATCGCGCCGCTCGGGCGGCACTCGGGGGGAAGGGGAGGCTCCCCGATCATCGGTTGCCCGTAGGTGTACACCGCGCCGATCTTGTCGGCGATGGCTCGGTAGGCGGGGTTCGTGAACATCATGAGCCCGAAGAGCGCCGCCATGGCGCCTCCCAGGCTGTGGCCGCAGACGTAGAGCACCTCGAGCCGGTTGGGGAGCTCCCTCCCGTCGTGGAGGGATCGCCCGTCGAGCGCGAGCTTCAGGTGGTTTGCGACCGCGTACCTTGTGGCGCGGACGTTCCGGTAGAAGCCGCCGTGCACCCTGAAGGCCCGAGCTTCCGGGCCGAGAGAGATCTTCTCCGGGTGGACGTCGGCGTCGGTGAGCCAGTTGATGAGGTTCGTGGGCTCCGTGCCCCGGTAGGAGAGGACCACGACCCGCCCGCACTGGCTCTGCACGAGGTGAGCGGTGGAGCAGATGAACATGGCGTCCACACTGAGGGAGATGGTGATGCAGGCGTTGGCCTCGAGGCCGAGCCGGGCCATGATCATGGACACCGTGCTCCCCTCGGCGTAGGCGTACCCGGAGCAGGTGCCGAGCACGTGGGCCACGGTCGGGTGGGGCCGCTGGGGGGCACCGTTCCCCGGGGGGTGGGCCCCGGCCAAGAGCCCCGCCAGGTCCTCGTACACGGGGAAGATGCCGGGCTCGGCGGGGTGGCTACGGAACGGCCGGAGCTCCTCGTAGCTAGGGGCGAAGAACCTCTCCACCTTCATGGCGACCCCCTTCCCACTTCCCTGGGGTGGGATCCTCACACCCGGGCTGGGGCGCCGGTCGGGAGAACTGGGGGCGGCCCGTTCGGTGGAACCGATCCTGTCACTCGCCGTGAGCCACCACGCGGTTCCTGCCTCCCTGCTTGGCGCGGTAGAGGCAGGCATCGGCGGCGGCGAGAAGCTCCTCGGCGCTGTGGAAGGCTCCCCCCCCGACGGCGGTCGCCTGGCCCAGGGAGATCGTGACCTTCACTGGCTCGCCCGCGCCGACCGAGATCTGGAGCTCTTCCACCTTCCGGCGGATGCGCTCGGTCACCACCCGGGCCCCCTCCTGGGCGGTCCCGGCGAGCACGATGAGGAACTCCTCGCCGCCGTAGCGGGCCACCCAGTCCGACCGGCGCACCGCGCCGGCGAAGGCCCGCGCAACGGCGGAGAGCACTTCGTCTCCTGCCAGGTGTCCGAAGGAGTCATTCACCCGCTTGAAGTGATCGATGTCGCCGAGCGCGATGGTGAGGGGAAGACCGCGCGCCTGAGCGGTCTCGAAGGCGGGTGGGAACTCGGCATCGAGGTAGGCCCGGTTGAAGAGCCCGGTGAGGGCGTCGCGGGAGGAACGGCGCTCGAGCGAGAGGTTCTCCTCCGCCAGGGCTTTCACCGCCAAGGTCGCCTCGCGGGCCCGAGTGGCGGTGCGGAGCCCCACCTCGACGAGCAGCTCGCGCGCCTGGTCGAGGAGCCGCTCGAGGTCCTCGGGATTCCCGAGGGGGAACTCGAACTCGCGGGCCACCTCGGGGATGGCCCTGGCGAGATCGCCGAGCACGGCGGCCAGCTCCCTGGGGTCCAGGCCGAGGCGCGAGGCGGCGGCGCCGAGCGCCTCGGCGGAGGGCGTCTCGCCGGGCAGCCAGAGGTCCGCGAGGAACCCCGATCGGTACACGCACCGGACGGCCGGGGCCAGCTCGGGCGCGGCGGCAGAGGCGCGGTTGGGGTCGTGGCTGCCGAGGGCGGTGGCCTCGATGAGCTGCGGCAGGTTCCAGCGCCGGGCGAGCAGGGCGCTCACCTCGGCGTGGTCGGTGCCGAACCGGCCTCGCTCGAGCGCCGCCAGACGAGCGTGGTCGCCGGCGCCATCCCGGACCAAGGAGCCGTACTCCTCTGGGGAGAGCTCGGCCAGCGCCAGCATGCCGATGTCCTGGAGGAGCCCGCCCAAGAAGAGCTCCTCGGGGTTCAGGCCCTCCCGTTCGGCCAAGAGGCGTCCCGCGATGGCGCAGAGCAAAGACCGGCGCCAGTGGGCGGCGTGGTCGAACCCCGCGGCGCTGGTGCGCTTTCGCCCACGGAGGAAGGTGAAGCCCAGGGCGAGCATGAGCACGGTGTTCGTTCCGAGGAGCGCCACCGCGCGGCTCACGGTCGTGACCCGCCCCCGTGCCGCCACCGAGGCCGAGTTGGCGGTACGCAGCAGGCGGGCCACGAGGGCCTGGTCCCGGGAGAGCGTCTGGCTGATGCGTTGCAGGTCCACCTCCTCGCGTTGGCAGAGATCGACGAGCTCGAGCGCGACCGCGGGGAGGGTGGGGAGCGACTGGCAGGCCTCGAGGCGCCGGACGAGAGTGGGATCCATGCGAGGTAGGTCCCCCCTTGGGGAGGTACAGAGGGTAACCCGACCGAAGGCCCGAGTTGAAGCAAGGGGAAAGGGCCTGCCGTAGGTCTCTCTCGGGGAAGGCGGCTTCGGCCGCACTCGCTCATGAGGGGTCGCGTCCCCTGGAGGGTCCTCAAACCTGGCAAGCCTTGGCCAGCCCATGCGGGGTGGGGCGAGAATGCACCGGGGGGAACAGCAAACCCACGCCGGCTCGAGTGTTCACCCGTGTCGCCTTCCTGGCGGTGCTCCTTGCCGCGACGGCCGAGGATAGGACCAAGGCCGGGCGCCGACTTCCATCGCCTCTAGTGAGTGGCGGGCCCGGCCCTCGCCTGGGGTGACCCGCCCTGTGGCTCCGATTTCGCGTCACCGCCCGTGTCGCTGCTGCGTTGTACGTCGCGGCGGCGTTGGTCCGCGGCTCTGAGTCCGCTCCGTTGCACCTGAATCCCTTCCCCACCGGGTACAAGGTGCCGCCGCTTGCCAGGCGCGAACCGAGCCTTATGGGGAGCGGGCCGGCTTTAGCCGTGCCCTTCTTTGGCGACGCACAGACCCGTTAGGAACGCCATGCCCGCACCGCTCGTATTCCGCTGCCGCCAATGCGGCGCCATGAACCGGATCGCTCTCCTCGCGCCCGGGAGGGAGCCGGTCTGCGGGAAGTGCAAGGCGGATCTCGATACCACGGGGGCGCCGAGCGAGGTGGATCTCGCTGGCCTAGAGCGCTCGGTCTCCTCCTCGCCCATCCCGGTGGTGGTCGACTTCTGGGCCCCGTGGTGTGCGCCCTGCCGCGCGTTCGCCCCCACCCTCGATCGTTTCGCTCGTGAGGAGGCGGGGCGGTTTGTCGTGCTGAAGGTCGACACCGAGGCACACGAGCAGGCGGCGGCACGCTTCGGGATAAGGGCCATCCCGACCCTGGCAGTGTTCCGGGGGGGCCGGGAGGTCGAGCGCGTGGCCGGGGCCCTGCCGCTCGGGGAGTTGCGCCGCTTCGTCTCGCTCGCTGCCCAGAGCGTGAGCGTCTCCTAGAGGACCTCGAGGCGCGACCGGCGCGCCGCCTAAGGCCGCCAAGCGAGATCGAGGATCGCCCCGATGTCGATGCCCCGCTCGGTCACGACGAGATTCTCGATCACTCCGAACCCGACGGAGAGTGTATCGGTGGGCATCACCCGGGCTCCCGCCACGACGTAGAACGTCCATCCGTCCACCTCGCTCGTATCCACGTAGCGGAGCGCGGAGCCGTGGGTGCTGCCCTGCAGGAGGAGCAAGACCCTCGACCCGAGTTCCTGGCCGACGGCCGCCTGAAAGGTGGGGTGGGGCCGCGTCTCGAGCTGAACCGCAGAGACCGGGCCGTCGGGGACCATGAGGTCGGCCACGGCAAAGGCGTGCGTCCGGGGGAAATCGTAGGCGAAGAGCAGGCCCAGGCCTCCCTCCAAGACCCCGCTTCCGTAGGGGAACTGGCCCACGGGCAGTTTCACGGCCGCGCGCACGGAAAGGGTGGGCCCGCGCCCGGGGAGCCCGAGGAGCAGCCCCTTCGCTCCGAGCCAAATATCGCCGAGCCGCGCGCCGGGCGAGTCGAAGGTCACTGCGGGACCGCCGCCGGGCCGGGCGAGGCGGAAGGAGGGCTCGCGCGACAGCGGGACGCGGCGGAGCTTGTTCAGGGTCCCGAGCCAGGACTCGACCGTCTTGATGGCCGGATCGAAGAAGGCCATCTCCTCCAGGACCGCAGCCGCCTCGAGGTGGAGCTCGAGGCGATCGGTGAGGCCGTACCTCACGATCGCGGAAGGCTGGGCCGTCTCCATGTGATACTCGACCTCTAGCTCGGAGCTCTGGACCGAGGCGATGTTGTTCGCGTAGATGGTCCGGAGCTCGACCTGCACCCGCCCGGACGCCAGGGTCGCCGGCGCCTCGAAGGGGAGCTGGAGGAAGGGGATCGCCAGCGGCGCGGCGTCCTGCCAGGGGAGGGGCTCCGGGGGCACCTCGGGGCGAACGGGAGCGGGTGCGGCGAGAAACGGACCAATCGCCGCCGCCCCGCGGAGGAGGGCGAGCCAGCGCATAGAGCGCGATGACTTCCTTCCGCTAGAGCCTCCGAGCGCCACCGGGCGTTCCCCCTCCGCCGTCCCGCGGAGAGCTTCGGAACGAATGGTGGCACGAGTGCGCCCCGGGGGAGAACCTCACCTCCCGGATATGCGCGCAAGGACAAGGGTGGGCCGGGTCTTTGTTCGGGGACAGGTGCTAGCCTAGCCCGCGTGCGCTCCTCGAGTGCCCGGGTGGCCGTTCTTCTCCTCGCCTTGGCCGCGACCGCCTCCTGGGCTTACTCTCGCCTGCGCATTCGCGGCGAGCGAAGGGAGTGGGGCCGCACCCTCGGTGTCATCGTCTACGTCCTAGGTGCGGCCCAGCCGGCCTCGATGGCGCAGCTGCGCCTGAGCCTCGGGCGGCTGGGCGCGCGGCTCGCCGAGGATCGGGCGGCGTTGTGCCCGGGGCCCGAGCCGTTCCGCTTCGAGGTGGTGGGACCCGTCGAGCTCGAACGCCTCCCCCCGGTGATTCCACCCGGAGCCTCCTTCTTCGAACGGCTGGGCTACGAAGTCTCGCTGTGGCGTGCGGAACGTGCGGTTCGGGAGATCGCGCCGGAGCCGGACCCGCGTGCCTTCGACATCCGCATCTATCTCGTCCTCGAGCCGCGGGTGGAGGGGAGCTTCGCCGAGGGGGTAGCGGAGGCGGGCGGCGAGGTCGGGGTGGTCCACGCGGCACTCGGCAGGGACGGGCTCCTCGCCGCGACCGCCGTCGCCCACGAGGCTCTTCACGCGGTGGGAGCCACGGACAAGTACGACGCGGCTGGACACGCGGTACCTCCGGCCGGCCTGTACCAGCCCGACCGCGTTCCTCCCTATCCCCAGGAGCGGGCGGAGATCATGGTGGGCGAGGTCCCGCTCGCCCCGGGGAGGGGCCGGCTGCCGGAGAGCGCCGAGGAGATCGGGGTGGGAAGGGAGACCGCCCGCGAGGTCGGGTGGGTGCCGGCGGCAGGGCCCTGACGCGGCGGGCCGTCCCGCCCCCGCCGCGCTCACCGCCCGAACGAGGCCCCGGGGGGCGAACTCCCGTTGAACTCGGCTACGGCCTCGAAGAGTGCCACCACGTTCTCGGGGGGGACGTCGGGGAGGATGTTGTGGATGGCGTTGAACACGTATCCTCCTCCCCGGGAGAAGATCTCCAGTCGGTCCAGCACCTGGCGCCGCACGTCGGCCGGGGTCCCGGTGTTGAGGACGAAACGCGTGTCGACCCCCCCGCCCCAGAAGGCTACGTCCCGCCCGAACTCGCGCTTGAGCCTCTCGGGTTCCATCCCGCGGCAGTTGGTCTGGACCGGGTTCACGATCTCGATCCCGGCGTCGATGAGGTCGGGCAGGACCTGGTCGATGGAGCCGCAGGAGTGGATGAAGGTGTGCATGCTCGAGTGGGCGTGGGCGTACTCGAACAGCTTCCGGTGCCGAGGCTTGAACACCCGGCGGTAGACGTCCGGATCCATGAACGGCCCCTGATCGGTCCCGAGGTCGTCGCAGAACCGGACGATGTCGACCACGTCCCCGAGGTACTCGCAGACCTGGGCGAGGAAGGCGAGGTGTCGTTCGAGGAGGGCGTCGAGGAGGCTCTCCACCCTCGCCGGCTCGACCAGGATGTCCACGAGGAAGTTGTCGAGACGGCGGAGCCAGGTGCCCCACTCGAACAGGTTGCAGCCGACGCTCACCATGATGGCGCGGGGGCTCTCCTTGCGGAGGAGAAGCGCGCGTTCCCGCAGATGGGTCCAGAAGTCCGGCAGGGAGGCCTTGTCCCAGGGCGAGAGCGGGAGAGCCGCCCAGAGCACCTTGCCCATGGCCTCGTTGAGGCCCGACCAGCCAACGGGCCAGCCGCTCAGGTAGGGGAAGCAGGTCTGGTCGAAGAAGGTGCCCCTCGCCGGCATGCGAGCGATGGGGGTCCCATCGCGGTGGAACACGTCCGAGGAGCCGTCCGGGGCGGCCAGGGGATGGAACCAGGCCGGGTAGCGGGCAGGGGCACCGGAGGGAAGGACGCCCTCTCGCCAGTCGGCGGCGCTCGCGTTGAACGCGCGTCCCAGATCGATCACATCGACGCCGAACCGGTCGAGGGCCCAGTCCTCCGGCTGGGCCACTTGCTGGACCACGTCGTACACGTCGACCTGGCCTTCGCGGATGCCGAGCCGGTTCCGGACCCGCGCGTAGGCGATCGCGGAGATTCCGGTGCTGCCGGTGGAGCCGAGGTCGACGGGGACCCGATCCGGTTCGCGGTGAGCGATCGCGGCGAGAACACGTTCGCGAGGGGTCATGGGTTTCTCCGAGTTTCGCCACGATAGCCGGTGCTACCCCTCTCGGCCAGGTCCGAGAGACGAGGGCCCGGTCCGAGGTGCCAGCGCCAAGGAAAACCGCGGGGAGACCTCCTCCAGGCAGACGGTGTTGGAGGTCGATGGCGGTTGACCGACAAAGGACCCACGCCAAGGAAAGACCTCCCGGCGTTTCCCGAGCTCGCCTTCCCCCGGGTGGACGGGGTGGGGAAAAGGACGGGTGAACGATCGATTCCCCGAGAAGAAGCGAGCCCGCGCTCGCAAGCCGCCGCGCCGAGGGGGTAGGCTCGGCCGTCGCTAGGAGCGCGCATGGCCCACCATCACTCGTCCACCTCCGTCTACGACCGCCTCACCGAGCGGCTCAACCGGCTGCCCCAGGGGGCGCCCCCGGCCGAGAGCCTCTTCAAGATCCTCAGGATCCTCTTCAGCGAGCGGGAGGCGGGGCTCGTGGCGCTCTTGCCCATCAGACCTTTCACCGCGGGCAAGGCGGCGGAGATCTGGAAGGTGAGCGAGGCGGAGGCCCGCAAGACCCTCGACGAGCTTTCGTCGCGCGCCCTGCTCGTGGACTGGCAAGGGCGGGATGGCACCACCGAGTACGCCCTGCCGCCACCCATGGCGGGCTTCTTCGAGTTCTCGATGATGCGCGTCCGGAGCGACGTCGATCAGAAGGCGCTCGCCGAGCTCTTCTACCAGTACCTGAACGTGGAGGAGGACTTCGTCCGGGCGCTGTTCTCGGGGGGAGAGACTCAGCTCGGCCGGGCCTTCGTGCACGAGCCGGCCCTGAGCGAGGAGAACGCGCTCCACGTCCTCGACTTCGAGCGGGCGAGCGAGGTGATCCGCACCGCCAGCCACCGGGGGGTGAGCCTCTGCTACTGCCGCCACAAGATGGAGCACCTGGGGCGAGCCTGCCAGGCCCCGAAGGACATCTGCATGACCTTCAACACCACGGCCGACTCTCTCGTCCGCCACGGACAGGCGCGAGCGGTCGCGGTCGCCGAGGGGCTGGAGCTCCTCCACGAGGCCCACGAGCACGGCCTGGTGCAATTCGGCGAGAACGTCCGGGACGGCGTGAACTTCGTCTGCAACTGCTGCGGCTGCTGCTGCGAGGCGATGATCGCCGCACGGCGCTTCGCCTCGGCCCATCCCATCCACACCACCCACTTCCTCCCCGCCATCGCGGCCGATCGCTGCAACGGGTGCGAGAAGTGCTTGCGGGCCTGCCCGGTGGAGGCGCTCTCGGCGGTCTCGGCCAACGACCCTCGCCAGCCGAAGCGCACCGTGGCCCGGCTCGACCTCGATCGCTGCCTGGGGTGTGGGGTGTGCGTGCCCACCTGCCGGAGCGGAGCCCTGAAGCTCGAGGAGCGCGGGCCGCGCCGCCTCACTCCGCTGAACGGAGCGCACCGCACCGTTCTCATGGCGCTCGAGCGCGGGAAGCTGCAGGACGTCGTGTTCGACAACCGGCTCTTGTGGAGCCACCGGGCCCTGGCGGCCTTCTTCGGAGCGATCCTGAGGCTCCCCCCGGTGAAGCGCCTCGCCGCGAGAGAGCAGGTGCGCTCCCGGTACCTGGAGGCGCTTGTCCAACGGCACGAGGGCTCTCGGTAAGGGGAGGGGTGGGAAGGGAGTCGAGGAGCTCTGGCGATCCTCCCGAACCTGCCGGTTGGGCCCATCCGAGTGGAGAGACGGGGGTTCCGGGCCATCGGCCCCGTTGGGTCTACGCCGCCGACGCCTCGGCTAGGCCGGGGATAGTGGCCCGAATAGCGAGCGCCCTTCATGTCCTCGGCCTGCGCCCGACTGCCGCCCGCGAACCGGATTGCTCGGGAGGGCTCCAGACTTCGGGCGCCGTCAGGGGCAGCGGATCACCGGGAATGGGAACGCTCACGACCCCGGGCTCTCGGTTGGCTCCAGGAACCCTTCCCCGCGCCACAACTGGTAGTCCTTGAGGTACACGCCGAGCCGGCTCACGGGAACGGCGCGGAGGTGCGTGAACCGCTGGAAGCGACTCATGAGCTTCTTCTTCGGCGGCTCCCGGGCGTCGGTGAGCATGATCGCCGAATCCCCCTGCCGCAGCGCCGGCTCCGGCCAGAAATCGAACTGCGACGGTCGGTCGGCGATTACCACGGTGTCTAGCCCACCGAGGGTAAAATCGAGGTGGGCGGCGGGTCGGTAGTCGTCCGCGAGCAGCTTCTCTCCTGGCCGCTGTTCCTCCCGGATGGCCGCCACGATGCCCTCCCAGCCGTAGACCTCGAAGGTGTCGTCGTCGGCCACGCCGGGGATGAGCGCCGACAAGGGGACGACGGCGCCGTGGAACACCATTGCGGCGGCCAGGAAGACTCCGATGCCCAGGTGCCATCGCAGCGCCCGGGGATGCTCCGAGAACCACCCGACCGCGGGCGGGAGGAGCAGGAGGTAGGCGACCAGGTTCCAGTAGTACAGCGTCCAGACCACGAATGACATGGCGAGGAACGTGGCCGACGAGGCGGCGAAGACCGCGACGCCCAGCCGGGCCAGGATCGAGCCATAGGGGGTCGGCCCGGGGGCGCCGCGGCGTACGACGGCGAGAAAGGCGAAGCACAGGACGGGCGAGAGGAAGAGGATCGTCGGGCCGAGGAAGTGCACGAGGCCGATGGGGTGAAACTTGAGCTCCCGGGCGATGTGATCGGCAAGGTGGAAACGGTAGGAGGCGAACCCGTGCCTCGCGTTCCAGATGAGGGTCGGGCTCATCACCGCGAGGCAGAGGATCACCGCTCCCCAAAGCCTCCCCTGGAGCAGCATCGGGCGGAGGCGGGGATGCGAAAGCACCGTCGCCGCCACGCCCACGGCCAAGAACACCGCGCTGTACTTGGCCAGGGCTGCGAGCCCGAGCGTGGCGCCCGCGCCGAGGAGCTTCGCGGTGGACCCCTCTTGCCCCGCGGCCACGTCGGCGAGAACGTCGGAAAAGAGGCTTGCCGAAAGGAGTACGAGGAAGATGAGCAGGTGGTCGTGCCAGGCGAAGGAGGTGAGCATGAGGAAGAGCGGCGAGGCCAAGATCACCGCCCCCGAGAGGACGATCGGGGGACGCGTTTCCCCGGCGCTCCGCATCGCCATCCTCGCCACGAGCCACACGGTGCCGGCGGTCGTCGCCGCGGGAGCGAGGCGTAGGGCGAAGCGCGACTGGCCCAGGACCGCGTGGACGAGCCCCTGGATCCAGGCGTGAAGTGGCGGGTGGTCGAAGTAGGAAAGGGCCGGGCGGAGTCCCCACAGCCAATAGTAGGCCTCGTCCGAGTTCGGAGGAGCGACCAGCCAGTAGACGAGACGCAACCCGACGAGGACGAGGAAGGCCAGGGCCGCCACCCGGGCGGTCGTCGCCTTGGCCTGGGGTAGGTGGGAGAGGACTCCTGGAGAGGTTTCAAGAGGCATCGGCTCACCCCCGAGCGGCTCGAGGCCGAGGCGCTCCCCTCGCGGTCGACCGTCCCTGGGCCCCTAGGGTCCCCGGATCACGGGTCTTCTGCTCCTCCCAATCGAGGAGCATCCCCGGTCCGCCTCCCGGCCGGGAGGAAGGCAGCCTCTGGGAGTCAGGGAAGGCGATGAGGGCGATGGGGCCTACACCCCAAGGCCGACTACCCCCGCGTCTTCTTGGGCCGCGCTGCACGCCTCCGGTATACAGCCGTCGACCCCGAAGAGCCCAGCGCGCAAAAGATGTCGGAGCCGAACTCTCGCCTCTGCCCACCTCCGCGGCGCAAAGGGCGGGGCTCACCCGCCCGCCGGATCTCGCTCCACGACTCCCAAGGTGGCAGCCGCCGAAGCCTCATGACCGTCGACGCGCCCATGTGCGAATGCCTCTCGGGGACTACCCGTACATCGTCGGCATGGAGGTGACCCGGTCGTTTGGAACCAGCCACCAGGCCTCATAGTCCCGGTGATTGGCGGTGGCCACCTGTGCATTCAAGCCCCGCACGAACTCGTTTCCGCGACGGCAAGAGTTCGCCGGTATCCCTCCCCGCGGTCGGCACGTTCTCCGCGTTCAGCCATGCCTCCACCACTTTCGTCACCACGTCGCTGATCACCTGAACCGCGGTCGGCGTCGGCGGGGTGTTGGTAGTGAGAGACGAGAAGGCAACGTCCACC
>Ga0335069_10000351_pt1 | contig 78707 bp, 64 predicted proteins | sample Lox_Sample_11_FD_206714 | JGI IMG/M metagenome (GOLD analysis project Ga0335069, IMG submission 206714) | Soil microbial communities from Loxahatchee National Wildlife Refuge, Florida, United States - Lox_Sample_1.1 | ecosystem: Environmental > Terrestrial > Soil > Wetlands | place: USA...
CTTCAGCCTCTTTTGGGCCGCCGGTGAAGCAATGCATGATGCCGCCGAACGGCAGTCCGTGCTCGCGCACCAGGGCCAGCGTGTCTTCCCACGCCTCACGCGTATGGATCACGATGGGTTTCCGCGCAGCGGCCGCCAGTTCTAGCTGCCGTGCAAACACGCGACGCTGGACGTCGCGCGGCGAGAATTCGTAGTGATAATCCAGGCCGATCTCCCCGATTGCCAGAACTTTGGTTTCCCCGGCTAAATCCGCCAGCCGTTCGAATGTTTCTTCCGTCGCTTTCGCCGCGTCGTGCGGATGTACGCCGATGGTGGCGTAGATGAATTCGTGCCGGCGGGCCAGGCGGAGCGCAGCTTCGAGATCGGGCGGGCCATCGCCTGTGCCGATCGCCATCAGACGTTCGACGCCTGCCGCGCGGGCTCGCTCGATGGTGGCGTCGCGATCGGCATCGAACTTTTCGTCGTCGAGATGGCAGTGGGAATCGACCAGGTTCACTTCAGCCGCGCACCTACGGGGACATCTTCCAGAAAGCCCGCCAGCATGGGTTTGCCGCCTTCGAGCGAAGCAGCCACGATCATGCCATTAGACGTCAGCCCGCGCAGTTTACGCGGCGCCAGATTGGCCACGATGACGACTTTGCGGCCGATGAGCGACTCCGGCGCGTAGGCTTCGGCGATGCCGGCGACGATGGAACGCGGCTCGGCTTCGGCGAGATCGACCTTCAAGTGAAGCAGCTTGTCGGCGCCTTTGACGCGCTCGGCGGAGAGTACCTGACCGACGCGGAGGTCGACTTTGGCGAACTCGTCGATCGTGATCTGCGGGCTGCCGGATGCCGCCGGCGCGATGACGGGCGCGGGCGTTTTGCCCATGAGCACAGCTTGCTCGGCAGACACCTGTGCTTCGAGCTCGCGCATTTTCTCGATGGCGGTCTTGGCATCGATGCGCGGGAAGACGGCGGCGATGTGGCCGATCTTCTGGCCAGCTTGCAGTTGTCCCCATGCGAGCGAATTGAGCCGGATCGACTCAAGGGGTTCGGGCATGCCAAGCTGCTCCCAGATTTTTGCGCAGGACTCGGGCAAGACCGGGTAGAGCAGCGCGGTGGCGATGCGCAGCGCTTCGGCTGAGGCGTAGAGGGCCGCGTTCAATTTCTGCTGGGCAGAGGGGTCATGGTTGGGTGCGAGCTTCCAGGGCGCTTGCTCGACAATGAACTTGTCGACGACAGAGAGCATGGCCCAAATAGCCTCCAGGCCTTTCGAGAAATCGAACTTGTGAAAAGACTCGGCTGCCGTGGTGATCGTTGCGCAGGCGCTTTTCTGAACCGGTTCGGCGTTGCCCGAAGGAATCACGCCGCCGCGATACTGCTGAATCATGGTGAGCGTGCGGCTTGCCAGATTTCCCAGGCCGTTAGCGAGCTCGGAGTTGTAACGGCCGATCAGCGCGTCGTAACTGAAGCTGCCGTCCTGCCCAAAGACGATTTCACGCAGCAGAAAATAGCGCAGGGCATCGGCGCCCATGACTTTGCGAATCGGTTCGGCACGCACGATGTTGCCGCGTGACTTGCTCATCTTGTCCTGTTCGAAAAGAAGCCAGCCGTGCGCATAGATGCGCTTGGGAAGCGGCAATTCGGCGGCCATCAGGAACGCGGGCCAATAAATCGCGTGGAAGCGGACGATTTCCTTGCCGATGAGGTGCAAGTCCGCTGGCCAGATATTGTTTCCGGCTTGGTCCTTCTGATCTCGCACGGCAGTGAAGTAGGTCGTGAGCGCGTCGAACCAGACGTAGAAGACGTGCTTGCCTTCCACCGGCACCGGAATGCCCCACTTAATGGTCGTGCGGCTGATGGAGAGATCATTCAGGCCTTGCTTCACGAACGAGATGACCTCGTTGCGTTTCGCATCCGGCTGGATAAAATCGGGATGTTTCTCGTAGAGCTCCAATAAGCGGTCCGTAAATGCCGAAAGTTTGAAGAAGTAATTCTCTTCGGTCACGGTCTCCGTGATGCGGCCGCAATCAGGGCAGGGATCACCCGGCTTGGCGTCGTTGACGTATAGCTCGTCGAACACGCAGTACTGGCCGGTATAGCTTCCCTTGTAGACCGAGCCATTTCTTAGGCACCGCTCAAACAACCATTGCACCGTTTCACGATGCTTCGGATCCTCGGAAGTGCGGACAAAGTGATCGATCCCCAAACCGAAATCGCGCCACTGGCGCTTGAACTCTTCGGCGATGGTTTTGGTGAACTCTTGCGGCGTCTTGCCGGCCGCTTCGGCGGAGCGCTCGACCTTCTGGCCGTGCTCGTCGGTTCCGGTCGTGAGCACAACCGGGTCGAAGCCCTGCATGCGCTTGAAGCGCTTGATCACGTCAGCCGCGATGGTGGTGTAGGTGTGGCCGATGTGCGGCGCTGCGTTGACGTAGTAAATCGGGGTGGTGAGGTAGTATTTCATCGATTGTTTTTCAGATACGCGAAGTTTGCTTCCGCGATGATGTCTTTGAGGGGTACGCCAGTTGCGCGGGCAAGGGCGCGGCAATCCTCATATTCAGGCGCGAAGGAACTCTCGGCAACTTTGATTCGCACCTTTCCGTGCGGCGTCTCGACCTCTACCCAGCGGCGCGCTTGCACCAACCGCTCGGCGGTATAGGTGCGGACGCCCAGCGTTGAGGTTTCGTGGAAGACGATTTCCGCCAGAGCCGCGCGTTTTTCCAGCGTCGCGATGACACGCAGCAGTGCGCCCGGCCGCCCTTTTTTCATTTCCAGAGGCTCGAGCGTGGCATCGAGCGCACCTGCTTCGAGTAGACGCTCCACGGCATAGCCCAGCACCTGTGGGCTCGAATCATCGATGTTGGCTTCGATCACCGCAACCGTAGTGGCTTCCACCGCGCCCGTGGCCTCACCGACCAGGATGCGCAGGACGTTCGCCTGATCGGGGAAATCGTGGCCGCCGGCGCCGTAGCCGATGGAAGCGATCTTCATCGGCGGCATGACGCCGAAATCTCGTGCCAGCGTGACAGCAACCGCCGCACCGGTGGGGGTTGTCAATTCGACTGCCGGACCGCGTGCATAAACCGGTTTGCCCGCGACAAGCGACGCGGTGGCCGGAGCCGGAACGGGCATCACGCCATGATCGGCTTTCACGGTTCCGCTGCCGAGATTGAGCGGCGAGCTGTAGATAACGTCCGCGCCGAGCAATTCAAAGCCGAGGCACGCACCGACGATGTCAGCAATCGAATCCACTGCGCCGACTTCGTGAAAATGAACCTTTTCGATGGGAACCTGGTGCACGGCCGCTTCCGCTTCGCCCAACCGCTGAAACACGGCGGAGGCATTCTGCTTGACGCGACCAGAGAGCGCTGCCGCCTCGATCATTTTCAGAATGCCGGAAAGATGACGGTGCTTCTGCGGCTCGTCTACATGCACGTGAAACTTCGAGGCCGCGATGCCGCACCGCTTCACCTTCTCAAAAGAGACCGATGCCCCGCTGTGAAGCGACTTCAGCCCCTCGGTAATGGCAGCCGAGTCGGCGCCGGCATCGGCGAGCGCGCCGACCAGCATGTCTCCGCTGATGCCCGAAAAGGCGTCCAGATAGCAGATCCGCATAGTGTCCGGGAAACTTTCATTATCCTATACGCGGTTGCGCAGGCTCCAATTATTCCTTATCTTGGGTAATCCACCATATGGCAGCCAAGATACCCATTACCGTTGCGCATGGCGACGGCATCGGCCCCGAGATCATGAATGCCACGTTGCGCATTCTGGAAGCCGCGGGTGCACCGCTGGAAATCGAGACTATTGAGATCGGCGAAAAAGTCTACTTGCGCGGTAATACCGCCGGCATTGAGCCTAGCGCGTGGGACTCGCTGCGGCGCACGAAAGTATTTCTCAAGGCGCCCATCACCACTCCGCAAGGCGGCGGATTCAAGAGCCTGAACGTGACCACGCGGAAGACGCTGGGCCTCTACGCCAATGTGCGGCCATGCGTCTCCTATCATCCGTTCGTGGAAACCAAGCATCACAACATGGACGTGGTGATCGTTCGCGAGAACGAGGAGGACCTTTACGCGGGTGTGGAATATCGCCTGACGGCCAATGAAATCGAGTGCCTCAAGCTCATCTCGCGGCCGGGATGCGAAAAGATCGTCCGTTACGCGTTCGAATATGCGCGGCAGCACAAGAGGGCCAAGGTCACCTGCTTCACCAAAGACAACATCATGAAGATGACCGACGGTCTCTTCCACAAGGTCTTTGATGAGATCGCGGCTGAATACTCCGACATTCAGAACGAGCACTGGATCGTCGATATTGGCGCCGCAAAGCTGGCCGATACGCCGGAAGCGTTCGACGTGATCGTGATGCCGAATCTTTACGGCGATATCCTTTCGGATGTTGCCGCGCAGATCGCGGGATCGGTCGGTCTGGCGGGATCGGCGAACATCGGTGAGCTTTGCGCCATGTTCGAGGCCATACACGGGTCGGCGCCGCGGCGCGCAGGACAGAATCTGGCGAACCCGTCGGGTCTGCTGTTGGGCGCGGTGCTCATGCTGGTGCACATCGATCAGCCGGAAGCCGCGGAGCGCGTGCATAACGGCTGGCTGCGCACGATCGAAGAAGGCGTTCACACCTACGACATCTACACCGAGGGAATCAGCAAGCAGAAAGTCGGGACCAAGGAATTCGCCGACGCCGTGATCGCGCGCATGGGGAAAAAGCCGGAAACGCTCAAGCCCGTAAGCTATGCGCACCGCAGTGCGCAAGCTGCCGGGGCAGGAAAGGCCACACTCCCTGCGCCGAAGACCGAGTTGGTGGGCATCGATATTTATCTCGAATGGCCGAGCCGCAACCCGAACGAGTTGGCGGAGGCGATGAATCGCATCCCGGTCGACGGCTTGAAGCTTTCTACCATCGCGAATCGCGGCCTGAAGGTTTGGCCCGACGGGCTTCCCGAGACGTTCTGCACCGATAGTTTCCGTTGCCGCTACACGGCTGCGCAGCCGGGAGCCGCGGTTACATCGCGCCACATTCTCGGTTTGCTGGAGCGGGTCGCGGCGGCGGGTCTTGACGTGGTGAAAACCGAGAGCCTGCGGAACTTTGACGGTAAGCTCGGCTACACGCTTTCACAAGGAGAATAAGTTTCACACATGGAGAATGGAAAACCCCTGGTCGCTGTGATCATGGGCAGCAAATCGGACTGGGAAGTCATGCGCGCCGCCAGCGAAACGTTCCACGAGTTTGGCGTGCCTCACGAAAGCCGTGTGCTCTCCGCGCATCGCACGCCGGAACTGGCTGCCGAGTTTGCTGCGGGCGCGGAAGGCCGCGGCCTGGAGGTCATCATCGCCGGGGCGGGCGGCGCGGCGCACCTGGCGGGCGTCACCGCGGCTTATACGACGCTGCCGGTGCTCGGTGTGCCCATGGAAAGCGCGTCTCTGAAGGGCATGGATTCGCTGCTCTCGACGGTCCAAATGCCCGCGGGAGTTCCGGTGGGCACGCTGGCCATTGGCAAGCCAGGCGCCAAGAATGCTGCGCTGTTCGCGATTGCGATCCTGGCCAACAGCCGTCCCGAACTGCGCGAAAAGCTGCATCGTTTCCGAGCGGAACAAAAGAAGAAGATCGCCGCGGAAACTCTCCCGTAGCGGCGATTCAGCGCGTCGTTTTCCGCTGGTCGATTAGCGTGCGGAGCTGCTGAGCCGAAATCCGCACCTCGCCCGATACATTGAGGCACAACCGGCCCGCACCATCCGCAAACTGTACGCCTTGAATCGAAGCAACGGGCTGCAATTCGGAAGGGATGCTGGCTTCGAGCTTGGCCTTGTCCATGGCAGTGGCCAGTACTGCCCTGATCTTGTCGCGCACGGCAGGGCCGAGCGATCCCGAGCGGAGCGCTTCGCCCAGCGAACCATCCGCGCGAATCTCGCCGACGTCCGATTGCAATCGTATGGTGCTGTTTGCTTCTATTGCAGGCGTAAGCCGCACGTCCACAGCGCCATCTCCGCCCACCAGCCGCTTCACCACATCGCGGCCGAAAACTTTGGCGCAGGCCCACTTCTCGTAGTGCAAATTGGCCGTCAGCAGAGCTAGAGGCGCATTCGGTGTTAACGTGGCGCGCTGGATGGTGAGCCGATCCCCACATTTTTCCGCACGGTTCAACTGCGAACTCAGCACCGCGGTGATGTTCCGCTGCAAGTTGCTAAGGTCGGCGGTGAGGGCTAAGCGAAAAGGTGTCGCGTCATGGCCTTCGGAAGCCCCGGAAACCGATCCCGATACCGTGATGGCCACGGGCTGGTTCTCGACGTTCATCGACGTCTTGATAGGCGGGATCGACAGCACGAGATCCTCGGCCTCGGCCGCAGGAAGCAAACATAACAGTGCCAGAACGCCGGCGCGCCCCACATTCATAAGATGCGCAGCGCACGGCCTGAGGTTTCGGAGTTTCTATTACTGGGCCTGGGCTAGAGGCGAGGGGAAGTGCAGTCCGATGCGGAACCGGCCGCCCTTCACCGTACAGTGCCGTACCGACGCACTGCCGGTGAGGCCGAGCTTGTTGACTTTGATCGAGACCACGGAACCGATGCCCACGGGTTCCTCAGCTTCTACCAGCGCGCCCGAGCGGCTCATATTGATACCGCGCGCCGGAATGTAGCGCTGTCCCTCTTGGCCATTCGAGAAGATCGAGAAACGGTAATCCACCGGAAGGCGCTTGGCGCTGCGGTGTTCGCCTCGCCTGGCGGGCGCCACCGGCGCGGCCGCGACAGCCGCCACAGTCACCGGATTCGGGGGATTTAACTGAAGGATGACCCGGACTCTCATGGCTTCCCCCTTTTACACTTCGATTGCCATTGGATAGGTTCGACTGGAGCGTTGTAAGTCATAGAGATGGCGGCATGTACCTCTTGCAAAGTTAACTAGAGTTAGGGTGACAATTTTGGACAATTTGTCACAGAGCGTCAATTTGTCAACCGGAAAACGCAAACATCACTTGTAGGCAGTGAGCAACTCAGCTTGCAGGCGCCGGAAAGCAGGCACGTCGCGGACGTAGTCTGTTAAACCGCCAATGGCTTTCACGGCAAGCTGGTGGGCCTTATCTGGATCCGTCGCCGCCAGCGAGTGAAGCAACTCGTAGTCCTCGATGCTTTCCCGCTCGGCCTCGAAGCGAATCGAGCTGTGGATGCTGCCCTTCTCGCGCCATGGATAGGTGATAAAGGCATCGCCGGCCGGCAGCACCTCCTTGCCGTCCTCGATCGCGGGCTCCACGTTGGCGTACGGGTCGCCATCCCAGTAATTGCCGCCCCAGTGCAGATATCCTGTGAAGTCATAACGGAAGTTGAACCAGTGCAGCAAACGCGTCTTCAGCAGCGGGTAATCGATAAATCGGTTCAAGTAGCGCTTTTGCGGATAAAGACAAATGTAATACCACGCCTGCCCGCCTTTGCTGACGTGCGCGCGAATGGCATCGAAACCGTCGTCGAACTTGCCCAACTGCGGCACCCAGATATCGCACGCATCACCGAGCAAACCCGCGGTCTGGTCAATAGCATCAACCGTGGGCACGCCCGGCAGGTTCTTCCGGATGATCGCGACGTAGCGCAAGTACACAGGCGGCTCCGCGCCGTGTGCTTCATCGAGAACATGCTGCACGTAGCGGTTGAGCCAGCCCTTCTGTTGCAGATGCGCGTAGAGCGCGGGCAGGAACGAGTTGAAATGGGCTTCGGCGCGCGGATCTTCTGCGCCCACGTTCATACGCCGTACCTCGCCATTCTCTGTGGCAAACACCGGGATGCTGATCGGCGAATCGTAACCGGAAGCTCTATCCATCAAATGGCCGCCCTCGATCAGGTCTAGTGTGCCGATACGCGTAAACGTTTCAATCCAGCGGTCCAGCCGTGAGAAATCATAGGAGAAGGTACCGTTGGCGTTGAGGCGGGCGTCCGTCAGCGAAAGCACCGGCGTGATGAGGACGTTCTGCTTGTGATCGGCGAGTACCCGGCCGATGTTAGCGGCCACTTCCCAGTAGCGGTCGGAATTGTCGCCGACGCCGTAATATCGGCCGAGCCTATCCGGGCTGAGGTCAAACCACGTAGTAACCTTCAGTGTTTGTTTTGCCGGTACCGCGGCGTGGGTCACCTGGATGCGGAACGGAACGGCGGCCAAACGTCGCTTGCCGTCGCGGAACGTGGCCTCGCCTTTGTAAATTCCGGGCTTGGTGCTTGCCGGAGCATAGACCGTGACCCAAACCGCGGAGGTCTGGTTCGCGTCGAGCCGGAACGGAATGTCTTCGAAGAGTGGATCGGGAAATCTGGCCGGCGCCGCGCGCACCACTTCGTCCGCCGGTGAGCCAGGAGGATTGGCGCGAACGGGCACGTAGCCGACTCGTCGTACCTCCACTCGAAAACCGCCGCTCAGTTTGATCGTGGCATCGAGTGCCGCGAGCGGCTCAGTCGTGCGAACGGCAAATTGCAGACTTGTGTGACCGTTCCGTGCCATCAGCCACGCATCGTCTGGAGCACGGTTCTTACCGGGCGCGTCATCTTCGAAGACCTTGGTGAGCGAGTCCACGGGCCAGACTTGCAGGTCCGCGCCCGCGAATGCGGTAGATGCGGCAAGAAACACAGGAGCCAGGAATCGAAAGAGTGCCATCGCGCTCGATTATAGGACACGGTGGTGTGGAATTGGAATGCTAACCTCAAATTGTGTTGGATCGGGTGGTCTGGATTGTGCTGGACAGTGTCGGCATTGGCGCTATGCCGGACGCTGCGGATTACGGTGATGTGGGGAGCGACACTCTCGGCAACATCGCCCGCCTGCGCCCCATGCGGTTGCCGAATCTGACCCGTCTGGGACTCGCCAACATCAAACCTCTGGCGCATCTGGAGCCCGTTTCGTCTCCCGCCGGAGCGTTCGGCCGCTGTGCTCTGGCTTCGCCGGGCAAGGACACAACCACCGGCCATTGGGAGATGGCAGGTATTCACCTCGAAAAGCCGCTGCCGCTCTTCCCGCACGGCTTCCCGCGCGAAATTATGGAGGAGTTCGAACGCCGCATCGGCCGTTACGTGCTTGGCAACAAAGCGGCATCCGGGACCGAGATCATCAAGGAACTGGGTGCGGAGCACATACGCACGGGCTCGCCCATCGTCTATACCTCAGCCGATAGCGTTTTCCAGGTCGCGGCGCATGAAGATGTCATTCCGCTCTGGGAACTCTATAAAATCTGCGAAACCGCGCGTGATATCTTGCGCGGTCCGTACGAAGTTGGCCGTGTGATTGCGCGTCCTTTTATCGGATCGCCGGGCTCGTTCACCCGTACTCCCAACCGCAAGGACTACGCCGTGCCGCCGCCGCGCGGCATGCTGCTCGATCGGCTTGCAGATCGCGACATCGAGGTCTACTCGGTCGGCAAAATCTTTGACGTCTTTCTCGGCCGCGGCATCCGCGATCATGTCAAGACGAAGAATAACGACGATGGTATGGCAAAGACGCTGGAAGCAATGGACGCGACCGAGGGCGGCTTGATTTTCGTCAACCTGGTGGATTTCGACCAGCAATACGGGCACCGCAACGACGTCGAAGGCTACGCCCGAGCCCTCGAGCAGTTCGATGCATGGCTGCCATCCTTTCTCGACAAGTTGCGCGAACGTGATCTCGCGATTCTCACTGCAGACCACGGATGCGACCCCACCACGCCCTCTACTGACCACAGCCGCGAGTACGTGCCCCTGATCGTCTACGGTCCGAAGTCCCGCGCGGGGGTCAATCTCGGCTTGCGCGCGACGTTATCGGACCTCGGCCAGACCGTGGCCGAGAATTTCGGAGTATCCATTAGCCGCGGGACGAGTTTTCTGCCTCAAGTGATCTGACGCGGCCGATCGCCTTCGCCGCTTAGCTGAAGCGTTAATTGACTTTAGCAGCGGATTATCCGACCATAAAAGCTGAGCCGGGCACTCTCGCTCCCCTCATCGGCCGGTCTGAACTAAGTCGGACTCGTTGATTTCTCACACCTTAGCCAACCGCCGGTCCGATGCGCCATTCCCTCCGCATCGCTTCTGCATCCGGGTTCACACAAGGCGTCAACAACAGGATGATCGGAAGAATCAAAAACATGAGTGCCACGAGCCGCTCGGGATTTATCCAGGCCGACAACGGGCAAACGGTTTATTTTACGAGCGCTGCGGTTTGGGAGCACGACTTCCCCTTCCTGACGGTAGGCCAGGCAGTAAGCTTTGAGCTCCAGGACGGCCACTGGTTGAAGGCTGCCAATGTGCATCTGCTTGAAAACCACCGCCCAACCCGCGCTCCGGAGAAGTCGCGCGAACCGATGCAGCTTCGATACGTTGGCTTTGATCAGGCGGGATTTGTGCGCACGTTTCGTTTTCAGGCAGCCGTGTCCGGCGAACAGACGCGCGATTACACCGTGACCGCGGACGTCCGGCTGTTTCAGAAATACCACATAGGCATTCAGGAAGGCCCTTCCCTGTGCACGCAGATTCTCCTCACGCAATTGGGGCCTCTACACGAGCCTGCGGAGCAGGCGGTCCAACCGGTGTTGAACGAAAAGGATCTCATTGCGCTCGTGGCGTCGCGGACCGTTGCGCCGCGCAAACCGTTTCGCCGGCGGCCGCGGCCGCGTCGCCCGGATACGCACCCTCCGGCCGGCCCGGCGTAGAATCCCTCGAAACCACGCTCGCATCTGGTACCCTCGAAAATGGTACCGTCGCGCGATCTCGCGGCCGCACGGCACACACAATTTATGAATAAACCTGTAATGGCGGGCAATTGGAAAATGTACAAGACGCCCGCGGACACGCAAGCGTTCTTTGAAGCATTCCGGCCGCTCGTTGCGGCTGCCGGACACTGCGAAATCGTGATTTGCCCACCGTTTCTGGATCTCCCGGCTGCGCTCGAATCCGCGCGCGGCGCCAACATCCAGATCGGCGCGCAGAATCTTTATTGGGCCAAGGAGGGCGCCTTCACCGGCGAAGTCTCCGGACCGATGATCCGCGCCACCGGCGCGACGCACGTGATTGTCGGCCATAGCGAGCGCCGGCAGTTCTTCGGCGAAACGGACGCCACCGTCCTGAAACGTACCGTGGCGGCGCTGGAAAGTGGACTCACCCCCATTGTTTGCGTGGGCGAGCACCTGGCGCAGCGCGAGGCCGGCCAAACCGAAGGTGTCCTTTGCGGGCAGTGCACCAACGGCATTGCCGGACTCGATGCGCAGCAGTTCGCGAAGATCCTGATCGCCTATGAGCCGGTCTGGGCAATCGGGACCGGCAAGACCGCCACTCCGGAAATCGCCGCCGAAGCGCACAGCATCATCCGCCGCGAACTGCGCCAGAAGTATGGTGAGCCGGCCGCCGCCAACCTGCGCATCCTGTATGGCGGCAGCGTGAAGCCCGATAACGTGAAAAGCCTCATGGCACAGCCGGAAATCAACGGTGTGCTGGTGGGCGGAGCCAGCCTCGACGCCGCATCCTTCGCCAAAATCGTCAACTACCCGTCGTGAGTGCGGTGAGGGCAGAACCGGCCGCATCGCGGCAGCGCTCGCCGCTGTTGCCCATCTTCCTGATCGTGATGGTCGACGTCCTCGGCCTGACCATCATTCTGCCTCTCCTGCCGTTTTATGCCGAGCGGTTGGGCGCAAGCCCAACCGTGGTCGGTTTACTCGTCTCCACCTATGCCGCGTGCCAACTCATCGCAGGACCGGTCCTCGGCCAGATGTCGGATCGCACGGGCCGCCGTCCATTGCTGCTCGTCAGCCAGATGGGCACATTCGTTGGATTTCTGATTCTGGCCTGGGCCGGCTATGCGGGCTTGCTCTGGATGGTGTTTCTTTCGCGCGTCATCGACGGCCTGACCGCGGGTAACCTGTCGCTCGCGCAAGCCTATATCTCCGACGTTACACGCCCCGAAGAGCGCGCGAAATCCTTCGGCATGATCGGTGTCGCTTTCGGCGTCGGCTTCCTGATCGGCCCGGCGATTTCCGGATTCCTTTCCATGTTCAGCTACGAATACCCGGTCTTCGCCGCCGCCGCGCTCTCTTTCACCAGCATTCTGGCGACTTATTTTCTTCTGCCCTCCGCGCCCGTCATTCCCGATTCCGAAAAACGCGACGGTCCGCCGCTTCCCGCCGGCCGCCGGTTGCGCGTGCTCGACTGGGGGAACTATGCCACGTATTTCCAGCGCCCTGTGCTGGCTGAGCTGCTCTGGCAGTTCTTCGCGTTCACCTTCACGTTCGCGATATTCATGTCGGGCTTCGCGCTCTTCGCCGAGCGGCGCTACACCTGGAACGGCCATCCCTTCGGCCCCAAGGAAGTCGGCTACATTTTTGCCTACGTCGGCTTTCTGGGAATCATCCTGCAAGGCGGGCTGATTGGCCGGCTCGTAAAACGATTCGGCGAGGAAAAACTCGTCGCCGTTGGTTTTTTGACCGCGACGGCCGGATTCGCGTACATGGGTTTCACGTACGATCTGACAGGTCTACTCGTCTCCAGCAGCATCGCGTCGTTCGGCACCGGCGTTCTGCGGCCCGCGCTCACCAGCCTGATCACACAACGCGCCGGCCGTGAAGAACAAGGCGTCGTGCTCGGCCTGACACAATCCCTGATGTCGGTTTCGCAGATTGTCGCCCCCGTCATTGCCGGCTTTCTGATTGATCGCGCCCTGCTCACGACGTGGGCGGTAGTGGGCGCCGTGGTCAGCGCGGTGGGGATTGTGATTGGAATGTTAAAGGCGCGAATCCGGGCCGCGGCGCAATCTTAACGGATCGGCGTCTGTTTGAGCCAACGCTCAAAAAATGCGCGCCAGGCCGCGTCGGCCTCCGGTCCCGTGGGCTTGTGGCCGTTGTTGGTGGAAACGTATTGGATACGCTCCGGCACGCCGAGAAGTTGGTAGACCTGGCGCGCACGATTCACGTACCCCCAGCTTTCGAGATCGTCGGAATCGCCGCCATGATCTTCCGACTGGCTGCCGCCGATCAGTAAGAATGCGCGCGGCGCAGCCAGCGCGATCAACTCGTGATGATCATGCTCGAAGCCGGGGCGCGTCGGGTTGGGATTGAGCAGACTCAACACTGTGTGCTGCGGTGTGGGAATGTCGGGAAATGGCCGGAGCCAGTCCAAATACCATGGGTCGTACCAGTTGGTGCTCCCATTGATCGCAATGTGCGGATCGAGCGCAACGGTTGCTTTGAACTCGGGTGCGAATGCCGCCACGTAGACCGCCGCTTTGGCACCCAGAGAGAAGCCGATAAAACCTAGCCGCCGGTAGTCTACCTGTTTTAGCGAGCTAAGGTATTTGGCTTCGCGGCGCGCGTCGTAAACCATCTTGCCAAGTCCGGACCAGTGACCGAACCGTTCGTAGACCTTGTCCATAGCTCCGCTCGAGTACGTGCTGTCGTCCCGATAGTGCCGGATAAACGACCAGCTCGTTAGGACCACGAAGCCGTGTTCTACGAGCCACTGGCCCCACCACGCCTCCGGCGCCGTGTAATCGGGAGTAGTCGAGCTCCAGCAAACCACCGCCGGAAATGGCCCAGGGCCTTGATTTTTGGGAAGGAGCAAGAGGTGATGCTGGTAAAAGTCCTTCTCCATCGGTAAATCGATGTCCAGCCGCGTGTATGTCTCCCGTTCCTTTGTGTCGCGAACGACGGCCTTGCGGATATCACCGAACCATTTCCGGTCGTGCCGGTCGGGCTCCACTTTGCCCACCACTTGCACCCACAGCCGCAGCATTTCCGGCCGCTTCGACCGATACCAGTCTCGCGGGGAATGAACGTCCTCAATAAGCGATGGGATCAGCTCGTTCTCCGCCCCTGGCTCCGGCGCCGGGCTTCCCTTTGCGGTGACTTTGTGTTGGTGAAGCCGGGAAAGATTGTCCTGGGCCACGACAGAAAGCGAGAAGAAAACCATGCAGCGCAGAGCCATGCTGATTTTGCAGGAACCTGCTGCTCTTGGCCTTATCATCTGGCGTGGGACCGGCGGCTACAGGGCCAGCCGCGTCCGCGCGTAGTACAAACACTGCTGCACATTATCTTCTTCCAGTTGCAGCAGTCCGGCCGTGCTCTCGCCGTCGATGCGCGGCAAATGTTGTAGCCGTCCCGTTGCTTCACGCACCATCCGCAATGTGTCCGCGAGGTACTTCCCGTTGCGATCCGGAAACGTCGCCCAGTATTTGTCGGTCAGGCACGGAACCGGCAACGGATTGCGCGTGATCATCTCGAGGGTGATACGCGTTTTCGGCCGCGCGCGGTGAAGGGTCTCAACCGCCCGCCCCAAATCCACCACTCCCTCACCGAGCGTGACTTCCGATAGCAGAAAACCTTCGGCGCTCGGTTCCACAGCCATATCCTTGCAGTGAGTAGATATCGCGTAAGGCGCCAGCGTTTCGATCACGCTCATTGGACCATCCAGCAAAGCGATGTTATTGCCCGTGTCGAGGCACACCCCGAGGTATTCGCTCGATCGCTCCTTCATCAGCGACGCCAGTTCTTGCGCTGTCCAGTCCTTGTGATTCTCAATCGCGAGTGGCACTTGATGCTTCGTCACGGTGGGTAGCGCCCGGTCAATCGCCGCTGTGCTCCGCGTGACGAATTCCCGCCAATCGCTCAGTTGAGAAAATGTCTCATAGCGGCGCCCGCCCAACGCCGCGCTGCGAATGCAAAGCGCCCCCGCGGCCTTGGCCCCAGCTACAGTGTGATCGAAAGACTCGCTATCGTTCGCTTTGGGCAGCTCCGCCATCACCTCGATGTACATGCCCAGTTGTTCCGCGCGACCGCGCAGTCTTTTGAGATATGAAGGATCGAGCGATGCTAAAGATGACTGAATCCCGCCAGCTCCGAGCGAGTGGCAGTACTCGAGAAACTCGTACGTATCGCGCGGCCGACGAGCCGTCATAAACGAGGTAGTCGCAATCCCCATGCCGGTCTGCGGAACGGCAAACGCCGGCGTGACCGCCGCGGCGGCGCTCAACAATAATTGTCTTCGTGTCATAGGTGGTAACTCCGCAAGACGTCATCCCAAGGTTTGCGATAAGGCCGCTCCAGCCACTTCGACGCTTCCGCATCTCCCGCAATTTCCTCTGTCTCGGCATTCCATCGGATCTTGTGGCCCGTGCGCAGCGAAATGTTCGCCAGATGGCAGGCAGTGGTGACCTGATGCCCTTGCTCGATATCGGCGATCGGCCGCTGGCGTGACTTTACACAATCGAGAAAATTCCGTGCGTGCAGACTGAGCTGTTCGGCCGACGATCCTCCCATCTTGAACGGTGCAATCCAAGGCTCAGGCGGCACATTGGAGTGCTTAGGCCCGCCGGCGGGTTGCCCGGCAAACTGTGGGATGGAATTGGACGGATCAATCTTCATGTCCGGGAAAACCTCAAAGCCGCTGCGATCGATTCCCAAAGTTCCCTTCGTGCCAAAAAACTCCAACTTGCCTTCACCGCGGTGTCCAAGGCTGGCCTCACGCATGGAAAACTCAGCCGTGAAGCCTGGATACTCAAACAGCGCATCTTGCGTGTCAGGAGTTTCGCCGTTGTCTTGGAGCGCAAACCTCCCGCCGCTCGACGTCACCGCCGTCGGCCCTTTCACTTGCATGGCCCATTGCACCACGTCGATCTCATGCGCGCCCAGGTTAGTCATCTGGCCGCCCGAATAATCCCAGAACCACCGGAAATGGTACAGCGAACGCTTCGGATTGTACGGCCGTTTCGGCGCCGGCCCGAGCCACATGTCGTACTCCAGGTCGCTTGGCGGCGTGCCGTCGGGCGGCGATCCGAACCCCGGCATCACGTTACGAAATGCTCCCATGCGCACGCTCATCACTTTTCCGATGTATTCAGCGCGCAGCATTTCCACGGCCTTCTGATAATGTTTGCCAGATCGCTGCTGTGTACCCACCTGCACCACGCGCTGGTATCGTCGCGCCGCCTCCACCATCCATCGGCCTTCACGGACGAAAAGACTGATCGGCTTTTCGACGTACACGTCCTTTCCCGCGCCGCACGCCATGATGGTCATCAGCGCGTGCCAGTGGTCTGGTGTTGAGACAACCACCGCCTGAATGTCTTTGTCGTCGAGCAGCTTGCGAAAGTCGGGATAGCTTTTGGCGCGCCCCCCGCACGCGGCAACTCCCTGTTCCAGGCGCGGCTGATAGACATCCGACATCGCTGCGAGATCGGTGTCGGGTTGATTTTTGAAATCGTGGACGTGCTGGCTGCCGATCAGTCCGTAACCGATAAAGCCGACCTGCACGCGGTCGTTCGCACCCAAAACGCGCGCGTACGAAGCCGCACTCAGCGCTGTGAGGAAAGTCCTGCGGGTGGTAGGATCAGGATTTCCTATGGCCATAGCATTCGAGAATATCATCGATTCCGGCGACTCCTCCATTTACGATGTCCGCTCGAAGGCTCCCGGGCCACAAGGTTCCCTCCCGCTGACGCCCGAGATGCTTTTGAATCAACCTTCCGGCGACCTGTTCGGATGGGCGCAGAACGCCGGCATGGGATGGGATCCGCGGTTGGTCGGTGGCAAGGAAATTCTGCTGCTGAGCACGCACGGCGGCATTCGTAAACCGGACGGCACTCCCATCGCGCTCGGTTATCACACCGGCCACTGGGAAGTCGGTTTACTCATGCAGGCCGCGGCGGAAGAACTGAAGTCTTTGGGCGCCGTTCCGTTCGCCGGCGCTTGTACCGATCCGTGTGACGGCCGTACGCAAGGCACCACAGGCATGTTCGACAGCTTGCCCTATCGCAACGACGCCGCCAGCGTCTTCCGCCGCTTGATCCGCTCGCTTCCCACACGGCGCGGCGTAATTGGCGTCGCCACCTGCGACAAGGGACTGCCCGCCATGATGATGGCTCTCGCAGCCATGCACGATCTCGCCTGCGTTCTGATTCCCGGCGGCGTCACTCTGCTTGCCGAAGAAGGCGAAGACGCCGGCCGCGTGCAATCGGTGGGAGCGCGTTTCGCCCACGGCCAGATCTCGCTCGAGGCTGCGGCGGAGAACCTCTGTCGCGCCTGCGCCACACCCGGCGGCGGATGCCAGTTCCTGGGCACCGCGGCAACATCGCAAGTCATCGGAGAAGCCTTGGGCATGGCGCTCACCCACTCGGCCCTGTCGCCCTCCGGGCAGCCCATCTGGCTGGATCTCGCCCGCCGCTCGGCGCGTGCTGCCCTTTCGCTCGAATCAAGTGGCATCACCATGAAAGACATTCTCACCGATGCCTCGGTGCGCAACGCCATGACCGTTCATGCGGCGTTCGGCGGCTCGACCAACTTGATTCTGCACCTGCCTGCCGTTGCTCACGCAGCGGGCCTCGAACGGCCTACGGTCGACGATTGGACCGCCATCAATCGCAAGATTCCCAGGCTGGTGGATGTGCTTCCTAACGGCCCACGCTCGCATCCAACCGTGCAAGTCTTCCTCGCCGGCGGTGTGCCGGAAGTCATGCTGCATCTTCGACGCGCGGGGTTGCTCGAACTGGACGTCCTTACGGCGAGCGGCGAGACGCTTGGCCGGATGCTCGACTGGTGGGAAAGCTCCGAGCGCCGCGCCCGTCTTCGCGGGGTCTTGCGTGATCGCGACGGTGTCGATCCCGATGATGTCATCATGGATCCTGCCGGCGCCGCCAAGCGCGGCCTGACGCCCACCGTGACCTTCCCGCGCGGCAATCTGGCCCCGGGCGGCTCCGTCATCAAAAGTACGTCCATCGACGCCAGCGTGGTCGATCTCGATGGTGTCTACCGCAAGATTGGGCCTGCACGCGTGTTCCACACCGAGGCTGCCGCCATCGCCGCCATCAAGAGCCATGGCCCGGATCGCATTCAGCCCGGCGACATCATCGTGCTCATCTGTCGTGGCCCTATGGGTTCGGGGATGGAAGAAATCTTCCAGATCACCTCGGCCCTGCGCTATCTCGATTTCGGCAAGCACATCGCCGTCGTGACCGACGCACGCTTCAGCGGCGTATCGACTGGCGCCTGCATCGGCCATGTGACTCCGGAAGCGCTGGCGGGCGGACCAATCGGCAAAGTGCTCGATGGCGACATGATCAAAATCACCATCGACCGCGTGAATCTCGAGGGCTCAGTGGATTTGGTCGGCGCCGGTGGCCGTATCTTCGGCGAAGATGAAGGTGCGCGTGTGCTGGCGGAACGCCCGCCACGGGCCGATCTTGCGCCAGATCCCCAGTTGCCCGACGATTCCCGCCTCTGGGCCGCGCTACAAAATGCCAGCGGCGGCACCTGGGGCGGCTGCGTGTTCGACGTGGAGAGCATTCTGAAAGCTTTAGCGCTGTAGCCTGTGTTGAAAACCTGGTGGGAGCCCCAGCTTTCGGTTCGCGCTCAATCGCAATCCAATTGGCAAAGTGATCGAACGACCGGGATACTGGGGCCGCGCTCATGGTGGCACCCTGCCAAATGAGCTTCAAGCCTATCTTTTGGACACTTGAGCCATCAACCGTAGCGCCGGGCACCATGCCGCCGCTCGTTCCGGCTGCAGGGTGTACGCTGATTTCATGGGCCGGACTCTCATCTCGCTCGGCATCCTGCTAGTCCTCGCCGGCGCCGCCGTCGAGTTCGCACCGCGCCTACCCTTCCGCATCGGCCGTCTACCCGGCGACATCTATGTGCAACGGCACAACAGCACGTTCTACTTTCCGATTGTTACGTGTATCGTGCTGAGTGTGGTCCTGAGCCTGGTGATGTGGCTCATGAACCGGCGGTAGTTACTTCAGCCGGCCCATTTTGTCGAGCGGCCAATAGACAAATACGGCCTTTCCGTATATATCCCGTCGTCCGACGGTGCCCCAGGCGCGGCTGTCGTTCGAGGAACTCCGATGATCCCCCAGCACGAAGTAACTGTCCGCAGGAACGGTTTCGGCCGGCATCGACTGACGGTCGCGAAACTCATCTGGAACGTAAGGCTCTTCTAGCGGTTCTCCGTTCACGTAAACCGCCCCGCGATCGATTTGTACGGTATCACCCGGCAGTCCAATCACCCGCTTTATGTATGACTTGCTGCGGTCCAACGGGAAAAAGAACACTACCAGGTCGCCACGGCTGATCGTCCCGGAACCAAACCGATACGTGAATTTGTTGATGAAGATGCGCTCGTCGTTCACCAAAGCGGGCATCATACTGGTGCCTTCTACCTTGACCGGCTGGTAGATAAAGACGATCAGAATGATCGCCAGCAGGACGGAAAACGCCAAGTCCCGCATCCAGGCAAGCGCGCTGAACAGCCCGGGCCTTGCAGCCTGCTGCGGCTCTTCATTTTCCATGCTTGTCCGGAACCCTCAAAATCGCATTATAGAACAAGGCCGTTAGCCGAGCACCCGTTCCTAGACCCAAGAGGGGGTGCTATTTAGAACAGACGATCGAGCATCCCGATTGGTTCCGTTAGCTGATTTCGGGTGCCGCTCGTTCGGTAGTGCGAACAGGAGCTACGGCCGGCAATATGCGCTTTTTCAGTTGCAAGGCCCGAATCTCGCTCAGAGCCCGGTACGCTTCCGCCCGAGCGTGCGCCAGCGTCCGTTGCTCCACCACGAGGCAACCCCACAAGATGCCCGTCAGCAGTGCAATCGTCGTCAGCCCTGGGCCCGTGATTCTCATGCCACGCCTGCTCGAGCAATTCGCTTTCCAAAGCGGAACTGCTTCTTTATCAGACGCGTCAGCAGAAAAAAGGTGTGGCTGTTGTTCACGGGCGGGCAAATCCTGCCCGAATGTTAAAAACCGGCCACCTCGATTTCCGACTTCTCCAGCGCCTGCGCCAGGTCGCCGATGATGTCCTCCACGGCCTCAATTCCTACCGACAGCCGCACCAGGCCGTCCGAGATTCCCATGCGCTCGCGATGCTTGGGTGAGAGCTCCCTATGCGAGCTCATGGCCGGATAGAGCATCATGCTGTGCACGTCGCCCAGCGACGTCGCCGGCACCACCAGCCGCAGCGCGTTCATGAAGCGAAACACTTCGCCCCGGCCCGCATTCGCTAACTCGAAGCTCACGATGCCACCGTACAGCCCATCCGGCAGCAGCCGCCGAATGGTCGCGGCGTCCGGATGCTCGGGGTCTGCCGGAAAATACACTTGCCCGACTTCCGGCTGATCCCGCAGCCACGATGCCACACGGCATGCATTCGCGCACTGCCGTTCCACGCGCACCGCGAACGTCTTGATGCCCCGCATCGCGAGGTAGCTCTCAAATGGCCCCATCACAGGTCCGAACGTTCGCGAAAGTGCGCGCAGGGTGTCGTAGTGCGACTCGTCCGAAACCACCACGCCGCCCATCACGTCGCCGTGCCCCGCCAGGAACTTCGTCAGGCTGTGCACCACCAGGTTCGCACCCAGCTCCATTGGCCTCACCAGCAGAGGCGTGGCGAACGTATTGTCCACCATGAGGGCCGCGCCCGCCGCTTTCGCCAACTCCGCCACGCGATCAATCTGTCCCACGCGCAGCAGCGGATTCGATATCGTCTCCATCAGGACGCAACCCGGCCGCGCTTCCTGGATAGCCTGCTCCGTTGCGGCTAGGTCGCAAATATCTACGAACCGCACCTCGATCCCCAGCGGCTCCAGCACATTCATCAGCAGATTCACCGTCGCGCCGTACAACGCGTCGGCCGCGACCACAGACTTTCGCCGATCTGTCAGCGCTGTCAGCAGAGCCACGTGAATCGCCGCCATCCCCGAGCTGCATGCCAGCGCGCCGTGCCCGCCTTCGAGAGCCGCGCAGAGCTCTTCGAGCGCCGCATTCGTCGGGTTGTCGTACCGCGCGTAGCTGAACCCGGGTTCTTCACGGCCGAAGACGCGATCCAGCTTCTCCATGCTCTCGTAGAAGAAACTCGCCGCGGTATGAATCGGCGTTGAGACCGGAATGTGCCGCCCGTCCTTCTTACGGTCGCCCGCATGCACCGCCTTGGTGTGCTGCTTTACTTTCTTTTCCATCGGATGCCGTCTTTCGTGTCCTCGAGAATAATGCCCTCCGCCGTTAATTCCTCGCGGATCCGGTCCGCCTCCGAGAAATTACGGGCCTTCTTCGCCTGCGTGCGCGCCGCAATCCGCGCCTCCACTTCCGCATCGGAAAGCGATCCCTTTTGCGCGCTCGGTCGCAGCACGTCAAAAATCGAATCGAAGCGATCCAGGTATGCCCGTGCTGCCGTAACGTTGTCCGCGGGAAATTCCCCCGCGTCCATCGCGACATTGGCATCACGCAGATACTCGAACACCGCGCCCAGCGCTCCCGCCGTGTTCAAGTCGTCGTCCATGCTCTCGCAGAATTGCTTCTCTGCTTCCGCGGTCCGCAACGCGATCTTTTCATTCGCGCCCGGGGGAAACTTCTCCTGATCGAGCCTCCATGCGAAATTGCGCAGCCTCTCCACCGCCGTCTTGGCCGACTGCAAGCCTTCAAACGTAAAATTCAACTGCTTGCGATACGGCACCGATGCCAGCAAATACCGCACGGTCTCGGGCGGATATCCGCGCCCCAGCACATCGCGCAGCGTGTAGAAGTTGCCGAGCGATTTCGACATCTTCTGCCCGTCCACCAACAGAAATTCCGAGTGCAGCCAATAACGCGCGAACTGCTTCCCGGTCAGCGAAACCGATTGTGCAATCTCATTCTCATGATGCGGAAAAATCAAATCCACGCCGCCCGCATGGATATCGAGCGTCTCCCCCAGGTACCCGATCGCCATCACAGAGCACTCGATGTGCCAGCCCGGCCGCCCCGGTCCGATCGGCGTTTCCCAGAACGGTTCGCCATCTTTCGGCGATTTCCAGAGCACAAAATCGCGCGCGTCCGCCTTCTCGTACGTGTCCACATCCACGCGCGCGCCGGAGCGAATGCCGCTGAAGTCGTTATGCGAGAGTTTCCCGTAGTCGGGAAAGCTGGCGATCCGGAAATACACCGAGCCCTCGCTCGTATATGTATGGCCCTTCTCGCCGAGTCTCTCGATCGCGCTCGCCATCTCCTTGATGTGCTCCGTAGCGCGCGCCCAGCGTTCCGGCTGCGTCAGGCGGAGCACCTGGCAGTCTTCGAAAAACGCCTTCTCGTAGGTCTCGGTATACTCACTGAGCGACTTGTGCTGCTCGAGCGCGTTGCGGATAATCTTGTCCTCCACGTCGGTAATGTTCATGACGTGGTCGAGTTTGTAACCGCGCGTCAGCAGCCATCGCCGCAGCAAATCGTAAAACACGAAGGTGCGGAAGTTGCCGATGTGCGCGAAATTGTAAACTGTCGGCCCGCAGGTGTACATGCGCACCAGGTGATCCTGTTGCGGCCGGAACTCCTCGACCTGCTGCGACATCGTGTTATAGAAACGCAACGCCATAATGTGGGGAAATATTTATCGTAGCATCCGGCACAGCGCGGCCCGCGCGGCGACACGGTTACCGATGAGTGTTTTCGAGGTTCTCAGCGCCTCTGCGGCAAAGTCTTTAAGCGCTTAGATACTTCATGCTCGCGTCGAGCAACTGTTGCGTGCCCGCGTAGGGTTCTCCCTGGCCTTCCCACTCCATCGAAAAGTAACCCTTGTAACCGGCCGCTTTGGCGATCCCGAACGTCTTGCCCACATCCACGTGGAAGACTTTGCCCTCGTCCGCTTCGGAATCTTTCACATGTGAAATGCAGTAGGCGCGCTTGAACATCGCGGTGACGGCCTCGTAGTTGAACTTCTCGTCGCCCTTCATCATGGAGTTGCAGAAATCGGGAAGGGCGTGAAGAAACGGATGATGGACGGTGTCGATGACCTTGGCCAGAAAGAAAGCGTCCTCGGTCTCGATGTCGTCGTTCTCCAGGTTGATGACGACATTCTTCTCGGCTCCGTAATCCGCAATCACGCGCAGGCTCTCCGCAGCGCGTCCCACATCCGGTGTCATACCATGCACGCCTTCAATATGAACCCGGACACTCGGCGATCCGATCGTAACCGCCGCATCCACCCACTTCTTGGCGTTGTCGATGGCAGCCTTTCGCTTGGCCGCATCCGTGTCATATAAGCTCGCGCGCGAGCCGCACGGAATGTCGATCACGTGCATGCCGGCCTTCTCCACGGCCTCTCGCAGTTGATGCAGATAGCCTGGCTCAAGCGAAGCGAAATGCGAATCGAGCGGCTCGATATTCCGCACGTCGAACCGCTCCTTTACCATCGCCGGAAATTGGAGAAGCGTCATTCCCGGCTTGCCTTTCTCGCGGTCGCGGCTTCGCGGGCTGTCGATAAACGCGCGAAACGGGTACGAGGCCACACCGAGCCGGGCGCGAGGATCGGTGGGGAAGTCGATGTGTGGCTCATGGGCCGCGAACATGGCGGCGGGACCGGCCGCGCCCGCAGCCAGCGCAGTCCCCAGAAATTGACGTCGATTCATGTATAGAATTGTACAGTTAGGGCAGGCATTCCTGCCTGTCCGCTCAAATCCCATAACAATCCACAATGACCTGCGGCACGCGTTTGTAATGAACATCCGTGGTCAGAACTCGCAGGCCGTGTTGCATGGCGCCCGCAGCGATCCAGATGTCGTTAGTCGGTATGGGTGTGCCAGCGTTTCTCAGGAAATTAAGGATCTCCGCATAGGCCCGCGCCGTTTCGTCGTCAATCACGGGAATGCTGACACCCGGGAACGAAAGAAAACGCAGCAGTCTGCGTTCGTTCTCAACGCGCCGATTTCCTCCCCGAAACCCGGCGTACAGTTCTCCCAGCACAATCGGACTGACGTGAATCTGCTCGGCCTCCTCCAGCGCCGCCGTCAGCTCTGAGTGCCCCCGGATGAATGCGGAATACGCTGACGTGTCCAGCATCAGTCGGCTCATTTCCAGAGCTCAGGATCGATCTTACGTTGCGCAGCCAAATGCTTGTTGAACTCCGCCGCCTCTGCCCTTGTCCACGAACCAGCCAGTGCGCTTAGATCTCGATATCGGGTTCCTTTGGTCCGGCGTTTGGGCGGGTCGACACGTTCGCGAAGCAGGTTAATAACGGTCCGGTTCAGGCTCGTCCCCTCGATCTTCGCCTTTTGGCGGATTACCCGGGCAACGTCAGGCGGAAGATTGCGGATGGTGATGGCGTTCATGTCGCTTATATTATATCGGGATGCATCACTATGATGCACGACGATGCATTTGTAGCGCGGGGGTACCGCGCCGTTTGCGGGACACCCGCGACTTGTTCAAATCCGATGGAATGCTTTCAAAATCTCTCGCATGGAATACTGCAACGCGATCGGCCTTCCGTGCGGGCAACTCATCGGGCAATCCGTCGCGGCAAGCGACCGCAGCAGCCACTCCATCTTGCTCTGATCCAGCCGCATGTTCACCTTGATGGCCGCCCGGCACGCAATGGATGCCGCGATCGCGCGGCGAATATCATCCAGCGATACGCGCCGCAATTCCCCTTCGGCGATTTCCAATACTTCGAATAGAACCTTCTCGAGATCGGTGGGGCTGATGGCCGCCGGCGCTGCCTGAACGGCGATCGTGCGGTTGCCGAATGGCTCCGTCTCGAATCCCATGGCTGCGAGTTCGTCGGCGATGCGCGCGTATTCGATCTGTTGCTGCGGCGTTAACTGCACCACCAGCGGCATCAGCAGTCGCTGCACCTCGACATTTCCGGAGGCGCGCTGCTTGAGCACTCTTTCAAACAGAATGCGCTCGTGTGCCACGTGCTGGTCGATGATCCACAAGCCGTCACGCCCGGCCGCGATGATGAAGCTGTCGTGTATCTGGCCGAGCGGGCGGAGGTCCGAAAGCGCCGAGAGTGACGAGACCGGCTCGGTCGCGGATTCCGGAAAACTGCCGTGGCTATCGGGGACACGCAGGCGGACCGAGGTCGGCCCCGGCTCGCTGGCCACGGGAATCGAGGCATCGCCGAAATCGAAACGCGGCTCCGGAGCGCGTGCTGGGCGCAAATGAAATTCCGGCGCCGTAGCATCGAATTCGCCGCCGTCGCCATCCTCTGCGGGCGGCTCTGCTTCCGCCGGCGGCATGGCGGAAGGAATTTCCACCCCCGTTTCGGCGGCCTCGTTCTCCATCATTTGCGAGAACTCCGAATACGGCATGCGCGCGGCAGGTTGTGGCACAGGTGACGCGGCAAACGCCGGCGCCGGCCGCGATTCGATCAGCCGTTGCCGGATCGCGTCCCGAACAAAATCGTGCACAAACGATTGATGCCGGAAACGCACCTCGGTCTTCGACGGATGGACGTTGACGTCCACTTCTTCGTACCCGCTATCGAGAAACAGCAGCGCGAAGGGAAAAGACGCGTGCGGAATCAGATTGTGATACGCCGACGAGATCGCGTGCAAAAGCAGGCGGTCTCGGATCAACCGGCCGTTCACGAAAATGAAAATCGAATTGCGGTTGGCTTTCTGTACCTGCGGCCGCGAAACGAATCCACTCAGGCGAAACAGCTTAGTAGAGGCTTCATCCGGCTCGCGGCGGAACTCGGCGATCGCCTCCGAGGGCGCGACCGATGGCGGCGGAAGAAAAAGCTGCTTCTCGCACGTGCCTAATTCCACCAGTTCCTCCAGCGCGACTGTGCCGAACACCTGGAACACACGCTCGCGCAGCGTGGCCACCGGAGTAACGTGCAGCAGCTCGTTGTTTTCGTTCGTCAAACGAAATGTCTTGTCCGGATGCGCCAGGCTGTAGTGCGTCACGAGCGACGCAATGTGCGCCAGCTCCGTCTGGTCCGACCGAAGAAATTTCTTGCGCGCCGGCACATTGAAAAAAAGATCGCGTACCGTGATGGTTGTGCCGGGAGCGAGAGCCACTTCGTCGCACCGCAGCATCTTGCCGCCCGCGACCTCCACTCTCGTGCCCGTGGCTTCTTCCGCCGCGCGCGTCTCCAGCAGAAATCGCGAAACCGACGCGATCGAAGGTAGCGCTTCCCCGCGAAAACCGAGCGTCGCAATCGAAAGCAGATCTTTCACGTCGCGCAGCTTGCTGGTCGCATGGCGCTCGAACGCCAGCATGGCATCGTCGCGCAGCATCCCGCAGCCGTCGTCGGCGATCCGCACCAGCCGCCGGCCGCCGCTTTCGATTTCGATGCGAAAGGATTGCCCGCCGGCATCCAGAGAATTCTCGAGCAGTTCCTTGATCACCGATGCCGGCCGCTCCACGACTTCGCCCGCGGCGATCTTGTTGGCAACCTGGTCGGGAAGAACGCGGATACGGCCCATAAAGGCAGGTGTCAGGTACTAGGTGTTAGGTGTCAGGCCGGGAAGCCCTCATCCATTGTAGTTGGATCAATCCCTCGCGGCGGCATGCCATCTGAAACCTGACACCTGACACCTAGAACCTGACACCTGGAACCTGTCACCTGAAACCTTTTTTCCGCCGTGTTATCGTGGTCTGAAGTGTCATCGGTTCTTAGCTTTCATTTGCCTCAGTATGAGGGGCCGCTCGACCTGCTGCTGGACCTGATCCGGAGCCAGAAGATCGACATCCGCGATATTCCCATCGCGCAGCTCACCGCGCAGTACTTCGAGTACATGGAGAAGGCGCGGCAGATGGACATCGATCTCAGTGCCGAGTTCGTATTCATGGCCGCCACCCTGATCTACATCAAATCGAAGATGTTGCTGCCTCAGGATCCGGCATTGGCATCCGCCGACGCCGAAGAGGACCCCCGCCAGGAACTGGTAGACCGGCTGTTGGAACACGAAAAGTTCAAGGGCGCCGCCGAAATGCTCCAGCAGAAACGAATTATCGAGGAGAATGTCTGGTCGAATCCGCAATTGAAAGCATTCGTCTCGGAAGATGACGACCCTGGCGTCACGGCCACGCTGTTTGATCTCGTCAAGGCGTTTGGCGAAGCGCTGGAGCGGGTGAAAACTCGCCCGGTATATGAGGTGGCCGGCGAAGAAGTGAGCGTGGCGGACATGGTGCTCTATCTCAAATCGGTCTTCATCGCCGCGCGCCACGATGAGCCGGTATTCATCCTACGCCTTTTTGAGCAGCAGCGGAGCCGGCGGGCGATGATCGCGTTGTTCTTGGCGGTACTCGAAATGGTCAAAATGCAGGCGGTGGAAATCTGCCAGAAAGATCTCTTCGGCGAGATCGCCCTCCTGCGTCAAAAGGAATTCGACACGGTTTTCGCTTCGGCGGAACCTGTCGTGGCAATTGAGAAGGGCTACACGTAAACCGGGAAATGCAAGAAATTCAAACCGAACCACAGGAAACCGTTTCAGCCGAAGATCTGTTGACGGGACCGACGGAGCATGCTGAGGCGCTCTCGTCCGAGGATGCCAGCCTACGGGCGGTGCTCGAGGCCATCGTTTACATCACCGAGGAGCCGCTTTCGGCGGAGCAGATTGCCGATGCGCTCGGAGAGCCGCGCGAGCGCGTGGAAAAGCTGTTGGAGCTTCTGGTGACGGAGTTCGAGCGGCCGGAGCACGGCGTCACCATCCGCGAGCTGGCTGGCGGCTACAAGATGTCGACCAAGGCCGAGCACCATGAGCGCGTCCGCGCGTTCGTAAAGAGCCTTCGCCCGCCCCTGAAGCTTTCTCTTCCTGCGCTGGAAACCCTCGCCGTCATCGCTTACAAACAACCGGTCACCGCGCCCGAGATTCTCGAGATTCGCGGTGTGCAGGGTGGGGGCGTACTCAAGACGCTGCTCGACCGCAAGCTGATCGCGACCGCGGGCCGGAAAAACGTGATCGGCAAACCCATGCAATACAAGACCACTAAAGAGTTTCTCGTACAATTTGGTCTGAAGGATTTGAGTGAGCTACCGACGCTGAAGGAGTTCGACGAGATCCGGCGGCTGGCCGTTGCCGATGAACCGGCGCAACCCGCTCCCGAACAGGCGCCCGCCGAGAAGACTTCAACCGAAGAGGCTTGAAATGGCAGAGGAACGACTCCAGAAAATACTCTCCCGCGCGGGAGCTGCCTCCCGCCGCAGGGCGGAGCAGATGATTTTGGAAGGCCGGGTGGCGGTGAATGGCACCGTGGTCACCGAAATGGGCAGCAAAGCCGATCTCACGCGTGACCATGTGCGTGTAGATGGCAAGCTGCTACACCATCCCAAGCGAGCCGTTTACGTGGCTCTGAACAAGCCCAACAATTGCGTGACCACCGTTACCGATCCGCAAGGCCGCACCACGGTCATGGACCTGTTGCGCGGGATTAAAGATCGAGTGTATCCCGTGGGACGGCTCGATTATCACAGCGAGGGACTGCTGCTGTTCACCAATGACGGCGAATTGGCGAATGCCATCACTTCCGCTGCAAGCCATCTGCCGAAAACCTATCTCGTAAAGGTAAACGGCCCCCTTACGCCGGAGCAGGAACAGGCCTTTCGCGAAGGCGTGCCCATCGAAGGAAAGCGAACTGCGCCGGCAGGCTTGAAACTAACCCACCGTGCCGAGAATCCATGGTATGAGGTGAGGCTTTTCGAAGGCCGGAAGAACCAGATCCGCATGATGTTTAAGCACTTCGGGCGGTTAGTCGAAAAACTGAAGCGCGTACGCATCGGGCCTGTGGAACTGGGGCCGCTGAAGCCGGGTGCGTTTCGTTACCTTTCTCTTGCCGAGGTGGCGCAGCTACAGAACGCGTCGAAAACTAAAGCGCGCGAGGAAGCGCCCGCCAGGTCGTGATCCTCATGGCAACTATTGGCGAGATCCTCCGCTCGGCACACTCGATTGCTGTCGTCGGGCTTTCGAGCAAACGATTTCGACCGAGCTACGGAGTTGCCGAATACCTGAAGAGTGCCGGATACCACATCATTCCGGTGAATCCGCAGGAAGAATCCGTATTAGGCGAGAAATGCTACGCGGAACTGGCGCAGATTCCCGAGCATGTGGATATCGTCGACATTTTCCGAAGGTCGGAATTCGTGCCGGAGATCGTGGACGCGGCAATCCGCAAGGGCGCGCGCGTCATCTGGATGCAGGAAGGCGTGATCAACGAAGAAGCGGCTGTGAAGGCGCGCGCCGCAGGCCTTGAAGTCGTCATGGACCGCTGCATCCTCAAAGAGCATCGCCGGATGCTGGTCAGCTCAAGGTCTTGATTTCCAACTGATCGCCGGCCTGGGTTCCGGTCCGTGCGATCGTCCCGGCCGGCAATTCGAGAACAGAATGCGCTGTCAGGCAGGCAGACGCTCGCCAGGGAACCATTTCCGGCCGTATTTTCTTTACTCTGTGCTGCTTATCCAGATAGAGCACATCGATCGTGAACTTCATGAAGAAGCTGTGCACCGATTCGCACGGAACGATCCACAAACCATCACCCGGCGCGAGGCTGGTGTGTTTCAGTAGGCCCGTGCGGCGGCTTTGGCTGGAATCGGCGACTGAAGCGGCGTCCGCCAGCACGGCATCACGCGTGATATTGCGTACGTGAATTTTCAAGCTTATCTGACAACCACCTTTTCGACAGACTCATTGTCGTTTTCATCGGCAACGCGGACAGCGATGGTATGTTCACCCGGTGAAACATCCGCCAGTTTGAGGTCATAGTCTAACTCTTTGGAATCCGAGAGCTTGGTGACAGGGTCGACGACCGTCCAGTCGCCGCCATCCACGGAGTATTCTGCCCTGGTAATGATGCTGAGGTTATCCGCCGCGTGCCAGCGCGCTTCGATGCCGTTGCCGCTGCGATTTCCGGTTAAGTTTGTGATGCGCGGCGGCGTGTTATCAATCACTAATACATCGCTTTCGAGCTGGCCGGTGAGCGCATCTTCTTTTGTGTTGCTGGGCAGGTCGGACGCAGTGACGCGAAGCTTATACTCGCCATCAGGGAAAGCGGTCGAGTCCCAACTGATGTATTTTTCTCTGACTTTATCCTTCAGCAACTTCCAGGCGGATTCGTGCACCCCGCGAATCTCAATGGTGTAGACTAGCGTGTCCCCGTTGTCATCGATGGCCGTCCATCGCGCTCCAATGGCGCCTTTGGAATACTGCATCGTAGGAGTCGTGGTGGTGGAATCGATTGACGTAATCGAAAGCGTGGGGTTGTGCTTGCCGAGCGGCGGCAGGCTCAAAGGGCCGGGCGTGCTGGGCGCGGCGGGCGATGGGGCCGGGAACTTGTAATTCGCCGGCGTGACTTCAATTTCGGTGACGCGCGGGGCCACATTCCGCGGCAAATAAGCTACTTCCACGTCGTCGAGTTGCGGCGAACCGTCCATCAGAGTAGCGCGCCATTGCAAGAAACGGGCAGGCGGCGAAGTCACGCGTGCGCCGTCCTCGGAAGTGATGGCGCCTGACCAGGGGCTCCAGTTCTTTTGCGGACGATCGAGGTTTCCGCTGCGCGTTTCAATGGCGATTCGGCCTCCGTTAGCGGCACCCTTGAAGGAAAGCCGTCCCCACTGCGAGAAATTGCCGGCATCGAACGTGTCGGATTCGATAGATCCTTCGTGCTCGAGACCAGGGCCGAGTTCATATACCTTGCCGACGTTTCCTGTTGCGGCGTAAAGCTTTCCACCAGGCCCCGGCAACAGCGCGGTCACCTGCGTGGGGGCGGCGTTGACCAAAACCGTGGACAACGCGTCGGAATCGACGCGATAGATAAACCCCTTGTTTCCGGTACCAAGGATGGGCCGGTTGTTTGTATCCAATGAGATGGAGTAAACAATGTCGTGCGAATGGCTCCAAAGCCTTTCCGGGTAGCCATCGGGGTGAATGCGATAGAGATCCGAGCCACCAGGAATAGCCACGGGGCCTCCAGACGATCCCGACGAGGGCGGCGGCTGCGAGGCGGTGTGAGCCGCAGCCTGAGATGCCGGCTGCGCTGTCGCGGTCGCTGGTGGAGGCGTTGACGGGGGCGGCAAGGGCGCAGGCGGCGCGGCCGATTTGGTGCCAACGCCGGCGGCGTACACGGAACCGTCGGGGGCCACGGCCAGGGCGGTCACCTCGCGCTTGCTCATCTCGTAAAGCACGAAGCCTTCACCAGCAGGCGTGATGCGCATTACGAGGCCGTTCGGCTCAGTGCCGACGATCAAGTTGCCATGACCGTCAAATACCAACGAGCGCACATGGGTCTCGTCGCATTTGAAGAAGACGGAGCCCTTGCCGTCGGGTGTGACGCGATGAATTTGCCCTTCGTCGCCGGTGGCCACGAACAGGTCGCCTTTACCGTCGAAGGCGAGCGCCCAGATGTACTTGGCTTTTGGATCGTAAAAAACTTCGGGCTTGCCGGCGCCGGAGATGCGGTAGATCTTGCCGTCCGGTGCGGTGGCGGCATACACGCGATCCTTGGAATCGATGGCGATCGCATGGATCTCGATGGCATCGAATTCCGCGACGGTCTTCTTTTCGCCTCCGGGCGAGACGCGGTAAAGTTTAGCACCGGGTCCGCCGCCGGTGTAGAGATTCCCCTTGGAATCCCGCGCCAGGGTCCAAAGATAAGCGGAAGAGGAATCGAACAATTCGGCGAAGCGCGGGCCGAGCGCGAGGCGGCCGTCACTGCGCAGCGCAAGATGCTTCAGAACCCCCTTTTCGAAATCGGAGTAATCCGTTTCCACCCAGGTTCGAGTCTGGCCAGCCCAAACGTACGCGGCCAGCGTGGCGAGAGAAGCCACACAGAAAATGACTTTTTTCATGATGGAGTATTTTTGTTAATTCAGACTACTTTACCGTGATTTTCAATGAATAACTGCCGCTGACCACGTAGTCGAACGGCACGGAAGATTGCTCGAAAGCGCTCTCTGACGAGGTGATGATGGGCCGGCTGGCGGCGCGCCCGGCTTGCATGACGTTCAGCACGGAAGCCGGCAGGCTGGGCATGGTTTTGTCGTCATAGTAGGCCGTGGGCGTGGCCTCAAGGAGCGAGATATACAGTTTGTTGTTGCTGCGCTCCTGATTGATGAGCGAAACGGTTTCCGAGAGATCCATGTAGCGGTTCAGGTAGCCCGCGATGCTCTGCATGTGGTTCAGCGTGTCGGCGTCGCTCAGCAGGATGCGGTGCTCTCCCTTGCTGAGCCCTTCGCGCACATGAACCGTGAGATCGCGCTCGATGCGGTCGCCACGATAGGGACGCAAGAAAACCTTGACGGGCACGTCGTCGCCAGGGCGCACGTCGCTGTCGGCGATCCAGGCATTTTCAATCGTGGCGACACGGCGCTCGGGAAGCAGGTCAACCGTGACGTTCACACGTTTCAAGCGCGGGGTTTTGACGGCATTCAGGTACAGACGGTTGAATTTGTCGCCCCACCAGCCCGCCAGCAGCATAGGCGCGGGCATGGGCATCTCGCCGGAAGCCTGCATAGTGTTCACCGAGAGGCGGCCGCCGGCGTCGAGATCGACGGTTCCGGTGAGCCGGTAGGTGGCTTCGTCTTTGAACTCATTCAATCCGGAGACGGAGTTGAACAGCGTGAGCATCATAAGGTACGGCGTCCACTTCTGCTGATCGAAGACATTGAACCGGAAGTCTTTCTCACTGCGGACGGCGTCATTCTCACCGAGCGAGCGCACCGATACGGTGACGGGGATCATCTTGGCTTCCTCGCCGAGGACTCCCATGATGCCGCTGTGACGGTCCTGATGCAGGGCGCCGACAATGTCGGTAGCGTTGGCGAATTTGTTCGGCTGAAACGCGGACGACAGAACCATCAACACCTCGCCTTTGCTCATCGGCATGTCGACCGGTCCGAGATTAAAGAACGGATGCCCGAAGGCCAGAACGTGCTGGCCGTCGTTGTACGTCACGGTTCCGAGACCCGTGACGCTCATGTCGCCGGAGACCAGGACGCCGGCCACGGCTTCTCCGGGGCGCAGCGAACTCTTCCAATCCGCCGCGGGTTTGGCGGTGTAAGCCTGGCTGCTCGCGCCGCCTTGCACAGCGTGAATGCCCAAGTGCTCGAACAGAGGCCCGAATTCTTCCAGAACGTTCTCATGAAAACCCGAGAAGACGAGCGGCGTGTCGATGGGCGTCATCAGAGGCGCCTGACGCGGCAGATTTCCGCCGGCGCCTGCCGATACGGCTTGAGCCAGCAATTCACTTGGCACGGCGACTTGCTCAGCGGGGGCAGCCTTGTCGGGCGTCCGGGCGTCCATGGGGCGAGACTTATCGGCGTCGTTGATCTCGAGCATCAGCTCGATGGGGGTGATGCCGCAGATGGCGTCAGGAGAGAAGACGCTGAGACGCAGCGCGATGGCACCTGCCAGCTTTCCATTGATATAGACCGGGCTCCCGCTCATGCCGCCGGCGACGTTGGTGCGCACGGCCTTGCCGCCGAGTTTGGCGAGGATGATGTCCTGTCTGGGGCCCCATTGATTCTTCCAGAGGCCGATGATCTCGACTGGGATGGCCTCAGGCTCGGTGCCTTGAAAAACCGTCCAGGCGACGCCCTTCATTCCGGGGCGCACTTCCGCGGACCTGATGATTTCCACTTTTCCGGACCTGGGGGGTTGTGGCGCCAATTCCGCGGCAAAACCGGGAAGCGAAGCGGCCGCGAGCATGCCTACCGCCGCGGCGATGTATCTTTTCATGCGGTAAAGAACTCCGTTAGGTCCAGTTTACTACGGTCAGGCGCGAGGACCGGATTAGGGGGGATTGCAGCGGAAAAAGCCGTGAATTTCAGCTTGACCGTCGCAAGGCGGGCGATTATAGTAAGTGAGTACTTACTTACGTAGGTCGCGAGGGTTCGAAGAAACGGCCGCAGGTGCCCGCAAAAGGCGCGTGTCCCTGCGCTACATGGGTCGCGGATGGCTACGATTTCTGAAGCCGGGAAACGGATGTCGGCGGGAGACCGGCGGACGCAGTTGATTGAAGTTGCGTTGGAACTGTTTTCCAGGGACGGTTTCAGCGGCACGACGACGCGCGAGATTGCGGCCGCGGCGGGTGTGAGCGAGGCCATCATTTTCCGCCATTTCGCAAGCAAGGAAGAGTTGTACGCCGCCCTTTTGGAATACAAGAACCGCGAGGGGCGGGTAGAGGATTGGCTGGAGGAATTGCGCGACCACGCAGCGCGACGTGACGATGAAGCGTTATTTCGCAGCCTGATCAAGCGAATCCTGATTTCGTACCGTGACGATCCGAGTTTTCAACGGCTGCTCCTTTATTCGGCGCTGAGCGCGCACGAGTTTTCCCAACTGTTGCATCGGGACCTCGGAATTCCGCTCTACGGTTTTCTGTATGACTACATCGTCAAGCGAAAGCGAGAGGGCGCGTTCGCGGGGCTGGATCCGGGCTCGGTGATTTTTGCGGTGGTGGGCATGCCGTCGTATTTCGGGATGGTCACGAAACTGTTCGGAGTGAGCGTAAAAACGGCGTCCGATGATCAGACGGCCAAGAATTTCACGCGCGTGCTGTTTGAGGGGCTGGGAAGCAAACGCATGGAAAGGCCGCCACGCAGAAGCAAAAAGGAGAGGAGAAATTGAGCGGCCACTCTGCACGGTTGTGGCTCGCGGTGTGCGGCGTGATCGTCATGATCGTTATGACGGCATGCGGCCGGTCCGGATCTGGGTCCGCGGGCGTGCAGGCCGCGGAATTGAGGCCCGTGCGCGTTGCTACGGCTGTTGCCACGAGCCGCGAGGTGGCGGTTTCGATTTCCTCGAACGGTTCGTTCATGGCAGAGGAAGTGTCGGAAATGGCTCCGCTGGCGGCGGGCCGCGTACTAGCGACACCTGTGGATGTGGGCGCGTGGGTAAATCAGGGCGATGAGATTGCGCGGCTGGATGACCGCGACGCGCGGCTGCGCCTGGAACAAGCGGAGGCGGCGCAACAGCAGGCGCAAGCGGCGCTGGCGCAGTCGCGGATGCGCATCGGGCTGGGTCCCGACGCGACGTTCGATCCGGCAACGGTGCCGGAGGTGCAGGTGGCGAAGGCGGCGTACGAGTCGGCGGAAGCGCAAGCCAAGCTCGCCGCGGCGGATGCCAAGCGGTATGCAAGTCTGGTGGCGACAGGCGACGTTTCCGCCAGTAACTACGAACGAGAGCGCACGCAAGCGGAGAGCACGCAGGCGCAGGCCGACGCGGCGCGGCGGCAGTATGACGCGGCGGTCAACTTTGCTCGTTTGAACCATCAGGGAGTGGGAAGCGCGGAGGCGGCGTTGGCGTCAGCCCGTTCGCAAACGGCAATGGCTCGAAAGGAACTTGACGATACGGTGGTGCGAGCGCCGTTTGCCGGATACATCAGCGAGCGCCACATGTCGGTGGGCGAGCCGGTCAACCCGACTTCGAAGATCGCGACCATCCTGCGGGCGAATCCCATTCGGCTCGATTTGCAGGTGTCCGAGATGGAAGCAGCACGGATTCACACAGGAATGACGGTTCTGGCGCGCGCGGCGGCACGGCCGGAGCGCGAGTTCGCCGGGAAAGTGACGGTGCTCAGTCCCGCGGTGGACCCAAGCTCACGCGCCATGACCATTCGAGCCGAGTTTCCGAATCCGTCACTCGAGCTGCGGCCGGGAATGTCGGCTACCGCCCGTGTGCTTTTGCCGCGCGGTGAACAGGGCATATTCGTGCCGGCTACTGCCGTGCTGACCGACTCGGGGTCGAATGCTTCGCGGGTTTTCGTAATCGAAAAGGGGCGAGCGAGCGTGCGCGTGGTGCAGGCGGGTAGCACGGAGAACGGGACAACAAGAATCGTTACCGGCTTAGGAAGCGGAACCGTGGTCGCATCGAGCAACCTGCCGGATCTTTACGATGGAGCACCGGTCGAACGCAGTAACTGACACCATCATGCTTCGGGCTATCCACAGGATGTTCCTCCGTGCATAAACTTGCGGCAGTCTGCGTGAGACGGCCGGTATTCGCGACCATGCTGGTGCTGGCGCTGACGGTGGTGGGGGCGTTCTCTTTCTTTGGGCTGGGAGTGGACCTGCTGCCGAAAGTGGATCTGCCCATGGTGCAAGTAATCGTGGCCAACCCCGGCGCCGCACCCGAGCAGGTGGAGACGGAAATCACTAAGAAAATTGAAGGCGCGGTGAACACCATCAGCGGCATTGAGGAACTGCACTCTTCATCGACCGAGGGGCTCTCCATCGTCAGCATCGCTTTTCTGTTAGACAAGAACGGCGATGTGGCGGCACAGGAGGTGCGCGATAAAGTCAACCTGGTGATGGCTGATTTGCCTGAGACGGCGCGTCCACCGGTTGTGCAGAAGTTCGATACCGATGCCGCGCCCGTGTTGCGCATTGTGGTTTCCGCGCCGCGCGCGTTACGCGAAGTGACGCACATTGCCGAAAAACAGATCGAGGAGCAGATCGAGAATCTCAAGGGTGTTGGCCTGGTGCAGATTGTGGGCGGCGCGCGGCGAGAGATCGACGTAGACGTGGATCCGGACAGGATGCGGGCATACGGGCTTACTGTGGCCGATGTGGCGGGCGCGCTGCGCCAGGAAAATCTGGAACTCCCGGGCGGCCGCGTGGACGAAGGTTCGCGCGAGTTGACGGTGCGGACGCTGGGTCGCATCGTGGACCCGAAAGACTTCAACCACGTGGTCGTGGCACATCGCGGCGCGTACGCGGTGCGCATCAACGACATCGGCCGCGCGACGGACGGCGAGCAGGAAGTGCGCAGTGTATCGCTTCTGAACGGGCGGCCGGCGGTGACGCTGGTGGTATCGAAGCAGTCGGGCGAGAACGTGGTGGCGGTGGCGGCGGCGGTGCGGGAGAGACTGGCCGCGATTATTCCGACGCTCCCGAAGGACGTTCACGCGGAGGTGATTGGCGATGAATCGGTGTTCATTCAGGCGGCGGTGGAATCGATCGAAACACACCTGATCGAAGGCAGCCTGCTGGCCGCGGTCGTCATATTTGTTTTTGTGGCGAGCGTGAGGACGACGCTCATTGCAGCCATTGCTATTCCGACATCCATTATTTCGACGTTCGGGTTGATGGCGGCCATGAATTACAGCTTGAACCAGATCACCATGCTGGCGCTCACGTTGATGGTGGGGATCGTAGTGGACGATGCCATCATCGTGCTGGAAAACATCTACCGCTTCATCGAGGAGAAAGGGCTGCCGCCATTTCAGGCGGCGATTGAAGGCACACGCGAGATCGGTCTCGCGGTGATGGCGACCACACTCTCGCTGCTTGCTGTGTTCGTGCCGGTGGGATTCATGGGCGGAATTGTGGGGCGGTTCATGTCGTCATTCGGGCTGACGGCTTCGTTTGCGATTGCGGTGTCGCTGCTGGTTTCGTTCACATTGACGCCCATGCTGGGTGCGCGATGGCTGCGGCCGATGGAGCGGAGCGGAGGACACGGCTCGAAAGACTCCGGCTTATTCGCGCGGATCGATCACGCTTACACGCGGATGCTGAACTGGTCGATGGGGCACCGGCGCACGATGGTGGCGCTAAGCGGACTGGTGGTGGTCAGTATCGTTCCGCTGTTCGCCGTTATCGGTAAGAATTTCGTGCCGGATGATGACCAGTCGCAGTTCGAAATCACGCTACGCGCGAGCGAGGAAGCGAGCCTGGCGGCTACCGAGACCGTGGCGGAACGCGTGGCGCGCGAGGTGCGGCAGATACCCGGAGTCGCAGCGACGCTGACGAGCATCGGCGGCGGTACGCAACACGCGGTGAATGCGGCGCTGATCTACGTCAAGCTGGCACCGATCGGCCAGCGCGAGGTGAGCCAGCAGCAGATCATGGTGCGGACGCGCCAGGTGCTGAACAGTTTTCCTCCGGGGCTGCGAACGTCAGTGCAGGCGCCGGGCGGCGACCCGGACGGTCGGAATGAAGCGGTTCAGTACACGCTCAGCGGGCCGGACCTGGAGAAGCTGAACCAGTATTCGAAGACGATGCTCACGCGAATGAAATCGATTCCGGATGTAGTGGACGCGGATTCCTCGCTGGTGCTGGGAAAACCGGAGCTGCGGATTGTGATCGACCGCGAGCGCGCGGCGGACCTGGGTGTGCGTGTGAGCGACGTGGCGCAGGCGCTCAACGTGATGGTGGCGGGGCAGAATATTTCCACGTTCGAAACAGGATCGGATCAATACGACGTACGATTGCGCGCGGTGAGCGAATCGAGGGCGAGCGCGGATACTTTGAAACGGCTGATTGTGGCATCGAGCAAGCGCAGTTGGGTGAGTCTGGACGACGTGGTTTCCATGCACGAAGGCGCGGGGCCGGCGACGATCGACCGGTTGAATCGGCAGCGTGAGGTGACACTGTTCAGCAACGTGCGACCGGGTGGATCGGAAGCGGCAGTGCTCAGCCGGCTGGATGAGTTTGCGCGCGATCTCCACATGGAGCCGGGCTACAAGACGGAACTCGGAGGCACGTCCAAGGAATTGGGCCGCACGGGCTACTATTTTGTGCTGGCGATTTCGTTGTCATTCATCTTCATGTACATGGTGCTGGCGGCGCAGTTCGAATCGTTCTTGCATCCGGTGACGATTCTGCTGACGCTACCGATGGCGGTTCCGTTTGGGATCGTCTCGCTGCTGGTGGCCGGTCAAACGGTCAATGTATTTTCCGGCCTTGGCCTTCTGCTGCTGTTTGGAATTGTAAAGAAGAACGCGATTCTGCAGATTGATCACACCAACGGTCTGCGAGCGGCGGGGATGGCGCGCTTCGACGCCATCATTCAGGCGAATCGCGACCGATTGCGGCCGATTCTGATGACGACGGCGTCGCTCGTGGCGGGAATGATTCCGCTGGTGCTAGCCGGTGGGCCGGGGGCGGCGACGAACCGGTCGATTGGAGTGCTGGTGGTTGGCGGGCAAACGTTGTGTCTGCTGCTGACTTTGCTGGCGGTGCCGGTTTTCTATTCGATCTTCGAAGACTGGAAAGAAGCGCCGGTGTGGCAGAAGACGGCGGGGATCCAGGCGCGAATGACGCGGGTCAAAGTGGCGGCGGAGGCACTACGCGCGCGCGGATCTCGGCCGGAGGGGACAGCGCGATGATGCGGGCAGTACTCGCGATTTTCTGCGTTGCGGGGATGCTCGCCGCGCAGCCGGCGGACCACGTCTTCGTCTTGCCTGACCGGCCTGGCATCGTGGGTAAAGTGTCACTGACGCTCGAAGAAGCGATCGCCGACGTGCTGGCGAACAATCGCGACCTGGAAATTTCACGGATCGACCGCACGATCGCGGGCCTGAACGTGACGGCGGCGAAAGGCGCATACGATCCGCGCGTGGGCGTGGACAGTTATTGGGAGCGAACCGTGTTTCCAATCGGGTCAATCATCGGCGGCGGGCCGAATGGAGCGATCTCGCAGACGACGGCGAGCGCAGTGCCGTCATTGAGTGGGTTGCTGCCACTAGGCGGGTCGTACACGCTGAGCCTGGCTTCGAGCCGCGTATCGAGCGATAACCAGTTCAATACCTTGAATCCGCAATATCCCAGCGCGATGACGCTCACCTTCACGCAGCCGCTGTTCCGCAACTTACTCTACGACGACGCGAGGCATCACATCGAGGTGGCGAAGAAAAACCGTGCGTTGAGTGACGCGCAATTCCGGCAGCGCGTGACGGAGATTGTGACGCAGGCAGTGGATGCGTATTGGGACTTGGTTTACGCCGTCCGCAATGTGGATTTGCAACTTGAAGCCGTCGAGCTGGCGCAACGCCAAGTAGAGAGCAACGAGCGGATGGAGCGACAGGGCCTGCTGGCGCCCATCGATGTGAACGAAGCGCAGACGCAACTGGACAACCTCGAGCAGAGTGCCTACAGCGCGCAGGAGAATCTGACGCGAGCCGAGAACGCGCTCAAGACGCTAATGGTGGGCGACCGATTGTCGGCGCTCTGGGCGAAGGCGCTGGTTCCGGAAACGCCTCTGAGTCTAGGGGCGCCCAAGGTGGAAGTTGACGAGGCTGTCAGCGAAGCGGTGGCGCACCGACCCGAACTGGAGCAGGTCAAGCTCTCGCGAGCGATCAATAATGCGGATTCGCGCTACTACCGGGAGCAGACCAAGCCGCAGGTGGATCTGATCGCAACATACGTGGGAAATGGATTGGCGGGGCGCGTACTGCCGGCGCAACCCAATCCGCTGACCGCGGGGACCGATGCGATTGTCGCGCGCATCAATCAGCTCTCGCAGATCGATGGGCTACCTCCGGTTTCGCCGATCTCGTTCGGATCGGGCGCGGTGCCGCCAGAACTGGTGGGTGGCTATGGGCAGTCCATCGGCACGATCGGTGGATGGGATTTTCCAACGCTGCATGCAGGGGTTCGCGTTTCGCTCCCGATCGGCAATCGGACTGCGGAAGCAAACCTGGGGGCGTCAGTAGCGCAGGGGCGGCGGATCGAAAGCCAGATTGCGCAAGTGGAGCAGCTGATCGAAGCCGACGTGCGTAACGCAATCCAGTCGATGGAATCGGCGAAAGCGCGGCTGGCAGCGGCGAGCGCGGCGCGGCAATCCGCGGAGGCGCAGCACCAAAGCGAGCTACGCAAATTTCAGACCGGAACGTCGACCGTGTTTCTGGTGCTGCAGCGCCAAACCGCGATGATCAACGCGCGTGACCTGGAGATACGGGCGCAGGCTGATCTCAGCAAAGCAATTGCGGAGTACGAGCGCGCCACAGCGAGAACACTCGAGAGCCGATCCATCGATATACAGAAAGCCGGCAAGGCGCCGTAGGGCGCATCAACCGATGACGGCGAGAAGATCCTTGGCTTCGACTTGTTGGCCAACCTGGGCGTGGATGGCCACAACTTTTCCCGCGATTGGCGCGTAGACGGTGCTCTGCATTTTCATGGCTTCGATGACGAGCACCCGATCGCCTTTGGCGACGGTCTGATTCAGCTCGACCGCCACGCTCGTGACCATGCCCGGCAGCGGTGCGCCGATGTGCCCTGGATTTGCTGGATCGGCTTTGGGGCGCTCCGTTGCGCTGGCTTTCAAGGAACGGTCGCGGACGGTGACTTCGCGCGGCTGCCCATTCAGCTCGAAAAATACGGTGCGCCGGCCGTCGGGATGCGGCTCGCTGATGGCGAGAAATTTCACCACCAGCCGCTTGCCGGGCTCGATATCGACGGTGATTTCTTCGCCCTTCTGCATGCCGAAGAAGAATTGCGGCGTCGGCAGGACTTCCACGCCGCCCCATGTTTGTGCCGCACGGGCGAACTTGACAAAGACGTCGGGGTACATGAGATAACTCAGCACCTCGTCATGCTGCACCGGGCGGCCGATCTTCTTTTCCACCGTACGCGTGGTTTCCTCAAAATCGACCGGCGCGAGTCGGGCTCCGGGACGGCCACGCTCGGGCTTATGGCCCTGAAGAATGACGCTTTGTAGTTCCTTGGGCCAGCCGCCTTCCGGGGTCCCCAATGCGCCGGAGAACATTTCGACCACCGAGTGGGGAAGCGAAAGGTGATGATCGGTGCCCAGCCGCTCGAACTGCTGGATGGTCATCCCGTGGGTGACCAGAAAAATTGCCATGTCGCCCACAACTTTGCTGGAAGGCGTGACTTTCACAATATCGCCGAACGCCAGGTTCACCTCCGCGTAGGTTCGCGCGATTTCATGCCAGCGCGCGCCGAGGCCCATGGCTTCGGCCTGTTCCTTGAGATTCGTATATTGGCCGCCGGGCATTTCGTGAATGTAGACCTCGGCGCTTCCGCTGCGCGGGCCGGTATCGAACGGCGCATACCACGTGCGCACACCTTCCCAGTAGTCCGCGCAGGTGTTCAGTGCGTCGAGATCAATTCCGGTCTCGCGGCGTGTGTGCGCCAGAGCGGCGACGATTGAGTTGAGATTGGGCTGGCTGGTTTGACCGCTCATGGAAGCGATGGCACCATCGGCGGCGTCGACGCCGGCATCCGAGGCGCGCATGACGGATGCCGCGTTAATGCCGCTCGTGTCGTGCGTGTGGAAGTGAATGGGAATGCCAATCTCTTCACGCAGCGCCTTAACCAGCTTCTCGGCGGCATACGGCTTGGCGAGGCCGGCCATATCTTTGATGCCAAGAACGTGGGCGCCCATGCGTTCGAGTTCCTTCGCCATGCGCACGTAATAATCGAGCGAATACTTCTGGCGATTGGGATCGAGAATGTCGCCGGTATAGCAAATGGCGGCTTCGCAGATCTTGCCGGTGCGCAGCACTGCTTCCATTGCCACCTTCATGTTGGGCAGCCAGTTGAGCGAATCGAAGATGCGGAAGATGTCGATTCCCTGGCGGGCAGACTCGGCGACGAATTCGCGCACCACGTTATCCGGGTATGCGGCATATCCGACGGCGTTCGACGCGCGTAGCAGCATTTGGAAGCAGATGTTGGGAATGGCTTCGCGCAAGCGCCGCAATCTGAGCCATGGGTCCTCATGCAGAAAGCGCATGGAAACATCGAACGTAGCCCCGCCCCACATCTCGAGACTGTAGAGATTCGACAGCCGGTGCGCCACGAAATTGGCGATCGAGAGCATGTCGTGCGTGCGCACGCGCGTCGCCAGCAGGGATTGGTGCGCATCGCGAAAGGTGGTATCGGTGAGCAGCAGTTTCTTCTGTTCGCGGGTCCACTGCGCGAATTTCTCCGCGCCAAGTTTGTCCAGCAGCTGGCGCGTGCCAGGGGGCGGCGCGGACGAATCGTGCTCAGGAACGGTAGGGGTCGACAGGCGCCCGGGCCGCGGTTTCCCGGCCACTTCGGGGTTACCATTCACGATGACGTCGCCAAGATACGTGAGCAGCTTGGTGGCACGATCGCGCCGGGGAGTGAAGCGGAACAGTTCCGGATGTTCGTCGAGAAACGATGTTGTAACCTCGCCCGCCTGAAATTTCGGGTTGTTGACGACGTTCTCAAGAAACGGAATGTTGGTCTTGACGCCGCGCACGCGAAATTCACGTAAGGCCCGATCCACGCGCTTGCAAGCCTGGTCGAATTCGCGGCCCCACGCGGTAACTTTCACCAGAAGGGAATCGTAGAACGGGGTGATAATCGCGCCGCTGTAGGCCGACCCGCCGTCGAGCCGGATCCCGAACCCGGCGGGTGACCGGTAGGTGTGCATCTTGCCGTAGTCCGGCACGAAATGATTCGCCGGATCTTCGGTGGTGATGCGGCATTGCAGCGCATGCCCGTAGAGCGGGATCTGATCTTGCGGCGGCAAAGACGTAATTTTGTCGTGCAGCGAGTGGCCCTGCGCAATCAGGATCTGGCAGCGCACCAGGTCGATGCCCGTGACCATTTCGGTGACGGTGTGTTCGACTTGAATGCGCGGATTGACCTCGATGAAATACCAGGCACCGGTTTCGGCGTCCACGAGAAATTCAACCGTGCCGGCGTTGTAGTAGCCCGCGGCGCGCGCCAGCCGCACTGCCGCGTCCGCCAGAGCATGGCGAATCTCATCCGCCAGCCCCTGTGCAGGCGCGACCTCCACCACCTTTTGGTGACGCCGCTGGACGGAACAGTCGCGCTCATAAAGGTGCACGATGTTGCCCTGGCGGTCGCCTAAAATCTGCACTTCGACGTGGCGGGCGTGGCGGATATATCGTTCGAGAAATACGGCGTCGTTACCGAAGGCAGCTCCAGCTTCACGCCGTGCCTCCTCCAAACGCTCTGCGAAGTCGCCGGCCTTGTCGACCACGCGCATGCCGCGGCCGCCTCCGCCGAAGGCCGCTTTGATGATGAGCGGGAATCCAATTTCGCCCGCCATTTTTCGCGCAGTTTCCGCATTTGTCACCGGCTGTTCCGTTCCCGGGACCACGGGAACGTGCGCCTGCTGCGCCAGTTTTCGCGCGGCGCGCTTGTCACCTAACAGTTCGAGCAGACGGGCATCCGGACCGACAAACGTAATACCGGCACGTTCGCAGGCTCGCGGCAGCGCCGGATTTTCAGAGAGGAAGCCGTATCCGGGATGGATGTAGTCAATCGCCTTTTCTTTCGCCAAGGCGACAATGCCTTCGACATCGAGATAGGCTTCGACTGGCCCTTTGTTTTCGCCGATCTCATAGGCTTCATCGGCCTTGAACCGATGCAGACTCAGCCGGTCTTCTTTGGAATAGATGGCAACCGTGCGCAAGCCGAGTTCGGTGGCGGCGCGCATGATGCGGATCGCGATCTCGCTGCGATTGAGGGCGAGGAGCTTTTTCATGGAATCGTTCAGTTCTTGAGCGTCTGCTGGATGCGCTCGGTCAACAAGTCGACAAACCGCTCCGGGTTGTAGCCATTCATCCGGCTCGAAATTTCACCGTGCTTATCCACAATGATGGTGGTGGGGATCGAAGTGATCTGCAACATACGTGCAAGGCCGTCTTCGAAGTAGACCGAAGTGCCCCACTGGTTGTCTTTTAGAAACGGAGCCACCAGATCGCGGTCTTCATCCGAGTTTACCGACACGAAGAAAACGTCATGATTATCCGCGAAGCGCCGTTTCACTTGCTCGTAAAGGGAGTGCTGAGCACGGCAGGGACCGCACCACGTTGCCCAGAAATCGAAAATGATGGTCTTTCCTTTTAGTGCCGTCAATTTTAGAGCGTCGCCTTGAACGGCAGGCAACGTGAAATCCATCAGCGCAGTAGCCTGCCCGTTGGCGTCGCCGGCGCGCGTTTGCAATTTGACCTCAGCCAGCAAGGCCGTGGTCCGGTCGTACGATTCCAAAATCAGGTCCCCGAGGCCTTTCTCAGACCCATGCAGCTTCCTGTACAAATCGCCCATGCGGCCGCGGTCTTGGGTGCGCGCCGCGTCGGTATTGCGGTTGTCGGAAATCGTGAACGCATCCGCAAGGTGGGGAATGGCGTCGGCTTCGCGTCCGAGTTTGATCAGCCAGCGCGCGATCTCCCGTGCCCCTTCCGCTGTCGGGAACTGCGCGTAGCTTTTCTCCGCAAGGGCCAAGGCTTCATCCTGCTTGCCCAGGTTCCCAGTGGCACGCGCTTCAAGGACGATGGCCCGGGCGATGCTGCGATCGGTCTCCATCCTCCATTCGCCCGCACTGAAATGGCCCGCGGGAGATTGCTTCCTCAGCACGGCCACTTGTTCCTCGTAACGTTTGGCGTATCCAAGCGCGCGCTCGGACGTGTCCTTAGAGTCCGTAGCGAGCAGAGCGCGCGTCACGCGATCGAGAACCTGCGGATCTCCCGCTTCGTGATCCAATACCCATCCGCCATACTGAATAATGCGGCGGTCATCCTTCACCTCGATCGACGCCTTGACGAGCGCGCGCTCGATCTCCGGCTTTTTGACCGAATCCGGATACTTCGCCAGATGATTTTCTAGCGCACGGATGAAATCGATCTGGCTGTTGCCCGCCTCGGCCAGTGCCTTACTCAGTTCCTTTTCTTCGGATTCGGCGGGCGTGGGCTGGCCGAAGGCGAAACCCGTTAGCGCGGCGAAGAGAAGCCAGAATTTCATTTCGCGGTGCGAATTGCCTCCGCTAAGCCGGCTGCGCGCTCGCGAGCCATGTGCATGTACGAGTCGTTTTTCACCACGCGATCCAGCCACGGTAATAACTGTTGGGGAGCCACCAGGCGCTTGTGCTCCAACGAGATTTGCAACAGGAGCAAAGCTTCATTCACGCCCAGCTTGTCGTACTTGATGGTGCGCTGCAGGTTGATGAGGTGCTGCTCTGTTTCCGAGATGCGCTCAAACCAGTCCAACAGCGCCTGTGCGTCCAGATCTTCCGAGTAATTGAATTTCACTTCCTGCTTTTCGGCGCCGGCTTCGAACCGGAAGGTCTTCATACCCATGAAGGCAACCTTGACGGGCGACTCCAGCGGATGATTGAAGTGTCCAAGCTTATCTGCCAGAGCGAAGATTGCGCTTGTATCGCTTTCGCCGATCTGGAATTTGATCGGTTGATCGTCGTCGGCTGCTTCCTTGTAACAAGCGTTGCCGTTGCGTTCGACCGCGATCTCCACATAGGCCGGTGTGCTGCCTGGAAATGACTTCGAAAAGAACAGCCGGGGGGGATCGGTGGCGGCAATGAGCGAGACCCCGACCAACGCGACCGCCATCTTCATGCGTGGAGCTTCTCCAGCTTCCGGCGCGTCACGCAATGGGTAGCGTGACAGACGGCCACAGCAAGCGCGTCGCAGGCGTCTTCGGAATCGATCGGCTCGTCCAGTTTCAGCAGCGACTTCACCATCACCTGCACTTGCCGCTTTTCGGCGCGCCCGTAACCGACCACGCTTGTCTTAATTTCGAGCGGCGAGTACTCTCCAAATTCCAGACCAGCTTCGGAAATCGCAAGCAGCGCCACACCGCGTACATGCGCCAGCTTCAACGCGGTTTTTACGTTGGTTGCGTAGAAGACCTCTTCGACGGCCGCCGCTTTCGGCAGATCACGCGCGATCACACTGCGGAGTTCGCGGGAAATCTCCTGCAGCCGCGCTTCGAGGGGCGACTTGGTTTTGGTTTGAATGACCCCGGCGGAAACCAGATGATGGGTGCGCCCGTCGCTATCGATTACGCCGTAGCCGGTACGCTCCGTGCCGCAATCGATGCCCAGCACGCGCATCTATCGAGCCAGGGCCTCGAGCTCTTTTTCATCCACGTCGAAGTTCGAATAGACGTTCTGCACGTCGTCATGCTCTTCAAGCGCATCGCTCAAGCGCATCATAGCGTCAGCCGTCTTACCTTCGAGCTTGATGAGATTTTTGGGGACCATGGCGATTTCGGCGGATTCAGTCTCGAGACCGGCCTTTGACAGCGCCGCGAGCACGGCTTCATGATTCTCGGGTCCAGAGAGAACCTCCCAATGTGTTCCGTCCGAACGAAGGTCATCGGCGCCGGCGTCCAGCACAATTCCCATCAATTGGTCCTCGCCAGCCTTTTCCTGCGGAATAAGAATCTGGCTTTTGCGCTCGAACATCCACGCAACGCTGCCCTGCTCGCCCAGGTTCCCGCCGTTTTTGGAAAAGACATGCCGAATCTCGCTGACCGTCCGATTACGATTGTCCGTGGCAACGTTCACCAACACAGCGGCGCCACCGGGACCATAACCCTCAAACAGCACCTCGTCGATCTGGCCGCCCTCCAGTTCCCCGGTGCCGCGCATGATGGCCTTCTTGATATTGTCGGCAGGCATGCTGACGCCTTTGGCGGCAAGAATGGCGGTACGTAGCCGCGGGTTGGCGTCCGGATCGCCGCCAGCGCGCGCGGCGATTGTGATTTCCTTGATGATGCGCGTGAACATTTTTCCACGCTTAGCGTCGAGAGCGGCCTTTTTGTGCTTAATGGTCGCCCATTTGGAATGCCCTGACATATGGATACCTCAGGAAGGCCCGGATTTACGCCGGGGAACAAATTGTCATCTTATCAACACTAGAGGATAGCAGATTGCTACGGAAAGGGCATTGGTGGGCAGGCTCGGCGCTGTCGGCAATCGCTTACTCCGCCGGTTGCGTCCGATTGACTTCGATTTCGTAAATCGCCCAGATATCGTGTCGCGCAAGGGCATCAGCAAGCTCTTTCAAGCGCGGTTCCAGATAAGATCGATCCAACGTGCCGCGGAACCGCCTCGTCAGTAAGCGGGCATCCTCGACGTCCTTGGGTCTTTCCGAGGCCAGTTTCATGAAGATCAAAATCTTCAAACGGAGATGACCATCACAGGCTTCCCGCCAACAATTTTCGATTGGGCACGACCAATGATTCGTTCTTCTTCGGGCAACGCAGCAAACACGAGATCGATCCTCACTTGGCCCGAACTCATGACAGGTAGTACACGCGTTTGCCGGACGAAATCACTCGGATTTTGTTGGATCGTGCGGAAGCGGGAACACATCTCAGTAATCGTACGCTCCAGTTCTTCGGGCTTGGTCCAGATTGTGACGTCCACGTCTGAGTGTGGAGCGTGGTTCTCCCCATAACGACACAGCCAACCCGCCAATAAGCATGTAACGGACGCCAGCGTACTCAAGCGCGGCCGTAACTTCCAACAGCGCCGATTCCAGCGCCGTCATGAAGCGGGTCTGAGCATTGCCAATGCCGCCCTCATTTTTTGGATGCCCGTCTTTTGCGGGTCAGGGTCGTGCTCGCGCACTTCGGCCGGCAGCCAGCTCCAGATGGCCCCGAGATCGGCGAGGATGTCGGCGGGCTCGCGCTCAATCGGCGGCTGCTGAGCCTCCCAGTGGTTGAATGCCGTCCACTGCTGCCGCCGCAATTCCCACTCCTCGCGTGTGCTCACTGCGGTTTCCGGAACGTGATGCCCAATTCGCGTAATTGGCGCTCCGGCACCTCCGCGGGTGCGTCGCACATCAGGTCTGTGCCGCGGGCGGTCTTGGGGAACGGGATGACGTCGCGAATGGACGTTTCACCGGCCAGAATCATCACTAACCGGTCAAGGCCTAGGGCAATGCCGCCGTGTGGAGGTGCGCCATATTCCAGGGCGTCTAGCAGGAATCCAAACCGCCTGCGCGCTTCTTCCTCGCTGAAGCCGAGAGCGGCGAAGACCTTCGACTGTATGTCGCGCCGGTGAATACGGATAGAGCCCGATCCCAGTTCCACGCCGTTCAGCACAACGTCGTAAGACTTCGCGCGGCAGCGCGCCGGGTCGGCCGTGAGCTTTTCCAGATCGTCATCGTGCACGGACGTGAACGGATGATGCGCCGCTTGCCAGCGATTGTCGTCCGGATCCCACTCGAACATCGGGAAATCCAGCACCCAGAGGAACTCGAATCGCTTGGGGTCGAGCAGTTTATGCCGGTCGTTGTACTTTTGCGCGGCGAACAGGCGCAACTGCCCGCACGCCTGGTAGACGGTCTCCTCCGGCCGGTGTCCTTTTGGCTCACCCGCCCAGGAAGCCAGCAGCAGCAGGTCTTCGTCGCTGGCGCCCGCGCGCTCCCGGACGCGAGCCATCGGCTCGGGAAAGTCACGCTCCAGCCGCTTGGAGTCATCGAAGACTCGAAGCCCGCGCTCCGTGCCGAACGCCTTCAGCTCATCCCGCTCCTTGCGGCTGAGCGTTCCGGTTTTCGGGATGTGAATCGCCACCAGCGGCAGGCCATGTGCGCTTAGTGCACTTTGCGGAAACAGATCTTCCACTGAGTGCATCGGCGGCACGCGTCGGTCCGGTTTATCGATGCCATAACTCCGCATGGCCTCGGCATAGGTGAGGCGCGGAAAAGGAATCTTGACATCGTATCCCGCCACGGCGCAAACCTTCTGCACCAGCGGTTCGATCACCTCGAAGATGCGCTCTTCTTGCGGAAACGACATCTCCAGATCGATCTGTGTAAACTCCGGCTGCCGGTCTGCGCGCAGATCCTCGTCGCGGAAGCACCGCACGATCTGGAAATACTTCTCGAAGCCGCTCACCATCAGAAGCTGTTTGAAGATCTGCGGCGATTGCGGCAACGCATAGAAGGTGCCAGGTTGCACGCGGCTCGGTACCAGGTAGTCGCGCGCGCCTTCCGGAGTCGATCGCGTCATGAACGGCGTTTCAATCTCCAGAAAGCCTTGGGAGTAGAGTAACTCGCGAACGGCGAACGCAATCCGCGACCGCAGGATGATATTGTGCTGCATGCGCGGCCGCCGCAGGTCCACATAACGATACTTGAGGCGCGCGTCTTCGGAAACGTCGACGTCGTCCTCCATGGGAAACGGCGGCGTGCGCGATTCGTTCAGTATCCAGATCTTTTCAGCGACGATCTCGACTTCTCCGGTCGCCAGATTGGGATTCACAGTTTCGGGTGTGCGTAGCGCGACGGTGCCTTCCACAGCCACCACGTATTCCGATCGCAGCAGCTCCGCTTTGGCGTGCACTTCGGAGTCGGTGTCGGTGTGAAATACGATCTGCGAAACGCCTTCGCGATCGCGCAAATGAATAAAGATGACACCGCCCAAGTCCCGACGGCGATGCACCCATCCCATCAGCAACGCGCGGGAACCCGCATCTTTGGCGCGCAGTTCGCCGCATGTGTGTGTGCGGCGCAGTTGGCCAAGAAAATCCAATGGTACGGTTTGCATATCAGTTAACGTTTTGCAGACGCTGCGCGATCTCTTCGCGCGCGACTTCTTCCTGCTGGCCGGAAGCCATATTTTTAAGTGCGTAGCGCCCGGCGGCGATTTCGTTTTCTCCTACGATCAGCGTGTAGCGCGCGCCCAGCTTGTTCGCGAGTTCCATGGCGCGTTTCAGTTTGCCGTCGGCTGTGACTTCGACCGAGTATCCGGATTGCCGGACGTCGCGCGCGAGTTGACCAGCGCGCTCGATGGCTCGCTCGCCCAGCGCGGCGACGAACAGGTCCAGCGGCTCCGCTTGCAGGCTTTCTTCCACCGTCATCACCAGCCGGTCTTCACCAATCGAAAATCCGATGCCTGGTGCCGCAACTTTCGATCCCAATGACTCCGCCAGCCCGTCGTAACGGCCGCCGCCTAGCACGGAATTCTGCGCTCCCAGTGCGCCGTGCACCACTTCGAAAGTCGTGCGCATGTAGTAATCGAGGCCGCGCACCAACCTCGGCTCCACTTTGAACGGAATGTTGCGATCGGTGAGCAACTGGAGAACCGTCTCGAAATGCGGCTTGCAGTTGCCGCACAAGAATTCCTGGATCGTCGGCAACTGGCCGATGATGGGCTGGTCCTCCGGCACTTTGCAGTCGAGAACACGGAGCGGATTGGTCGCGGAGCGCCGTTGGCAATCCTCGCAGAGCATGGGAGCCACTTCTGCCAGCTTCTCGCGCAGCGCAGCAATGTAGGCCGGCCGGCAGTTCGCATCGCCCACGGAATTAACCAGCAGCGTGAACCCTTCCAACCCCACGCTTTTGAGAACTTCCACAACCATCTCGATCACTTCCGCGTCTACCATCGGCGATTCCGACCCGATCGCCTCCGCGCCAATCTGGAAGAACTGGCGATAGCGTCCCTTCTGCGGCCGCTCACGCCGGAACATCGGGCCCATGTAATAAACCTTCTGCACGCCCGGCCGCTGGTCAAGCCGGTGCTCGATGTACGCGCGCATCACCGACGCCGTCGCTTCCGGGCGCAACGTCAGGGAGCTGCCATCGCGGTCCTCGAACGTATACATCTCTTTGGTGACGATGTCGGTTTCTTCGCCTACGCCGCGCGAGAAAAGCAGCGTCTCTTCCAAAATCGGCGTGCGAATCTCGTGGTAGTTATACCGCCGGAACACTTCTCGTGCGCGCGCCTCCACCTGGTTCCACACCGCCGTGGCTGGAGGCAATAAATCCCTGGTTCCTTTGACTGCGCGAATCAACTTGAGTCCTTAATTGGGCAACAGAGGGAATGAAAACCATGCTAACATGCCGCGCTACAATCGGGTCTATATGCACATCAAGGCAGCCCGGGTTTTCGCGCCCGCGCTTCTGGCGGCCGTGCTCTCCGCGCAAAAAGCGCCGTTTGACGTTCAGGCGATGATGCAGCTCGCGCGTATCAGCGATCCTCAAATCTCGCCTGACGGCCGGTGGGTCGCGTTTTCTACGCAGACCATCGATCTCGACAAGAACGCCAGGCCCAAGCAGATTTATGTCGTTCCCCTGGCGGGAGGTTCTCCGCGCAAACTGGCTGATGCCGCCGAGCGCCCGCGCTGGTCGCCCGATTCGAAGAAGATCGCGTTTGTCTCCGATCACAGCGGCTCTTCCCAAATCTGGATTATGGACGCTGACGGCGCCAATCCGAAACAAGTGACCAACCTATCCACCGAAGCGGCCGGTGTTCTTTATGCTCACGACGGGAAGAACCTGGTTTTCACGAGCGATGTGTTCCCGGAATGCGGCGCCGATGACCCCTGCAACAAAAAGAGGCTCGACGACGAGAAGAACAACAAGGTCAAAGCCCGCACCATTACCGGCCTCCTCTACCGGCATTGGACTGCCTGGCAAGGCGCGAGGCGCAGCCATTTACTGGCGATTCCCGCGGATGGCGGTGTTGCCAGAGACCTCACTCCGGGTAATCACGACGTTCCGCCGTTCTCGCTGGGCGGCCCGGATGACTACGCCATCTCTCCTGACGGTACGGAAGTCTGTTACGCCATGATTTCCGATGACGTGCCTGCTACCAGCACAAATTCCGATTTGTACGCGGTTCCCATCGCCGGCGGTCCGTCCAAAAAAATTACGGCGAACCCCGCGGCGGACAATTCGCCGCTGTACTCACCCGACGGCAAGTATCTCGCCTATCGCGCACAGCTCCGCGCGGGCTACGAAAGCGACCGCTGGCGTCTCATGGTGTTGGAGCGTGCCACCGGCAAACTGACAAATCTCACGGAGCTGATTGACCGCTGGGTCGGCAGCTTCGCTTGGGGACCCGATTCCTCTCGCCTGTTCTTTACCGTGCAGGATCGTGGCCGGCAATACATCCAGTTCATTTCCGTGAATGGTGGTGGCACGACAGAAGCCCTGCGCGGTGATAGTGTCCTCGATGATATGCAACTCACCCCGGACGGCAAAGCGATGGTGTATACCCGTCAGAACGGGTCCAGTCCCGTCGAGATTTTCCGCGCAGAATCGGCCGGCGGTACTGAAGCCGCGCTCACGCATCTGAATGACGGCGTGCTGGGCAGCCATCAACTCGCACCGCTCGAAGAGGATTGGGTGGAGGGTGCGGAGAATGCCAAGGTCCAGATGTTCCTTGTGAAACCGCCGAATTTCGATCCGCAGAAAAAGTATCCCGCGCTGATGCTGATACACGGCGGCCCGCAAGGCTTCTGGGGCCAGGAATGGAGCTACCGCTGGAATGCCCAAGTGCTCGCAGCCGCCGGTTACCTGGTTGCCATGCCCAATCCACGGGGATCGACCGGCTACGGCCAGAAATTCATCGACGATATCAATGGCGATTGGGGCGGCCGCGCTTATGACGACATCATGGCCTGTAGCGATTTCGTCGCGAAGTTGCCATATGTCGATGCCGATCGTATGGTTGCCGCGGGAGGTTCGTACGGTGGCTACATGATCGATTGGATACTCGGGCACACGCAGCGGTTCAAGGCGCTCATCTCGCACGCGGGCGTCTACGATCTGCGCAGCGAGGCCGGTGAGACCGAAGAGCTGTGGTTCCCCATCTGGGAGTTCGGCGGCATGCCCTGGGATAACCCCGAGATGTACGCGCGCTGGTCGCCCAGCTTATTCGTCAAAGAGTTTCACACGCCGACGCTGGTCATTGACGGCGAACTTGACTTCCGTGTTCCTTACGGCCAAGGTCTGCAGCTATACACCGCGCTACAGATGCAGAAGGTACCTTCTAAGCTCATCGTCTTTCCCGACGAAGGCCATTGGGTTCTCAAGCCGCAGAACGCTGTCTTCTGGTACAAAAACTTCATCGACTGGATCGATACCTGGACCAAAAAGTGAAAATCGCTGCCATAGTTCTGATCGTAGTGCTGCTCGCCGTGCCGGCGTCGCTGCTGATCCTTTCCGGAGGCACCACGCTGAAAATCGATCCGCCGGTTACGGCCATCGGAACCGCCACCTCTGTTCAGGTGCGCGTCGACAACCCCCATGGCATTCGCCGCATGACTGCCATCATCGAGCAGGACGGCGCGAGTCACACCGTTGCCGACGTGCACGAACCCGCTCACCGCTGGATGTTCTGGCGTTCGCATGAAGGTCCGCAGATCCGTCATTTCCTCGCGGGCAAGCAGCAGGTATCCACGCTGCATGATGGAAAAGCGCGGCTCATCGTAGAAGTCGAGTCGAACGACCTGCGCGGCAAGACGGATTCGGTGGAGGCAGATGTTCAGATCGTCAGCCAGCCTCCGCGCGTCAGTGCTGATGGCGCCCAGCACTACATCAACCAGGGAGGGTCGGAGTTGGTGGTTTTCACGCCGACCGGGTATGTCACCGATTCCGGCGTGCGTGTCGGCAAATACGAGTTTCGCAGCTTCCCGCTTCCTGGCCATCCGAACGAACGGTTCTCTTTATTCGCGTATCCGTGGGATCTTCCGCCGGATGTCGTGCCCGTGGTGTTTGCGCGCAACCCAGCCGGCGCTGAAGCCACCGCACGCTTTTGGTTCAAGGTGTTTCCCAAGAAGTTCCGCTCTCGCGATTTCCCGATTGACGACGCTCTGATCGACAAGCTGGTCAACCAGATCGAGCCGGGCGGGACCGGGGATTTGCTCACGCGCTTCCTGAAAATCAACGGCGACATGCGCCGCGAAAACAACAAAACTCTGGCAGACCTGCGGCTCAAATCCGCCGACCACTTTCTCTGGTCCGGTCCCTTCCTGCCCCTAGTGAACGCGACCGTTGAATCGGCGTTTGCCGACAAGCGGACCTACATATACAAAGGCAAGAAGGTCGATGAACAAGTGCACCTCGGTTTCGATCTCGCCCGTACGCAGCACGTTCCCGTGCCCGCTGCCAATGACGGGCGCGTTGTGTGGGCCGACAATCTCGGCATCTACGGCAACTGCGTGGTGGTCGACCACGGCTATGGGCTGCAATCCATCTATGGCCACCTCAGCGAGTTCGCCGTCAAAGCCGGCGACATGGTGAAGAAAGGCCAATCGCTCGGCAAGAGCGGGTCCACCGGTCTCGCCGGTGGAGATCATCTGCACTTCACCATGCAGGTGGATGGCGTACAGGTGAATCCCATTGAGTGGTGGGATGAGCACTGGATTAAAGACCGCATCCTAAGCAAGGTGAATGCGCAGTAGATACCGTTGAGCGTCGCGTGAAGGGATTTCAGGACAAGGTCAGCTTCATCTGGAGCATCGCAGACCTGCTGCGCGGAGATTTCAAACCACCCGAATACGGGAAAGTCGTTTTGCCTCTCATTGTTCTGCGGCGCCGCGACAGCCTTCCCCGAGCTCCGGCCAATTTCTCTTCGCATGTGAAGAAGCTTCCCGCCGAGCTCGCCGAAATTCTGGATTGCTTTCGTTTTCGTGAGACGATTACCCGCTTGCAGAAAGCGGGCCTGCTCGCGCTAGTCGTGGAGCGCTTTCAGGGGATCGATCTCGACCCTGCGTCCGTCTCGAATCACGAGATGGGTTACATCTTCGAAGAGTTGATCCGCAAGTTCTCCGAGCAATCCAATGAGGCCGCGGGCGAGCATTTCACTCCACGCGAAGTCGTGCGCCTGATGGTCCGTTTGGTTTTTCAAAACGATTCCGGGGCAGGGAAGACTCTCTACGATCCCGCCTGCGGCACGGGCGGCATGCTCGCGGCCGCCGAAGAATACGCGTGCGAACGTTGCCCTGGCGCTCGCTTGGAAATCGCCGGCCAGGAGTTGAATCCGGAATCTTACGCGATCTGCAAAGCCGACGCGCTCTTGCGCGGCCACGCCGCCGGTTCCATCGCGCTTGGAAATAGCTTCACGCGCGACGCCTTCGCCGGCCGCAAATTTGATTACATCCTCAGTAACCCGCCGTTCGGCGTCGATTGGCGAAAGGTGGAAAAGCAGGTACGGGCCGAATCGGAGAAGCTCGGCTTTCGCGGTCGCTTTGGCGCAGGTCTTCCGCGCGTGAACGATGGCTCGCTGCTGTTTCTCCAGCACATGCTTTCGAAGATGAAGCCCGAGGGCACGCGTATCGCGGTTGTTTTTCACGGCTCCCCCTTGTTCGCAGGAGATGCCGGGTCGGGCGAGAGCGAGATTCGCCGCTGGATCTTCGAAGGCGACTGGCTCGAAGCCATCGTCGCCTTGCCCGATCAGCTTTTCTACAACACCGGGCTCGCCACCTATATCTGGCTGCTCACGAATCGAAAGTCCCCAGCCCGCCAGGGCAAAGTGCAGTTGATCAACGCAGCGGGCTTTTTCGAGAAAATGCCACGGTCGCTCGGCGCGAAGCGCAACGTGATCCCGGAAGCGCAGCTCAATCGCATCTGCGAAATCCATGGCGGTTTCGCTGACGGCGCTAATTCCAAGATCCTGCCCAACGGGGCCTTTGGTTGCCGGCGTGTCACCATCGAGCGTCCTCTACGGCTTTGCTTTCAGGCCACGCCGGAAAGAATCACCGCCATCCGTCATAAGTTCGCTGCGTCGGCCATCGCAGCGCTCTCTGGCATGGATACGCAAACGGTTTATCGCGACCAATCAGCCTTCGACGCGGAGCTCCGTGCTGCGTTTTCCACGGCTGGCGTGAAGCTGGGCCGCACCTTGACCCGCCGAATTCGTGAGGCTCTCGCGAGCCAGGACGACACCGCAGCCCCGTACCACGACGCGAAGCGCCGCCCTGTTCCGGACCCCAATCTCCGCGACAACGAAGACGTCCCTTTGGACGAAGATCTCCAGGCGTGGTTTGATCGCGAAATCCGCCCACACGCGCCTGAGGCCTGGATCGCGTCCGGCGAGCCGCGCACAGGATACGCCATACCGTTTACGCGTTTCTTTTTCGAGCCGGAAGCCGTACGGTCCCTCGCCGAAATCGATAGCGAGATTCACCAGTTAGAGCACGAGGCGCAAGGCCTCCTCCAACAATTCGGAACCACGTGATCGCCGCATTTGCCAACGCGCCCGCTCACTGGCGTGCCCTTCCGCTGAAAAGGACGGTCTCGTCGTGCGTCAACGGAACCTGGGGCGGGGAACCGCACGGCGGCCCTGATGATCTGGTCTGCGTGCGCGTGGCCGATTTCGATCGGCACCGCCTGCGTGTGGATCTCGCCAATCCGACCCTGCGCTTCGTGCCCGCCGCCTACCGGCGCGGCAGGATGCTTGGACCCGGCGACCTGCTGCTCGAGAAATCCGGCGGTGGAGGCGACCATCCGGTTGGAGCGGTTGTGCTCTATGACGGCGGCGTCCCGGCCGTCTGTTCCAATTTCATCGCGAGGCTGGCGGTCGCACCGGGCTTCCACGCCCGATACCTTTCCTATCTTCATGCCGCACTTTACCGGTTGGGCATCAACCGCCGTTCGATCTCTCAAACCACGGGTATTCAGAATCTGGATACCGAATCGTATCTCCAGGAGGTTGTCCGCATCCCCGAGTGTGTCGAGCAACGTCGGATCGCGGCACGTCTCGACGGCGAGATCGCCCGGCTCGACCGGCTTGCGAATGTGAAGCACCGTTTGGCCGATCTACTGCGGGAGAGACGTGAAGCCCTGATAACGCAAACCATCAGCAGAGCCGCCGACCGTTCGACCATCACCCGTTTCAAGTTCATTCGTTCCGGCGCGCTGCTTTATGGCGCCAACCAGCCCGCAGATAGCAGGTCGGCCGAAGATCCGCGCTACATTCGCATCACCGATCTTAACGACGATGGTTCCCTGCGAGAGGATACGTTTCACTCGCTCCCGGAAAACCTCGCAGCACCTTACCTGTTGCACGATGGCGATTTGTTGCTTGCCCGCAGTGGCGCCACCGTGGGCAAGGCATTTCGTTACCGCCGCGAGTGGGGCCGCGCTTGCTTCGCCGGTTACCTGATTCGTCTGCGGCCCGACAAGCGCAAGATATTGCCGGATTATCTCCACTACTTCACGCAGTCACGCCCTTATTGGGACCAGGTAAAGCTGCACACGGTGCAATCTACCATCGCCAACGTCAGCGCGGAGCGATACGCAAATTTCTTGTTACCGCTGCCGTCGTTAAACGAACAGCAAACAGCGGTGGACTACCTGAATGGAGCAGTCGGGAACGTCGACCGGCTGTTGGAAATTGCGAAAAGGCAGATTTCGCTGCTTGACCAGTACCGCGCCACACGGATTGTTAACGCGATAACGCAGGGCTTGTAAGCTCAGCAGGCTGAGGCAGCCAGTGGTTGTGGCGCGGGCAGTGGCCGGGCGCCGATCAGTCGTGAAGCAGCATTCCCGCAATCGCAACAATCGTGCTGAATCTTTCCGCCCAGCCGCGTGCCAACCCGCAAGGTTGGATGTCGAAGGTCGGTGAGCGACGTCAGAAGTAGCTCCGAATGCGCCGTCTCTTCAATCGCGGCGCGCTCTGGAACAATGTGCAGCCCGTTGTGCGCCTCGCATTCGTATGCGATCACGCGGCCGTCGAATCCCAGCCGTTGCTCGAACACTGGGACCTGAAAAACCCGCCAGAAACGTTCCCGGTCGTCCTCTGCCAGTTCGCCTTGTTCTCCGCCGGTGAAAGAAACCACGAAGTGCCGCAACGATGGCGCCTCTTGTTCTCCGGTTTCCACCGCCTCGGCGAGTGACCGCAGCACTCCCACCGGAGCCGCCAAGGCGCTCGCGCCAAATCGCTTCAAACCTTTGCTGCAGTTTTGCGCCATCACTTTGACCCCGGAAGCCGGCTGGAATCCAGCCATCAGAATCGCAGTCTTGGGTGTGTGTTCAAGCGGGGAACGGAATGCCTGCGGCGTGGGATGCAAACCGCCGGGACTCTCAAATGCCTCGCGGGAGCCGCAGAACTCGCTGAGGTCGATTTCGGGAAGCCGTTCCAGCGTTCGTTCCACCGAGTCGATCGAGGCCAGCACCTCGGGCGAAGCAAGACCGGCGCTTTCAAGAAGCGGTTGATAACCGCTGGTGCGCTGCGCCGCGCGCAAAACTCGCCGGAATCTCGCCAGCCGCACGTCCGCCCCTTGACCAGCCGGCGAGCAGGTCCATCTCAAAATGACTCTCATCTATTTTTTTGTTCGTTCGGTCTCTGCCGGCGCCGGGCTATATTCCGGACCCCGCCTGCCAGATTAATACTCGATTGTCTGGATATTTCGAAAATGAAGTGTACGATTTGTTACGAATGTCTCATCCGACTTCACCCTAGAAGCGCGGCTAAATTGCCGCCGAAGATCCGTCTGGCATCCGGGCTCGCGATCCCGATTTGTTGCAACGCTTGCACTTGCTTTTCGAAGATGGCCGCCTGCCATCCGCGCGGGAAAAACGAAGAGTCTGTGCCAAACAGCAGCCGCTCGGTTCCAGCCACATCCAGGGCGCGCCGGAAAACCCCGGTCAGATCGACCGAATCCGGCTGGTATCGAATCCAGCTATTGCTACTCGATGTGTCGAGATAAACATTGGGGCATAAGTCGCACAGCATCAATGCTTCCCGGAAATAGCCGGCGCCAAAGTGAGGAACGATGAAGCGAAGTTTCGGATAAGCGAGAGCTACGGCGTGCAGGTCGATCGGGTTCGAGAAGCGCATGTCGAACGGTGAAGGCAGTCCCAGTTTTGCGCGAACGCCCACCGTGAGCACGCCGCAATGAACGAAAACTGCCAGCTTCGAACGTGCCGCGGCCACATCGAGCAACGCGTGAACCCGTTCATCCTGAATGGAATAGCGGTGCATCGCCGGAAAGAGGCAGATGCAGTGCAAGTTGCCGCCATCGAGCGCAGCTTGCACCCCCTCGCGGGCGTTCGCTGCGGTGGGGTCAATCATGAAATAGCCGTAGAATCGGTTGGGATAGCAGCGCACCGCAGCGGCAACGGATGCTTCGTCACCCGGAACACTTGCAATCAGCGCGGCACGGGCGACTCCATGGCGGTCCAACTCTGCTGCCCAATTGGCTGCCAGCGCTTCAGGTTCCCGCGGGGGCCCTTGCCAGCCCAGCGTGTTAGCGATGCTTTCGGCCGTCGCCGGCAGGCCGCCCCGTGAGACTTGCGTGGCCAGCGCGGAGAAGAAGCCGTGCGAGAAAAAGTGAACGTGGGCATCGCAAACGTCGATTTCACCCCACGGGCTGTGCATTTTGAAACGAAAGGACTTATGCGACCCGCTGCAACTTGCTCACACGCCCGACTTCGACCCATTCCACGACGAAGATGTTTCCCGCGTGATCGAAACAGGCGCCGTGTGGGCACACAAACTTGCCGGGAATGAACATATCGCGAGGTTGTTTGCGCAATTCGTTCCAGGTGTTGGCGGCCGAATCATCGCCCAGTTGCGTGATCACTTTGTTGTTGCGGTCCAGGAGCGTCACACGGGCGCCCAGATCGGGGATGACCACATCGCCGTTCTTGTAGAAATCAAAGTAACAAGGCAAGTTAGTCCCACTGACGAACTCTATGTGCTTGCCCTCTAACGTGAAATTCTGGATGCGGTTGTTGCCGCGATCGGCCACGGTCATGATGGGCTTCGAGCCGCGCTCGTCGCAAATGATGCCGTGCGGGCAGTTCAGCTGTCCGGCCTCTTTCCCGGGACCGCCAAACGTGAACTTGTACTCGCCCTTGCTGTTGTAGACATTGACGTAACTCGACCCATAGCCATCGCCCACGTAAATGTCGCCATTCGGTGCGATCGCGAGATTCGTCGGGCTGTATTTGATCTGCTTCCCGTCGGCTCCCGGTTTATATGGTTCCGCCTGGCTCGGGTAACCCAGGGTGAACACTTCCTCGCCATTGAGCGTGGTCTTCACCACAAGGCCCCGTTTCGTATCGCAAAGATACAGGAACTCGGTGGTTCCTTCTTTGCGGATGTGCAGGCCGTGTGCGCCGCCCTTGAAATCCTTGCCCCAGGATTTGATGAATTTCCCTTGGGCGTCGAACACCACCATGCTGTCGGAGCTTTCGCTGGCCTTGTTCACTGTGTGGTGGACGTAGATGTGCCCTTGCGAATCCTCGCAAACGCCGTGAGTATTTCCGTATTTGATTTCGGCGGGAAGCTCACCCCAGTCGTGCGTGACCTCGTAGGTGTGCTCGCCTTCTCCAATGACCGGTTTCTTGCTTCCGGCTTTGTCGGCTGCTCCAAGAATGAGCGGCGCACCGCCGCCCACTGCAAATAAAAAACCGCGACGGGATGTTTTTGTCATCCCCAGAGGCTATCACAGCCCGAGGGCAACTACTTCCGCTTCAATTCTTCGGGAAAAACCGCGTAGCCTTCGGGCGGCGGATAGAGCGAATGCAGCAGGTCCAGCCGCTTGCGCAGATAACGGCTCGGCATTTGGCGCGGCCCGGTCTCCACATCGATATCGCAGCAGATACCGTGCAGGTAGAGCGTCAGCGTGTCTTCGAACGATTGCGCCGCATAGTCGCGGAACAGCTTCGTCTCACGCCGGATGTTGGTTTGGCGCCGTAATAGGCCCTGTTTGAGATGCCAGCTCTTCTCATCCACTTCGCCATGCACTTCGCTGTTCAGTTCTTCCCGTAGCACGCGAAAATACGCCTCTTGCGTATCCGGGTGCCAACGGCGTACGACCAGCGAGGCAATGGCGTTGTAGAAACAGTAATGGTAATCGGAAACATCTTCGTCTTTGATGGCGAAAATCAGAGCGGCCATCTCATCGGATACGTAGCGTGAGGCCGCCATTTGCCGGTTTTCCGCAGGTTTCTCATAGCTGACCAGGTCGCTGCCCCTTCCATTGCCCTTCTCGAGATATGGAACCAACAGCAGACTGACTTGCGGCAGGATTTCTCCCACTCCGACCGGCAGGGCAGCGATGGGATCATCGAGATACTGCTTCAGATCCTCTTCCGCCACGGGCATCGCCGTGAAATAAGAGAACTTGCCGCCCAGCGGCACCATATCGGCCCGAAAACGACTGGCAAGATCTTCAACCGTGAGTCTGGAACGCTCAATTTCCGTGGGGGGCATCCCTTGCCTGATTGTAACAGACGGGTTGCTGAGGACCGGATCAACCCGCGGCTCCAGTGGTCAATTGCGGCTTCTTCACACTGGTCACCTGACCTGACCAGATTAGCGGAGTGATCTAAGCTGTCGACACCCCCTGCTAAACTGCAACTGAATGCCCCGCGACATCCTGATCTCGGCAGGAGAGGCTTCCGGCGACCGCTATGCCACGATGCTCGTGGAAGAACTGCGCTGGCGCTGGCCCGACACGCGCTTTTTCGGATGCGCGGGCCCCCGGATGCGGCGCGCGGGCGTGGAACCGGTTATCGAAGCGGAGAGCCTCGCGGTAGTGGGCCTGGTGGAGGTGCTGGAACATCTCCCTCGGATCTGGGGCGAGTATCGAAAGTTGGCCTCGGCGGCAAGCGCGCGGCGTCCCGAATTGGCCATCCTGACGGATTCTCCGGACTTTCACTTACGCTTGGCACGCAAGCTGGCGAAGCAAGGCGTTCCGGTGGTGTACCTGGTTGCGCCACAGGTATGGGCCTGGCGTAAGGGCCGGATCCGGGGAATGCGGCGGACCATCCGCAAGCTGTTGTGTATTTTTCCGTTCGAAGAGCCGTTTTTTCGAGCGAACGGAGTATCCGCTTGTTACATCGGTCATCCGCTGGCGGGTGTGGTGCGGCCATCACTCGAAAAAGCCGAGTTTTTTCGGAAACATAGACTGGCGCCCAGCCGTCAATTGGTTACGTTGCTCCCAGGAAGCAGAAAAGGCGAGGCGGCGCGACATTTGCCGGCATTGGTAGAAGCTGCTCAGAGAATTTACGGCCAACAAGCCACCCATTTCGTGCTGCCGGCGTCGGAAACCACGGGCGCTCAGTTCTTTGTGGGACGGACGGGAACGGCGCCCATCCAGGTGATCGAGGGTGAAACCTGGGACGCCATCGCCCACGCGGATGTCGCGCTGGCTGCGAGCGGCACGGTGACGGTTGAGGCGGCGCTTCTCGGAACGCCCATGGTCACGTTTTACAAGGTGAACGCGCTGAGCTGGCTGCTGGGGCGTCTGCTGGTACGGGTGCCGTTTTATTCCATGGTGAATCTGGTGGCGGAGAGGGAAATCGTTCCGGAACTGATGCAAGGGGCGATGACCGGCGAGCATCTTGCCAACGAGGCTCTGCAATTGTTGCGGGATAGCGGAGCGCGTCAACGCATGCGTGAGAATCTGGCCGAAGTGGCGAGGCGTTTATCGGGCGAAGACCGGCCTATGGAAAAGGCGGCCGCACTGGTGGAACAATTGATAATGGAAAGACAAGCAGCACATGTGGCGTAACTTTTGGATCATCGCCGCCGTGACCTCGATGAGTCTCACGGCACAGGAACGGCGCTCGCGCATCGATGTCGAGCACTACCTCATCACGGCCGAAATCAACGAAAATACGCAAACTCTCGCGGCAAGAGCAGTGGTGCGGTTTACGCCGATGGAAGAGGCGAATAACGCCACGTTCGAATTGAATAACGCGCTCAACATCGCGCGCGTGGTGGACGATCACGGACGGCAGGTTCAGGCGTCGCGATCGCAGCAGGACTCGACCGTTCGTCTGAACTTCGATCAGCCCCTTCCCAAGGGCAAGCCGGTGACGATGACGTTCGACTACGACGGCCGGCTGACAGGCGACGAAGAATCTCCCGTTTACGGCATCAAGTTCGCCGCCATTCATAACGACTACGCCTACCTGATGTATCCGGCGCGCTGGTTTCCGATCAGCGGCTACAGCACGGACCGGTACTCGGCGGAGATGAACATCACCGTCGCCGCGGGGAATCGCGTGATTGCGAGCGGCCTCGAGACATCGAAACCAAACGGCGATAAGACGACTTACAGTTTTCGCTTCGAAGAGAATTCTTTTCCGGGCAGTATCGCAGTGGTGCGCGCCAACGGAAAGACGGTGAATTCCGAGGGCGTGACCACCGCTCTCTATTTCCGCGGCGACGCGCAGGCCATGGCGGATGTCTACGGGCAGGAAGCGGGGAAGATCATGACTTACTTCACCGCGACTTTTGGTTTGCCGCCTTACGCCAATCTGGCGCTGGTAGAGACAGAAGACGGTTCGCCCAACGGGTACTCGTCGCCGGGAGTGATCTTCCTGAACCCGCGGGCCATCGGGCACGATGTAAATACCAAGCTGCTGGCCAACCAGATTTCGCGGCAATGGTGGCATACGCTGATCTCACCGGCCACGCGCAATCATCTGTGGCTCACCAACGGCTTAGCGGCGTATTCCGAGCTGATTTATGCGGAACACACCAACGGGCCCGGAGCACTGCAAACGCAGTTCCACGACATGGCTGTCGAGGCGCTGACTATCCAGAATGTCCCCGTGATTCAGGCGGCGCGTCTGGAGGATTACTCGCCGGAGCTTTGGGCGCTCACGGGTTCGAAAGGCGCGGCCGTGCTCAATATGCTGCGCTACAGCCTCGGCGATGCCAAGTTTTTCGAGACGCTCAAAGAGTACGTGAAAGACTTCGCCTGGAAATCGGTGACGACCGAGGATTTCAAAAAAGTCGCCGAGCACGTCACGCAGGAAAACCTGGGCTACTTCTTCATCGAATGGATCGAATCGAGCGGTGCCCCAGAGTTCAAGCTGGAGTACACGATCTTCCGCACCCAGAAGGGCTTTCGCGTCATGGGTAAGGTGTCGCAGGATCTCGACACGTTTCGCATGCCGGCGGAGCTGAAGATCGAGACCGAAGGCAATCCCGAGGAAAAGCGCATCGAGGTGGTGGGCACGTCGTCGGAATTCTCGGTGGATACGTTCGGCAAGCCGAAGTCCGTGGCGATCGATCCCGAAGGCCGCCTGCTGCGCTATTCCGACAACATGCGTGTGGCGGTTTCCATCCGGCGGGGCGAGCAGTTTGTGGAAGTGAGCGATTTCGGCGAAGCGCTGAAGGAGTTTCAGAAGGCGCTCGAGACCAAAAGAAACAGCTCGCTCGCACATTATCGCATTGCCGACGTGTTCTTTAAGCAGAACAACTACCAATCGGCCGCAAACGAATTTCGCGAGACACTGAACGGCGATCTCGATCCCAAGTGGACCGAAGTGTGGTCGCACATCAACCTGGGGGAGATTTTCGACATCACCGGCCAACGCGAGCGCGCGGTGAACGAATACCAGCTCGCCCAGCGCACGCGTGACAATACGCAGGGCGCGCAGGATGTTGCCGCCAAATACCTGAAGACGCCGTACGAACGGAAAAAGAGCGCGTTAGACGAACGCTAGCCGCGCCCGCTTATTCCGCGGCGGGCGCTTCGGTTGACGCGGTCCTGGGCCGCCGGGTGGGCCGAGAGGTTCTACGTGCGCGCGGTGCACGCCGGGTCGCGCCCTGCCCTTCAGCGCCTGCCGGTTTGCGCCGCGGCGGCCGGCGGGCCTTGGTGACTTTCTCGAGCGGCTGGCCGGCAATTGTGGGCGCCGGCTCTTCCGTCGGTTGCTCGTCGCTGATGACCGGGATCTCCGGCTCCGGAACCGCCGGCGGATGGAATTCGGCCCCCAGGTAGACCATGAGGCCCTTCTCGGCGTCGGGTTCGACACGCACGACGGATTTATCCTGCGCGTAGTTCAGCATTTCCCCAAATTCCTGGAATCCGAACTTCTTCCAATCGAAATCGGGCTGCTCCTCCTTCACCCACGCCGCCAGTTCCTCGGCGGCGGCGCCGTTGTCGACTTCGAGGCGATGCGTTTCGAGAACGTCTCGCAGCACGGGGAGCGCTTCTTCGGGCTTGGCGGCAGTGGCCTGCTCGGCCGCGATTTCACCCTTCCGCTTGATCATGTAGCGGCCTTCGCCACCGGTGACGTCGACCAGGTCCGCTTTCTGCAGCTTCTCGACGAAATCGGTGAACGATCCCGCGCCATAAGCTTTCTCACTGAACGTGGAATCGAGCTGGAGCATGGTGGATTTGAGTAACCCAAGCTGCGGACGCACCTCGCGGCGCTCGAGCACTTGCAGCGCGCGGTCGACCAGAGGCATGGCCAGGGAAAGTTCGAGCGGTGGCGGCCGGCGCCCTCCGCCGCGGCGCTCCGGCGGCGGCCCGTTCGGGACAGGCAGCGGCCCCTGCCCCTGCGCTTGCGCCTGCGGTTGAGGCTGAGGCGACGGGGCGCGGTGCTTGGGTGTCTCCATCAGCAACGATTCGTAGCTGATGAACTCATGGCAATTCTTTTGCAGAATCGTGGACGTAAATGCCCGCCCGCCGACGACGTAGACGCGCTTGTCGTACTGCTTGAGTTTATTGACCAGCGCGATGAAGTCACTGTCGCCGCTGACGATGGCAAAGGCGTTGATGTGATCGTGAGTAAAGGCCATTTCGAGCGCGTCGAGCGCCAGATTGATGTCGGCCCCATTCTTGTCGCCACGCGGCGAGGGGTCGCGCTGCACCATCTGCACCGCGTGCTCCGAAAGCTCGCGCGTGAACGTGTCTTGCCTGCCCCAGTTGGCGTAAGCGATCTTGGTGACGATTTCCCCGCGCTCTTTCAGCGCATCGAGCACCGCGGCTACGTCGAACTCGCGCTGCAGCGTGGATTTGACACCGATTTCGATATTGTCGAAATCGATAAATACGGCAATCTTAAACTTTTCTTCCATTTCCTGTCTTCTCATGTTGGACCCTGAACGCGCCTATGCGGCCACGCTCGAACGGATGAAACCTACAATCTCTTCGAGCGAAGCTCCAGGCTGGAAAACCGCCGCGACGCCTTGGCGCTTCAACTCGGCGGCATCTTCATCTGGAATGATACCGCCAACCACTACCCTTACGTCGCCCATGTCCTTCTCCCGAAGCAGATCAAGCACACGCGGCACAATCGCGTTGTGTGCTCCGGAGAGGATGGAAAGCCCGATGACCTGGACATCCTCCTGAAGCGCCGCGCTCACGATCATTTCCGGAGTTTGCCGTAAGCCAGTATAGATTACCTCCATACCGGCATCACGCAAAGCGCGCGCGATGACTTTCGCACCGCGATCATGGCCATCCAAGCCTGGCTTGGCCACGAGCACTCGAATGGGCGCTGCCATGAATCAAACGAGGCTCGTTTCCTGGTACGAGCCAAAGATCTCGCGCAACGCGTCGCAGATTTCGCCCAGCGTTGCATAAGCGCGAACCGCGTCCAAAATATCGGGCATCGTGTTACCGGCGCCTTCGGCGGTTCGCTTGAGGGCATCCAGGCACGCCCTCACCTGGCCATTATCGCGCTTCTTTCGTAAAGCCGCCAGTTTGGCCGCCTGATGGACCTGTGCGTTTTGATCGATCTGGAGGATTTGGATGGGCTCGTCGTGGTCCGACGAAAATGCGTTCACGCCGACGATGAGCTTTTCCCCGCGCTCGACCGCCTGCTGGTAGGCATAGCTGGCGTTGGCAATTTCCCGTTGCGGGAAGTTCTCTTCGATAGCCGCGATCATGCCGCCCATCTCGTCGATCTGGCGAATATAGGCTTGCGCGGCTGTCTCGCTGTCAAGCGTCATGCGCTCGATAAAATAGCTGCCGCCGAGCGGATCGGGCGCGGCGGTGACACCCGATTCATGCGCAAGCACCTGCTGGGTGCGCAGAGCGATGGTGACGGCGTGCTCGCTGGGCAGTGCGTAAGCCTCGTCCAGCGAATTGGTATGCAACGACTGGCATCCACCCATTACCGCCGCCAGCGCCTGTACAGTGGTGCGGACAATATTGTTATACGGCTGCTGCCAGGTGAGGGAGCATCCCGCGGTCTGGGCATGGAACCGGAGCTTTAAGCTCCGTTCGTTGCGGGCTCCGAAGCGATCGCGCATCGTATTAGCCCAGATTTTTCGCGCCGCGCGATACTTGGCGATCTCTTCAAAGAAATCGTTGTGGGCGTTGAAAAAAAAGCTGAGGCGCGGGGCGAATTCGTCGATCGCGAGGCCGCGGGCGAGCGCCCATTCCACATACTCGATGCCGTCGCGCAGCGTGAACGCCAGTTCCTGCACGGCCGTGGAGCCTGCCTCGCGGATGTGGTAACCGCTGATCGAGATGGGGTTAAAGCGGGGCGTGTGGCGTGCAGAGAATTCGATGGTATCGGTGACCAGGCGCATCGAAGGCCGGGGCGGGAAAATGTACTCCTTTTGCGCGATGTATTCCTTGAGGATGTCGTTCTGAATCGTGCCGGAAAGGCTCGCCCTGTCCACGCCTTGCTTTTCCGCAACCGCCAGGTACATGGCCCACAGCACCGCCGCCGGGGAATTGATGGTCATGGAAACTGTGACATCGCCGAGCGGGATGCCCTGGAACAGGGTCTCCATGTCTTCGAGCGAACTGATAGCCACACCGCACTTGCCGACCTCGCCTTCCGAGAGCATGTGGTCGGCGTCGTAACCCATGAGGGTCGGCAAATCGAACGCTACCGAAAGTCCCGTTTGGCCTTGCGCGAGCAAGTAGTGATAGCGGCGATTGGTCTCCTCCGGCGTGGCAAAGCCGGAGAACTGGCGCATGGTCCACAATTTGCCGCGATACATGCTTTCGTGGATACCGCGCGTATACGGAAACTGGCCGGGGTCGCCCAGATCGCGAGCCAGATCCAGGTTCTGAATCTGCTCCGGGCCGTAATACGACTCAACGGGCACGCCGCTGATCGTTGTGAAAGGACACTTGACGGCAGACGGCTGAGTGAGGTTAGTCCCTTTCACCTGCTGCCATTTTAACCCGCGGCCCTGCGCTGCGGCACAGGCCAGGGCCGCCGTCTTCCGAGGCCGCGTTATACTGCGACTGAATGCTCAAATCGACTATTTTTCGGGAGTATGACATCCGCGGTGTCGCGGACGAGGAGTTGCTTGACGATGGGATTACCGAGTTGGGTAAGGCCGTCGGTACGTATTTGCAGCGTAAGAACGGAAAGAATGTCAACCTGGGCCGTGACTGCCGGTTAAGTTCCACGCGGCTGCGCAACGCGCTGATCCAGGGTCTCATAGCGAGCGGTTGCGATGTGACCGACGTGGGTGTGGTTCCCACACCGCTGCTTTACTACTCCGTCTTTCATCTGAAAGCTGGCGGCGCGGTGATGATTACGGGTAGTCACAATCCCGCCGAGTACAACGGGTTCAAAGTGGTCTCTGGCGGCTCTACGATTCATGGCGACGACATCCAGGAACTACGCCGCATGATCGAGCGCAAGGATTTCGCCGGGGGATCGGGATCGGAGAAAAGCCTCGACATCGTGACGCCGTACGTGGACGAGATTAGCGCGCAGTTTCAATTCCCACGCCGGGTGAAGGTGGTGGCGGACGCCGGGAACGGCACCGCGGGACCGGCGATGCACCGCATTCTTCAGAAGCTGAATTGCGACGCTACGGAGCTTTTCTTCGACATGGATGGCCATTTTCCGAATCACCACCCCGATCCTACGGTTCCCAAGAATCTAGCGCAGTTGGTGGAAGCAGTTAAGGCGCAGCATGCGGATGTGGGGATTGCCTTCGACGGCGATTCGGACCGCATTGGCGCGGTGGATGACCAAGGCACGGTGATTTACGGCGACCAGTTGATGATCATCTATGCGCGCGAGATCCTGACACGCAAACCCGGCGCCACGTTTATCGGGGAAGTGAAGTGCTCGCAGACCATGTACGACGACATTCGCGAGCGCGGCGGCAATCCCATCATGTGGAAAACCGGGCACTCTCTGATCAAAGCGAAAATGAAAGAAGCGCACGCGGACCTGGCGGGCGAAATGAGCGGGCATATGTTTTTTGCCGACCGCTATTACGGTTTTGACGACGCTCTGTACGCGGCTTGCCGGCTAATGGAGATCGTAGCGAAATCGAAGCAGCCGCTGTCGGCGCAATTGGCGGATCTGCCAAAGACCGTGGCTACGCCCGAGATTCGCGTCGACTGCGCGGACGAGCAGAAATTTGAAGTAGTCCGGCGGGTGAGCGAACAATACCGGAAATCGCATCAGACGGTGGACGTGGATGGTGTGCGCATTCTCTTTCCGCACGGATGGGGTTTGGTGCGCGCGTCGAACACGCAGCCGGTCTTAGTACTGCGTTTCGAGGCTTCGACGGCGGAATTGCTGGCGCAATATCAAAAAGAGGTGGAAGCGGCAGTGGCCCGGGCGGCCGTATAGGCCCGGTCAGCTTTCCGTGCGTCCCGCCAAGGCCTTCACGATCGACGCTCCGCAAACCGCAACTCCGGTTCGGGTGAGCGCATTCAGGAAATTATAGAGAAGCGCGTAAAGCACCTGCTCGGTCAGCGGCTGCTTTCCCGGGAGACGATAGCTTGCGGGCAGCTCTTTGGTAATGGTCAGGCGAACCGAGTACGCGGCCGGTTTTCCCCCGCGATCGAGCTGGTTGGCAAGGGTCATGGGCGTTTGCATGATCGAGCCGGTACGACCATCCACATAGAATTGGCAGCGCGAAAACCAACCGAGATTGGCCGGATCGGCGGCATCGAAAAGCAGCAGAGGCGACTGGCGGCCCGGCGCGGTGAGATCGGCAGAGAGGCTGCGCGCGCCATCCTGCACCTTGATCTCAAAACCGGCCTGCTTGGCTACGTTGGTAACGGTCTCAGTATCAAGCTCAAGGTAAATGAATTTGTGTTGTCCGGCCTGCAAAACCTGCATGGAATAGCTATTGTAACAATCGGCACAAACGTGAGGGTCGAGGCTTTAGAACGCCTGGCGATACAGGGCAAGCAGATCTTCGCGCGTACAGGGACGAGGATTGAGCTGATGACAACCATCCTGCACGGCATTATCGGCAAGCGCCGGCAGAACGGACTCCGAAACACCCCAATCGCGCAGGCGCGGCTTGATGGAGACCTGACGGTTCAATTCGCGAACGCGCTCAGCCGCATCGCCGCCGCCAAGCAGAGCGGCTAGAGTCGCAATGCGCTCCGGCACGGCTGCCTGGTTGTACTCCAAAACAGCGGGTAACAAGATCGCATTCGTCGTTCCGTGATGCATGCCGCATTCTGTGGAGAGCGGGTGCGCTAGAGAATGCACCGCACCGAGTCCCTTCTGGAAAGCGACCGCGCCCATGATGGCGGCCATCATCATGTTCGACCGCGCTTCGAGGTCATGCGGATCACCCATCACGCGCGGCAAATTATCCCAGACCAGCTTGGCGCCCGCTAGTGCAATGGCATCGCACATGGGGTGATAACCCTTGGCGAGATACGCTTCCACGTTGTGGGTGAAGGCATCCATGCCGGTGCCGGCCGTGATGTGCGGCGGCAGGTCGAGCGTCAGTTCCGGGTCGGCGAGGGCAACCGAAGGGATCAGGTACGGGCTGAAGATCACGGTTTTGCGATTGGTCGCCTTGATGGTGATGACTGCGGAGCGGCCGACTTCGCTACCGGTTCCGGACGTGGTGGCGATGGCAATATATGGCGGAAGGTTGGATGAGATGCGGTTCGAGCCGTCGAGGTTGTCGTCGTAACCGGCGAGCGGCCCTTCGTGCGTGGCCAGCAGTCGTATGGCTTTGGCGGCATCGAGTGGAGATCCGCCGCCAAGGGCGATCACGCCGTCACAGGAGCCTTGTTTATATGCTGCGGCGCCATCGAGCACATTCTGCTCGATTGGATTCGGATGGACGCTGGAGAAGATCACGGCATCCGGCACCAACTTGTGAACCCGCGCGAAGACAGGAGTGCGTTGAATTCCACCGTCGGTGACCAGCAGTGGACGGCGGACATTGCGTTTGGAGAGCTCTTCCGGCAAACGATTCACTGTGCCCGCGCCGAAGACGATGGTAGTCGGAAAGGAAAAGGTCGAAAGATTCATGAGATAGGCCAAAATAACATGATCCGGACTCGCGTGAGGCTTTGGCTAGACCGATTCGAAGTACCGCGCCAGTTCCCAATCCGTCACCGCTTTCTCAAATTGCCGGACTTCCCATTCGCGCGTGGCAGCGAAGTGGTCGACGAAATCGTCACCCAGCCAGCGGCGGGCCATGGCGCTCTCGCGAAACAGTTGCGTCGCGGCAGCGAGGTTGCGCGGCAGCCGAGGGGCATCACCGGCATAAGCATCCACGGTGGGAGGCGCCGGTGCGAGCCGGCGTTCAATCCCGTCGAGCCCTGCGGCGAGTGATACGGCCATCGCCAGGTATGGATTGATATCCGCGCCCGCCAGGCGCAGCTCAATCCGCGTGGATTTGGTTCCGCCTGGAATCGCGCGGATCGCCGTTGTCCGGTTATCGATGCCCCATGTCACGTTGATAGGCGCCCAGGCACCGGGAACCGTGCGCTTATAAGAGTTGATCGTCGGGCAAATCACCGCGGTCAATTCGGATAAATTTGTTACGAGGCCGGCGATGTAATGTTGCATCAGCGCCGACATGCCGCCAGCTTCGGTAGTGTGGAACAAATTGTGCGTCTTGCCGTGATCCCACAGGCTTTGGTGCAAATGGCCGCTCGATCCCGGCAAATCCGGATTCCACTTTGCCATGAATGTGGGGATCAGATTTTGCCGTGCGGCGATTTCCTTGACCGCCGTCTTGAACAGCGCTGCTTTGTCGGCGGCGGCAACCGCTTCGTCCACCGCGATCGCGGCTTCGTAGACTCCCGGGCCGGTCTCTGTGTGCAGCCCCTCAAGGGCGCAATTGAACGCAGGTAGCTGGTCGAGCATCTGCAAAACCAGATCCGCGTTGGCGGAAGCTCGCAGAACGCTATAACCGAACATGCCGGGTGTGAGAGGCGTCAAACCGCGGAAATTCTTCGCGCGCAGGCTGTCTGGTGTTTCCCGAAAGAAGAAAAATTCGAACTCGGCCGAGAAGTACGGCGTGTATCCAAGTTCGCCGGCGCGCGCAACTACGCGCTGAAGCACCTGCCGCGGTGCAATCGGCAACGCTTGCCCATCTCGCGTCACGAAGTCCATCAGGAAGAACGCCGTGCCCGGTTCCCATGGAATCAACCGGAACGTGTCGAGCGCGATGCGGCAGTGCGCGTCGGGATAGCCGGTGTGCCAGCCGGTGAAGCGGACGTTATCGTAGAGCACAACGCCAATATCCCAGCCGAAGATGACGTCACAGAATCCAAGGCCCGATTGCACCGCTGAGTCAAATTTTTCTTTGCTGATGTACTTGCCACGCAAAGTGCCGTCAATGTCGTAAGCACCGAGTTTTATGCGCTTGATTGCGTTTTGCTCAAGGAGCTTGCGCACTTCCTCCAAGTTCACGAGAGCGCCACCCAAACGGACTTCACGTTGGTGTACTGGTCGAGCGCGTATGCGCCTAAATCACGGCCAAAGCCCGATTGCTTGTAGCCGCCGAAGGGAGTGGAGGTATCGAAGCCGTTGTAGGTGTTGATCCAGACAACGCCCGCCTTGATGTCGTTGGCGACGCGGTGCGCCAGCTGAATATCGCGCGTCCAAACGGCCGAAACCAACCCGTAAATGGTGGAATTGGCGATCTCCACGGCTTCATCGGCATCGCGGAACCGCAGCGCCGCGAGCACGGGGCCGAAAATCTCCTCTTGCGCGATCTTCATTTGCGGCTTCACTTCGGAAAAGATGGTGGGCCTTACGTAAAACCCTTTGGCCTTTGCGCCATCGGTATCGCGCTCGCCGCCACAGAGCAGTTTCGCGCCTTCTTCCTTGCCGGATCGAATGTAACCGAGAATGCGTTCGAGCTGCGTGGCCGAAATCTGCGAGCCCATCGTCGTGGCTTTATCCAGCGGATCGCCGAGTTTCAGCTTTTGAGCACGGGACACCAACTCGTCGAGAAACTTATCGTGAATATCGGCGTGCAGCAGCAGACGTGAGCCCGCGCTACAGACCTCACCTTTGTTCGCGAAAATGCCCCAAAAAGCCGACTTAAGAGCGGACTCCATATCGCAATCGGGAAAGATGATGTTCGGAGATTTACCGCCCAGCTCCAGGCTGATCCGCTTCAGATTCGATTCCGCCGAAGCCTTCAGCAGTGCGCGGGCGGTGCGGACGCTCCCGGTGAAGCTGATCTTGTCGACGTCCATGTGGCGGCCGAGCGCCTCTCCGGCTGTGTGACCGTAGCCGGTGACCACGTTCACCACGCCTTCCGGAATCCCTGCTTCCATGCAGTACTCGGCCAGCTTCAGCGCGGTAAGCGGCGTCATCTCCGAAGGCTTCAGAACCACCGAACAGCCGCAAGCCAGCGCCGGGGCGACTTTCCACACGGCAATTTGCAGCGGGTAATTCCACGGCACGATTCCACCGGCCACGCCTACCGGCTCCCGCAGCGTGTAGTTGAGGAAGGGACCGTCAACCGGAATCGTCTCGCCGTAGATCTTGCGGACCCAGCCCGCGTAGTAACGGAACGCATCGATGGCGGGGTTGACGTCGGCTCCCGCCGCTTCGCGGACAGTCTTGCCGTTCTCGAGCGATTCGAGAATTGAGAGCTCATCGCGATTCTTGAGCAGTGTTTCCGAAAGATCCCATAGGATCTTCTCTTTTCGCGACGGGTCCATGCCGCGCCATGTCTTTCGCTCAAAGCTCCGCCGCGCGGCTGCCACGGCGCGATCGACATCGGGTGCGTCACCATCGGGAACTGTGGTCAGCAATTCGCCGGTCGCCGGATTCCAAACATCGATCGTTTTTCCGCTGGCTGCATCTTCTTCCCGCCCGTTGATGAACAGTTTTCCCGGCTTCAGCTTTTTCTTGACAGACTCGGCAAGTACTACAGGTTCGGCTACACTCATAGGTTCGATTCTCGCATGGTGCGTTATTGACGGCGGTTCCGGCGAGCTACAGATTCACTTCTTCTTCGAGTTGTTTGCTAATGGCTTTTTCCAGAACTTGCTTGAGTGTGTCGCCGGATTCGGTGTGCACGAACGCGGCCTCAACGATGTCCCAGTCAAGCTTGTAACTCTTGGCGTGAGCGGAAACCCAAATCTGCCTCACGGGAGTATTGGGGCTGACGACGAACTTCGCCGGCGGATCCTCGAATTCCACGCCTAGCGCACCGGCGTTGAAGTCAACATCGAAGCCGTAATCGTCGGCGGCACCGATGAGCGCTCGATGCAAGGCCGTGAGCGCATCATCCGCTTTTTTTTTGAAGTCCTGTTCGTCCATCATCCGTTACGCTCCCGTCACAGACTTCGGACGCTGATGCCGGCCAGAGCCAGCGAGAGGCCGATCATGACTACCACCGTGACCCATGACGCCAGATTGTAGAACCGCGAGTTTGTCCATTCCTGCATGATCCGCTGATTGTTGGCGAGGAGAATCATAAAAATCAGCACGATAGGTAATAATACGCCATTGATGACCTGCGAAAACAGGATCATCCGGACGAGCGGAAAGCCCGGAATCAAAACTACCGCCGCGCCGATGACGATCAATAGCGTGTACAGCCAGTAGAAAATAGGAGCTTCGTCAAAACTTTTGTCCACGCCCGATTCGAATCCCAATCCTTCGCAGACCGAATAGGCCGTAGAAAGCGGCAGAATGCAGGCTGCAAATACGGAAGCATTGAGCAGCCCCGCGCTGAAAAGTAAGTACGCGTACTGGCCGAACGGAAGCAGCCCCTTGGCCGCTTCGGCGGCGCTCTCGATATCGCGCGGGCCATTCGACCAGATGGCTCCCGCACACGCCACAATGATGAAGAACGCTACTACGTCCGTGACGATGCAGCCAAAAATCACCTCGACACGTGACTGCACGTACTCCTTCGCGGTAATCCCCTTTTCCACGACCGCAGCCTGCAAATAGAACTGCATCCAGGGAGCAATGGTGGTGCCCACCAGTCCAATTAGCATCTCGATGTAGTCGCGGTCGAGCATCAAAGTCGGTTTAAAGCTGTAAATGGCGGCTTCGGTCCAGTTGGGCTTGACCAAAATTCCCGAGATAATGTACGCCACGTAGAGAATGCATGCGAACAGAAAGATCTTTTCCGCGCTTTGGTAATTTCCCTTGACGATGAGAAACCAGATGGCCACCGAAGCGATCGGCACCGAGAAATAGCGCGAGACGTGAAAAAGCTCGAGCGAGCTGGCGATCCCGGCAAAATTGGCCATCACGTTGGTGAGATTCACCAGGATGAGGAGCGTCATCACCACAAACGTGACGCGCAGGCCGAACTCCTCGCGAATCAGGTCGGAGAGCCCTTTGCCCGTCACGGCGCCCATGCGCGAGCACATCTCCTGTACCAGGATCAGCGCGATGGTGATGGGAATCAGCGTCCAGAGCGAAAGATAGCCCCAGCGCGCGCCAGCCTGCGAATAGGTGTAAATGCCGCCGGCGTCGTTATCGACGTTGGCTGTAATGAACCCCGGGCCCAGGACGGCCAGGAAGAGCATGATCCGCGTGCGCCAGGCTTTCAGCATGGTATGGGTCCATCACTTCTGCCTCAGCACGGAGATGATATCGTCCGCCGTGATCACGCCCGCAAAGCGCTTCTCTTCGTCCACCACCGGCAGCGCCAGCAGGTTGTACTTGTCGAAAAGCTCGGTGACGTCATCCTGATGGTCGGTGACTGTGGCGGAGATCAGAGTCTCACTGGCAAGTTGACGCAGCGGCGTTGCTCCCGTCGCCACGAACAGACGCGCCAGGGGAACAGCGCCCGTTAATCGGCCTTCGCCGTCTACCAGAAACAGCGAGTTCAGGTTCTCGAGTTGATCTTCATTGCCGCGCAGCGCCGCCATGGCGTCTTCCACGGTGGCTGTCTCGTGCAGCGTGATGTATTCCGTGTTCATCATGCCGCCCGCTGTGTCTTCTTCGAATTCCAGTAGCTCGCGAACTTCCGATTCCGGCGCCACTTCCATCTCTTCCAGGATCTCTTCTGATGCCGACTCTTCCAGTTCGTTCAAAACGTCGGCAGCTTCGTCGGGTGACATCTCCTCCACGATCTCCGCCGCCTTTTCGGGCTCCATCGATTCCAGAATGCTGGCTTGCATCTTAGGATCGACTTCCGATAGTGCTTCGGCCGCCACTTCGCTGTCCAGGCTCTCGAAAATCGCACCGCGCTCCGCCTGGCCGAGTTCTTCGACGATGTCGGCCAGGTCGGCCGGGTGAATCTTCTCCAGCTTCTCGTGCGAGATATTCAGGCGCAGCCTGCGCTGCGGGTCCGGTTCGACAATGTTACAGAATTCCCAGCGGATGGAGTGCGGCGGAATAGGCCGCTGAATGCCGCGAACGATTCGCGGCGGCAAAACACCCTGCACCAGCCGGCGCACAATACTGCGGACGCCGACGTCTACTTCGAGGATCCAGAGCGAATTGTGCGCGCCGCCATTACCGTTGCCATAACCATTTCCGTTCCGGTACTCGAACGTGACGTCGTTTACGCGCACTACTTTGCGGCCGTTTACGTCGATAATCTGCTGGTCGAGCAGGTCACGGCCAATTCGCAACATGTACTCGTCCGAATGATAGGGAGTCAGGACTTCGTCTTTCAGGTGAATGCCGGCGAGCGATATAGAAGCCACCTGGTCGTAACGGATGGTCAGCCATGCCCAGCCTCCGCCTACCAGGAAGCGGTCGATACGGGCAGGATGGATCAGTGGGACCACAGCAGCATCACGGACACGGCCGATCCGCCGGCCTTTGACATCCAGCACCGGCATCCCCACGAGTTCGGTGAAATAGAGGAGCGACTCCGCCATCCGCAACGTCCGGGCGCACAAGCTTGCCCGAGCGCGACACGGGCCGTTGTTCCTCACTTGCCGGTTGTGATGCGCTCTACATGCAGTTACTGCGCCTGTGTCCAATATGACGCAGCATGGCGCGCAGCCGCAATCATTTTCTGGATTTTTTTCGCGAACCCGTGTTAGCGAACGTCAATGGTGTAAGGCATCCACCGCATCATGCCGCCGCGCGACCACAACCGCAGGTGAGAAAGCTTGAACACTCCCCCAAGCCGAGATTCCAGCGCGTCCTCGGAAGGTTGGCCGAACAGGAGTTCCAAGACACTTCGCTTAGACGGATAAGTCACTAGCACGACGCGCTCGCTCGTCGGGATCTTGGCCTTCTCCTTGACCAAATCCAAGGCCCGGTCGAGGCCTCCGATTTCATCAATCAGGCCGTTCGTCTTGGCCTGGGAGCCCAGCCAGACGCGGCCCTGTGACAAGGGCTCGATCTGTTCGAACTTGCGCCGGCGCGCCGTGGCTACTTTGGTCACGAAGCTGTGGTAGTCCTCATCAATAGCCTGACGGAGCTTCGCACGTCCATCGGCCGACAGTGGCGCGTAATCGGAATCGATGTCGGAGTATCGGCCGCGGGTCAAAAGATCTTTGCTGACTCCTAGCTTGTCGTAGAGGCCGTGCAGGTTGGCCTTCCCAAAAACCACGCCGATTGAGCCGGTAAACGTTCCTGGGTACGCCACCACCGGGTCGCCTGTCATCGCGATGTAATATCCGCCCGATGCCGCCGTATCCGACATCGAGATGACCATCGGCTTCTTTTTACTCAGCAGGTTCATCTCGCGCCAGATGGCGTCGGAGGCAAACACTTCCCCGCCGGGCGAATCGATGCGGACGATGACCCCCTTTACGCCGCTGTCATTGCCCACGCGCTCCAGGAGTTTATCGAACCCTTCCGACTGAATCCCGTTATCGCCCGACACATCCGCGCCACTATCGCCACGTGTGATGTCGCCCTGGGCCGTCACCAGCGCAATGCGCTCTTTGCCCTCCGGCCCCACCGGCGGAACCTTGAGGTAGTCCCGCAATGAAACCTTCTTGAGATCCCCGATTTTCGCCTTGACTTCGCTAAACAACTGATCTTCGTAAAGCAGGCCATCCACCAGACCCTGTTCCTGCGCATGCGGGGAAAGGAAAGGCCCCTGGTCGATGGTGGCGCGAACCTGTTCCGGCGTCTTCTTGCGCGCTTCGCCGATGCGCCGCACCAGGTTGCCGTAGAGATCGTCGATGATGCTGGTGAGCACCTCTTTTGTCTCTGGGCTCATGTTCGACCGCGTGAACATGTCGCCGAAGTCCTTGTATTTGCCGGCGTGCTCGATTTCGATCTGTACGCCCAGCTTATCCAGCGTGTTTTTGAAGTACATGAGCTCGAAGCGCATACCCTTGAGGTTCAGTTCATCCTCGGGGTCCATGTAGACGCGCGTCGCAGCCGTCGCCAGATAATATTCCCTCGCTCCAGGCGTCTTCAAATACGCATAGATCGGCTTGCCAGACTTTTTGAAGTTTTCGAGATCGGCCCGAATCTCTTCGAGCTTGCCCCAGCCAATTTGCAGATCGCGCGGCTCGAACACGATCGCCCGGATGCGATTGTCTGCCGTCGCTTTGCGCAGCGCGGCCCAGACGTCCGTTACCGTTGGTGGAGTGCGCTGCTCGAGAAAAGGCACGGGAAATTCCATCGGCGCTTTCTCCGGGATATCGCCGTCCAGCTCCAGCATGAGCGTGGAGCCGTCCGCCACCGTGGGTGGTTTCTCCCGCATCCGCGCGATGGCGAAAATGCCGATCACCAGAATCAGCCCGGTCAGGATGATGCCGGTCAATACGCCGATTAGAAACTTGGCCATTCTAGTGGCCTCCTATGCCCCGGAAAGAATCAGCTCGAACCGATGGTTGACGTCTTTCAGATACGCTGCGTCGCCTTTTTCCAACTCAACCGTGGCCGACCCCTTGTACCCGATTTCGCCCAGCGCTTTGTACACTTCTTTCCAGTCGATCGAACCGTCCCGCAGGTTCTTCCACTCGGTTTTGTCGTCCTCG
>Ga0335069_10000352_pt1 | contig 78624 bp, 77 predicted proteins | sample Lox_Sample_11_FD_206714 | JGI IMG/M metagenome (GOLD analysis project Ga0335069, IMG submission 206714) | Soil microbial communities from Loxahatchee National Wildlife Refuge, Florida, United States - Lox_Sample_1.1 | ecosystem: Environmental > Terrestrial > Soil > Wetlands | place: USA...
TCCGTCACCGAGGCCAGCCAGGGCGAGCAGACCAGCAAGCGGGTCTCCGAGAAGCTCGGCGAGATCACCTCCTCGGTCTCCAAGGTGACCGACATCATGGGCGAGATCGCCGCCGGCGCCTCCGAGCAGGCCAAGGGCATCGAGCAGGTCAACCAGGCCATCGCCCTCATGGACAAGGTCACCCAGCAGAACGCCGCCTCCTCGGAGGAGTCCTCCGCGGCCGCCGCCGAGCTCAACTCCCAGTCCTCGGACCTCCACAACCTCGTCTCCACCTTCGAGCTCACCCGGCCCGCGACGGAGGAGCCCCTCCGGCGCCCGCCGTCCGCGTCGCCGGAGCGGCCAGTTCCCCAGAAGAAGTCGAACGGCTCCTCTGCCCGCTCCTCCATCGCGCTGACCCCGGAGGAGGTCATCCCCTTGGACGGCGACATCGCCTTCAAGGACTTCTAGGCCGGAAAGCCGCACGCCATGAGCTCCTCGCCCCAACGCCCAGGACGCGCACCGGGCGCCATCCTCGAAGAGACGGCGGCCGCGGTCGTCGTGGCCGACGCCTCCGACCCCGAGTCGCTGCAGCGTCTCTCCGCCCTGTGCCAGGAGCTCCACGCCGCTCTCCGGCGCGAGAGTGACAAGGCCATGCGCGACCTCGCCGGCACCTGCGTCGAGGCGCTCGCACGGGCGGCCGCGAATCCCGCGGACGCCGCGAAGGCGCTCGACGCGGTGAACGAGGCGGTGATGAACCTGCAGATGCAGGTCAGCCGCCCCGCCGCGGCCCACGGGCCGGAGCCGAGGCAGCAGGTCCCCGAGCGCGTCGACCGCGACCCCGACACGGTGTCGCTCTTCGGCGACTTCCTCCAGGAGAGCGCCGAGGGCCTGTCGCGCGCGGACCAGATCCTCATGGCGGTCGAGGAGGGCGGCGCGACGTCGGAGCACGTGAACTCGCTGTTCCGCGTGTTCCACACCATCAAGGGCACCGCGGGCTTCCTCGAGCTCCAGGACGTCGTCGACCTCGCCCACACGACCGAGACGATGCTCAACCGCTGTCGCCAGGGAGAGCTCAAGCTCGAGGGGGAGCCGACCGACCTCTCCCTGGAGGCCACCGCCGTGATGCGCGCCATGCTCGACGCGGTGAAGGTCGCCGTCGAGCAGAGCCTCCCGTTCAGCCGGGCCGCCGACCTGACGGGGCTCGTGGCGCGGATCCAGGCGGCGACCGAGAGCGCCGGGCCGGACAAGGATGCACGGGCGCAGCAGGTGCCCGCCGCGCCGCCGCCCCGCCCCCCCGCGGAGGCCGCCCCGGCGGACCCCGCTCCGAGGGAGGCGGCTCCCGCGGCGGCGCCGGCCGCCACCCCGGTCCCTTCCCCAAAACAGCCCGCCGCCCCCGCCCCCGCCTCCCTGACGCCGGCCCCGACCCCGCCCCGCGCAGCGACGCCGGCACCCGAGGCCGCCCCCGCCCACCCTGCCGAGCCGCCCGCGGCACCGGAGGGCCGACCCTCGGGCGACGGGACCGTGAAGCTCAAGGACACGGTCAAGGTCGACCTCGAGCGCGTCGACAGCCTCGTCGCGATGATCGGCGAGCTCGTCGTCGTCGAGTCCATGGTCGTGAACGCCCCGGAGATCGTCCAGACCGCCTCGCCCCGGGTGCGCAACTGCCTCGGCCAGCTCGCCAAGGTGACCCGCGACCTGCAGGACGTCGGGATGCGCATGCGCATGGTCCCGGTGAGCGGCGTGTTCCAGAAGATGGCGCGCCTCACGCGAGACCTCGGGCGCAAGGCCGGCAAGCAGGTGCGGATGCAGCTCGCAGGCGAGACGACCGAGATGGACCGCAGCATGGTCGAGCAGATCGCCGACCCGCTCGTCCACCTCATCCGCAACGCCTGCGATCACGGGATCGAGCCGTCGGAGGCGCGCCTGGCCGCCGGGAAGCCGGCCGAGGGGACGCTGCGCCTGTCCGCCTACCACGAGGGTGGCAGCATCGTCATCGAGATCGCCGACGACGGCCGCGGCCTCGACCGCGAGGCCATCGTCCAGAAGGCGGTCCGACAGGGGTTGATCCGCAGCCCCGAGGGGATGAGCGACGCGGACATCGACGCGCTCATCTTCGCCCCCGGGTTCTCGACCGCCAAGCAGGTCACGGAGATTTCCGGCCGCGGCGTCGGCATGGACGTGGTGAAGAAGAACGTCGAAGCCATGCGCGGGCGGGTGACGATCCAGTCGCGGCGCGGGGTGGGCACGACCTTCAAGCTCGTGCTGCCGCTCACGCTCGCCATCATCGACGGGATGCTCGTCGCCTGCGGCGAGGAGCGCTACATCGTCCCCACCCTCTCCATCGTCGAGTCTCTGCGCCCGGACCGGGAGATGCTCGTGTCCATGGCCCAGGTGAACGAGATGGTGAACCTCCGCGGCCAGATCCTGCCGCTCCTGCGCCTCGACCGGCTCTTCGACCTGGAGGGGGCGCGCACCGATCCGACCCAGGCGCTGGTCGTGGTCGTCGAGGGGATCGGCCAGCGCGTGGGCCTCCTCGTCGACGAGGTGATCGCCCAGCAGCAGGTCGTCATCAAGACGCTCGGCGAGGGGCTCGGCGAGACGCCCTACGTCGCCGGCGGCGCCATCCTCTCCGACGGGCGCGTCGGCCTCATCCTCAACATCGAGCAGATCGTGAGCCTGTCCCAGCGCCGGGCCGCTGGCCGCCCACCCCCGGCCCGCCCGTCCGCCGCGCGAACCGCAGCTCCCCAGGAGGTCCGTCCGTGAACACCGACGTAGAGAAGAACGAGTCCGCTGTCCAGGGAACCTGGGAGGCCGCCGCCGCGCTCGCCGGGAAGTTCATGACCTTCAAGCTCGGCGCCGAGGAGTACGGCATCGAGATCCTGAAGGTGCGCGAGATCATCGGCCTCATGGAGATCACGCGAGTGCCCCGGGTGAGCACCTGGATCCGCGGCGTCATCAACCTGCGCGGCAAGGTGGTCCCGGTCGTCGACCTGCGCGTGAAGTTCGGGATGTCGGCCACCTCGTCTACGGAGCAGACCGTCATCATCGTCGTCCAGTGCGCCATCGGCGGGCGGGAGCTCACCATGGGCATCCTCGTCGACCAGGTGCTCGAGGTGCTGCCGCTCGAGGCCTCCCAGATCGAGCCCCCGCCCTCGTTCGGCACCGCCGAGCTCGACGCGGGCTTCATCCTCGGCGTGGGCAAGGCCGAGAAGCGGGTCATCTTCCTGCTCGACATCGGCAAGGTGCTCTCCGCCGCGGAGGCGGGGGACCTCGCCCGCGCCTCCGCCTGACCGCCAGGCCGCACGAAGGCCGCCATGTTCCGGAATGCTCCGATCCGCACCCAGATCCTCGGCGCTTTCGCCGCGGTGGCGTTCGCCTGCCTCGGGGCCGGAGCGGCGACGTACATCGTCTCGCGCGGGCTCGTCGGGGGCCTCGACGCCGTCGGCGAGAGGCGCTTCCCGGCGGCGCTCGCGCTCGCCAAGGTGGATACCGCGCAGCTTCGCGCGGCGCGTGCCGAGGCCATCCTCTTCCGAAAGAACATGGAGGATCCAGGGCTCCGCCGCCAGAGCTTCAAGGACATCGAGGAGGCCGAGAAGCAGGCGATCGAGGGGCGCCGCGAGTTCGAGGCGATCCCGAGCGCGCCGGAGACCCTCACCGCCTGGAAGAACTTCCTGTCCGCCCATGAGGCCTGGGCGCGCGACTCCGCCCTGACCGTGGAGCGCCTCCGCGAGCGCGACCGCCTCCTCGAGGGGGGCAAGGACATGGACTCCCCGGAGCAGAAGGCGCTCTACGCCCGGACCTTCCAGGCCTGGAGCGCCCAGAACCACTCCTTCGTCTCGGCCGCGGAAGCGCTTCGCCTCGTGCGCGAGGCCAACGCTGCGGAGGTCGCACTCGCCACCGCGGAGGGCCACCAGGCCTCGCGGTTCGCCGCCGCCGTCCCATTCCTCGCCGTGGCGCTCATGCTGCTGGTCCTCGGCCTGGGTTGGCTGGTCGTGCGCAACGTCGGCGCGGCGCTCGCGAGCGCCATCGCGGAGACGCGCCGGGTCCGCGACGCGGTCGCGGACGGCCACCTCTCGATCCGCGCCGACACCTCCCCCGTTCACCCCGACCTGCGCCCCGTCGTCGACGGCTTCAACGAGGTCCTGGAGGGATTCGCGCCGCTGCAGCTCACGGTCGCGTACCTGACCCGCCTCTCCCGCGGGGAACTGCCGAAGCCCATCGACAAGGAATACCGAGGGGACTTCGAGCTCCTGAAGAACGGACTCAACGACTTCATCGCCACCGTGCACCAGCGCGGGCGCGACCTGAACCAGCTGCTCGAGGCTGCGGCACGCGGCGACCTGTCGACGCGGGCGGACACCTCGAAATACGCGGGGTACAACGCGAAGCTCCTCGACTCCATCAACTCCCTCATCGACCGGCTCGTGGAGCCGCTGCGGCTCGCGTCGAGCTACCTCGAGCGCATCGCCCGGGGCGACGTCCCGCCCCGGATCGAGGAGCAGTGGCAGGGCGAGCTGAACCAGGTGCGCGAGAGCCTGAACACCTGCGTCGACGCGGTGAACGCCCTCGTCGCCGATGCCACCCACCTCGCGGAGGCGAGCGCCGGGGGGCGCCTCGACGCGCGCGCCGACGCATCCCTGCACCGCGGCGACTTCCGGAAGATCGTCGAGGGGATGAACGCCTCGCTCGACGCCGTGGCGAGGCCGGTCAAGGCCACCGCCGAGGCCCTCGAGCGCATCTCGCGCGGCGACCCGCCCCCTCCTCTCGAGGAGTCCTTCCAGGGAGGCTTCGACGAGATCCGCCACAGCCTGAACCGCGTGATCGGCGCCCTCGAGGTCCTGTCCTCGGAGATGGACTCGGTCATCAGCGGCGCTCGGGACGGGGACTCCGGACGGCGAGCTTCCCTCGACCACGCCCAGGGGACCTACCGGCACATCCTCGAGGGCGTGAACGGCGCGCTCGACGCCATGGCCGCGCCGGTCTCCGACGCCCTGCAGGCCCTCGAGCGCCTGTCGCGACGCGACCTCCGCGCCAGGGTCGAGGGCGACTACCACCGCGACCACGGGCGGCTCAAGGACGCCGTGAACGGGACCGCGGACGCGCTGCGCGAGGCGCTCGGGCGCGTGGCCTCGTCCGTGGAGCAGGTGTCGGCGGCGTCGTCGCAGATTGCGGCGTCGTCGCGGGCGGTGGCGGACGGGGCCTCGCAGCAGGCCTCGTCGATCGAGGAGACCTCCTCGTCGCTCGAGTCCATGGCCTCTATGGCCAAGCAGGCCGCCGACAACGCCCAGCAGGCGAACGCGCTCGCCCGCTCGGCCAAGGACGCCGCCGTCGACGGCTCGGGCGCCATGGAGCAGATGGTCGGCGCCATGGGGCGCATCCGCGCCTCCGCCGAGGGCACCTCCCAGATCATCAAGGACATCAACGAGATCGCCTTCCAGACCAACCTCCTTGCCCTGAACGCCGCCGTCGAGGCCGCCCGCGCGGGCGAGGCCGGCCGCGGGTTCGCCGTCGTCGCCGAAGAGGTCCGCTCGCTGGCGCTGCGCTCCAAGCAGGCCGCCAACAAGACCGAGGAGCTCATCCGCCAGTCCGTCACCGAGGCCAGCCAGGGCGAGCAGACCAGCAAGCGGGTCTCCGAGAAGCTCGGCGAGATCACCTCCTCGGTCTCCAAGGTGACCGACATCATGGGCGAGATCGCCGCTAGCGCCTCCGAGCAGGCCAAGGGCATCGAGCAGGTCAACCAGGCCGTCGCCCTCATGGACAAGGTCACCCAGCAGAACGCCGCCTCCTCGGAGGAGTCCTCCGCGGCCGCCGCCGAGCTCAACTCCCAGTCGACGGCGCTCTCCGGGCTGCTCGGCACGTTCCGGATCGAGGGCGCCGACCGTCCGCGGTCGGCGCACGGACGCGCCGTCGAATCTCCCCGCCACGCCGGGCGGGCCTAGGGAGAGCGAGACCCGCCCCGATGCAACCCGCGGTCTTCCAGCGCTTCGCCCGCCTCGCCTACGACAAGGCGGGCATCGCCATCAAGCCCGAGAAGGTCGCCCTCGTGAACGCCCGCGTCGCGAAGCGACTGCGCGCCCTGTGCCTCGACAGCCCCGAGAGCTACATCGACTACCTGGAGAAGGACCAGACTGGCGAGGAGCTCACCCGGTTTCTGGACCTCATCTCCACGCATTTCACGAGCTTCTTCCGGGAGCCCGACCACTTCGACCTGCTCGAGGAGGAGGGCCGGCGATGGGCGTCCGAGGGGCGCAAGCGGGTCCGCATCTGGTCCGCGGCGTGCTCCACCGGGGAGGAGCCCTACTCGATGGCCATGACGCTTCTCGACGTCCCCGGGCTCGCGGGCGTCGACTGGCGCATCCTCGCGACGGACATCGCCGTGGGAACGCTCGACGAGGCCCGGGCCGGGCGCTACGCGGCGGGTCGCGTGGAGAACGTGCCGCCGCCCAAGCGCAAGCGCTACCTGACCGCCGGCGCGGGGGCGGCCCACTGCGAGGTCGCCTCCCCGGTCCGGGAGCGGGTGTTCTTCCAGAGGCTGAACCTCGCCGCCCCGCCGTTCCCGATGCGCGGGCCGCTCGACGTGGTCTTCTGCCGCAACGTCCTCATCTACTTCGACCAGGCCACCCGGGGGCGGCTCGTGCTCGAGATCGAGCGCCTCCTGGCGCCCGGCGGGCTGTTCTGCATCGGCCACACGGAGACCCTGAACGGGGTGAGGAGCCGCTTCCGGATGGTGCGCCCGTCCGTGTTCCGCAAGGACGAGGGCGGAGGCGCCCGATGAGCACGCTCACGGTCGAGATCTCCGACCTCAAGGTGAGCGCGAACCCGGACGACGTGATCGTCACCTACGCGCTCGGCTCGTGCATCGCCGTGATCGTCTACGACCCGGTGCGCAAGGTCGGCGGGATGATCCACTACATGCTCCCGCTCTCGGAGATCGCTCCGGACAAGGCCACCGAGAAGCCCGCCATGTTCGCCGACACGGGCATCCCGGAGCTGTTCCGCTCCATGTACGGGATGGGTTGCGACAAGAAGAACATCGTCGTCAAGGTCGCAGGCGGAGGCGCGCTCTACGACGACAAGGGACTCTTCAACATCGGGAAGCGCAACTACACGGTGCTCCGAAAGATGTTCTGGAAGGCGGGGGTGATGATCTCCTCCGAGGACGTGGGCGGCGCCAAGTCCCGGACCGCGCGCCTGTGGGTGGGGACCGGTCGCTGCACCATCGCCTGCCAGGGCGAGGAGGTGGAGCTGTGAACGCATCCCGCGACATCCTCTCCCAAATCAGCCGCCTGCCGGCCTTCCCGGCGAGCGCCGCCAAGCTCGGGGAGCTCCTGCACGACGAGCGCGCGGGGGCGCCCGAGGTCGAGAAGGTCATCCGCCCCGACCCGGCGCTCACCGCGAACCTCCTTCGCATGGCGGCGTCCGCGTACTTCAGCCCCCGCAGCCGACCGGAGACGGTCCGCCAGGCGGTGACGCTCCTCGGCGTCAAGCGAACCTTCGAGATCGCCACCGGCGCCGCGCTCGCCTCCCTCCTGCCCGCGAAGCTCCCCGGCTACGAGATGGAGGCCCGGGCCTTCTGGCTGCACTGCGTCGCGGTGGCCGTCTTCGCGGAGCGCCTCGCAAAGGAGGCGCGCGCCCAGTCGCCCGACCTCCTCTTCACCTCGGGGCTCCTCCACGACGTCGGCAAGCTCGTCATCTCCGCCTTCGTCCAGCGGGAGTCCCCCACGATCCTCGTCCGCGCCCGGCACGGGATGGACTTCTCGGCCGCCGAGCGGGAGGTGCTGGGCGTCGACCATGCGGAGGTGGGAGCGCACGTCGCCGCCGCCTGGCGGCTGCCCGAGCCCGTCGCCTGGGCGGCGCGCTGGCACCACCGCCCCGCGGAGGCCCCGCAGGGGGTGGACCGCACGCTCGTGGACCTCGTCCACGCCGCCGACGTCCTCGCCATCTCCCTGGGCCTGGGCTGCGACGCCGGAGAGCTCGCGCGCAGCGTGGACGAGGAGGCCTTCTCCCGCCTGGGCCTGCGCGTCCGGCGCCTGGAACACGTGGCCGGCGAGGGGCTCCAAGCCGTGAAGGAGCTCGCCGCCGCGCTCGGAGAGGTTCGGGAGGCAAAATGAGCTACCGGGTACTCATCGTCGACGACTCCTCGGTCGTCCGCTCGATGGTGAAGAAGGCCGTGTCGATGGCCGGCCTCGACGTGGAGGAGGTCCACGAGGCCTGCAACGGCCGCGAGGCGCTCGACAAGCTGCAGAGCCACTGGGTGGACATCGTCTTCACGGACCTCCACATGCCGGAGATGACCGGCATCGAGCTCGTCGAGGCGATGGCGCGCAGCGGCGTGCTCGCGACGACGCCGGTGGTGGTGGTCTCCTCGGACCCGAGCGAGACTCGCGTCGAGGAGCTCCGGCGCCTCGGCGTGCGCGCCTACCTCAAGAAACCGTTCCGGCCCGAGGGGTTCCGGGCCATCGTCGAAGAGGTCCTGCACGGTCCGAAGGAGGAGAGCCATGCCGGCTGAGATGAGCGCCGACCGCCTCGCCGAGCTCGTCACCGAGACGCTCGAGGAGGCCGCCTTCGTCTTCTGCGAGCCCGCCGATCCGCCCCCGCCCTTCGAGGGCGACGTGCTCGAGGCGCGCCTCCAGTTCTCGGGCCCCTCCCGCGGCGAGCTCGCGCTCCGCGCCTCGAGCGAGTTCGCGGTGGGCCTCGCCGCGAACCTGCTCGGCACCGAGCGCGGCGATCCCGAGATCGGCGCCCGCTCGCGCGACGCGCTCGGCGAGATCGTGAACATGCTCGCCGGCGCGGTGGTCCTCGAGCTCTTCGGGCCCGCCGCCCAGACAAGCATCGGCGTGCCGGCGGTCAAGGGCGGCGCGACCGAGCCCCCTCCCCCCGAGTGCCTCGCCCACCTCTCCACCGAGGAAGGCGACCGGCTCGACGTGTGGCTGCGCCCCGCGCTCGGGAGATCGCCGTGATCCGCGTGCTCGTCGTGGACGACTCCGCGGTCGTGCGCCAGATCTTCCAGACCGAGCTCTCGAAGGACCCCGAGATCGAGGTCGTGGGCACGGCTCCCGATCCCTACGTGGCGCGCGACATGGTCGTCGAGCGCAAGCCGGACGTGGTCACCCTCGACGTCGAGATGCCGCGGATGGACGGGCTCACCTTCCTCCGCAAGCTCATGCACTACCACCCGCTCCCGGTCATCCTCGTGAGCTCCCTCACCCCGGCCGGCGGCGAGCTCGCGATGGAGGCGCTGTCGTCCGGGGCCGTCGACGTCATGTGCAAGCCCGGCGGGGCCTACACGGTCGGCGACATGACCGGCGACCTCATCGAGAAGATCAAGGCCGCCGCGCGGGTCGACGTCCGCCGCCACCGCGCGCCGGCGAAGGGCGGTCACCCGCCCGCCGAGGTCCGGCCGCTCGGCCGGACCACGAACCAGGTGCTCGCCATCGGGGCGTCGACCGGCGGCACCGTAGCCCTGGAGGTCATCCTGCGCTCCCTCCCCCCGGACGCGCCCGGCGCGGTCATCACGCAGCACATGCCCGAGACCTTCACGAAGTTCCTCGCCCATCGCCTCGACCAGACGTCGCACGTTCGGGTCGGGGAGGCCGAGGACGGCGCCTCGGTGGTCCCGGGCGTCGCGCTCGTCGCACCGGGGAACCGCCACCTGGTGCTGCGCCGGTCGGGGGCAAGGTACGTGGTCCAGGTGAAGGACGGTCCCCGCGTGAACCGCCACCGCCCGTCCGTGGACGTCATGTTCCAGTCGGTGGCCCAGGCCGCGGGCAAGAACGCCATCGGCGTCATCCTCACCGGCATGGGGGGCGACGGGGCGAACGGCCTGCTCGCCATGCGCAAGGCCGGCGCCTCCACCATCGCCCAGGACGAAGGCACCTCGGTGGTCTGGGGCATGCCGAAGGTCGCCATCGACCTCGGTGCCGCGCAGATGGTCCTCCCGCTTCCGGCGATCGCCGACGAGATCGTCCGCCTCGCGGCCTCTCCGGCGGCGTCCTCGGATCCGCCCCACCGCGAGGCGCGGGCGTGAGGCGCCGCCTCCCGTCCTCGGGGGCGACCGTCGCCCGCGAAGGCGCCCCCCTCGCGCTCGGCGCTCGCTAGGGCCGACAGGAGACCCCATGCGCCTCCTCATCGTCGACGACAGCAAGGCCATGCGGACCCTCATCATCCGCACGGTCCGGTCCGCCGGCTACGCGAACGTCGCCATCGAGGAGGCGACGAACGGGGCCGAGGCGCTCGCCGCGGTGCGGGCGAGCCCGCCGGACCTCGTGCTCACGGACTGGAACATGCCGGAGATGAGCGGGATCGAGTTCGTCGAGGCGGTCCGGGCCGGCGGCTGCTCCGTCCCGGTCGGCTTCGTCACCTCCGAGCGCAACCCGAACATCCTCGAGCGCGCCCACCAGGCGGGCGCCCTGTTCGTGCTCGCGAAGCCCTTCACGCCCGACGGGTTCCGCGAGGCCCTCGCGAAGGCGATGTAGCAGGGTGTCCGGTCCGACCCGGGTGTGGCCGGACGCATCGGCCCCGGGGCGAAGCCGACCTCATCCCCCCGCCCCGGGTCGGGCAACCAGTGGATTCGACGCGACTTTCGCCGGGGCCGTCGGTGCCGTCCCGCGATCCCCGATCGGGATCGCGGATTGCACTGGGTGTGTCGCGGGCGACCCTCGCCCACCTATGCGACCTCTGCCGACCCCCGATCGAATGGCTGCGCTCGTGTCCGGCGTGACGGAGACCATGCTCGGCCTGTCCTTCATGCCCGACGGCAACGCCACCCCCGGCGAGGCCCTCGTCTGGCGGACCGCGGTCCTTCCCATCCCGGGCAGCCAGCCGCTCACCGTCGGGCTCTCGTCCGACCAGAAGGGCTGCGCCCAGCTCTCCGCGGCGATGTTCGGCTGCGACAACCAGTCGGTCGACCAGAGCATGATGGACGACTCGCTGCGCGAGCTCGTCAACATGACGGCCGGCCTGCTCAAGAGCACGATGGCCCTCGACCAGCCGCTCGGGCTTCCGACGATCGTGGACGGCAAGCAGGTGCCGCCCCACCCGCGCGGCGAGGCGGGCCACTCGGTCGTTCTGCGCGGCAAGGAGATCGGTCTCGTGCTGTGGATCTTCGAAGGGCTGTTCTAGGAGGACCTCGATGGCGACGATTCTCACCGTGGATGACAGCCGGTCCGTTCGGACCATCGTGTCGAAGCAGGTGAAGGACCTGGGCTTCGAAGTGGAGGAGGCGGAGGACGGCGTCCAGGGGCTCAGCAAGCTCGGCGAGCGGGAGTACGACCTCGTGCTCCTCGACGTCACGATGCCCAACCTCGACGGCCCCGGCATGCTCGCCAAGATGCGCGAGAGCGGGAACAAGACGCCCGTCATCATGCTCACCTCCGAGTCCAAGCGCTCGGTGGTCTCGGGCGTGATGAAGATCGGCATCGCCGACTACATCCTGAAGCCCTTCAAGCCGGAGGAGCTGAAGGCCAAGGTCCTCTCCGTGCTGCAGGGGGAGGGCGGCGCCGAGGAGGTGCTCGCCGTCTCGTCCGAGCCCGCCGCCCCCGCGCCGGCCGAGCCCGCGGCGCGCGTGGAGGCCGGCAAGCAGTTCATGGACGTGCTCGTCGTCGACGACATGGAGAACGTGCACAAGAAGCTGCGGACGATGCTTCCCAACCACGTCTCCCTGAACGGCGTGACGAGCGCCCAGGCCGCGCTGCAGACCTGCCGGCAGCGCGTCTACCGCGTCGTGCTGGTCGACACCGAGATCCCGGACGTGGACAGCGCCGTGCTCGCGCAGCAGCTCAAGGTGCTCCAGCCGCACGCGGCCTTCGTGGCTCTGGCGCTGCGAACCACGAACGACGTCGTCGGCGAGGCGCGCGCCCAGGGCTTCGACAACGTGCTCTTCAAGCCCTTCAACCAGGACAACATCGACGACTTCCTGGCGCAGTACTTCGACAACCAGGACCTGCTCTCCGCCGAGGAGAACGTGCTCAAGGCAGCGCCCTTCGCCGGGCGCGCCGACCGCGTCGACAAGTACTACGCGCGAATCGGCGACAGCTTCAGCGCGCTGCTCACCAAGGTGGCGGCCGCCTGCTTCGAGGACGTGATCCTCGACGTCAGCGCCGCCCCGACCACGGGGGACAAGCTCGCCAAGTTCCTCCTCACCGCCGCCGAGCAGGCCAAGCAGGTCGGGATCCGCTTCGCCGTGGTCGGGACCGCCGACCTCCAGAAGATCCTGAACAGCTACACCGAGACGAAGGAGCTCCGCTTCCACTCGTCCGTCGCGGAGGCGCAGGCCGCGTCCCAGGCCTGACGCGAGGGGCGCGATGGGGGCGGAGAAGCTCTCGGAGCAGCTCGAGCAGATCGTGCTCAAGCGCATCGCGGAGGACTCGCTCGTCCTCCCGACGCTCCCGGCGGTCGTCACGAAGGCGCTCGAGGTCCTGAAGGACCCCGAGGTCTCCTTCAAGCAGGTCGGCACGATCATCGAGCGGGACCCGGTGCTCGCCGCCCGGCTGCTCCGGGCGGCGACGAGCGCCGCCTTCGCCGGCGGGACGAAGAAGGTCACGCTGCCCGAGGCGCTCGCCCGGCTGGGCGGGAAGTCGGTGCGGACGCTCCTCGTCGAGGCGACCGCGCAGCGCGTGTTCGTCTCGCGCGACCCCAAGATCGCCGACTCGATGAAGCGGGTGTGGCAGCACTCCGTGGCGGTGGCCACGCTCTCCCGCGACGTCCTGGCGCTGTCCGGAAACGCCGACTCGGAGGCGGCCTACCTGGCCGGGCTCCTCCACGACGTCGGCAAGCCGGTCGTGGCCTCCATCCTGCTCGAGTTCGAGCGGCAGGTCACCGAGGTGTACAACCGTCCCTTCATCGACTCCGCCGAGTGGGTCTCGGTGATCGGCCGGACGCACCGCCCGGTGGGCGTGGCGCTCGCCGAGAAGTGGCAGATGCCCGAGCAGGTGACCCGCTGCATCCGCGACTGCGCCGAGTACGACAACGCGGACCGCGCCTCGCTCGTGAACATCGTCTGCTTCTCGAACTCGCTCGCGAAGAAGACCGGAATCTACGCCGGGCCCATCGACGGCGACGAGGTGGACGCCCTCGTCATGATCGGCCGGTCCATCATCGGAGCGAACGACGACATCATCAAGACGCTGACGCGCGGCCTGAAGGAGCGCGTCGCGGGCCTCTACGACTGACCCTGCGTCCGTGTCGCACCCGCCTCCACCCTCGCCCCCGATGTGCGCCCGTCATCCGCGCGGCCGCGCCGTCACGGCGATGACCCGGCGGCGGGCCGCAGGCCGCCGCCCGTCAGCCACCTGACGCAGGACCGGCCGGCGCACGGGCTTTTCGGCTGCTCCGACGCGGCACGCGCCTTGCTCCCGTGTCCCGCCGAGGGGACCTGACATGGCCGAAGCTCCCGAGACGAACGAAGGAACCGAGCCCGCCGCCGAGGCGCCTTCGAGGAAGGGCGGCTCGAAGATCCTGCCCGCCCTGCTCGTGCTCAACAGCCTCATGCTCGCCGGCGTCCTGGCCGTGCTGCTGCTGCACCCCTCCGGGGGCGTCAAGCCAGCCGGGTCGGCGAAGGACGAGGGGCACGAGGCCGGCGCCAAGGCCGGCGCCAAGGCGCCGCTCGTCGGACCCACGCAGCGGCTCGCGGACTTCATCGTGCACCTGCGCGACACCGATTCGGACCGGTACGCACGGGTGTCCTTCGAGATCGAGGTGGGCTCCGAGGCCGACAAGGAGCGGCTCGGCGCCGCCCTCCCGCGGGTCCGCGATCAGTTCATCGCCTACCTCTCCGACCGCACCTTCGACGAGCTCCGCGGCAGCGAGGGGCTCGGCCACGCGAAGGAGGAGCTGCTCAAGCAGCTCGAGAAGACGGTGCCCGAGGTGCCGGTGAAGGGCCTCTACATCACCGACATCGTGGTGCAGTGAGGGGACCGTGCCCGCGACCCTGACACCCGAGGAAGTCCGTGCGCTGATGAGCGCGGTCCAGGAGGGCCGCGTTCCCCAGGACACCCCGGAGCACAAGGGAGAGGTCGTCGGCTACGACCTCACCAGCCAGGACCGCATCATCCGGGGCCAGATGCCGACCCTGGACGCGATCAACGAGCAGGTCGCCTCGATGCTCGGGATCGGCCTCGCGGGCCGGACGCGCCTCGCCATCCGCGTGACCTCCACCCCCGCCACGCTGCTCAAGTTCGCCGATCTGACCCCGCTTCTCGCCCCCCCGGCGTCGGTGTGCGTCATCGGCCTCGGCTCCGCCCACGGCTTCGCGCTCGCGGTCCTCGAGCCCGGGTTGGCCGAGGCGCTCCTCGCGGCCGCGCTCGGCGACCGGCGCGCCCGCCCGGCCGACGCGCTCCCCGAGGGCCGCCGCGAGTTCACCTCCGTCGAGCAGCTCGTGCTCCGGCGCCTCCTCGGGATCCTCACGGACGCCATGAGCACGTCCTGGAGCCAGGTCATCCCGTTCCAGCCCGAGGTGCTCCGCTTCGAGCTCGACCCGCGCATGGCGACCATCGCGCCTCCGAGCGACGTGGGCATCGTCTCCGCCTTCGAGCTGAAGGGGGGCCTCGAGGGGCGCCTGCAGCTCGTCATTCCCTACGCCGCCGTCGAGCCCGCGAAGACCCGCCTCGCGTCGCCGCGCCGCCTGTCGCAGCGCGCCGACGAGCGCTTCGCCGAGGCCCTCGCCCGCGAGGTGGAGCAGGTGGCCGTCGAGATCCGCGGCATCTTCGGCCGCACCACCGTCCCGTTCGCGCGCTTCCTCGAGCTCAAGCAGGGCGACGTCCTCATGCTGGACAGCAACGAGGTCGGGAGCCTGCCGGTGCTCGTGGAGGGGCGCGAGAAGCTGCGCGGCACGCCCAGCGTGTCCGCCGGAAGCCTGGCGCTCGTCGTCGAGCGCCCCCTCGCCCCCTCGCCCGGCCTGGCCGCCGCGGGACTCTAGAGGAGCACGTCCATGGAACCTGGAAAGCAGACGAGCAGCGAAGCCCCGGCCCGGCGGCTCGACCTCCTCCTCGACGTGCCCCTGCACGTCGACGTCGAGCTCGGCCGCGCCCGCATGACCATCCAGGACCTGCTCACCCTCGGGCCGGGCTCGGTCATCGAGCTCGACAAGGTCGCAGGCGAGGCCCTCGACATCCTCGTGAACGACCGGCTGGTCGCGCGGGGCGAGGCCGTCGTCGTGAATGACAAGTTCGGCATCCGCATCACCGACATCGTGAGCCCCCAGGAGCGCATCCAGCGCCTGCGTTGACCCCTTGCCCATGACCGCCCTCCTCCTCGCCCTCGCCACGCTCGCCTCTCCCGCGGAGACGCCCGCCGGCGGCGATCCCGCCCCGCGCACCGCGGCCGAGACCGCGCCGGCCGCCGAGGCCCGGACCGCGGAGCCGACGCGCCCGGCCCCGCCCGCCCCTGCGCCAGAGGCCATTCCCGCGACGCCGGAACCCGCCCCCCTCCCCTCGTTCGTCTCGGCCCTGCCGGCCATCTCGGCGCTCGCCGCGCTGGGGGCCGTGGGGCTCCTGCTCTCCCGGCGCCGCGGCGGCTCCGGCCGGCGCCTCGTGCAGGTCGTCGAGACGGCCCACCTCGGCCCGAAGCGCCAGCTCGTCGTGGCCCGCATGGACGGCCAGATCCTCCTGCTCGGCTCGAGCGAGTCCGGCATCACGCTGCTCGCGAGCCGACCGGCGGCCCCCGAGGTGGAGGCCGAGGCGAAGGCCGCAGAAGCCTCGCCCCCGGCCGCGGCCGACGCCCCGGCCGGGCGCTTTCAGGCCGCGGTGACGCGCCTCTTCGAGCGGCGCCGAGACGCTCCGCCACCGGCCGAGGGAAGCGCCTTCGAGTCGATGCTCGAGGAGCGCTCCGAGGACCTCGAGCTCCGCCGCAAGCTCGCGAGCGGGCTCGCCGGAAGGGTCGCATGATTCCCGTGCTCGCCGCCGCCGGGGCGCCCGAGTCGGCGGTCACGCTGAGCCTCCAGGGAGGGGGCTCCGCGGCGGTCAAGCTCTTCCTGCTGCTCACCGCCCTCTCCTTCGCGACGGCGCTGCTCGTCTCCGTCACCTCCTTCACCCGCATCGTCATCGTCCTCTCGTTCCTGCGCCAGGCCCTGGGGACCCAGCAGCTGCCCCCGAACCAGGTGATGATCGGGCTCGCCCTCGTCCTCTCGGGCTTCGTCATGGCCCCGACGGGGACCAAGGTCTGGGAGCAGTCGCTCGCCCCGTACCTGGAGGACCGGCTCGCCGCGTCCGAGGCCGTCGAGCGCGCCAGCGGCCCGGTGCGGACCTTCCTGCTCCGGCAGACGCGCGAGCAGGATCTCATGCTCTTCTACGAGATCTCGGGGCGGCCGCGCCCGGCGCACGGGGACGAGATCCCGCTCACCATCGCCGCCCCGGCGTTCATGGTCTCCGAGCTCACCACCGCCTTCCGGATGGGGCTCTACCTATACATCCCGCTGCTCCTCGTGGACGTGATGGTGGCCGGCATCCTCATGTCGCTCGGGATGATGATGGTGCCGCCCCCGCTCATCTCGCTGCCCGTCAAGGTGGGGATCTTCGTCATGGCCGACGGGTGGCGGCTCGTCGTCGCCTCTCTCGTCAGGAGCTTCTCGTGAGCCCGGGCATGCCTGGCGCACTCTTCCGGGATGGCCTCCTGCTCGTCGCGAGCGTGGGGGGGCCCCTCTTCCTCACCATGCTCGTCGCCGGCCTGGTCCTCGGCATCCTGCAGGCCGCCACCCAGGTGAACGACCCGGCCGTCTCCTTCCTGCCCCGGGTGGCCGTGGGGGGAGCGGTCCTCTGGCTCGCCGGCGGCTGGATGCTGGAGCGGCTCTCGGGGTTCCTGGCCCGCTCGATCCTCAAGATGGCGGGAGGGATGTGACGTGGACGTGCTCGCGCCCCAGGCCTGGGCCTACCTGCTCGTCCTGCTGCGCACCGCGGGGTTGCTCGTGACCGCGCCCATCCTCGGGGCACGGACGATCCCGGTCCGCATCCGCCTCGCGATCGCAATCGTCCTCGCCGTGGCCGTGTTCGAGGGAGCCGGCGCCCCCCGGGTCGACCCGCCCGCCGGGCTTCCCCAGCTCGTGCTCGGGGTCGCCGCGGAGACCGCCCTCGGCGTGCTCGCCGGGGTGGCCGCCGCCTGGGTGCTCCAGGCCGCGGTGGCGGCGGGCCAGATCATCGGCATCTCCATGGGCATCGGCTTCGCGGCCCTCGTCGACCCGACGAGCGGCGCCCAGTCGAATGCCCCGGGCGAGCTCATCCTCACCATCGCGCAGATGTCGGCGCTGGCGCTCGGGATCCACCGGGAGGCCATCCGGTGGCTCGCGCGCTCCGTCCGCATGTGGCCCCCCGGCGCCGCCCTCCCCATGGAGGCGCTCGCGAGCCACGCCATCGGCCAGGCGGTCCTCGGCGCGACGCTCGCCGTCCGGATCGCCTTCCCGGTGCTCGCCGCCGTGATCGTCGGCTACGCGCTCATGGGCGTCCTGAGCCGCGCCGCCCCGCAGTTCTCGCTCGCGACCGTCGGCTTCTCCGTGGCCGTGCTCGCGGGCGGCGGAGCCCTCTACCTCGTCGTCCCCCACGCCGCGGAGGCCGTCGCCCGCACGACGGTCGCCGCCTTCTCCCGGTGACCCATGGACGACCAGGAGAACCGGACAGAACAACCGAGCGGGAGGCGGCTCAGCAAGGCGCGCGAGGAAGGCTCGATCGCGATGGGCCGGGACGCGACCCTCGTCACGGCCACCGCGGCCGCCGGCATCGGAGTGTGGCTCCTCGCCTCCTCGCTGCGAACCGGCATCCAGTCGCTGCTTTCGGCGTCGCTCCGCACCCTCCCGGAGACCCCGTTTCGCACCCTGCCGACCCTCGCCGCGGGACCGGCCAGCGCCGCGATCGCCTGCTGCCTCCTCGGGGCGGCCGGGGCGCTCGCGGCGACCCTCGCGCAGACGGGGGGCGGCTTCTGGCCGCACCGCGCCCTGCCCGACCTCTCCCGCGTCTTCCAGGGCGCGCGCCTCGGCAGGCTCTTCCGGCGCGAGTTCGCGGTCGACCTGGGGATGAACCTCGTCAAGGTCCTGGCGCTCGCCTGGGCCGCCTGGAGCGCAGTGCGCGACGACCTCCTGGCGCTCCCCCGCCTGCTCGGGATGCCGGCTCCGGAGCAGGTGGCCCGGACCTTCGAGTTGCTGCGAAAGGCCGGCGTCAGGGTCCTGGCGGTGGCCGTCGTGCTCGCGGGCGTGGACCTTGCACTGCAGCGCCGCAGGTTCATGAAGGGCATGCGGATGACGAAGCAGGAGGCCAGGCGAGAGGCGCGCGAGGACGACGGCGACCCCCTCGTGAAGGGCAAGCGCCGCAGGCGCCACCGCGAGATCTCCCGCGGCCTCGCCAAGATCGAGGTGCCGCGCGCCGACGCCCTCGTCGTGAACCCGACCCACGTCGCCGTCGCCATCCGCTATCGCCGCGACGAGGGGCGCGCGCCGCGCGTCACCGCGAAGGGCAAGGGCGCGCTCGCGGAGTACATGCGCGAGCTCGCCCGGGAGAACGCCGTGCCCATCGTCGAGGACATCCCGCTCGCGCGCCTCCTCTACCGGAAGGTGAAGGTGGGACGCGAGGTGCCGGCGGCGACCTACAAGGCGGTGGCAGCCATCCTGGCCTACGTCTACCGCATCACCGGCCGCACCGCCGCGGAGGCGCGCCGATGAACGCCCCGGGAAACGGGACCGCCCGGGCGGAGACGCTCATGGCGGTGGCGGTGCTCGGGGTGCTCGCCCTCCTGGTCGTGCCGGTGCCCGCCCCGGCCCTCGACGTGCTGCTCGCCTTCAGCATCGGGGTGGCGGTGCTCATGCTCCTCATCGCGCTGGGGCTCACCCGCGCGACCGAGTTCAACGTCTTCCCGTCCTTGCTGCTCATCGTCACGCTCTACCGGCTCTCCCTGAACGTGGCGACGACGCGGCTCATCCTCCTGCACGGCGCCGAGGGCGCCGGCGCCGCCGGCCACCTCATCGAGAGCTTCGGGCGGTTCGCGGTGGGCGGGAGCCTGGTGGTCGGGCTCGTCATCTTCCTCATCCTGCTCGTGGTGAACTTCACGGTCATCACCAAGGGCTCGAACCGCGTCTCCGAGGTGGCGGCCCGCTTCATCCTCGACGCCATGCCCGGCAAGCAGATGTCCATCGACGCCGATCTCGCGGCCGGGATCATCGACGACCGGGAGGCGCGGCGGCGCCGCGACGAGCTCGCGCAGGAGGCGGAGTTCTTCGGCGCCATGGACGGCGCGAGCAAGTTCGTCCGCGGGGACGCGGTGGCCGGGCTCGTCATCACCGCCATCAACCTCGTCGGCGGGCTCGCCATCGGCGTCCTGCGCGACCACCTCTCGCTCGCGCAGGCCGTCGAGACCTACAGCCTGCTCACCGTGGGCGACGGCCTCGTCTCGCAGATCCCGGCGCTGCTCGTCTCCACCGGCGCCGGCATCGTCGTGACCCGGGCCGCCGGGGCCGACATGGGCACGCAGGTCGGCTCCCAGATCTTCGGGCGCCCGCGCGTGCTCAAGACCGCGTCGGCGGTCCTCGCCTCCCTCGGCCTCCTCCCCGGCATGCCGCTCCTCGCCTTCGGGCTGCTCGCCGGCCTGATGCTCCTCGCCGCCCAGCGGGCCGAGCGCGCCCAGCAGCGGCCCTCGCCGAAGCCCGCCGACGCGGCCGAGGAGCGCAAGCCCGAGCGCGTGCAGGACCTGCTCGCGATGGAGGCCCTCGAGGTGGAGATCGGGTACGCCCTCCTCCCGCTCATCGACCTCGCCAAGGGCGGCGAGGTTCCGGGGCGCGTCACCGCGCTCCGCCGGCAGATCGCGACCGACCTCGGCATCGTGCTCCCGTCCGTCCACCTCCGCGACAACCTGAAGCTCGACGCCAACGGCTACCGCGTGATGCTGCGCGGGGCCGAGATCGGCCGCGGCACCGCCTATCCCGACCGGCTCATGGCGCTCGACCCGTCGGGCGGAACGCCCGCCATCGACGGGCTGCGCGGCCAGGACCCGGCCTTCGGGCTGCCGGCCGTCTGGATCTCCCAGGCCGACCGGGCACGGGCCGAGTCGATGGGCCTCACCCTCGTCGACGCCTCCTCGGTCGTCACCACCCACCTGTCGGAGCTCCTGCGCCGCAACGCCCACGAGCTCGTCGGCCGCCAGGAGGTGCAGGAGCTCCTCGCCGTGGTCGCGAAGGAGGCCCCGAAGCTCGTCGAGGACACCGTGCCGGGGACGGTCACGCTCGGCGAGCTCGTGCGCGTCGTCCGGGGCCTGCTGCGCGAGGGAGTGTCCGTGCGCGACCTCCGCTCGATCCTCGAGGCCGTCGCCGACGCGGCACCCCGCAGCAAGGACACCCCGTGGCTCGTGGAGCAGGCCCGCCGCAGGCTCGCCCGCCAGATCACCGCGCGCGTCGCCGGCCCGGACGGGGTCGTCCGCGCCCTCACCCTCGACCGGGGGCTCGAGGACGCGCTGCGAGCGAGCCTCGGCGCCTCGGACGGCGAGGCGGCACTCGCGCCGGAGGTGGAGACCGCCCGCCGCCTCATCGCGGCGCTCGAGGCCCAGGCGGCGCGGCTCGCGACCGCCGGTCACGCCGTGGTCGTGCTCACCCCGCCCGACCTGCGCCGCCCTCTCTACGACTTCGCCGTCCGCTTCGTCCCGGAGCTGTGGGTCGTCACCGCGCGCGAACTCGTGCCCGGGACGACCGTCGAGCCGGCCGGGACCGTCCAGCTCGCCCTGCCCCAGGCCGCCTGACCCTGACCCGAGGAGCCCCCGCGCATGCAAGCCACCGTCCGAACCTTCCGAGGAGCCGACTCGGCCGCCGCGCTCGCCGCCGCCAAGAAGGAGCTCGGGCCCGACGCCGTGGTCCTCGACGCCCGGACCGTCCACACCGGCGTCTTCCGCCGGCCGGAGGTCGAGGTGACGGCCGCCCTCGGCCCCACCCCCGGGGGACTCCCCTTCGATCGCCCGCGGAGCCGCCCCGTGCGCCGCGGCTCCTCGTCCGCCTCGGCCGCACCCTCCACCGGCGCGCCCGCCACCGCGTCTCCGGTTCCCGACGACGTCGCCACGGACCTTCGACGCCTCCTGAAGGAGATCGCGGCCGCCCGCACCGAGCTCGCGTCGGTCGTGCGCGACACCCGGGTGGCCCGCGAGCTCCAACTTCCGCCGGACGCGGCGGACACCTACGCGCGGCTCGTCGCGCGCGGCGTGGAGCCGGCGCTCGCCGAGGAGCTCACGCGGCAGGCGATGGCCGCCCACCCGCTCGAGGGAGTCGCCCAGGGCGTGCGCCAGCTGGTCGAGGAGAAGCTCCTGCCGTGCCGGGCACCCTGGCTCCACGGGGAGCGCCAGGTCGTGGCCCTCGTCGGCCCGACCGGCGTGGGGAAGACCACGACCCTGGCGAAGATCGCCGCCCGGGCCATCCTCGAGACGCGGAAGCGCGTCGCACTGCTGACCGTCGACGTCTACCGGATCGGCGCCCAGGAGCAGCTCGCGCGCTACGGCGAGATCATGAACGTCCCGGTCCTCGTCGCCCGGGACCGGACCGAGATCCGGGCGGCCATGGAGCGGCTGCGGGACAGCGACCTCGTGCTCGTCGACACCGCCGGGCGCTCGAGCACCGAAGACGTGTCCCGACAGACCGAGCTCGTCCGCAGCGTGCCGGGAATCCTCCTTCACCTCGTGGTGAGCGCGGCGAGCGGCCCCCAGCAGCTCGCGGCGGTCGCCGACCGCTACCGGGAGCTCAAGCCCGACCGGCTGGTCTTCTCCAAGGTGGACGAGGCCGCCGCGCCGGGGGCCATCCTCTCCGCGGCCGTCCGCATCGGCCGCCCGGTCGCCTGCATCACCAACGGCCAGCGGGTCCCCGAGGACCTGCACCCGGTCACCGGTCCGCAGCTCGTGGACCTCGTCACCGGCGCAGTCGATTCCCCGCCCACCGGGCGGGTCCCCTGACAGGAGGCACCCTTGGACCAGGCAGATACCCTTCGCGAACTGCTCGGGAGGCCTCGCGGGCCGGGCGTCCCCCTGCGCGTCATCGCCGTCACGAGCGGCAAGGGCGGGGTCGGGAAGACGAACGTGTCGGTGAACCTGGCCGCCCTCGCCGCGGCCCAAGGCCTGCGCGTGCTGCTCATCGACGCCGACCTCGGCCTCGCGAACTCGCACATCGTGATGGGGATCGCCCCGCGCTACCACCTCGGGCACCTCCTCGACGGCACGGTCGGCGTGGACGAGGTGCTCGCTCCCGGCCCGCACGGCCTCCGGGTGCTGTCGGCGGCGAGCGGCGTGCAGGAGATGACGCGCCTCGACGACGCCCAGAAGCTCCGCCTGGTCACCGCCCTCGACCCGCTCGACGATCGCTTCGACCTCGTCCTCATCGACTGCGGCGCGGGCATCGGCGACAACGTCGTCTTCTTCGCCGGGGCGGCCCAGATGACGCTGCTCGTGGTGACGCCCGAGCCGACCTCGCTCACGGACGCCTACGCGGCCGTCAAGGTCCTCTCCCAGAGGGCCGGGGTGCGCCATTTCTCGGTGGTCGTGAACTGGGCGCACGACGAGCAGCAGGCCCGGGACATCTTCCAGAAGCTCGCCCGGGTCACGGATCGCTTCCTGCAGGCCAAGGTGACCTACGCGGGCAGCCTGCCGCGGGACGAGAACGTACAGCGCTCGGTCATGGCCCAGCAGCCGGTGGTCGATCTCTACCCGCAGGCCCCCTGCAGCCGCGCCCTCGGCGCGCTGGCCGAGGGGCTGCTCGCCTGGACGCCCCCGGCCACCGTCGACGGCGGGATGAAGCTCATGTGGCAGCGGCTGCTGCGGGATCAGCAACCCGCCGTCTGAGGAGGGAACGAGAGGCCATGTACCAGGCCCGGCCGCGCTACGCCCCCGCCGAGGAATCCGACCGCGCGATCCTCGCGCGGCACGGGGCGCTCGTGGACCGGGTGGCGCGGCGCATCTGCTCGCGCGCCGGGCACGCCATCACCCCCGACGACCTCTGGTCGGCCGGGGCGCTCGGGCTCCTCGATGCCGCGCGGCGGTTCGACCCGAGCCAGAACGTGAAGTTCGAGACCTTCGCCGAGCACCGCATCCGCGGGGCGATGCTCGACGAGATGCGGCGCAGCGACCACCTCCCCCGCCGCCTGCGCGCCCAGGTCGAGCGCGTGGAGCGGGCCAGCTCCCGCCTCGGCCAGCATCTGGGGCGCGAGCCGACGCTCGACGAGGTGGCGGACGCGACCGGCCTCGACCCCTCCGACGTGGACGGGCTCGCCGCGCTCGCGCGCCCCCACGTGCCGATCCGCCCCGACCTCCCGGACGCGAGCGGCCCGCCCGACCTGCGGATGGCCGACGCCCAGACCCAGAGGGCGCTCGCCGACGCCATCGCGAGGCTCCCCGAGCGGCTGCAGGTCCTGCTCGGCCTCCACTACCAGGAGGGGCTCACCTACCGCGAGATCGCTGAGGTGCTCGGCGTCAGCCAGCCGCGGGTCTGCCAGCTGCACGCCGAGGCGGTGAAGCTCCTGCAGCAGTCGCTCCGGCGAACCGCCTGAGGGAGGCGCTCGCGAACATGGGTGGCCGCCTCTCCTTGTGCATGATCGTGAGGGACGAGGCGGAGATGCTGCCCGCCTTCCTCGAGCACGCGCGGGGGCTGTGGGACGAGCTCGTCGCGGTCGACACGGGGTCGAGGGACTCGACGCCGGCGATCCTGGCCGCGGCCGGTGCGCGCGTCGCCTCGCGCCCCTGGGATGGCGACTTCTCCGCCGCCCGCAACGCCTCCCTCGACCTCGCGGAGGGGGACTGGGTCCTCGTCCTCGACGCGGACGAGATGGCGTCGCCGTCATTCGTCGCGGCGGCGCGCACGCTCCTCGCCGACGAGGCCGCGGGCGCGGCCACCGTCGCCGTGCGCAACCGGCTCCCCCACGGGAACTACGGCGAGTCGCGGCTGCTGCGCATGTTCCGGCGCGACCCCGGCATCCGCTTCCAGCACGCGATCCACGAGGACGCGAGCGAGTCGGTGCTTTGCTACCTTCGCAGGACGGGGCGCCGGCTCGTCCCGATCGGCGGGCGGCTCGACCACCTCGGCTACGTCCGCAGCCGGGCGGCGGCGAAGGACAAGAAGTCGCGCGACGTCGGCCTGCTCGAGAGGTGCATCGCGTCCGACCCGGCCGACCTCTACTCCCACTTCAAGCTCCTCGAGCAGGCGCGCTTCTGGGGGGATCGCTCGCTGTGGCACCGCGCCGCGGTGGCGGCCGCCGCCGCCCTGCGCAGCGCCCCGCAAAAGGTCTGTGGTGCCCACTACGGAGGCTCGCTCGTGGCGCTCGTCGCCGACGGCCTGCACCGCGGCTCTCCGCTCGCGGCCCTGGGCCTCCTCGACGCCTGGGAGGGGCGAATCCGCCCCTCCGCCGCCTTCTACCTGCGCCGCGGGGAGCTCCGAGAGGTCGCCGGCCGCCCCGACCTCGCGGCCGCCGACTTCGAGCGATGCCGGTCGCTGGCGCGGGAGACGCAGGACCTGCAGCTCGCCACCGTCCGGCCGACGCTCGCCCTCATGCGGCTCGCGCTCGCGCGCGGCGACCTCGGGGAGGCGCTGCGGCTCACCGACGAGGCCCTGTCGCTGTCGCCCCGCGATCCGGAGGCTCTGCTCGCGGCGGCGGCGCTCCGACGGGCGCGCGGCGGCCGGGACGCGGTCCGCGCCTTCGCCCGTGACCACGCCGGCGCGAACGGCGACCCGGACGAGCTCCACGAGGCGGTCGGGGAGGAGGCGCTCCTGGCGGGAGACCTGTCGCTCGCCATCCCCTCGCTCGCGCGGGCCGCCGGCGACCCGCCCCAAGGGCGCGCCGCCTTGCGGCTCGCGCTCGCACGTCTCGCCGCCGGCGAGGTCCCGACGGCGCGCGCCATCGCGGACCGGCTCTCCCCCTCGCTCCCGGAGGCCGGCCTCGTCGAGCTGCTGTGCGACCTGTGCGAGGGGCGGGACTCCCAGCTCGCCCTCGCGCTCGATCGAGAGGACGCGGAGAGCGCGCTGCGGGGGATGGCCACCGTGCTCGCGCGGGTAGCGCGGCCCGAGGTGCGCGCGCGCCTGGTCGCCGCCGCGCCGGCTGCGGAAGCGTTTCCCTGGCTCCCGGCCGCGCTCGCCGGGCCCCGCTAGTCCCTGCCGGGCCCGAGCCTACCGCGAGGGCGGCGGCGCCGGGGGATCCTCGACCACCTCGGCGCCGAGCTCTGCCAGGATGGCGCGCATCCGCGCCGAGAGCCCGGGGCAGGCCGCCTCCGCCGCGGGCTCGAGCAGCGGGACGAGCAGGTCCGCCTTGCCCGCCGGCAGGAAGTCCTCGACCACGCGCCTCAGGAAGCGCACGTCGAGCTCCGCCCCGCACAGGCGATCCGGGGGGGGCCGTCGCTGCATGAGCGCGTCGAGGAGCTCCGCGGACTCCTCGGTGCGGGACGCGAGCGCCTTCACGAGCGCCGCGAGACGCTCGCTCCGGTGAGGCGCGAGGAAGCCGGCGCGGTATCGCTCGCGCGCCCCGCGCAGGTAGCGCCTCGCATCCTCGATTTCGCCGCGGACGCGCGCCGCGTCCGCCGAGAGGGTCCAGGCGTCGGGCTTCTCCCCGAGGATCGACCCGAGGAGGTCCTGTGCCGCCGCGGCATCGCCCCGGTCGAGGAGCGCCTCGGCCTCGCCGAGGCGCGCGGCCTCGTCGCCGGGCACCTCCTTGCGGGCGGCGCGGAACTCCGCGAGCGCCTCCGCGGGGCTGCCGAGGGCGAGCAAGGTCGTGCCGAGCCGCGTGCGCGTGAGCCAGGACGGGGACCCGTCGACGACCACGCGATCGTCGGCGCGGGCGCGGGGACCGAGCACGTCGCGGTAGGCGCGCACGGCCTTCTCGAGCAGGTCGCGCCGCGCCTCGCCCGACGCCGCCATCGCCATCCGTTCGATCGCCCACCCGCGGAGGAATCCCTGGTCGCTCTGGAGCCCCTCGCGGGCGATGACGCGCTCCGCGGTCGCGCGCATCTCCTCGAACTCGCCGGCGCGCCCCAAGCCGAGCGCCCGGGCCACCGACAGGAGGTGCGCCGACCGATGGCGCGGCTGGAGATCGAGGAGCTTCCATCCCTCGTCGGCGACGCGCCGGGCGTCCTCGAAGCGCTCCTCGTGCCAGAGCTCCATCGCCAGGTAGCCGAAGGGGACGATGGAGTCCGGCTCCTCGCGACAGCGGCGCTCGAGCAGCGCCACGTTGCGGCCGCGCTTGCCGAGCGCCGCGCGCACGGCGACCACCGCGCCGAGGTGAACGACGTGGACGTCGAGCACCGCCAGCCGGTACCCGCGGCGCACGAGCCAGTCCTCCACGCTCTCGTGCACCACCCCGCGGTACTCGAGGTCGGGCGTCCTGCGCAGGAGCCGCGGCACGAGCGTCGGCGCCCCGATGCGGGCCGCCCCCGAGAGCACGTCCGCCTCCGGCGCGTCGAGCCGGGAGGCGTCGTGCAGGCTCAGCATGAACAGGTCCCGGTCGGTCCCCTTGATGGCGCGGCGGATGGCCCCGGCGGAGCCGTGGGCCAGGCGCTCGTCGGCGTCGAGGTGGAGGACCCAGTCTCCCCTGGCGTGCGAAAGCGCCAGGTTCCGCGGCGCGGCGAAGTCGTCGTCCCAGGGGCGGTCGTACACCCGCGCACCATGTCGGAGGGCGATGTCCTTCGTGGCGTCGGTGGAGCCGGTGTCGACGAGCACGATCTCGTCGACCACGCCCTTCACGGACTCCAGGCACCCGGGGAGCATCCGCTCCTCGTTCCGGGCGATCATGCAGAGCGAGATCCGGGGCACGGGAAGGACTCTAGCAATGCGGGTGCCGACCCGATGGACTGGACGCGGCCCCGGCGCGCCGTTCCGGCGGCGGAGCGGGCCCCAAGGCAGTCAGCGGGCTGACGCCGGCGCGTCAGGACGGCCGCCGGCCGTCAGGCCCCTGACGGCTTCCGGTCCCGGTTGAAGGCGAGGGTCCCGATCTCGTCGAGGCGCCTCGCATCGGCCTTGGCGAGGCCGCGGAGCATCTCCGCGCGCTTGCGGTCGGCCACGCGCCGGGCAGATTCTGCCGCCTTGCGGGCCTCGACGTAGCCCGCCCGCGCGAGCGCTTCCCCCGCGGCCGCCTGGGTCACGTCCGTGCGCGCAGCCCGCAGGACCTGGAGGGCCCGCACGTGGGCCGCCTCCTCCACCTCCCAGTGCGCCGCGTGGCTCGTCGCGCGGTGATCGGCGCTCGCGAGCGCGGCCGCCCGGGACAGGCTCTCCTGGGCACGCCCGAGAACCTCCCGCGCCTTCGCGAGGTTCGATAGCGCCCGGTCCTCGGAGCGCTCCCGGACCTGCACCAACTTGTCGAGACGGGTCTTCAGGATCATCGCACCCAAGTCCTCGTCACGTGGTCCGGGGTGGTTAAGCGCTCGCCCGGCAGCTTCTGCCGGGTGGCTGCGCCCCCGCCCCCGCGACGACCCGGATTTCGCTGCAATCGGCGCGCCCGGTCGCGTGGCCTGCCCTTTGCTGAGGGAGCTCTCCCGGTGCCTCGCGGAGGAGGACAGGAGAAGCCAATGGCAGACGGCATCTACGTCAGCATGTGCGGCGCTGCCGCACGTTCGGACCAGCTCGAGTCGGTGGCCGACAACCTGGCCAACGTCCAGACCCGGGGGTTCAAGGCCGCCCGGCCCGCCTTCGAGGCCTTCCTCCCGCTGGGGGGGAAGTACGACAAATCCTACCCCGCCGCCGTGGCGACCTCCCTCGACCTGCGGCCGGGGCCCTCGACGACCACCGGCAACCCGCTCGACGTGGTGCCGGAGGACGGCGCCTTCCTCGCGGTCCAGACTTCGGGCGGGGGCGTCGCCTACACGCGCGACGGCCGGCTCACCCTCGACGCGGAGCGCCGGCTCGTCATCGGCGGCAATCCCGTCCTGGCGAAGAACGGCCAGCCCATCGTCGTTCCGCTCGACTCCGCCGCCGAGGTGGACGACGAGGGGCGCGTCCGCGCGGTTCTGCAGAGCACGTCCGAGCGGGCCACGCGCCCGGAGGGCGCCGACCTCGGCCAGCTCGCCACCTTCCGCCTCAGCGGCGCGGTCGACAAGCTCGGGCCCGCGCTCGTCGCCCCGGGCCAGGGCGGGTCGGCCGACGAGACGGAGGACACGCGGTTCCGCGTCGGCGAGGTGGAGCTCGCGAACGCCTCCCCGCTCGAGGCGATGGTGCAGATGATCGGCGCCCAGCGGTCGTTCGAGGCGTCGATGCAGGCGATCCAGGTCTACCGGAGCCTCGACCAGAGCGCGAACGCCGTCGGTCGCGTCAAGTAGCAAAAAGGAGAAGCGCACCATGATGCGGACACTCTTCACCGCCGCCACCGGGATGGACGCCCAGCAGCTGCGCATGGACGTCATCTCGAACAACCTCGCCAACGTCAGCACGACCGGGTTCAAGAAGGTCCGCGCCGAGTTCGAGGACCTCCTCTCGGAGACGCTCCGCGGCGTGACGCCGCCGGATGCCCGAGGAGGCTCCCAGCCGGCGCCCATGCAGGTGGGAATGGGGGTTCGCACCGTCGCCACGACCCGGAACCTCGCCCAGGGCGACCTCGTGAACACCAACAACCCCCTCGACCTCGCCATCCAGGGACAGGGCTTCTTCCAGGTGCAGCGTCTGAACGGGGAGCTCGCGTACACCCGCGCCGGGAACTTCGCGCTGGACTCGACCGGCCGCATCGTGACCCAGCACGGCGAGCTGCTCCAGCCCGGGTTGACCATCCCCTCGAACACGACCGCCGTGACCGTGAAGGCCGACGGCTCGGTGTGGGCGACCACCGCGACCACGACGAATCCCACGCAGGTGGGGTCCCTGCAGCTCTACACCTTCCCGAACGTCGGCGGCCTCGAGGCCACGGGCGACAACCTCTTCAACGAGACCGTCGCCTCCGGCACGCCGATCTCTGCCAAGCCCGGCGAGCAGGGCACGGGCACCGTGATCCAGGGCTACCTCGAGAACTCCAACGTCACGGCGGTCACCGAGATGATCGACATGATCGCCACGCAGCGCGCCTACGAGCTCAACTCGAAGGTCATCCAGACCGCCGACCAGATGCTCCAGCGCGTCACCACCATCCGCTGATGACCGCCCTCGCCACGCTCGCCCTGTTCGCCGCCGCGCTCCCCGCCGGGGCACCGCCGGCGGTGGCCGAAGCGCTGCGCCGCGCCGTGCCGGTTCCGGACGGCCACGTCGAGATCTCCGACTACCGCCCCACCCTGCCCGCGGGCTGCGAGGTGGCCCGGGCGGAGCTGTCCGGCTCGCTCTCCTCCTCCGGCCGCGTGGCGCTGCGCCTCGCCGGCCGACTGCCCGGCGGCGCCATCTGCGACGGGTGGGCCTGGGCGAAGGTCCGGCTCCTCGCGCCGGTGCTCGTCGCCTCCCGCGCGCTCCGCGCCGGCGAGCCCCTCTCCGGGGCCGTGGCCGCCGAGGAGCGCGAGCTCGCCCCGGGCCGCCTCTCGGCCACCAAGCTCGCCCCGGAGGCCGTCGCCGCCCGTCCGGTCCCGGCGGGCCAGGCCCTGAGCGAGGCAGACGTCCGGGTGGGCCCCGCGCCCGGCGAGGCGGTGACCCTGGTCGTGCAGATGGGCGCCCTCCGCGTCGAGCAGCCCGGGCGGGCCGTGCCCTGCGAGCGGGGCCACGTCTGCGCGCTCACGGCGACGGGCAAGCGCGTCGAGGGCTCCTGGCAGGACGGCCGCATCCTCGTGAGCACGCCATGAACGCACGAAGCCTCCGAGCGGCGCTGTGCCTCGCTCCGGTGCTCGCCGGGTGCGGCACGACGCACATCTCCTCCTACCAGCCGAAGAAGCGCGACTACGAGGCGCCCGCGGCGGCCGAGGCCATCGCCCCCGCCTCCTCCGGCAGCCTGTGGCCCGGGCGCGCGCCGCCTCTGCTCTTCGCCGACGCCCGAGCGCTCCGGGAAAACGACCTGGTGGTCATCCAGATCCAGGAGAACGCGGACGCGCTGCACGGCGCGACCACCGACATCACCCGCTCGAGCAACATGAGCGCGCAGGCGAACTACCAGAAGGGAACGGGCCCCCTCACCGGCGGCTCGAGTCCCTACACCTCCGGCGCCGGGACCGCCCTCCAGTTCGGCGGCGGCTCGGACTCGGCCTTCAGCGGACACGGCGCCACCGGCCGCACCGAGCAGTTCGTGGCGACCGTGCCGGCGGTGGTCCGCAAGGTGCTCCCCAACGGGAACCTCTTCGTGGAGGGACACCGCGTCGTCCTCGTGAACAACGAGGAGCAGCACTTCTACATCTCGGGCGTGGTGCGTCCCATCGACATCCAGCAGGACAACAGCGTGCTCTCCTCCAAGGTCGCGGACGCCGAGATCGAGTTCACCGGCCGCGGCCTGCTCACCGACAACCAGAAGCAGGGGTGGCTCTCCCGCTACTTCGGCTGGATCTGGCCCTTCTAGGTGGCAGCCATGGCTCGCCGCGCGCACGCCGTTCTCCTCGCCGCACTCCTCGCCGCGCTCGCCGGGCCCGCCCGCGCGTCGGTCCGCGTGAAGGAGCTCGCGGACGTCCAGGGGGTGCGCGAGAACCAGCTCTTCGGCTACGGCCTCGTCGTGGGCCTCGCCGGCACCGGCGACACCGAGCGCGTGCTCTTCACCCAGCAGTCGATTGCGAACCTCCTCGGCCGCCTGGGCATCCGCCTCGACCCGGCCCAGGTCATGGCCCGCAACGTCGCGGCCGTCATGGTCACCGCGCGCCTGCCCGCCTTCGCGCGCCCCGGGGCGGAGGTCGACGTGGCGGTGGGCTCGATGGGCAACGCCACCTCCATCGCCGGCGGGGTCCTGCTCCTCACCCCGCTCGCGGCGGCCGATGGCCAGGTCTACGCGGTCGCGCAGGGGCCGGTGCAGGTCGGCGGCTACGCCGCCGGCGTCCGCGGCCAGTCCTACACCGTGAAGAACACCCCGACGACGGGCCGCATCCCCGCCGGGGCGATCGTCGAGCGCTCGGTCGCGCCGGCGCTCGCGAGCGACTCCCTCGTCCTCGGGCTCCACAACCCGGACTTCACGACCGCGAGCCGGGTGGCGGCCGCCGTGAACACGGCGCTCGGCGCCGGCGCGGCACGCGCCGTCGACCCGGCGTCGATCGAGGTGAAGGTGCCGGACGCCTTCAGGCAGGACGCCGTCGGCCTGGTCGCCAAGCTCGAGGTCCTCGAGGTCGAGGCCGACAGCCGGGCGCGCGTGGTCGTGAGCGAACGCACCGGCACCGTCGTCGCCGGCGAGCGCGTGCGCATCCGGCCGGCCACCGTGGCGCACGGCGGGCTCTCGGTGTCCGTGCAGCGCACCCCGATCATCTCCCAGCCGGCTCCGTGGTCCTACGGGACGACGGCCAAGGCGGCCGAGTACAACACGACGACGCGCGAGGAGTCGCGCGCCGCCGTCGCCCTGCCGGCGACATCGAGCGTCGAGGACCTGGCGAAGGCGCTGAACCTCCTCGGCGCCACGCCGCGCGACCTCATCGCCATCCTGCAAGCGCTCAAGGCGGCCGGCTCGCTCGACGCGGAGCTCGAGGTCCAGTGATCCAGCGCGGCGCCACCCCGCCCGGGACGCCCCCGGCCGATCCCCGCCTCTCCCAGGCGGCGCACGCCATGGAGTCCATGCTGCTCAAGCAGATCATCACCGCCAGCAAGGCCTTCGGCGGGGGCGAGAGCGCGGGCTCCGTGGTGCGGGCGGACATGTTCGCCCAGACGCTCGCCGACGCGCTCGCGGGCAGCGGCGGCATCGGGCTCGCCGACCTCCTCGTCCGGTCGCTCGCGGGCTCGCCGGCGAGCGCGCAGGCCTCTGGCCCCGCACCGCAACTGGCCCTGGGGACCGGGGAGGCCTCCGCCAGCGGCGGCGGCGCCCCGCCATCCCCGGCGGCCGCCCTCGCCCTGTCGGCGCCGGTGGCAGGCGCGCCGACGTCGAGCCCGTTCGGCCTGCGGTCCGACCCGTTCTCCGGCCGGCCGGCGCAGCACTCCGGCCTCGACCTCGCGGCCCCCGAGGGCACGCCGGTCGGGGCCTCGGCGCCGGGCGTGGTCGTCTCCGCCGGTCCCCGCGCAGGCTACGGCCTCGCCGTCGAGATCGACCACGGCGGGGGCGTCTCGACCCTCTACGGCCACGCCTCCGAGCTCCTCGTCGAGCCGGGCCAGCGAGTGGAGCGGGGCCAGGCCATCGCGCGCGTCGGCGAGACCGGCCGTGCCACAGGACCCCACCTGCACTTCGAGGTGCGCACCCAGGGAATCCCCGTCGACCCGCAGCGGGCACTTAGTGCCTACCGCAATCGTACCGATACCTTCGTTGATAGCGGCGTCCTTACCGCTGCGAGGACCCCATGAAGGTCGACGGAACAAGTGAAATCAGGCCAGTAGACGCGCAGAAGCCCGTGGACGCCGCCAAGGCTCCGGCCTCTGGAACTCCCTCCGCCCAGGCGGACAAGGTCACCACCCAGGAGAGCGCCCAGCTCGCCCAGACGGTGGCCGCCGTCCGCGCCCAGGTCGGGGAGGGGCAGAGCGCCCGGCTGGCGGCGATCGAAGCCGCAGTCCGGCAGGGGACCTACCGCCCCGACCCCGCCCGGATCGCGGAGCAGATCCTGCAGGATGCCGAGGTGTCGGCACGCCTGCAGGCGATGCTCGCAAAGTAGCCGGGGCGGCGGGTTGGAGGAGGAATGGTCCTCGACGAGGCCGTGCGAGCCGCCAGCGAACTGCGCGACGCGCTTTCGGCGGAGGTCGAGGAAGCCCAGCAGGAGGGCGCGCTGCTGCGCGCCCTCGACGCGCCCGCGCTCATGCGGCGCGCCACGGCGCGGGCCGAGTTCAACCAGCGGATCGAGCGCCTCGACGGGACCCTCAAGAGGACCCTCGCCGCCACGGCGGCGAAGCTCGGCCTGGCGGAGGTCACCATCGCCGGTCTCGCCGCCCGAGACCCCGCCGGCGCTCGCGCCCTCTCCCGGTCGCTCGCCGAGATCCGCGCCCTGGCCTCGGCGATGGCGGAGCTCGACCGCCTGAACCAGTTCCTGGCTCAGCGCGCCCTCCGCGTGGTGCGGGGCTACGTCGAGGCCCTCGCGCCCGCGCCCCGCGCCTACGACCGGATGGGGCAGCGGGCCACCGCCAGCCAACGCGCCGTCCTCTCGACCCGGGTGTAGCCATGAACCTCCTCGGCATCCTCTCGTCGGCCACCTCCAGCCTGCAGGCGCAGCAGACCGTCGTGGCGGTCGACGGCAACAACGTGGAGAACGCGTCCACGCCCGGCTACGCGCAGCAGCAGGTGAACCTGGTGGAGGGGACGCCCGCCTACATCGTCGGAACCGGCGCGATCGGGTCGGGCGTCCAGGTCGCCTCCATCACGCAGAACCGGAACCCCTTCGTCGAGGCGCAGCTCCCCTCCGCGTTCTCCAGCGCCTCGAGCTCCTCGGCGGAGGCCCAGGCGCTCCAGGGCCTGACCGCGCTCGATCCCTCAACGCAGGGCAACCTGGCGAGCGCGCTCGCGAGCTTCTACAGCTCGATGCAGGCCCTCACCCAGGACGCGGGCAGCACCCAGCTGCGGCAGACCGCCGTCGCCTCCGCCCAGGCGCTCGCCACCTCCTTCCAGACGACGAGCCAGTCCATCGCCTCGGCGCGAAGCGGACTCGACACGCAGATCCAGGGCCAGGTCACCCAGGTGAACCAGCTCGCCGCGCAGGTGGCGAAGCTGAATGGCCAGATCCAGGCGGCACAGGCGAGCGGCGCGCAGCCGAACAGCCTCCTCGACGAGCGCCAGGCGGCGCTCGACCAGCTCGCCCAGATCGCGGGAGCCACCTGGGTGAGCGACCAGAGCGGGAACGTCTCGGTGATGCTCGGCGGGGGGCTCGCGCTCGTGACCGGGACCCTGGCCGGCTCGCTCTCGACGGTCGCCGACGCCTCGAACGGCGGTCACCTCGCCGTTCGGATCTCGCTGCCGGGGAGCTCGTCCGCCTCGGCGCTCGCCCCGGGCGCGGTCGGCGGCTCGATCGGCGGGGAGATCGCCGCGCGCGACCAGGTGCTCGGTGGCGCGGCCCAGCGGCTGGACCAGCTGGCCTACGACTTCGCCAACGCCGTGAACGCCGTCCACGAGACCGGCTACGGGCTCGACGGCGCGACCGGCCGCCCGCTCTTCGACGTCGGCGCCACCGCTTCCGGCGCGGCCTCGAGCATCGCCGTGGACGCGGCCGTGGCGAACGACCCGAGCGCCCTCGCCGCGGCCTCCACGGCCGCGGGCGTCCCGGGCGACGCCACCGCCCTGCAGGCCATCGTGAACACCGAGCAGCAGGGACTCACCGGCGGCCTGACCGCCGCGGGGACCGTGGCCGACATCACCACCCAGTACGGCACCGCCGCGAGCCAGGCGCAGGCGGCGTCGACGCAGGACGCCAGCGTGCTGAGCCAGCTCCAGCAGCTCCGCGCCTCGGCGTCGGGCGTCTCCGTCGACGAGCAGCTCGTCGGGCTCCAGCAGGCGCAGCGCACCTACCAGGCCATCTCCCAGGTGATCCAGGCCACGACCGCGATGCTCGACGCGCTGCTCAGCAGCATCTCCGCGGCCGGCTAGAGGGGGCTCCCGTGCGCATCAGCGATCAGATGATCTTCAACCTCGCGAACCAGTCCAACGGGCAGGCCATGTCCGCGGTGGAACAGGCCACGCAGACCGCCTCGAGCGGGCTGCGGGTCGTCCACCCCTGGGACGACCCCACGGCGGCCGGCATGCTGGCGCAGAGCCAGGTCACGCAGGCCCGCCTCTCGGGCATCGCCTCCACCGCGACGCAGGCGGCCGACCAGCTGAGCGCCGCGGACGCGGCCCTGTCCCAGGTCAGCAGCACCCTCGGCACCGCGAGCCAGCTCGCCCTCCAGATGGCGAACTCGACCTACTCGGCGAGCGACCGCGCCGCAGCCGGCGGCCAGGTCGACCAGTACCTCCAGCAGATCGTCGCGGAGCTGAACACGCAGGTGGGAGACCAGTACCTCTTCGGGGGGGACCAGACGGGCAGCGCCCCGTTCGACGCGTCGGGCAACTACCTGGGCGACACGGCGGTGCGGGAGGTCGAGATCGCGCCCGGTGTGACGACCGCGGCCTCGGTCCGCGCCGACGTCGCGCTCAAGGGAGTCGGCGGCGGCACGGACGTGCTCTCCGCCCTCCAGTCCCTCTCCGCCGCGCTGAAGTCGAACGACACGAGCGGAATCCAGGCGGCGATCGCCTCCCTGAACCAGGGCATCTCGCAGGTCTCGACCGCGCGGGCGCAGATCGGCGACTCGATGAACGCGCTCGACACCGCTGCGGCCGTCAATCAGGCGGCGCTCACGGCCGAGAAGACGCGCGCGTCCAGCATGAGCGACGCCGACATCGTCCAGTCCGCCACGGCGCTCGCCCAGGCGCAGCAGGCGCTCCAGGCGTCCCTCGCCGCGACCTCCCAGAGCTTCCAGCTCTCCCTCCTCAACTACCTCAAGTAAGCCGTGGCCGCACCGCAGAGAGCGGGCGCGCGCCCCCTGCCCTCCTCCCGCCCCTCCGGCGACGGGCTGCGGGCGCTCGAAGCCGTCCTGCGGTTCCGGGTGCGGTGGCTCGAGCGCCACGCCCCGCCGAACGTGCGCGAGGCCGCCCGCCTCTTCCCCGTGCTGCTGCACGCGAGCTTCCAGCGGCCGGGGCTCGACAGCGAGGCGCCGGGGGTGGCGGGGATGAGATACCGCCGGAGTTGGGCGGCCGCGGCGCGCGCCTTCGACCTTCCTCCCCCATGGCGCGCGCAGCGCGGAACGTGCCTCGCGGAGGCGGTCGTCGCCGTGCCGGGCACCAACGGGCTCGAGTTCCTGGTGCTCGTGCCCCGCGGCCTCATGGCCGACGAGCGCCTCCGCCTGGAGGATCGGGTGGGGAGCGCGGCGGAGGTCCTGCGCCGCGGCGGGGTGCCGACGATCACGGCCATCCTCGACCCGGTGCAGCTGGCCGCCTGGGAGTCGGCGCTTCGCGCCATGCTCTTCGGGGCGCTCGTGGCCGGAAGACCGGCTCCCCCGACCTGGAGCGGGCTCACCCAGGCCTGTGGCGCCCTCGTCGGGGCCGAGGCCCTGGCGCGCCTCGCGCAGGCCTCGCCGACCCCGTTCTCGGCCCTCGGCATCGCGCTCCTCGGCCCCGCGCCCTTTCCCGGCCCGCTCGCCGCGCTCGCCGATGCGCTCGCCGCAGGCGTGCCGGCCCGCCACCTCTCCGATCCGGACACCGCCGTGGTCACCTGGGCGGCGCCGGCGCCGGCCCGCGCCGACCTCGAGGCGGCGCTCCGGCTCGCCCGCGCGGCCGCGAGCACCGACGCGAGCGAGCCGGTGGAGCCCGGGGCGGCGGTCCAGCTCGGGCGCCGCCTCGCCGCGGGCTACCTCCGGGCCGCGCGCCGCTCGAGGACATTGCGCTCCGATCCCCGCTGGCGCGCCGCGCTCGGGCCCGGCTTCCCGCGGGTGCTGCTGCCGGCGCTCGGACAGCTGCTGCTCGCCCTCGAGTCCCTCGGCTCGCTCGACTTCGACCCGGTCCCGGCCGTCCACGGCTTCGAGGTCCGGCTCCGGGACGGCACCGCCCTCGGCCACGGCGCCACTCCGGTCCAGGCCAGGGTGCGCGCCCTCGCCCTCGCGGCGGAGTCCGGCGGGGAGCCGCTGCTCGCCCGCATCGTCCCGCCGTGGCGCGCTCTCGCGACCCGGATGCTGCGATCCCGCGAGCGGGGGACCCTCCTGCTCGTCGCGGAGCCCGCCACGGGCAGCGAACCGCCCTTCGACCCCATCAACCGCGGACCGGGCCGCGAGCTCGGCTTCCCGGCGGCGCTGCTCGCCCGCCTGGGGCCCGGGCGGCAACCCTCCGCGCGCGTCCTCGGCGCCGACGAGGCCGTCGACACGTTCCTCCGCGCCGCGCACCGGCGGCAGGACGTCGAGGTCGTCCCGTCGCGCAGCGAAGCCCGTCCGGTGGGAGTGCGCCTCGCGCGGGTGGCGGCCCTCCTCGGCGCCCGCGTCGACGGGGTCGAGGCCCCGGCGCCGGCGGGGCCGGTCGCCATCCAGGCCGGCGGCCGCGTATACCTGTCGGGCGGCGGCCGGCTGCGCCGCTTCTCGCTCGGGTGCTTCCTCGAGCGGCCTCGGCTCTTCGCCGCCGACCCCGACGCCCCCGACCTGTCGCTCGGCCCCGGGGAGCGCAAGGGGCAGCGCTGGCCCACGGCCGGGATGATCCAGGCCCGCGTGTACCTCCTCGATCCCCAGACCGCGGCCGTCCTCTACGCCGACGGCACCGGCGTCCACTTCCGGGAGCTCGTGCCGCTCCGCCTCCTGGAGGAGCACCTCCGGGACGCCCGCGTGGCGCTCCAGGAGGCCCAGCCCGGGGCGGTGCTCGCGCTGCGGATCGACCACGAGATGGAGCCTGCGCTGCGAAAGGCCGGCGTCGCCCCGGCGGCGGAACGGCTCGAGGTGGCGGTGAGCGGGGTCCTCCCCCTCGGGTTGCAGGTCAAGGTGGGAGGCGAATCGTTCGGCGGCGGCGCGGGGCGCCCCGGGTGGACGGCCGCCGCGCTCGCCGCCACGGCCCGCTGGACTCCCGGCTACGAGGGCCGGGTGGCCTGCAAGAGCGCCCGGGCGATACCGCCCCGGGGAACGGGAAACGGCCTCGTCGTCCTCTACGCCCGGTCCGTCGCACTTCGGCGCCTCGCCACCCACATCCGGCGGGAGGCGCGCCCTTATCGGGGTGGAGAAGAGAGCCGAAAAGGAAATTGAGGCGGACGCAGGTTCGCCGAACCAACACAGAGGAGAACTGCATGTCGCTTTCCATTCGCACCAACGTCGCGTCGCTCAACGCACAGGCGAACCTGAACAACACCCAGAACGCCCTCGACCAGTCGATCCAGCGGCTGTCGTCGGGCTACCGGATCAACAGCCCCGGCGACGACGCCGCGGGTCTCGCGATCAGCACGAACCTCCAGGCGCAGATCGCCAGCTACAACCAGGCGACCTCGAACGCGAACGACGGCCTGTCGGTCATCCAGACCGCTGAGGCCGGCCTGAGCAACGCCTCGAACATCCTGACCCGCCTCCGCGAGCTCGCGATGCAGTCGGCCTCCGACGGCGTCGGCTCCTCGGAGCGCGGCTACATTCAGACCGAGGCGAACGCCCTCACCGCCGAAATGCAGCGGTCCGCGGTCGTCACCCAGTACGACGGCACCTCGCTCCTGAGCGGCGCCACCGTCACGCTGAACTTCCAGGTCGGCATCGGCGCGACCACCGCCGACTCGATCAGCTTCGCCACCCTGGACGCCACCGTGAGCACGCTGTTCGGCGGCGCGACGCTGGACCTCACGACCGCGTTCGGCGCCACGTCGGCCCTCGCCATCATCGACACCGCCATGCAGCAGATCGCGACCGAGAACGCCACGCTGGGCGCGGCCGGCAACCGCTTCCAGGACACCATCCAGAGCATCTCCGCCATGAGCCAGGCGCTCTCCGCCGCCAACAGCCGCATCCTCGACGTGAACGTGGCCCAGGAGACCTCGAACCTGTCCCAGGAGCAGGTGCTCGCCCAGGCCGGCGTCTCGGTGCTCGCCCAGGCGAACCAGATGCCGCAGCTCGCGCTGAAGCTCCTGCAGTAACGCGCTGAACTAGAGCGTCGCCCCGCGGTGCCGAGCCGCGGGGCGACGCGGAGTTTCCATGTCGACCACCGCGACCATCAGCAGCTCCTCCGCGTCGCCCGTGTTCCAGGTGAGCGGACTCGCGTCGGGCGTCGACACCTCGAGCATCATCAGCTCCCTCGTGGCGATCGCCCAGCAGCCCATCACCTCGCTGCAGCAGAACCAGAGCGACCTCAACACGCAGATCTCGACCCTCGGCGACCTCGTCTCGAAGCTGAACTCGCTGCAGACGGCGACCCAGAACCTGGCGACGAACGGCGTCCTCGGCGTGACCGCCCAGGGCACCTACAGCGGCTTCGGCGCCACGGCCGGGTCGAGCGCCGTCGCCGGGACCTACGCGGTCCAGGTGACCGCGCTGGCGGAGGCGGCCAAGGAGAGGTCGCAGGCCTTCGCGGCGACCGACGTGGTGACCGGCGGCACCCTCGCGCTGACGGTCCAGGGCACGTCCTACAGCATCGCCGTCAACGACGGCGCGACGCTCGGGGACATCGCCACCGCCATCAACCAGAGCGGCGCGCCGGTCTCGGCGGTCGTCCTGAACGACGGCACGAACAACTACCTCTCCCTCACCTCGACGAACACCGGTTACCCGGTGGGTGGCTCGCCGAGCGACGCGCTCACCATCTCCGAGACCACGACCGGCACGCAGGGCAAGGCGCTCTCCTTCCAGACGGTCCAGACCGCACAGAACGCCACCGTGAACGTGGACGGGCTCACCTTCACCCGCCAGAGCAACGTCGTGAACGACGTGCTTCCCGGCACCACCCTCACGCTCCAGGCGGTGGACCAGAGCCCCGAGACGCTGGTGCTCGCGAACGACCCCACCGCCACCCAGTCGAACCTCCAGTCGTTCGTCACCGCCTACAACGGCATCGTCAGCGAGCTGAACCAGCAGCTCAACCCCACCGGGAGCCGCAGCGCGTCGCTCGCCGACGACAATTCGATCCGCTGGATCGAGTCCCAGATGCAGCAGGTCATCAGCTCCGTCGTGCCGGGGACGTCCTCGGTCCACTCCCTCGCCGAGCTGGGGCTCAAGACGAACGAGGACGGGACCCTGGCAATCGACCAGACGACGCTCGCGAACGCCATCGCCAAGAGCCCGGGAGCCGTGAACTCCCTCTTCAGCACCACCGGCACGGGCATCTCGGCGCTCATCACGAACCTCGTCGGCCTCTACACGGACGGGAGCACCGGGATCCTCACCACCGACGAGGCGACGCTCAAGACGCAGGTCACGAACATCCAGAGCCAGATCACCGATCTGCAGGCGCAGCTCGCCACCTACCAGCAGACGCTCCAGAACGAGTTCAACGCGATGGAGAACACCATCAGCTCGCTCAAGACGACGGGCAACTACCTGACGAGCCTCTTCTCGAGCTCTTCGAGCTCCTCCAGCTCCTCAAGCTCCGGATAGCCCATGACCTACGCCACCCGCTACGTGAAGTCCGCGGTGCAGACCGCCTCCCGGGAGCGGACGATGGTCATGCTCTTCGAGAAGGCCGTGGCCTGCATGCGCTCCGGGATCGCCGCGCTCGACCAGAGCCGCCACGAGCAGGCGAACCGGGACCTCTCTCGCGCGCTCGACATCGTCGCCCATCTGCAGGGCACCTTGAACCGGCCCGTCTACCCCGACCTCTGCGACAACCTGAGCGACCTGTACCTCTTCGTCTGCCTGCGGCTCGGAGAGGCCAAGCTGCGCCGCAGCTCGGCGCCGGCCCGCGAGGCGGAGCGGGTCTTCGCCCCGGTGGCGCAGGCCTTCTCCAGGGCCGTCGACAGCCTGGCCCAGGCCGCGCCGTGAGCCTGGCCGCACGCCTGGAGGGAGCCCTCGCGGCGGCCGCGCACGCGCTCGCCGCCGGCGACGCCGCGCTCGCCGAGGAGGCCGCGGCTCTCGCGGCGAGCGTCTGCGAGGAGGCGCGGAAGGCCGGCGGCGGGATCACTCCCGCGGAGCGCGACCGCCTGCTCGAGGCCTACCGCCGCGCCGAGGCCGCCGCCGTCGGCGCTCGGCAGGAGCTGTCGCAGAAGCTCTCGAAGGCCTCCCTCGGCCGCCGCGCCTCGCACGCCTACCGGCGCTGAGTCCCAGGCGGTCGACGAGCCAGCGGGCGAGTCCCTCCGGGTCGTCCGGGGAGAATACGGGGATCCGCCGCGGCGGCGCCCCGGCCCCCACGACCGCGATGACCCCCGGATGGCGCTCGCAGAGGAACTCCCGGCTCACCGCGGCGCGGTGGACCTCCACGCAGGGAACGCCCCCGCCCTTCCACCCCTCGGCGAGGACCAGGTCGACGCGCGGCAGGAGGGAGAGCAAGGCCAGCGGTCCGCGCCCGATCGGCGGGCCGAAGTAGGCGAGCCCCGAGGGCCCCTCGACCGCCACCGCCACGGCCCCGGCCCGCCGGAGCCGGTCGCTGTCCTTGCCGGGCACGTCGAAGGAGTGCGGGTGGCCGGAGTGCTTGAGCGCGGCGACCGCGAGGCCGCGCCCCGCGAGCAGCGGCAGGAGGCGCTCGAGAAAGGTGGTCTTCCCGGCGCCGCTCGGCCCGATGAAGGCGACGACCGGCGCCTCGCGGCGGCGGCCCACGGCTACGCCTCCTCCCTACGGGCGAGTCCGGCGAAGGCGGGCGCTGTCACCCGGCCATGATATCCGGAGGTCGTGGCGCAGCGCGCCACGCGCCCGCCCCGCCCATTGCGAATCGCATTGTTTGCGCACATTGCGCTCTTGATCCCTGGCATGCGCAGACTCTGCGGCAAAACCCCCTCAAAACGCGGGCCTAGCTCGTGCAAGCAGACCTAGGTCAAGCTTTCACCGGAGCCCCTCGAATGCTCTCCACCGTCCCCGTGTCCGACTGTTCCTCCTGCTCCCTCGGAATCGCCTCCCAGGGGCGATGCCGCTTCACGCCCTCCACCCGCGAGGCAGGGGCGACGCTGTGCGCCCAGGGGGAGCGGCCGCGAACCGTGTACTTCGTGAAGGAGGGCTTCGTCGCGCTCTCCGCGGTGAGCCCGAAGGGCGCCGAGCTCGTGCTCACGCTGCGCGGGCCCACCTCGCTTCTGTGCACGGAGGCCCTGAACAGCGAACCGTCGCCCTACGAGGTGCGGGCTCTCTCCCGGGTGAAGCTCTGCGGCCTCTCCGGCGACGCCATGAACCAGTGGATCGGCCCGGAGCGGAGCCCGGCGCGCGTCGTGCTCGAACTCCTCCTCGCCGAGTCCAAGATGCAGCGGGACGAGGTGAACTTCCGCCAGGGGGACTGCCTGTCGCGCGTCGCCCGGTTCGCCCTCGCCCACGCGAAGTTCCTCGCCGACCGTCCGAACGCGGTCCGCAAGCAGGTGGTCGCACGGCTCCTCGGAATGCGCCCCGAGACCCTGTCGCGCTGCCTCACGCGCCTCGAGAAGGACGGCGTCCTCGACGCGTCGCGCGGCGTGAGGGTGATCGACCAGCGCCGGCTCGCGGCCATCGCCATGGAGGACGTCGCGGCCTAGCCGGAGGCCGCGGCACCCGGACCATGTTCGGACTCGGCTTCGGAGAGCTCCTCGTCATCCTCGTGGTCCTCGTCCTCTTCTTCGGGGCGAGCAAGCTGCCGCAGCTCGGACAGGGGCTCGGCGAGGGCCTGAAGAGCTTCCGCAGGGCCTTCCGCGAGGCCCGGCCCGACGAACCGCCGAAGCCGCAGGACCGCTAGCCCCCATAGGGACCCGCCATTGGGGTCGCCCCGAGTTTCCTGCGACCGCCACATCGCCGTGGCAAGCCGATTGCTTAGTTTCAGATCGGGGACGCACCCGTGCAGTCGACGGGGAGAGCGCCCGCACATGGCTGCGGGGCTGCCCGTTTGGGCGGCGGGCTCGGAATGAGACCTTGCGCGGGCTGCGTCCCTGCCTTTTTCGACTCCCGCATCCGGCGCAATCGCCGCGCCAGTGGACGCAGCGCTGCCATCCTCTGGCCACGTCTCTTCCATCGGAGAGTCGGAAGCTCCGAAGTCTAGCGTCGCGCGAGAAGCTGACCCACCCATTGGGCGGACCTCGCCACGGCGGGCAGGAGCCCCGCTGGGACGGCGCCCTCTGCCGGCTGCCGCCGCCGGACCTCCCGGAGGTCCACGGGCCTCGAGTCGGCGAGGCGCTCCTGCACCCAGGCGCGGCCGGCCGCGGCGAGGCGCGAGTCGTGGGCGTCCACGAGCGAGTCGAGACCCCGGGGGGCGAGCGCGTCGCCGGCGAAGCCGCCGACGAGGAGGCGCCGGCCGTCGACGACGGTCACCTTGGCGCGGGGGACCGACCGCGTCCACTCGCGAACCTCCACGCCGGCCCCGAGCAGCTTGCGGTACAGCCGAACCGTCGGCGCGCGCGCCGGCGGGACCTCGCCCGGCCCGGAGAGCAGGAGCGTCACCCGGACGCCGCGGCGCGCGGCGGCGGCGAGCGACCTCACGTGACGGCGATCGGGCAGGGAGTCCGAGTAGGCGGCGAGGATCTCGCCGCGCGCGGCGCCGAGGGCCTCGGGCTCGCGCCCGACCATGGAGCGGCCGCCCCGGAGCTCCGACAGCCAGATGTTCACGCGGGCGTGCAGCGGCCGATCGCGGCTGCCCCGCAGACGGCGCTCCAGGCACGCGGCGGCCGGTCCCCGCACCTCGACCGCCAGTTCGCCGCGTGCGCGGCCGGTTCCGCCGGGCCGCTCGGCTGAGATGTCGACGCCGCCCAGGAAGGCCACCTCGCCGTCCACGATCAGGATCTGGCGGTGACTTCGGCGGAGGCGGCCGCGCAGGAGCGCCGCGAGCGAGTGGTCGGTCCGCACCCGGCACCAGTCGTCCGGCAAGACGGCCGCGAGCCAGCGGCCGTTGAGCGGCGTGCCCCACCCGTCGAGGACCACCGACACCCGCACCCCGCGGCGCGAGGCCTGCGAGAGGGCGGCGCGGAACTCCTCCCCGACCGCGTCGCGGGCGAAGCGGTAGACCTCGAGGTGAACCACGTGGCGTGCGCGCCGGATGGCCTCGAGCATCCTGGGAAGGGCCTCCCCTGCCCCCTCGAGCAGGGTCACGGACTCTGGCGTCGGGCTGAGCGTCATCGCTTCTCGTCTCCGGACCGGGCGCGAAGCTACTAAAGCCGGAGGTCCGATTTCCGTCCCTTGGCTCGCGGACCCGGAAAGGGTGCCCCGTGGAAGTGCCGCTGCGCGGTAGGATGGACGTGGAGGTGCAAAAAATGAAGAGGATTCTTGTCGCCGTGGACGGCTCGGAACCGTCGATGCGGGCCGCGCGCATGGCGGCCGACGTGGCGCTGCGATTCGGAGCGCGGATCACGCTCGCCTACGTCGTCCCGCGCCTCCTCCTTCCACCCGACGTCTACGGCCTCACCGTGGCCGAGGTCGAGCGAGAGCAGCGCGCGCACGCGGACACGCTCGTCCACCAGGCGCTCCTCCAGCTCGGCGGGACGGGCGTCGAGGTCGAGACAAGCGTGCTTTCCGGGCCGCCGGCGGAGTCACTCGCCGAGGCCGCCCAGGGCCCCGACGTCGACCTCGTCGTGGTCGGCAGCCGCGGGATCGGCGCCGTGAAGAGGATGCTCCTCGGCAGCGTCTCCGACCGGCTCGTCCATATCTGCCCGAAGCCCATCCTGATCGTCCACTAGGGGCTCCGCATGCTGAAGGTCGGCGACTTCATGACCCGGGACCTCGTCACCGTAAAGGAGACCGACGACCTGTCCCTCGCCGAGTCCATCCTCCGGCTCGGCGGGATCCGCCACCTCCCCGTGGTTCGGGAGGGGCGCCTCGTCGGCCTCATCACCCAGCGCGACCTCCTCCGCGCCGGGGTGCCGGGGGCGGCGGCGCGAGCGCTGCTCGCCCGGGACGTGATGACCCGCGACCCCGTGACGGCCAACCCCGAGGGATCGCTGGCGGACGCCGCCCGGACGCTCCTGCGCCACAAGTACGGCTGCCTGCCGGTCTGCGAGGAGGGAGACCGGCTCGTCGGCATCATCACGGAGAGCGACTTCGTCCGCTTCGCCGCCGACGTGGTCCGGGACCTCGACCTGGTCCAGGACGCGGTGGCCGGCACCTCCGAGTCGTGACGGCGGACGGCGCGAGCGCTTTCGACGGCTTCCCGTTGACCCCGGGAACCCCTGGTTCTAGATCCGCCGCAGGGATGGCCGGGTCCTTTCTGGAGGAGTTCAAGCGGTACGTGGCATTCGGCGAGGCGGACGAGGCGTCCCTGCGCGCGCTCCACGACCTTGCGCGGCCGTCCTTCCCCGCGATCGCCGACGCCTTTTACGCGCGGATCCTCGGGCACTCCGAGGCGCGACGGGCGATCACCGGGGGCGAGGCGCAGGTCGAGCGGCTCAAGGCGACCCTCGGGCGCTGGCTCGGCGAGGTGCTCGGCGGCCCTTGGGACGAGGCGTGGTTCGCGTCCCATTGCCGGATCGGGCGCATCCACGTCCAGATCGACCTTCCCCAGCATTACATGTTCGCGGCGATGAACGTCGTCCGCGAGGCGCTCGCCCGGATCGCCTCGGGGGCGCCCGGCCTCGACCCGGCGCGGCGGGATCGCATGCTCGAGGCCCTCCACAAGGTCCTCGACCTCGACCTCGCCGTCATGCTCCACACCTACCGCCAGGACCTCGTCGCCCGGGCGGCACGCTCCGAGCGGCTCGCCACCTTCGGCCAGCTCGTCGGCACGATCGGCCACGAGCTCAGGAACCCGCTCGCCGTGATGGAGACCTCCGTGTTCCTGCTCCGCAACCGGGCCGGGGAGGACGAGGTCGTCCGCAAGCACGTCGACCGCCTGAGCGCGCAGCTCCGCCTCGCCGGAGGCATCATCGAGGACCTGCTCGAGATCATCCGGGACCGCCCGCTCGAGCGCGCCGCGGTCCGCCTGGGCGCCGTGGTCCTCGACGCGGCCGCCGCGGTTCAGCGGCCGGCCGAGGTGCGCATGCTTTCCGACGGGCTCGAGGGGCTGCCGGACGTCGAGGGGGACCCGGGCCAGCTCCGCCAGCTGTTCGTGAACCTGGTCGAGAACGCCGTCCAGGCCGTCTCGCCCTCCGGCGAGGTCGCCCTCGCGGCGCGCGCGGACGAGGGCTTCCTGACGGTGAGCGTCGAGGACTCCGGGCCGGGGGTCGACGAGTCGATCCGCGGCCGCCTCTTCGAGCCGCTGGTCACGACGAAGCGGACCGGCATCGGGCTCGGCCTCGCGCTCGTGAAGCGCATCGCCGAGCGGCACGGAGGCTCCGTCTCCTACGAGGCGCGCCCGGGCGGCGGGGCGCGGTTCTCGGTCCGCCTTCCCCGCCCGCCGGGGGTCCGCCCGGGCGGGGGCCACCCATGACCGCCGCTCCGCACGCCCCGCGGCTCGCGCGGGTCCTCGTCGTGGACGACAACGCCGATCTCCTCGACAACCTGCGGGAGATCCTCGTCGCGGCGGGCTACGCGGTCCGCTCGGCCACCACCTGCGGCCAGGCCCTCGCGGCCGCCCACGAGGGTTTCGAGGTGGCGCTCGTCGATCTCCGGCTCCCCGACGGCGACGGGACGCTGCTCGCCCCCCGCCTCAAGGAGGAGAACCCGGACGGCGAGGTCGTCCTCCTCACCGGGTTCGCGACGCTCGAGTCCGCGGTCGCCGCCGTGCGCGCGGGGGCCTGTGCGTACCTCGTGAAGCCCTGCCAGCCGCAGGAGCTCCTCGTCACCGTCGAGCAGGCCATGCGCCAGGTCCGGCTCCACTCGGAGAAGCGCGAGCTCTCCCAGCGCGCCCAGATGGCGGAGAAGCTCGCCGCCGTCGGCACGCTCACGGCCGGGCTCTCGCACGAGATCCGCAACCCCCTGAACGCCGCGGTCCTTCAGCTCTCGGTGCTCGAGCGCCGGGTCCAGAAGCTGCCGCCCGCCGAGCGGCCGCCGCTCACCGAGCCCCTGCACCTCGTCCGGGACGAGATCCGCCGCCTCGACCACATCCTCGAGGACTTCCTCCAGTTCGCTCGCCCCCGGGAGTTCCGCCCCCACAAGATGCTCGTCGTCCCGGTCCTCGACCGCGTCCTCGACCTCATCGAGGGCCCGGCCCACGAGCGCGCCGTGCGGGTGATCCGCGCCTACAGCCCCGTCCCTCCGGTGGCCGGCGACGAGGAGCGGCTGCGGCAGGTGGTCATGAACCTGGCGCTGAACGCCCTCGAGGCCGTCCCGGACGGCGGCTGGCTGCGCGTCGTCTGCCAGCCGGCCGAGGACCCGGATTCGGTGGAGATCCTGGTGGACGACTGCGGGCCCGGCGTCCCCGCGGAGATCCGCGACCGCGTCTTCGAGCCGTTCTTCACGACGAAGGCCAAGGGCTCCGGCCTCGGCCTCCCCATCGTCCACGCCATCGTCGCCCAGCACGGCGGCACGATCTCCGTGGAGGATGCCCCGGAGGGCGGGGCGCGCTTCGCGCTGCGCATCCCCCGGTACCGCTGAGCGTCATCCCGGAGGCGCCGCCGCCCGGCCGCCGGGGACGGGTCGCACCGGAGGAAGGTCCTGGCGGCGGGCGGGTCTAGGACCCGGGCGCGTCGTCTTCGCCGTCCTCGCCCTCGTCCCGGCGAGGACCTCCGTCGCCCTGGGCGTACTCCTTCAGGCGGTACTGGATCTTCCGGACGCTGATCCCGAGGATCTCGGCGGCGCGCGAGGTGGACCCGCCGACCATCTCGAGCGTGCGGAGGATCGCCTCCCGCTCGATCTCGTAGAGGGTGGCGCCGGGGATGAGCGCCCCGGGGCTCCGCTCCCGGGGGCGCGGCCCGCGGAGCGTGGGGGGCAGGTCGTCGGCCGTGAGCTCGGGCCCCTTGCAGAGGACCACCGCCCGCTCGACGACGTTCTCGAGCTCCCGGACGTTCCCCGGCCAGTCGTGGGCGAGGAGGGCGTTCAGGGTCCCCGGGGCGAGCCCCCGGATCTCCTTGCCGTAGGCCTTGCCGTACTTCTCCACGAAGTGGCTGACGAGCGCGGGGATGTCGCCCTTGCGCTGGCGCAGGGGCGGGAGCGTCACCGCCACCACGTTCAGGCGGTAGTAGAGGTCCTCGCGGAACTTCCCGCTCTTCACCTCCGCGGCGAGATCGCGGTTCGTTGCGGCGACGAGCCGCACGTCGACCCGGATGGTCTGGGTCCCGCCGACGCGCTCGAACTCCTTCTGCTGGAGCACGCGGAGCAGCTTGATCTGCAGGGCCGGCGAGATGTCGCCGATCTCGTCGAGGAACATCGTCCCGCCGTCGGCGAGCTCGAAGCGCCCCTCCTTGCGCCCGATGGCGCCGGTGAACGCGCCCTTCTCGTGGCCGAACAGCTCGCTCTCGAGGAGCGTCTCGGAGAGGGCCGCGCAGTTCACCTTGATGAACGGCTGGTCGCGGCGCGGCGACTCCTCGTGCAGGGCCTGCGCGATGAGCTCCTTGCCGGTGCCCGACTCCCCGAGGATGAGGACCGTCGCCTTGGTAGGGGCGGCCCGCTTCACCACCTCGTAGACCGCCTGGAGCTCGGGCGCGTCGCCGACGATGTTGTGGAAGCGATAGCGCTCGCGCACCCGCTCCCGGAGGTTCTGCGTGTCCCGCTGGAGCCGGAGCTTCTCGAGGGCCTTCTCGAGGACCACGAGGACCGCGTTCACGTCGAGCGGCTTCACGAGGAAGTTCTCGGCGCCGGCCCGCATGGCCTCGACGGCCGCCTCCACGCTCGCGAAGGCCGTCATCATGACGAAGACCGCGTCCGACCCCTCCTCCCGCGCCTTCCGGAGGAAGGTGATCCCGTCCATCCGCGGCATGCGGACGTCGGTGAGCACCGCCGCCGGGGCGAACGACTGCAGCAGGGCGAGCCCCTCCTCCCCGTCGGCGGCCTCGGCGATCTCGTAGCCCTCCTCCGAGAGGAGAGTCTTCAGGGCGACGCGCGCGTTCGCCTCGTCGTCGACGACGAGGATGCGCTCCCTCGCCCCGCGCGGTCCGCTGCGGCTCTGGGTCATTCCCTGCCTTTCTCGACCCCGCACCCCGACGCAAGGAATGCGGGAGGACGCACCTTATGCACGTTTTTCGGGCCGCGGTCTACTGGCAAGCTCACGCGAAGGGAGGGGACTAGGCGTTCCCGCCGAGCTCCCGGAGGCGCCCGACCCGGTCGTACGGGCGCCAGCGGAAGCGTGCCCCGAGCCCTTCGGCCTCCCGGCGGCACGCGTCCTCCGAGAGCCCCGGCACGGCGACGAAGCTCGCCTCGACCGACGCGAGACGCGGGATCGCCGCGCGGAGGAAGGCCCGGGCGGCGTGCCAGGCCGCCTCCCCGTGCCGATTCGGGCACAGCCGGACGTAGGTGCCCGCGTCCGGGGCGTTCAGCGAGACCACGACGGCGTCGAGCCCCGCCTCGGCGAGCTCCGCGGTCACGTCCCGTCCCTCGCGCAGGTTGGCGAGCCCGTCCGTGTCGAGGCGCACGCGCCCGACCCCGGCCGCCTTGAGGCGGCGCGTCACGTCGAGGAGCACGGCCAGGGACCGGGTCGGCTCGCCGAGGCCCGTGAACACGACCTCGGGGCGCCCGGCGAGGCCGTGCCGGGTGACCTGCGCCCAGACCTCGTCGGCCGTCGGCGGCCGCGCGAGCTTGAGGTCGAAGCCCCCGACCACCCAGTTGTCGTCGCGGATCTTCGGGCAGAAGACGCAGGCGAGGGTGCAGGCGCTCGTCACGTTGAGGTAGAGCGCCTCCCCGAGTTCGTAGGCGTAGGTCGGCGCCGGTCCGGCGTTCACCGGGGTTTCTTAATCGTCGGCGGGCCGGTGGCCACTGCAGCCGATGCAGTAGCGGGCCTCCGGGAGCGCGCGGAGGCGCTGCAGGCCGAGCGGCCCGCCGCAGGAGACGCAGGTCCCGTAGTTCCCCTGCTCGATGCGCCCGAGCGCGGCGTCGATCTCGGCGAGCTCGGTGCGCAGGCTGTCGCTCGCCGGCGGGTCGTCGCCGGCGGAGATCTCGAGCGGCCGCCCGTCGGCCTGGGTCCTGCGCAGCGCCTGCCGGCGCTTCAGGAGGAGCGCGCGGGCCTCTGTCTCGATCGTGCTCAAAAGGGCGATGTTCCCCCCGCTGCCGGGGTCCTCCCGCGGCGAACCTTTTCACGGGGCATGCCCGCGGCCAACCTGGCCATTTTCCTGGGGGCGGAGGCGCGCCCCTTGCGCACCCGGTGCCCGTTTCGCGCACGGCTTGCGCGAGCCGGTCACCCGGCGGGTTCACCGGGGGCGTCCGTCTCGCGGAGCAGCCCGGCGAGCGCCCGGAGCGCATCGGTGGATGTGAAGATCCCGATGACCGCCCCCGCCTCGACGACGACGGCCGAGCCGCGCCGCCGCGCCGCCATCACCTCGACCACCTCGAGCAGCGCCGCGTCGGGAGCGACCGCGAAGGGCTCGTCGGTCATCGCCTCCTCGACGAGCTCGCGCGCCGCGTCGACCCCGCGCAGCGTCTCGAGCAGGTAGAGGTCCCGCTGGGACACCACCCCCACGAGCCGCCCCTCGTCGACCACCGGGAGGTGGCGGATGCCCTTCTCGCGCATGACCTGGTGTGCCTCGAAGAGGGTCCGCCGGGAGGAGATCACCGCCGGGTCCGCGCTCATGTACCGCCGCACCGGGTATCTTGCCATCTCTGCCTCCCCGTGCCCGAGGCGGGAGGTGCCTCGAGGAGAGATTACTCCCGAAGCGCACGCCGGGAACCCTCCCGAATAGGTCCCGTCCGCCGCGGCATGGCGGTTGTGTCGAGCGGCGGGCTGGGTTAGCGTGCGCGCCCATATGGAGAAGATCTGGGTCAAGGACGTGAAGGATGGCGAGCGGGTGAAGAGCCTGTTCGCCGTGGCCCGAAAGGCCGTCCCCACGGCCAAGAGCGGCAAGGCGTACCTGTCCGTGACGCTCGTCGATCGGACCGGGGAGCTCGAGGCGCGGTCCTTCGATCGCGTGGAGGAGCTGTCGGCCCTTTTCGAGGAGAAGGACCTCGTCGAGGTGGAGGGCGCGGTCGGGACGTTCCAGGGCAAGCCGCAGCTCCGCATCGAGTCCGCCTCGAAGGTCGACCCGGCCGCGGCGGGCCTCGACACCGCCGACTTCGCCTGGGTTCCGCCGCCCGAGCCGAAGAAGCCCGAGCGCCACGCGCCGGACGAGGCCACCGAGGCCCTGTGGCGGGAGCTCGCGGGCCTCGTCGATGCGATCTCCGACCCCCACCTGAAGGAGCTCGTCAAGGCGTTCCTCGACGACGAGGACGTGGCGGCGAGGTTGCGACGCGCCCCGGCGGCGAAGAGCGTCCACCACGCCTACGCGGGTGGGCTTCTCGAGCACACCGTCTCGTGCCTGAAGCTCGCCCACCGCATCGCCGACCACTACCCGCAGCTCGACCGCGACCTCCTCGCGGCCGGCGCCTTCTTCCACGACCTCGGCAAGGTCCGGGAGCTCTCCTACGACCGCAGCGTGGAGTACACGGACGAGGGGCGGCTCGTCGGCCACCTGGTCATGACCGCCCAGTGGATCCACGACAAGGCGCGGAGGGTGGGAGTGCCGCGCGACCTCGAACAGCACGTCGTCCACCTGGTGCTCGCCCACCACGGCCGGCTCGACTACGGGTCGCCGAAGGTCCCGATGACGCTCGAGGCGCTCGTCACCCACTTCATCGACGACCTCGACAGCCGGCTCAACTCCTGGCTCGGGCTCATGGCCCACGACGGGGGAACGCGCCGGTGGACGGACGCCCAGAACATCTACGGCCACCACCTGTGGCGGGGCACCTTGCCGACGGTCCAGGTGGAGAAGAAGCCGCCGCCCGCCGAGCTCCTCGCTCCGGTCATCTACGTGCCCCGCGACACCGGACCGTCCGCCGAGGCGCGGCGGCGGGAGCAGGCGCGCCGGCAGAAGCAGGCCCCGCGGCCGCCCCGGCCGGAGCGCGTGGAGGAGAAGGCGGCGCCCGGGCCGGTGCCCGAGGGCGCGGCGCAGGCGCCCCGCCCCGACGCCCCGCCCGCCGCTCCCCCGGAGCGCGCCTCGCGACCCGACCGTCCCCCCCGGCCCGACCGCGGACCGCGGGGCCCGGGCGACCGCAAGCCGCGCTACATGGGGCCGCGGCTTCCCGGGGACAGGGGCCCCCAGGCCCGCCCGGACAAGCCCAAGAACCTGACGCACAACCCCTTCGCCGCGCTGGCCGCGAAGGTCGAGGCGACGCAGGAACCCGGCTCCGAGGCGAGTCCGCCGGAGTCGCCACCCGAGCCCGCACCCCAGGCGCCGCAGGAAGCCGCTCCGGCGGAGCCGGCGCCCCCCGCGACCACGCCGTCCGGAGGCGAGTCGGCGCCCGGCTGAGGCCTTGGTCCCGTTCGGCCGCACTGCCGCCGTCTTCGACGTCGACGACTCGCTCCTCGACGGCAACGCCGGGACCATTTTCAGCTGGTACCTCTACAGCGAGAAGATCATGCGCCCCGAGATCCGGTCGCGGGTGCCGCGGCTCATCTACGAGTACGCGCGCCGCCGGCTGACGGAGCGGGACATGGTGGAGCTCGGCTCCAAGTGCCAGGTGGGGCTGTGGGTCGACGACCTCAGGGCGCACGCGCACACCTGCTTCGAGCGGCACCTGCGCAAGCGCATCACCGCCGGGGCGGTGCGCCAGATCCGCAAGCACCTGCTCTCCGGCCACTTCGTGGCCATCGCGTCCGGCTCCCCGCAGGCCATCGTCGACGAGGTCGGGCGCCACCTCCGGGTCCACGGCGCGCTCGGCACCCGGACGCGCGTCGTCGACGGCCGGGCCACCGACGAGATCCTTCCGCCGGTCGTCTTCCAGGAGGGGAAGCGCGAGGCGGTGGAGCGCCTCGCCGAGGCCTACGGCCTCGACCTGCGCCGCAGCTGGCTCTACTCCGACTCCCAGGCCGACGTGCCCCTGTTCGAGGTCGTCGGGAACCCGGTGGTCGTGAACCCCAAGGAGACGTTCCGCCCGACGGCGGAGCGGCGCGGCTGGCAGGTCGTGGAGTGGAAGGAGCGGAACAAGGGGCTCACCCAGGATCTCGCCGACGAGTGGGAGAGCTGGGACGGCTAGGTCGGGGCCGGCCCGAGCCGGAAGAGGCGCGTCGCGTTGTCGCTCGTCACCCGGGCGACCTCGTCGAGCGTCGTGCCCCACAGCTCCGCCACCTTCTCGGCGACGAGGCGCACGTAGGCGGGCTCGTTTCGCCGCCCGCGGTGGGGCACGGGCGCGAGGAACGGGCTGTCCGTCTCCACGAGGAGCCGGTCGCGCGGCACGATGCGCACCGCGTCCCGGATCCCCTGCGCGTTCCGGAAGGTCAGGACGCCGGCGACCGAGATGTGGAGCCCGAGGTCCAGGTAGGCGCGGGCCGCCGCCGCGTCCCCGGTGAAGCAGTGGATGACGCCCCCCGCCTCGGGCACCCCCTCCGCGCGCAGGATCGCCGCGCAGTCCTCCTCCGCCTCGCGCACGTGGACGACGACGGGCTTCCCCGCCGTGCGCGCGATCCCGATCGACCGGCGGAAGGAGTCGCGCTGCGCGTCGCGCGGGGAGTGGTCGTAGTGGTAGTCGAGGCCGGTCTCGCCGACCGCCACCACCCGGGGGTCCGCGGCGAGGCGCGCGCAGCGCTCCCAGTCCTCGGCCGGCACCCTCGCGCACTCGTGCGGGTGGATCCCCACCGTGGCGGCGAACGTCCCGGGGCGCGCCGCGGCGAGGCCCAGGGCGTTCCCGAAGTCGCCCGGTCCGCGCCACAGGCCGACGAGGACGACCCGGCCGACGCCGGCCTGGCGGGCGCGCGCCAGGACGCCCTCGAGGTCCCCCTGGTAATCCTCGAAATCCAGGTGGGCGTGCGAGTCGACGAGGTCCATGGACGGCGCCCAATCACCTCACCCGCGTCCCGGCCGGGACCGCATCCTCCGGGGCGACGAGGCGCGGGGGATCCCCCGCCGCGAGGAGCATGCCCTGGGAGGTGATGCCGCGCAGGGCCCTCGGCTCGAGGTTCGCCACCACCACCACGCGGCGCCCCACGAGATCCTCGGGGCGCGGGTAGGAGGCGGCGATTCCCGCGACCACGGTCCGCGGGGCGGCTTCCCCCAGCTCGACGGTCAGCTTGAGGAGCTTGTCCGCCTTGGGGACGCGCTCGGCTGCCGACACGACCCCGACGCGGAGGTCCACCCGCGCGAAGTCGTCGATGGCGATGGTCGAGGCCGGAGCGGGCGCCGCCGAGGCCCGGGTCGCCGCCTCCGCCGGGCTCGGCGACCTCGACACGCGCGCCGCGCCCTCGGCCGGGGGGGCGATCAGGCCCGCCACCTGCTTCGCGTCGAGGCGCGGCACCTGCGGGGGCTTGTGCCGGGGAGAGACGGCCGGGCCGGCGAAGGGGTCGAACGACTTCGTCCACGCCGGCGGCCGCGCCTGGCCGAAGGCCGAGGCGAGCCCGTCCGCGAAGGTGGGCGCGATCGGCCAGAGGAGGACGGCGACCGCACGCAGCGCCTTCGCGCAGCTAAAGAGGAGCCGCCTCGCGGCCTGCGACGACGGGTCCTCCCAGGGCTTCGCCTCCTGGAGCCGCTTGTTGCAGAGCGCCGCCACCTGGTTCACGAGGCGGACCACCTCCCGGTACTCGAGCTCCCGGTAGGCGGCGAGACCCAGCCGCAGCGCCTCGCGCGCCGCCTCCGCGAGCGCCTCCTCGGGAGCCTCCTCGAGGTCGGCGCCGGCCCGCTCCAGGAGCGCGGACACGCGCGAGGCGAGGTTCGCGACGTTGTTCGCGAGGTCGGCGTTGATCCGGTTGCGGAACTCCTCGAGGGAGAGGTCCAGGTCGGCGACGCCCGGGCCCAGGTTCGCGGCGTAGTAGTAGCGCAGCAGCTGCGGGTCGAGCCCGGTGTCGAGGTAGGCGCGGGCCGTGACGAAGGTCCCACGCGACTTCGACATCTTCTCGCCGTTCACGGTGAGGTGGCCGTGCACGGCGATCCGGTCGGGGAGCCTGAGTCCCGCTGCCCAGAGCATCGCCGGCCAGAACACCGCGTGGAAGCGGAGGATGTCCTTCCCGATGAAGTGCTCGAGGCCCGAGGGCGCGCCGGGGGCGAGGTAGCGCGCCTCGTAGGCGGCGGCGTCGAGCCTCTCGCCCGCGGGGGCCTCCTCGGCGAAATAGTGCTCCCCGGAGGAGAGGTAGCCGATGGGCGCGTCGAGCCACACGTAGATGAACTTGCCCGGGTAGTCCGGGTCGCGGACCGGGAACCCGAAGTACGGAGCGTCCCGGGTAATGCACCAGTCCTGGAGTTCGGCGAGCCACCCCTTCACCTGCTCGCGCACGCCCGGGTCGAGATGGCCGGCGGCCTCGACCCACTCCCGGATCACCGGCTCCACCTTCTTCAGGTCGACGTAGGCATGGTCGCTCTTGCGGACCACCGGAGGCGTCCCGCACAGCGCGCAGCGCGGCTCCTTCAGGTCGCGCGGGTCGTACGTGCTCCCGCAGCGCTCGCAGACGTCGCCGTACTGGTCGGGAGTACCGCAGCGCGGGCAGGTCCCCTTGACGAAGCGGTCCGGCAGGAATCGTCCGTCCTTCTCGCAGAAGAGCTGCTCGACCGACTTGCGGTAGATGAGCCCCTTCGCCTTCAGCGCATCCCAGATCCGCCAGGCCCACCTTCGGTTCTCGTCCGAGTCGGTGGTGTAGTAGGTGCTGAACCCGACGCCGAACTTCTGGAAGTCCCGATGCTGCTCTTCCCGGTACTTCTCCACGAACGCGCGCGGGCTCACCCCCGCCTTGGCCGCGTTCACCTCGATGGGAGTCCCGTGCGAGTCGGCGGCGCACACGTAGGTGACATGGTCGCCGAGCGATCGCCGGTAGCGCACGTAGATGTCGGTCTGGATGTACTCGACGAGGTGCCCCAGGTGGATCGAGCCGTTCGCGTACGGCAGGGCGCTCGTCACCATCAATCGCTCGCTCAAGCGGTCCTCCTCTCCGCGTCCCCGGTGCCGAAGAGGGCGAAGAGGCACCGCTCGATGAGCAGCACCCCGTCCCCCCCGGTCTTCATGGCGTGGTCCGCCTCGGCGAGCGACGCGAGCGCGGACAGGAGCTCGCCCCGGGAGAACCGCGCCGCCGCCTGGTACTTCATCCAGAACCCGTAGGGCTTCTTCTTTCCGAGCTCCTCCTCCGGAATCGTCGGGAGCACGAGCGCGCTCCATTCCGAGAAGGACCCGATCCGCCGGCCCCGCGCCGCCACGCGGCCGCGCTCGCGCTCGACGAGGAGCCGCCGGACCGTCGCCGCGAGCGACGCGACGAGCATGTGCGGGCTCGCCCCGTCGGCGAGCGACCGGTGCAGCACCTCGAGGGACCGGGAGAGGTCCCTCCCCTCCACGGCGTTGCCCAGAGCGAAGAAGGGATCCGACGCCACCCGGGCCACGAGCGCTTCGACGTCGGCTGCGCCGATGACCTCGCGCTCCCCGACGTAGGCGACGAGCTTCTCGAGCTCGGCCGCGAGCGTGCGCGCGTCGGCCCCCACCAGCGAGGCGAGCCGATCCTCTCCCTGCCGGTCGAGCGATTTGCCGGTCCCGGCGAGGAGCTCCGCCGCGAGCGGACCGAGCACCGGGCGCTCCTCGTCCCACTGCCCCTCCACCGGGATGGCGAGCACGAGCCTGCGCCCCGCCGCCTCGAGCCGCTTCACGAGCGGCGAGCGCCCGTCGACCTTGCCGCAGGCGAGGACGAGCGTCCGCCCCGGGGGAAGGCCGCCCGCGAGCAGGGCCTCGAGCGGCGCCGCGTCCTCCTTGCCCGCCCGGATGTCCCGCTCCGCCGCGTAGAGGAGGGCGCCGTCCAGGAAGTCGGCGTCGGCGGGGGTGAGCGCCTCCCGCCCGAGTTCCCGGCACCACTCCTCGGGCGAGGCGCCCTCCCGCCCCGCCTCGAGCCCGAGCCGGGCCGCGAGCGCCACGAGCCTCCGCGCGGACTCTCGCTGCCGTCCGGAGGCCCACATCTCGCGAGCGCGGTCGAAGGCCTCCCTGGCGTCCTCGCGGGACTTGAGGAAGGCCGGGTCCTCGACGACCACCGCCTTCGCGCCCCCGAACAGGCCGCCGGTGGCGACCTCGGCGGCGACCTCCGAGGGGGTGGCCGCCGCGTCGAGCTCCACGACGTTCAGCGAGCGCTCGGCCTCCGGCACGAGCGCCTCCGCGATCCGCCGCGCGCCACGCAGCGCGAGGAAGGGGTCGCCCTCGAGGAGATACACCGGTGCGCCGCGCCCGGCGCGGATCTCGGAGAGTTCCCCTTCGAGCGTCGCGGCCGCCCTCTGCACCCTAGCCATGGAACCATCCGATGAGCATGCGCTCGAGCGCCAACGCCGGGGCGGCGTTGTGGCGCAGCGCCGCGAGCGCCCGCCGCACGGAGTCCCCGCGCCGGAGGACGTCCGCCGGCCCCAGCGCATTCGCTGCCTCGGCCGTCACCGGCTCGAGGTCGAGGAGCGCGAGCGGGGCACCCGGCCCCGCCGCCACCCGCGCGAGAACGTCCCTCAGCCACACGAGCAGGATCTCGCAGGTCTCCCGGGCCGCCTCCCGGTCCCCCGCCCGCTCCCTCGCGAAGGCGATCCAGGCCCCGGCGTCGTCCTCCGGGAGCCGGGCCGCTTGCTCCACGGCGGCGCGTCGGTCGGCGAGCGCCCCGGCGTCGAGCGACAGGGCCCGGCCGAGCGACCCGCCCGACAGTGACGCCGCGAGGCGCGCCTCCGCCGGGTTCCGCCCGGCGGCGACGAGCCAGTCCAAAACGAGCGCCTGGGGCAGCGGCGGGAAGCCGACCCGGAGGCAGCGCGAGCGCACGGTGGCGAGCAGCGCGTCCGCAGAGGCCGAGACGAGAACGAGCGTCGTGTCCGGGGGCGGCTCCTCGAGAGTCTTCAGCAGCGCGTTCTGGGCCTGCGGGTTCATCGCGTCGGCCGGGTCGAGGATCACGAAGCGGTGTCGTCCCTCGAAGCGTCGAAGCGAGAGGCGCCGGTCGACGAGCTCGCGGATCTGGTCGACGACGATGTCGCGAGAGGGCGCACGGCCCGCCTTCGGTTCCCAACGGCCCGCCCGGGCCATGGTCCGCTCCTCCTCGACGACCACCACGTCCGGGTGGATCCCCTTCGCGATCTTGCGGCAGGGCGCGCAGGCGCCGCACGGGTCGTCGGCCCGCCCCCCCTCGCAGTTCGCGGCCTGCGCGAGGAGGCGCGCTGCCGTTCCCTTCCCGACCCCTTCCGGGCCGGCGAACAGGTACGCGTGGTGCAGGGCGCCGCGCCGGAGCGCCGCGCGCAGGGAGCCGACGGCCCGGTCCTGGCCGAGGATCTCGGAGAAGGGCATGGGGCGAGCGGACGATAGCACAAGGGGGGGGCGCGGAGGCGGCCGCCCCCGCGATAGGCGCGGCCGGCGCCTCTAGGCGCGGCCGGCGAGGCGGGCGAGCGCGGCGGTGAGGACGCCGGGGTCCACCGGCTTCGCGAGGAACACCTGGTAGCCCGCGCCGAGCGCGCGGTCCCGGTCCTCCGCCTGCGTGTAGGCGGTGAGTGCGGCCGCCGGGATGCTGCGCCCCGCCTCGAGCGAGCGGACCCGCCGGATGAGCGAGATGCCATCCTCCCCCGGCATCCCGATGTCGGAGAGGATCACGTCCGGCGCCGCGCGCTGCAGGGCGGCCATCGCCTCCCCGGCGGACGCGGCGGCGACCACCCCGGCGCCGGCCTGCTCGAGGAGTTGGCGCAGGGCCTCCAGCGTGTCCGGGTCGTCGTCGACCACTAGGACGCGGAGCTCCGAGAGGCTCACCGCGGGGGCCGGGGCGGCGGGGGCGCGCGAGCCGGACCGCTCGGGCCGGTCCCCGGCGAGCGCCGGGCCCGGCTGCGGCAGCGGCAGGTCGACGGTGAAGGACGCGCCTCGCCCCTTGCCCTCGCTCTCGGCGGCCACCGCTCCGCCGTGCGCCTCGACGAGGTGGCGCACGATGGCGAGCCCCAGGCCGAGCCCTCCGTGGGTCCGGGTCGGGCTCGAGTCGGCCTGGCGGAACCGCTCGAAGACGTGCGGGAGGAACGAGGCTTCGATCCCCGCCCCGGTATCCTTCACCACCAGCCGCACCCGGTCGACGAGCCGCACCAGCCGCACCTCGACGCGCCCGCCCGGGGGCGTGAACTTGATGGCATTCGCGAGCAGGTTCCAGACCACCTGCTGGAGTCGGGCCGGGTCGCCGCGCACGGAGCCCGCGCCCGGCTCGAGGTCCAGCGACAGGGCGATACTCTTCGCGGTCGCGGCGGGGCGCACCGTGTCGGCGGCGGCCTCGACGGCGGCGGCCAGGTCGGCTTCCCGGACGTCGAGCTTCATCTGCCCCCGGACGATGCGGGAGACGTCGAGGAGGTCGTCCACGATCTGCGCCTGGGTGATGGCGCTGCGCTCGATGGCCTCGATGGCGCGCGCGGTCGCCGCCGCGTCGAGCCGGCCCCCGCGAAGCAGGCGCGCCCAGCCCAGCACCGCGTTGAGCGGCGTGCGGAGCTCGTGCGACACGGTGGCGATGAACTCGTCCTTGGCCCGGCTCGCCCGCTCCGCCTCGGCGCGCGCATCTCGTTCGCGCACGAAGAGCGCGGCGCGCTCGGCCTCGTGGCGCCGGCGCTCGGTCATGTCGCTGAAGACGAGCGCCACGCCGAGGACCTCTCCCCCTTCCCCGCGGATGGGAGCGGCCGACCCACCCACCGGGTACTCGGCCCCGGAGGGCGCCACGAGCTTCGTCCTCGGCGGGAGGACGACGAGGCCTCCCTCGCGGAGCGCCCGCGCCGTGGGGTCGTCGATCGGCTCGCCGGTCTCCTCGTCGACGGCCCGGAAGACCTCCTCGAGCCGCCGGCCCACCGCCCCCTGCCCTGCGCCGGTGAGCTTCTCCGCGACGGCGTTCAGGAGCGTCACCGTGCCCACGACGTCGGTCGCCACCACCGCATCCCCGATGGAGGCGAGCGTCGTGCGCAGCCACTCGCGCTGCTGGCGCTCGGTGTCCTCGGCGCGCAGCCGCTCGGCCTCCAGTTCCGCGAGCGCCTGGGCGTTCCAGTAGACGACCGCCGCCGCCACCACCACGGCGCTGATGACGACGAAGGAGGCGCCGAGCAGGGCCTCGTACTGACCGGCCCGGAGGCCCGCCACGAGGAAGATCCACCCCAGCGCCACCGGGATGACGAGGACCGCGATGGTGAGGCGGCGGGCCATGAAGCCGGCGAGGCCGGGGCCGGTGAAGACCCGCATGAGCCCCGACTCGGGCCGCGCGAAGAGCACGGCGGCGACGAGCAGCGCGAAGCCGATGCCGCCGTAGAAGGACACCCGCGTGTAGGCCGCGAACCCCCGCAGCGGCTCGACCCCGTAGGCGTACCCGATGACGGCCTGGAGCGGCACGAGGCCGGCCGCGAGCGCGAGCAGCTGGGAGGGACGGCTGCCTCGCGCCGTCTCCACGTCCGAGAGCGCGAGCCCGAGGCCGAGCAGCACGAAGGCGAGCGCGCTGTTGGGAGCCATCCTCCCCGAGTGGACGGGGCCCGCCGCGCCGGGGACCTCCCGGAGCAGGATCGCGTCCACCTGGAGGTTCGCCCCGGTCAGGTACTCCACGAGCGTGAGGAGGCCGACGAGGGCCACGGTCGCCCCGGCGAGCTTCGCGAGCCACCTCCCGCGCGCGCCGGTCCGGCGCGACGCGAGCAGCCGCCCGGCGAGGCCCGCCAGCACGAAGCACACCGCCGTGTTCGGCTTGGTGGTGACGGCCCCGGGGACGCCGGAGCGCAGCAGGGGCAGGTTGAGCGCCCAGCCGACGAGGACCGCGGCGCCCAGAAACGCCGCCGCCTCCGCCGAGGCGCGGGCGAGCATCTCCAGGTTGCGCACGAGGCTGCGCGGGTCGGGTTTCATGGGCCTCCGCGGCCTTCCTCATGTTCCCCCCCCGCGGGCGGGATGGCAAGAAGGGACGGCCCAGGCTCCGAATGGACGGCCCGCCCCTCCGTGCTACCCTCGCCCGCGGAGGTCGCACCATGAGGATCACCCCGCTCGACGTGCAGCAGAAGCGCTTCCGGCGTGCGCTGCGCGGGTACGACCGCGAGGAGGTCGAGGCCTTCCTCTCGCTCGTCGCCACCGCCTTCGAGGATCTCGTGAAGGAGAACATGTCCCTGCGCGAGGACGGGCAGCGGAAGGACGAGACCATCGCGGAGCACCGCAGCCGGGAGCGCGCGCTCCAGGAGACCCTCGTCACCGCCCAGAAGGCGAGCGAGGAGATCCGGGAGGCAGCGCGCAAGGAGGCCGAGATCGCCCTCTCCGAGGCCGAGCTGCAGGGGGAGAAGATCGTCCAGGGCGCCCACCAGCGCTTCCTGCGCATCGTCGACGACATCCACGAGCTCAAGCGCCAGAGGCTGCAGTTCGAGTCGAGCCTTCGCTCGCTCGTCGAGAGCCACTCGAAGCTGCTCGCCGCCTTCCGCGACGCGGGCGGCGAGGACCCCGTGGAGTTCCTGGCCGGCCGGAAGAAGGGCGCGACCGACGGTCCGGGCTAGTGCGCGTCGGCCCAGTTGCGGCCCCGCCCCACCTCCACCTCGAGCGGCACGCGCAGCCGGGCGGCGCCCTCCATCGCCGGACGCAGGAGCGCGTCGAGGGCGCCGGCCGCCCGCTCCTCGACCTCGAGGACGAGCTCGTCGTGGACCTGGAGGAGGAGCCGCGCGGGCACGCCCTCCCGGCGCAGCGCCTCGTCCACCCGCAACATCGCGAGCTTCACGATGTCGGCGGCGGTGCCCTGGATGGGCATGTTCACGGCCATGCGCTCGGCCGCCTGGCGCAGGGCCGGGTTGCGGGATCGGATCTCGGGAAGCTCGCGCTTGCGCCCGAACAGGGTGCGCACCGCCCCCTCCGCGCGGGCCCGGGCGATGGTCTCGTCGAGCCAGCGGCGCACCCCGGCGTAGCGGGCGAAGTAGCGGTCGATGATGGCCTGGGCCTCTGCGGGGGGCAAGTCGAGCCGCTGCGACAGCCCGTACGCCGAGAGCCCGTAGGCGATGCCGAAGTTCAGGACCTTGGCGACCCGACGCTGGTCCGCGGTGACGTCGCCCGGCGCCACCCCGAACGTCTCGGCGGCGGTCCTTCCGTGGACGTCCTGCCCCGTCCGGAACGCCTCGAGCAGCGCCGGGTCCTCCGCGAAGTGGGCGAGGATGCGCAACTCGATCTGCGAGTAGTCGGCCGACACGAGGAGCGACCCCGGGGGAGCGACGAAGGCCGCCCGGATGCGCCTGGAGAGCTCCGTGCGGATGGGGATGTTCTGGAGGTTCGGCTCCTGCGAGGAGAGCCGTCCGGTCGCCGCCCCGGCCTGGTTGAAGGTGGTGTGGATTCGCCCGTCCGCCGGGTCGACGAGGAGCGGGAGGGAGTCGACGTAGGTGTTCTTGAGCTTCGCGAGCGAGCGGTGCTCGAGGACGAGGCGGGGCAGCGGATGCTCCTCCGCGAGCTTCTCCAGGACGTCCTGGTCGGTGGACGGCCCGGTCTTCAGCCGCTTGACGACGGGAAGCTTGAGCTCGGAGAAGAGGACCTGCGCGAGCTCCCGGGTGGAGGCGATGTGGAACGGGTGGCCGGCGGCCTCGTGGATCCGCGCCTCCAGCTCCTGCATCGAGCGCCCGAACTCGGCGCTCATCGCCTCCATCGAGGCCCGGTCGACGGCGATCCCCGACTCTTCCATGGCCGCGAGGACGGGGACGAGCGGCCGCTCCACGTCCCGGTAGAGCGCTTCGAGCCCCGCCTCGGCGAGGGCGCGGGAGAGCTCGGCGGCAAGCGCCGGCAGCGCCGCGGCCTCGGCGCCGGCGTGGGCCGCCACGACCTCGACCGGCAGCTCGTCCAGGGGGACGGCCCGCTTCGCCTGCCCGGCCGGGAGCGCCGGGACCTCGACGCCGAGCCGCTCCCGCGCCACGTCCGCGAGATCGTGCTCGCGCCGGGTGGGGACGAGCAACCGGCTCGCGAGGTCGGTGTCGACGCCCGGCCCCGCGATCTCGAGCCCCAGGCGGCGGAGCGCGTGGATCTCGGCCTTGAGGTCGTGGGCGTGCTTCGCCAGGGACCGGTCCGCGAGGAGCGGGCCGAGGGCCTCGCGGACGTCGGCCACTCCGAGCTGGGCCGGCGCGCCGAGGTAGCGGTGCGAGACGGGGACGTAGAAGGAGCGTCCCCGCGCCGCGAAGGCGAGGCCAACCGGGGCGGCGGTGCGCGGCGATTGCGTGGCGAAGGCCGCCCGGATCCCCACGTCCCCGTGCGCGCGCACCTCGGCTACGGCCCTGTCGAGCGCCGCGCGCGTCCCGACGACCTCCGTCGGCGCGTTCCCGGGGGCCGGCGCCCGCGGCGGCGGCGGAAGCTCCTTGAGCAGGCGCGCGAACTCGAGCTCGGCGAACAGCGCCCGCGCCCGCTCCGGATCGAGGGGGCGGCGGGCGAGCTCCTCCACGCTCTCCTTCAGGGCGAGGTCCTCCCGGAGCGAGACGAGCTGCCGGTTCAGCCGGATGCGGTCCGCGTGCTGGACGACCTTCTCGCGCAGCTTCTCACCGCCGCGCGGAACCGCGCCGGGGATCTCCTCGGGGCGCGAGAGCATCGCCTCCACCGTGCCGAAGTGGCGGATGAGCGCCGCTGCCGTCACGTCGCCCACCCCGGGCACGCCGGGGACGTTGTCGATCTTGTCGCCGGTGAGCGCCATGACCTCGACGACCTGCGAGGGCGGGACGCCGAGCTTCTTCTCGACGTCCTCGTCCCGGGTCCAGCCGCCCCGCCCCGCCGCCTCCGCCATCGGGTCGTAGAGCTCGATCCCCGGCCCGACGAGCTGCGCGAAGTCCTTGTCGCCGGTGACGATGACGACGTCGTAACCTTCCCTCCTGGCGCGCCTCGCCAGGGTGGCGATGACGTCGTCGGCCTCCACGCCCTCCTCGGCGATGAGCGGGACGTTGAGCGCGGTCGCCACCTCGCGCACGAGGGGGAACTGGCGCGCAAGGTCCTCGGGGGGCTCCGGCCGGTTCGCCTTGTAGGCCGGGTCGAGGTCCGTCCGGAAGCTCTTGCGACCGGCGTCGAGCACGAGCGCCGCGTGCGTGGGCGCGTGCTCCCGCAGCGCCTTGAGCAGCATGGTCGTGAAGCCGTAGACGGCGTTCGTCGGAACGCCCTTCGTCGTCGAGAGGTGCGGGACGGCGTGGTACGCGCGGAAGACGAAGCCGGAGCCGTCGATGAGCGTCAGGGTGGGCACGTTGGCTCCCCGGGCGGCGGCCCCGCTCTCCGGGAGGGAGTGGACGCTAGCAGATGGGTCCCCCGCCCGGAAGCGGGGCGGCGTCAGCGGATGGTCGTCGAGGAGCCCACCTGGGAGGTGGGGGTCATGAACAGGGTGTCGCCGGTGAAGGTCGAGTAGAAGACTTGCCCGAGGCCCTGCGAGGTGGAGTCCGTGAACACGCTCTTGTCGAACGAGACCACCGCGGTCGGGGTGGCGACGTCCGCCGGCCGGTTCGCGAGCGGCGTCATCCCGCTCTGGGTCTGGAAGTAGATGTAGGCGTCCCGCGGCGGGACGGTCCCTGCGGGGCACTCGGCGACGACCGAGTTGACGGTGCACAGCAGCGCCGGGCGGAACCCCACGACCGGGCCGGGCTGCATGGGGTCCGTCATCTCGGGGTATCCCTGGTAGCAAGCGGTGGCTCCCGGGCACGGACCCCCGAGGTACTGGTCGCTGTAGGGACCGCCCGGGTAGAAGAGCCGGCGCGCCTTCCGCGCGAGGACCTGCGCCTCGCTCGGCGGGCCGTCCGCCACGGGATCCCAGGCGAGGTTGTAGCGGCGGCCGACCTCCGGGCGGCCCGCGTACCCGACGGCGGCGGAGGTGAGCACGAGCCCCGAGGCCCGCACGCTCATGCTCACGGGCACGAAGGCCCCCGGCGACAGGGGAAGCCGGTTCACGAGGCACTCGGCGATGGACCCGGGGGCGATGGTGAGCTCGAGGGCGCCGCCGGGGAAGTAGGTCGGGTCGGGCGAGAGGAAGGAAGCGATCCGGGCCTCGTAGACCTCGACCGTCTGGGGGGGGATGCCGGCACAGCCCGTCGGATCCACGTCGAGGAAGAACTGGGTGATGTCGCCGCCCTCCGCCGGAAACACGTCGGCCGTGTGGATGGCGAGGTCCGGTGCCGCGACGTACGCGCCGACCACCCAGTAGTCCGCGGACCCCGAGGGCGCCGCGAGCGGGTTCAGCGCCTCCTCCACGGCGAGGTAGACCTCTCCGGTCGCGAGCCGGCCGAGGCTGCCGCGCAGGAAGCTCAACCCGGGCAGGACGCCCTGGTAGACGAGCGTCCAGGTGTCGTTGGTCGTGAACCCGGGCCAGACGATGATCGAGTTCAGGAGGTCGGCGACGTCCGCCGCCGCCACGGCACCGGGGTCCGCGGCGTCCCCGAGGCCGGGCGGGTAGAAGAGCCCGAGGTACGGGCCGTTCGGGTAGCTCGTCGCCGGGACGCTCAGGGCCGCGATCACCGCCGTGCGCGACAGGTCGTTGTCGAGCAGGACCGAGTTGTCGACGGGCCCGAACCGTCCCAGGTCCTCGAGGTACACGAACCCGTCGGAGCTCGGCGCCGCGCCGGCGGCCGTCGTCCACTGCGCCCCGACCGCCGAGACGATGATCTGGAGGGGCTGGGGCACTCCCTGGTCGTTGTCGCCGGGCGGGCACGTGAAGGGCCCGGTGCACTGGGTCGGACCCGACACGGCGGGCAGCCCCACGGCCAGGTGCAGCGGGAAGGCCGGGGCGTAGAGGGGCGAGCGGTAGGGCGGGTTCGGGACCTTCGGGCCGATGGGGGACGGCGGCGGCGACGGGTCGGCCGCCAGGCCGCCCGTCGCGGGGTCGAAGGTGGCGATGCCGCAGGCGACGGGCTGGGTGGGGCCGCATTTGGCCGCGTCGATCGCGGCGTAGACCCGCAGCTGCGGGGGCCCGAAGTCGATGGGGCTGAGCTGCGTCCGCTCGCCGAGGATCGCGGCCGCCACCGACGCGGTCGGGCCGTGCCCGTCGAAGGCGCGCGCCGGCCACGTCGAGGCGTCGGCGGCGCGCGCGTCGACCTCGGCGATTCCGTAGATCGGGGCGCCGGAGGAGGAGGACCCGACTGCGTCCCGGGACGCGACGTAGACGTGGACGTGGTCCGGGGAGGCGGCGATCGAGAGGGGGCGGAAGGCGAGGGGCTTCGCCGTGGGCCGGTCGGCGAGGTAGATCGAGCCGTCCGGCGCCCGCGCGAAGTCGAGGACCACGAGCCACCCCGGATTGGTGCCCTGGGTGACGCTCGGGGCCGACAGGCCGACGACCACCCGGGCCACGCCGGGAGTGGGCTGCCAGACCGGAGGCTGGCCCGAGACGGTCGCCGACGGGACGGAAAGGCCCGCCATGGACAGGATCTGGCAGCCCGACCCGACGATGGGCGACAGGTCCCAGGTGTTCGCGACCCCGTAGACGCCGGGCGTGGTGCTCCACGTGTCGACCAGCTGCACGTAGGTGGTGCCCGAGGCAACGAGGAGGACGTCGGAGGCGAGGTCGTAGAGCGGCGAGGCGGCGACGGACGTCGGCCGCGAGATCGTCGGGACCGAGAGGGCCGAGAAGAGCGCCGGGCCGCGCACCGGCAGGTCCGCCTGGGGATCGAGGATGCGCAGCACGTTGCCGTTCGTGGCGGTGATCGCGAGCAGCGGCACGGGCGTCCCCAGCGCGCTGGGGTTCTGGCCGACGAAGGCCGCGACCGCCTGCGGGTCGCGAAGGTCCGCGAGCGTGCCGGGGCCGGCCGAGTGGCAGGCGGTCGCAAGGACCAGGATCAGGATGGCGGGGGTCGCTCTCACTGTGAACTCGGGATCCCGATGCGCTTCACGAGGCTCATCTGCTGCGGCGAGGCCGGGTCGAGCTCGACCAGGTTCACCCAGCTCTGCGCGAAGGAGGCGACGTAGATCCGCACGCAGCTGTTCCCCAGGGTGCAGGGCGACGGGGTGTACGGCGAGGACACGCCGGGGGCGTAGGGGACCTGCGGCGACGTGATGGCCCGCGAGGGGTCGATGGGCTCGACGGCCATGCCGAAGGGCTGGCGTCCGAGGAGCGGCTGCCCCGTGCCCGGGTCGAGCCACACGTAGCTCACGACGTCCCCGATCTCATCGTCGTAGAGCATGAGGATCGCCTGCGTGTCGCAGGTGAGGGCGACGAGGTCGCGCTTCCCGGCGCGCTGGGGCAGCACGCGCAGCTGGCCCCCGCCCTGGCACGTGTTCACGGCGCGCTCGAGCAGCATGCTCGGCTGGTTGTAGGAGTCGGGCGCCAGGTCGAAGACCGCGAGCGCCCCTCCCTTGGGGACGACGACCCCCTGTTGCAGCAGGTCCCCGTCGACCTGCTCGAGCTGCACGTAGAGGTGCTGTCCGTCGTTCGAGACGGCCAGGTCCTGCGTGAGCGTCGCCCGCAGGTAGGCGCCCAGGTTGATCTGGTTCACGGTCGGCGCCGTCAAGGTCCCGAGCGAGACCGCCGGCAGGGTGAGCGGGTTGAACCAGCGGAGGGGCTCGGTGAGGCCGATCTGGGTGCTCAAGAACAGCCGGCCCGTGCCGGGGTCGAAGGCGGTCGTGTAGGTGTTCGGGGCCGCGAGCGCGACGGTGTCGAAGCCGACGGTCTCCTGGCCGAGCGTGGCGAGGTCGATGCGCGTGAGGAGCCCCTGGTTGTTCGCGGCGCGGATCTGCGTGACGAAGGCGTTCGCCAGGTTGCGGCCGGCCCGGTCGCTGCAGACGATCCCCACGCCGTAGGGGTCGAGGTACTGCGAGGGGAGCGGGATCGTGCACTCCGGGCCGCAGGTGAGGTCGCCGGACGGGTCGACCTCGATGGCGTAGACGACGTCGTCGTAGCGAGAGCTCGTGATCGCGAAGGCGTCCACGCCCGACGGGAACGTCATCGTCGGGCACCCGCTGCGGCAGGCCGGCCACCCGGCCGGGCAGCCCGGCTCGACGAGGGAGATCTCCCCGCCGAAGCTGCCGATCCGCAGGGGATTGCCGATCGGCACGAACTCCGGGTTCTCTGACAGCTGGTCGGGCGCGGCGTCCGGGTCGACGGAGAGGACCGTACCGCCGCTCTGCGGGTCGTAGCGGAGGTCGAAGTTCGTCGACACGACGAGGAGCACCGAGGCCGGGTGCACCGTCCCCGCGGCGTGCAGGAGGGGATGCACGGCGATGCCCGACGGCAGGTAAAAGAGGTTTGTCGGCGTCTGCGGAACGGGGTAGGTGTCGAGACAGCCCGCCGCGGCCAGGCAGGCCAGCACCGCGACTCTCTTGGCGATTCTCGACACCGGGCCGCGAACCCTAGCCCCCGCCCCGGCGGCGGGTCAAGGGGAAACCGGGCGCCCCTCGCCTGTCGGGTTCGGCTGCTCCGCCTGGATCTTCCGGAAGTCGGCCAGGTCGGCGAAGAGGTCCGAGACGCCCTTCATGAGGGCGAGGCGGTTCCGGCGCAGGGCCGGGTCCTCGGCCATGACGAGCACCTCGTCGAAGAAGCGGTCGACGCTCGGCTTGAGGGAGGCGACGGCGCGCAAGACCGCGCCGAAATCCCTCGTGCGACGGGCGTCCGCCGCCTCGCCCGCCACCCGCTCGAGCTCGCCCGCGAGCTGGGACTCGGCCGACTCGCGGCAGAGCGCGGGGTCGACCTTCGCCCCCCCGCCCTCCCCGGCCTTCTCGCGGATGTTCGCCACCCGCTTGAACGTCACGGCCAGCGGCACGAAGTCCGGACGCGCCTTCGCCTCGGAGAGCGCCCGGAGCCGCTTCCGCGCGTCGACGACGTCGTCGACCCCGGCGGCGAGCACGGCGTCGACCAGGTCGGCGTCGTGCTCCTCGGCCCACAGCGCCCGGAGCCTCCCGCGCACGAAGTCGAGGACCTGCTCGGCCACCACCGCGCGGTCCGCGGCGAGCTTCACGCCGGACAGGGAGTCGAGGGTGGCCTCGACGGCCGCAGCGAGCGACAGGTGGTATCCGCGGTCCTGGAGGATCCGCAGGATCCCGATCGCCGCCCGCCGAAGCCCGAACGGGTCGGCCGCACCGGTCGCCTTCTCGCCGACCCCGAGGATGCCGACGAGCGCGTGAAGCCGGTCGGCGAGGCCGACCAGGGCGCCGAGGTCGTTGCGCGGCATCGCCGGCGAGGCCCCCACCGGACGGTAGTGGTCCTCGATGGCGTCCGCGATCTCCGGCTTCAGGCCCTCGATCCGCGCGTAGTGCGCGCCCATCGTGCCCTGCAGCTCGGGGAACTCGCCCACCATGCCGGTCGTGAGGTCGGTCTTGCACAGCCGCGCCACCTCGAGGAGGTCGGAGGTGAGGGCTTCCAGGCCGCCGGCGCGGGCGAGCGCCTGGGCGATGGCGCCGATGCGGTGGACGCGCTCGAGCTCGGTGCCGAGCCGCGCCTGGTAGGTGCGCCGCCCGAGGTCCTCGATCCGGTCGCGCAGGCGGCGCTTGCGGTCCTCCTCGAAGAAGAAGCGGGCGTCCGCGAGCCTCGCCCGGAGCACCCGCTCGTAGCCGTGGCGGGCGGTGGCCGCGCTGCGCACGCGGGTCCCCGACACGGCGACGAAGCGGTTCTTGAGCCGCCCCTTCCCGTCGACCACCGCGAAGTAGCGCTGGTGGTTGCGCATCTCCGAGATGACGACCTCCGGCGGCAGCTCCAGGTTCGACTCCTCGAAGGCCCCAGGGACGCCGGTCGCGTGCTCGACGAGGAAGGTCACCTGATCGACGAGGTCGTCGTCGGGCCGGGGCGAGCCGCCCGCCTTCTTCGCCGCGGCCGCCACCTCGGCGAGGACGGCGGCGCGCCGCTCGGCGGGATCCGCGATGACGCGCGCCTTCCTGAGCTTGGAGAGGTAGTCCTCGGGCGTTCCCTTGAGGGCGATGGCCCCGGGAGCGTGGAAGCGGTGGCCGTAGGTGACCTTGCCGCTCGTCACCTCGCCATGGCGGACCTTGAGCGGGCGCCCTCCGTACAGCGCCACCATCCAGCGCACCGGCCGGGCGAACGTGACCTCGTCGAAGCGCGACCGCATCGCCTTCTTGAAGCGGAGCGAGGCGACGAGCTTCTCGAGGAGGGCGGGGAGGACCTGCTCGGCCCGCCGGCCCTTCTCGACCCGGGTGACCGCAAGCCGCTCGCCCTTCGGCGTCTCGACCCGCTCGAGCCGGGCCACCTCCACGCCCTGGCTCTTCGCGAATCCGGCCGCGGCCGGGGTCGGGTTCCCCGCGGCGTCGAAGGCCTGCGCCACCGGGGGCCCGAGCGCCTGGCTGCGGGCGTCCGCCTGCCTCGCCTCGACGGCGCGCGCCCACACCGCGAGGCGCCGGGGGGTGCCGACCGCCCGGACCTGGCCGTGGCCGAGGCGCGCCGCGCCGAGCGCCGCGTCGAGGTCGCGCTCGAGCTGCGCGAGCGCACCGGGGACGAACCCCGCGGGGATCTCCTCGGCGCCGATCTCGAAAAGTAGGTCCGCCATGTGGAGCTCCCTCTATCGCCGGGCCTCGGACTGCTCTCGGACGGCCCGCGCCTCGGCGACCGCCCTTGCTCGCTCCCGCGCCGGCAGGAGCGGGAAGCCGAGCTCCTCGCGCGACAGCAGGTACCCCTTCGCGCACTGGTGCGCGAGCGCGCGCACGCGCCCGATGTAGGCCGCCCGCTCCGTGACGCTGATGGCACCGCGGGCGTCGAGCAGGTTGAAGGTGTGCGAGCACTTCAGGCAGTAGTCGTAGGCGGGCAAGGGCAGCTTCGCCGCGAGGAGCCGCTTGCACTCGGCCTCGTAGGTGCCGAAGAGGCCGAAGAGCATCTGGGCGTCGCTCGCGCGGAAGGCGTATTCGCTCATCTCCACCTCGTTGCGGTGGAAGACCTCGCGGTACTTCACGCCCTTCACCCACTCCACGTCGAAGACGTTCTCCACGTCCTGCAGGTACATGGCGATGCGCTCGAGGCCGTAGGTGAGCTCGGCCGCCACCGGCTTCACCTCGAAGCCTCCCGCCTGCTGGAAGTAGGTGTACTGGGTAATCTCCATCCCGTCGCACCACACCTCCCAGCCGAGGCCCCAGGCGCCGAGGGTCGGGCTCTCCCAGTCGTCCTCGACGAACCGGATGTCGTGGGCGAGCGGGTCGATCCCGATCGCCCGCAGGGAGCCCAGGTAGAGCTCCTGGGTGTCGGGCGGGTTGGGCTTCAGGATCACCTGGAACTGGTGGTGCTGGAAGAGGCGGTTGGGGTTCTCGCCGAACCGGCCGTCGGCCGGGCGCCGCGACGGCTCGACGTAGGCGACGTTCCAGGGCTCGGGGCCGAGGACCCGGAGGAAGGTCGCGGGGTTCATGGTGCCCGCGCCGACCTCCTGGTCGTAGCCCTGGGCCAGGATGCAGCCCTTGCCCGCCCAGTAGCCCTGCAGCTTCAGGATGAGGTCCTGGAAGGTCACGCGTCGGCTCCCCTCTCGCCGCCCCGGCCGCGGCGGAGCCCCTCTTCGTAGGGCCGACCGCCGCCGGCTGTCAAACGGAACGTGGGGCACCGCCGTCATCCGCCGAGGACCGGACCGACCTCGTCGAGGAAGCGGCGCGCCTTCAGGCGCCGCCCGAGCTGGTGCTCGAGGTAGGCGGTGAGGAGGTCCCGAGCCTCGGCGGCCGCCGCCGCACCCGGCGGTTCCCCGGCGTCGCCCCGCTGCAGCCGCCGGAGCCCCTCGAGCGTCTCGGCCCGGGCGTCGCGCCCGTGCTCCGACGCGAAGGCCCGGCAGCGGCCGCAGAGCACGCCACCGTGGGCCGGGTCGAAGCGCATGGCGCCCTCGCCCGCCGGCTCGCCGCAGCGCGCGCAGCCGTCCAGCCGGGGGCGCAGCCCCGCCGCGTCGAGCGCCCGGAGCTCGAAGCGCCGGAGCTCCCAGGGCGCGGCCGGGGCCGCGTCGAGGCGGGCGAGGTAGGCGGCCAGGTCGTCGAACAGGTCCTCGTGCGGCTCCGCGTCGCGGACGAGCTCGCGCGCGAGCTCGCTCGCGTACGCGGCGCAGGCGATGCGGGCGAGGTCGCCGCGAAGGCCGCCGAAGGCGCGGTCCACGGCGGCGTTCTCGAGCTCCCAGATCTCGGCGCCGGCGCGCTCCCGCACCTCGGCGGCCACGAGGTTGAAGGGCTCGAGGGTCCCTCCGAAGCGGTTGCGCGAGACGCGCGCCCCCCTGGCGAAGGCAGAGAGCTTGCCGCGCTCCCGCGAGAATAGGGAGACGATGCGATCGCGCTCCCCGTAGTCGACCGTGCGAAGGACGACGGCGGAGATCTTCACGGAGCGGGCCACGGGCGACGGCTCTACGGGGCGGGGACCTGGTAGGGGGCGCGCTCGGGCGAGCGGCGTCCCCGGATCTCGCTCGACCCGCGGGGGCTGCGGAGGAGTCCGACCGCGACCGCCAGGGCCGCGAGCAACGCGACCACCGCCGCCGCGATCCAGCGGCGGCGCGCGCCGCGCCGCCCGAGCCGCGAGGCGCCCCCTCCCTCCGCGCCCTCGGCGCCGTCCGGGTCCACGGCCTCCTGGTAGCGCAGGACGACCTCGTCCGGGTCGAGCCCGACCGCCGCGGCGTAGCTGCGGAGGTAGCCGAAGAGGTAGGCGCGCGGCGGGATCCGCTCCGGCTCGCCGGACTCGAGGGAGGCGATGACCGCCGGGGCGAGCTTCGTGAACTGCGCCACGTCCTCCCGGCTCAGCCCGCGGAGCTCGCGCTCCCGCAGGAGGTAACGCCCGAACGTCCGCAGCGCCTCGCCGGCGCGCTCTTCACCGCCCGGGTCCGGCGCGCCGCCCGTCGTCACCGGAGCTTCTCGCCGCTGCTCCGGCACTCGTCCCCGAGCGCCGTTCCGGGTGCGAGCTCGGCGCACCGCGCGAAGGATTCGCGCGCCCGCTCCGCCTGACCCGCCTTGAGCTGCGCCAGGGCGAGCTGGTAGTAGGCGTCCGGGGCCTTGTCGCAGTTCCTCACGTACTGTTCCTGCGACGCGATGGCGTCCCTCGCCATCCCGTCGGCGAGCTGGACCCGACCGAGCTCCCGCCACCCCTGGCAGTAGCGCGGCGCGAGGCCGAGGCAGGTCCTCATCTCGGCGAGCCCCTCGGATTTCCGCCCGAGCCTCCACAGGGCGAGCCCCTTGTTGCATCGCGCGACCCAGGGCTCCCGGTACTGCATGACGGCGAGCGCGGCGTCGAACTCGGCGAGCGCCTGCTCGAGCCTCCCGGTGCGGGCGAGCAGCTGCCCGAGGTCGTTGTGGGCATCGGCGAGGCCCGGCTTGAGCTCGATAGCGCGGCGGTACTCCACCTCGGCCTCGTCCAGCTTGTCGAAGCCGAACTCGAGGACCACGCCCCGGCCGAGGTGCGCCTCCGCGAGGTCCGGATCGAGCTTCAGGGCCTCGTCGTACTCCCGCAGCGCTTCCTGCATGCGGCCGGCGCGGAGCGCCTCCGCGGCGAGGTCGTGGTGGATGACCGCGGTGTTCTTGTCCTTCGCGCTCGGGGCGGTGGCGCAGGCCACGAGCACCGGAAGGAGGAGGGCCAAGAGGCTTTCGTGGCGCATCCCTACACGCTCGCGAGGAAGCGGGCGAGGCGGGCCTGCCCGGCCTTCGGCTCCGCCCCCTCCCCGGCTGCGGGCGGGCTGCCCGGGAGGTGGAAGACCGGGACGCGCTTCAGCGTCTCGGCCTGCTGGGCCGCTCCCAGGTTCCGGAAGTTCAGGTTGTCGAGCATGAACCCCATCGACTCCAGGAAGTGGAGCCCCTCGATCTCCACCTCGCGGTACTCCTCGAGGGAGAGCTCGCGACGCGGGTGGAGGTAGACCACGTTCTCCGCCGACTTCGGGAGGTGGAGGGCGACGAAGATCGAGAAGCTCCCGTTCGCGTTGCGCACGCCGCACAGGTAGCCCTGCACCGCCTGGGGAGCCTTGCCCGGAATCGAGACCTGCGGCTGGTTGATGCTCTCGACGAGGGCGATGAGCTGCTCTCGCGTGGCCGGGATGAAGCGGATGCCTGCGTCGGGCTGGAACACGGTGCCTCGTCGAGCGCGAGCGGGTGGAACGGCGCTGCCCCTCCTCCGGGCTCCCGGTGCGCGGCCGCGGCGGACCTCGCGCCCCGCACCTCGCCCTGGCGATGCTGTCACAGCGTAGCTAGCCCCGAGCCGAGGCCTTCGTCAAGGGCGCGGCTACACCCCGCGCGCGTCCGGCCCCCACACGATCTTGTGCAGCTGGAGGTTCAGGCGCGCTTCCACGCCGCTGTCGAGGATCCACCGGGCGAGGTCGCGCGGCTCGACCTTGCCGTGCACGGGGCTGAACAGGACCGCGACCCGCCGGTCGAGGCCGTGGCGCCGGACGACATCGAGGGACCAGCGGAAGTCCTCCTCGCCCGCGACGACGAACTTCACCTCGTCGTGCCGGCGCAGCCGCTCGAGCCACGAGAAGTCGCGCGCCTCCTCGCCGGAGGCCGGGGTCTTCACGTCGGCGATGACGATCGCCTCCTCGGGCAGCTCGTCGAGGGGACGCTGGCCATGCGTCTCCACGGCCACCTCCCATCCTCCCGCGAGGAGCGCCCGGGCGAGTCCGGGGGCGTCCCGCTGGAGGAGGGGCTCACCGCCCGTGAGGAGCGCGAAGCGACACGGGTGACGGTCCGCCTCCGCGATCACCTCCGCGAGCGACATCTCGCGCCCACCGGCGAAGGCGTAGGCCGTGTCGCAGTAGCTGCAGCGCAGGTCGCACCCGGTGAGGCGAATGAAGACGCAGGGGCGTCCGGCGCGGGTCCCCTCGCCCTGGATGCTGAAGAAGATCTCGGTGACGCGCACGGGGCGGATCCTAGCGGGCGGGGCGCCCGCCGTCCCGCCCGCGCGTCCCTACGGCCCTCGCGACCGCTCCTCGGCGAGCGCGTCCAGCCGCTCGGAGATCTCGTCGAGGCGCTTGCGCACCGCCTCCATCTCGTCGCGGGTCGGGAAGCGGAACCGGGCAGCGGCGCGGCGGACCGCGTCGTCGACCGCCTTTTCGACCTCGCGGCGCTGCTGCGTGAGGCGCTCCCCGAACTCCCGGGCGTGGCGCCTCACGTCGTCGGGCGAGAAGCCGAGCCGGGTGAGGACCTTCTCCGCCTCGGCCTCCGCGGCGTTCAGGCCCACGAGCGCCTGCGACCAGGCTTCCTTGAACATCTCCTGGATGTCCGTCATGGAAACCCTCCCCTAAGCCTGCGCCAGCGGGGCCTTGCGGGCGGGCCGCCGCGCGCGCCGCTTCTGCACCTCGTCGAGGCGGCGGAGGATCTTGTTGATCTCCTTCGAGAGCTCCTCGACCTCCTCGCGGGTCGCGACGCCGAGGAACTTCATCGTCCGGACCTGCAGCTCGAGCAGCCGCTCCACCGCGTCCGCGCGGAACGTCTGCGCGCGATCCCGCCACTCCCCCGCAGCCTCGAGGCCGGCCTTGCGGAGCTTCTCGACCTGGCCTCGGAGCTCGCGCAAGTCCTTCCTCGAAACCTTCTGGACACGCGCGGAGAGGTCGTGGATGAGCTTCTGGGCGTCGTCCTCCAGCGACTCGAGCCGCGCCTGCGCTGCCTCGATGGAGTCGCGGATGAGTTCCTGCACCTTCGCTGCGCTTCGGGCGCTCTTGGCTTCGGCCATATGACCCTCCCGGTGTTGGTTGGAATCCCTCTACCGGTACGAATAACGCAGCGCGTCATCCCCGTCAAGCGCTCCTTCCCACATCGGCCCACCCGGGCCGCCCCTCGCGGGGGCGGTGGTCGGCGCCGACGGCCTCGCCGGGGCTCGCGAAGCCGTCCCGCCGCAGGCAGGCGGCGAGGTCGGCGAGCGCGCGGCGCGCGAAGAGCGGTCCCCCGTAGATGAACCCGGTGTACACCTGCACGAGCGACGCCCCGGCCCGCATGCGGGCGTAGAGGTCCTCGCCGCTCATGACGCCCCCGACCCCGACGATGGGGATGCGCCCTCTGGCGCGCGTGTAGCACCGCCGCAGCGCCGCAAGGGCGAGCGGCGCGAGCGGCGCCCCGGAGAGCCCGCCGGCCTCCCCGGCCCGCGGGTCCGAAGCCACCTCCCCGGGGCGGGCGACGGTGGTGTTCGTCGCGACCACGCCGGACGCCCCCACCGCGATCGCCACGTCCACCGCCTCGTCCAGCGCTTCCGGGGAGAGGTCGGGCGCGAGCTTCACGAGCAGCGGGCGCCGGAGCGGGCGCGCCCGCGCGACGCAGGCGGAGAGCAGCCGCTCGAGCGGCTCCCGCTCCTGCAGGGCGCGCAGCCCGGGGGTGTTCGGGGACGACAGGTTCACGACGAGGTAGTCGGCGAGCGGGCCGAGCCGGTCGATGCAAGCCAGGTAGTCGTCCGCGGCCCTCTCGTTCGGCGTGTCCTTGTTCTTGCCGATGTTCACGCCGAGGACGTAGCCGCGTTCCGGGCCGCCGAGGGCCGCGAGCCGGGCCCCACAGGCCTCCGCCCCCTGGTTGTTGAACCCCATGCGGTTCACGAGCGCCCGGTGGGCAGGCAGACGGAACAGCCGCGGACGCGGGTTCCCCGGCTGGGGGCGCGGCGTGATGGTGCCCACCTCGACGTGTCCGAACCCGAGCGCGCTGATGCCGGCCGCGACCCCCTCGCCCTTGTCGAACCCCGCCGCGAGTCCCAGTGGGCTCTCGAACTCGAGGCCCAGGCACCGGACCGCGAGGGCCGGGGGCGGTCGGGGGCGCAGCCTCCGGACGGCCGGCCTTCCGGCGAGGCGCAACAGCGCGGTCGCGAGTTTGTGGATGCGCTCCGGGTCGAAGCGGAACAAGAGCGCTCGCAGGATGCGCCAGAGCACGGGCGGCTCCTCTAGTGCCCGGGGGGAAGCGGTCCCCCGAGGTGCTCCCGCAGGAAGGCAAGCTCGAGGGTCGCGAGGCGCTCGGCGGTGTCCGGGTCGGCCGGCAGGTGCGTGACGCCCGGGAGCGGGACGAGCGCCGGCGGGCGGCCCGCGCGCGCGAGCGCGTCGGCGAGCTTCAGGGAGTGGAGGAAGTAGACGTTGTCGTCGGCGGTGCCGTGGACGACGAGGAGCGGGCGCTTCGCGTCCCTCGTCCAGGCGGCGAGCGAGCTGCGCTGGTAGGCGCCGGGGTCCTCGGCGGGGAGTCCCAGGTACCGCTCGGTGTAGTGGGTGTCGTAGTCGAGCCAGTCCGCGACCGGCGCGCCGGCCACCGCCGCCCGGTACACGTCGGGCCGCCGCAGCACCGAGAGCGCCGCCATGTAGCCGCCGAACGACCACCCCCGGACGCCGACCCGACCGAGGTCCATCTCCGGCACCTCGGCGGCGAGCGCCCGCAAGGCCTCCACCTGGTCGTCCAGGGTGGGGCCAGAGAAGTTCCCCTTGACGGCCCTCTCGAAGTCGCGCCCGAGGCGCATCGTCTCGCCCCGGTTCACGATGCGCACGACGAGGAACCCCTGGTCGGCGATCCACTGGAGGAGCGGCGCCTCGGACCGGAGCCGAAGGGGCGCGAGGTGCGTGGGTCCCCCGTAGACCTCGACGATCACCGGGTACCTCCACCCCGGGCGGAAGTCCCTCGGCCGGATGAGCGCTGCCGGCCAGCCGAGGCGACCCACCCGCCGGACCTCGGGACGGGCGCACGCCGGCGGCGCGATGGCCTCCGCGGGAAGGTCCGCGAGCCGCCGGCCGTCGGGCGCGAACACGGCCGTTCGCGTCCCCCCGGCGGGCTCGGAGGACGTGACGACGATGGGCCCGCCTCCCTCGGCGACGGTGGCGGAGAGGACCGCCGGGCGGGTGAGCGGGAGCGGCACCTCCTCCGGCGCCGACCCGGGTTTCACCCGGTACAGCCAGTCGGCCGTCGGGTCGCCGCGGGACCCGACGAAGTACACGAAGCCCGACGCCGGGTCGGCGCCGGCCCAGGCGGTGAATCCCCAGGCGGGCGGGACGAGCGAGCCCGCGAGCGACCCGTCCGGGCGGCGGACCTCGACCTCGGCGCCTCCGTTGCGCTCCGTGAACCAGGCGAAGCTCGCGCCGTCGGGGAGCGCGCGGGGAAAGGCAGGCTGGAGGTTCAGCCAGGCCCGGTCCTCCTCGACGAGCAGCGCCCTCGTGCGCCCCGTCGCCGGATCGATCCGGAGGAGGACCTCCTCGGTCTGCGGGCGGCTCTGGACGAGCGCGTAGAGCCCCGAACGGTCCCAGCGAACCTGCGCGAGGTACGGGTAGCGCGAACGGTCCCACTCGACCCACGCGACCTCTCCCCCCTTCGCGGGCACGATCCCCAGGCGCACGGCGGCGTTCGTCCGGCCGGCGCGCGGATACGCGAAGCGCACGGGGGAGCGCTCCGGGTGGGCCGGGTCGGCGATGGAGAGCTTCTCCACGCCGCCGTCGTCGACCTCCTCGAAGGCGATGGCGCGCGAGTCGGGAGACCACCAGTATCCCTCGCTGCGTCCCATCTCCTCCTGGGCGACGAACTCGGCGACCCCGTGCGTCTTCCACTCCGAGGCGCCGGTGGTGAGCACCCGCTCCCCGCCGCCCTCGAGGTCGAGGACGCGCAGCTCTCCCCCGCTCGCGAAGGCGAGCTGTCGGCCGTCGGGGGCGAGCCGCGGGTCGATCGCCCCCGGCGGGAGCGGGAGGCGGCGCACCGACCCTCTCTCCCGGTCCACCGCGTAGTGGCGACCGCCCGCCGCCGCGACGAGGGTGCGCCCGTCGCGGGAGAGCTCGTAGCGGGTGACGCCCCGCGCGGTGATGCGCTGGCGCTCGAGCCGCGCCGCCTCGGCGTCCGTGAGCCCCGCCCCGTCCGCCGCGAGCAGGCGCTCCGCGTCGAGGAGGAGCCGTGTCTCGCCGGTCGCGAGGTCCGTCGCGAACAGCGACTGCACGCCCGAGCGGGGGCCGGACCTCAGGAACAGCACTTCCCGGCCGCCGGGCGCGACCTCCGCCCGGACCGGGCGGCCGGCGCGGAAGCCCCGGGTCTCGGCGTACAGGCGCGGGAACGGGACGGCCGGGGGCGCGGGCGCCCCCCCCTCCCCGCACGGCGACTCGGCGAGGGCGAGCGCCAGCGCGACGGCCGGGAACGGGAGCATGGAGCGCTCTCTACCACGGGCGGCGCACCCGCTACATCTCCTTGTCCATGACGAGCGCGTCCTCGCCGTCGGCGTAGTAGCGCGGGCGCGCCCCTGCGTCGCGGTACCCGAGCGAACGGTAGAGGGCGATGGCCGCGCGGTTCGACCGGCGCACCTCCAGGGTGGCGATGCGGGCGCCCTGGGACCGGGCGCTCGCCTCCGCCTCGCCGAGGAGCGCTCGGGCGACGCCCTGGCGACGGGCCTCCGGCGCCACCGCGACGTTCAGCACGTGCAACTCGTCGTACACGAGCCAGCT
>Ga0335069_10000353_pt1 | contig 78291 bp, 67 predicted proteins | sample Lox_Sample_11_FD_206714 | JGI IMG/M metagenome (GOLD analysis project Ga0335069, IMG submission 206714) | Soil microbial communities from Loxahatchee National Wildlife Refuge, Florida, United States - Lox_Sample_1.1 | ecosystem: Environmental > Terrestrial > Soil > Wetlands | place: USA...
ATGAATGGTTTTCTTATGAAAGACTGAAATGTGAAATTATAGCTCCCTTTATCAATTTCATAACGCCCTGCTATACTCAGGTCTTCTGTTGTGCCCACACGCATTTGTATATTACCGTGCCCGTTTGCTTTCATGATATCGCCGGTAAGCGGATCGACAATTACATATACGTTAGCATAATTATTTGCAGTAACATCAAGCTTTACAGTCAGGTTAGTTGCTTTGCGGTCATATTGCGGTTGCATTTCTTTACCATATACTTTCCACACCAGGAAATCTGCATCGGCACTTTCTCTCGTGGTGTTCATGGGTAAAAAGATGTCTGAACTATCAGTAGGTTCACCACGTATTTCCATGAGCATGTTCTCATTGGGGCCTTTTAATGTCAGGTTTGCCCTACCTATGACTTTTCCGTAAAACTGATTATTGTCTGAGGCTTTTGTATTTAATAATAACAGTTTATTCGTATTGATAGCAAAATCGTACGAAAGATCATTGAAGGAGTGATGCGATAGCCTTCCTCTCGTCAATTGTGCCGTATGGCCCAATGTGTCTTTTACCTGGCAAGAACCGAAATCAATAAACCCATCTCTTAGTAAAATGTTTGCACTGGGTATTGAGTAAGTACATTGTGTATAGTTCACTTTTAATTTGCCATCCCGCAATTTAACATCTCCGAGGTATTTTAGCTGATCACCTGATCCTATGATATGTAGTTGCCCGGTGGCATAGCCATGAACATTACTGAAAACTGCATTGAGATATTTTTCAAGCAAATCAATTTTTGTGTCAACAAGGTTTGTAGTAATGTCAATAGGCTGTGTTCCGTTGTTGCTATCGAGGGCATTAAAAATGCCTTTAATATCAAAATGATAATTCCTGTTATCTGAATTAACATGTGCGTTAATCAGCCCGGTGGTTTTATCATATCCTGCATTGATATCAAGGTAACCGACAGAGTCGTTGTCAAGCCTGAATTGTTCAGCGCGACCGGTAAAATCGAAATTCAACTCTTTTGTAAGTGGATTTCTTATTTCGCCGGAACCTGTTAATACTCCTTCGAACCTATCGCTTTTTACGAAATACTGTGTAAAATCGCCGATGTTAATTTTTTTGAGATCAAGATGAATGTCATTCCATTTGCCTGATGAAGAAGGGTGGGTGGTAATGAGTACCTGTTGATCATCGCTGTAAATTTTAAGCGAATTGGCTGTCACGATATTATTGTCAATTGCAAATTCCCCGTTTTTTTGTATCGCCCATTTTTTGCCATTCACATCAAAAGTAGAGGGATTGAATTTTACATGAAACCCTGTTTGTGATGTTTTAATCTGCGCATCAACATTTGCTGAGTTCAAAGTGTGATTTGCACTGGTGCTGATCTTCATATCAGACAAGTCGTTTGAAGAACGCAAACGTACATGTGTATTCGGGAAATGCAGGCTGTCATTTACATATACCTCTCCAATATTTGTTTCCAGCGAAAGGCTGTCGTAGTTTCCATTTCCTCTGATATCTGTATTAAGAAAGCTGAAATTCTTATATCCAAACTGCGGCACATTGCCGTTCACATCGAGTAAATTATTTTTTGTGTTGATTCGCCCGCTAATGGTAGTATTGTTAAAACCGCTCAGGTTTTTATCAATGAAGCTGACGTAATCGTCAACTTTTTTTGTAGTAAGCACGAAACTGAAATTCTGATCGGAAGTGAGTTTTCCTTTTACCGGTTTAATATATGCCGGATAATATTTGTTCAGAAATGTCTGTATGGCATCGGGAAGATCATGAATGGAAAATTCGCCAGCAATAGCCGCGTCAAATTCGTTGCTTACCACGGTTATAGATTTGCTGTTTTCTGCAACACTGGATTCCACCGCCAATGAATCGAATGAAATGCGCCGGCCGCTTTTATATATGGCTGCATCATACACTCTCGCTGTTCCAATAAAATTGTCAATATTGCTTCCGGTAAAATTGAAACGTACTTTGCCTGAAAACTCAACACTGTCTTCAGTTAAATGAATCTTTTTTAGATCTGTCCTTCCGATTTCTGCGCTAAGGTCAAATTTAGGGTCCCTACCATTATAGTCAATGAGGCCGATCATCCTGGCATCGAGATTGGAGTCCCGGCAAACCAATTGACCATTGAATTTCTTTTTTGCTATGGCTCCGTTTACAATAATGCTATGGTAATTATAATGGCTGAATTCAATGCTTTCAACAGCACCGTCGAGGGCAGCGTTAAGTGTATTTGCAGCAAGCCCTGTTCCTTTTACTTTTCCGGTAAAGGCCACTTTGCCAAGGCTGTTGATATCAAGGAACCTGCCGATGTCGAAATCTGCCGTATTGATATTTCCTGAGTAAATGGTAGGCTTTTTGTCAGGAAATTTCATATTTACATCAGTTACAAGAGTTCCAAGATTTGTTTCAATAACGCCATTAGTTACAAAATCTTTCAGGAATCCTGTGAAGGATCCTGTAAAACGGAACTGCTCAATTCTGTCCAGTCTTGGAGATTTAATTTGTTTAAGTTGGGGTATTAATGTTGAAGCATCTGCGTAATTGGTCCTGAAATCATTTGATCTGAATTCTATAAAAGTTTTGTCAATATCAGGCAAACCTTTTAAATGAATATCACCATTAAGCAGCGTGTTTTTACCCGCTTCTAATATTACTTTGGTGCCCTTCAAATTTTCAACCGGCCCACGAATAATGCCTGTTATACGAATTTTCCGGTTCCAGTTTTTTAATTCCGGTGCAAAGAAGCCAATATCATCACTGTCAACATATGCATCAGAAAAATCCCCTTCCATATTGATCCTGCTCTCGTAATCTGACATGTCATCAAAACTTCTGAAACGCATGGCATAAAAATTCCTGATATGGCTTTTCCCTGTCTGGAGATCCAACTTATGAAATTCCATGGCTTCAGGAAAAAATTTAACAGATGCTGTGAGCTTCTTTACTTCAAAACCGCTGCGTTCTTTTGTGCTTAGATCCAGTTGTGCCGTAACAGTATCTTTATTCAATGACACATTCTTAAAATCACCATTTATTGCATAAAAAAGGATATGCCTGCCGTCAAAATATGGCAATGGTTGCTGCCCATCTGCTTTAAAATCTTTGAAAGTTCCATTGATGACAGTTACTTGTTTGGCCGTGATACTCCAATCAGCTCCGTTCAACCTGAGATGCAATGGATCGTTTTTGTAAACCTCATTAGTGTCATGAAGGGGCGGCCTTCTGCCATCATAATTGATAATGGCAAATTCAGGTTTAGCAAACTCAATTACGTTGATTTTAGCTGTTTTTTTTGCAAGGTTAAATTCTTCTGCATCCAATTGCATTGAACCCAGATGCATATCAAAGTCTTCGCCACGCCATTCGTCATGCTTTACAAAATGAATATTCGAAAGCGCTGCCTTTTTTAAATCCAGTTCAATTCCTTTTGTCGTATCAGTTTTTTGGGGACCGGAAAAATAATCTATTAGAAACTGGTAATTCCAAACCGAATCCCTTCTTTGTAGTTTGATAGTTGCATCGTTCAGCCCAATGTACTCAAGTTGTGCTTTGTCTTTTCTGAAAAACCAGTCTGTTATTTGTACATTCAGGCTTCCTGCAGACAGAATTGTATCTTTATTCTTGTCTTCAACTAAGATATTTCGTAGTAACATCTTGTTGAAAAGGGAAAAGTCAACATGGCTGATGCTAACTGTTGTATGCAGGCTTTTTGAAAGTTTTTCTGCGGCCTGCTTTACAAGCCAGGTTTGCACAGAAGGAAGTTGCACTAGTAGCCAAATCATTAACAGGAATAATATGTTTGTTAAGCCTGATGCCAACGTAAGTGTTCTCAGAAATAAAATGGCTGATACAAGAAAAAGGAGGGAATACCATACAGATTTTTGGTTAGTGGCTTGTGATAATAACCAAAGCGTCAATATTAACAATACAAACGTAAAGATTGCCCGTAGGGATATTTTAATCAGCTTTTTCAGTGGTTGGAATTAAAATACAAAAATACATAATCACTGGTGTTGAGCAAATTCAATACCAAAGCGGTTTATCTGTAAAAAAACAAATTGTTTATTACGAAATTAACAGGCGTTTGACAAAGAAGGGAACAAATTTTCTGCAGACAATACCACTGAAAGCGTTATTCGAATAATATGCTTACCAGGTATTTCATGTCTGAATCACACACAACTGTTACTGCGGTATAACCTGGCCCGGGTTCATTTGCTGTCTCAAAGGCGTTTTTAGATTAATTCCGGAAGAAGTCCCGGCAAATATTCCTTCTTCAAGAACCAATAATTTTGTTGTTTGCCTGGCTTCGGCTTCATCAACCGTTCTTGCTTCATTATATTGTATTATTTAACAGGGGAGGAATGAAGCCAGTACATATTCCATCAACAGTGTGTACCCCTTTTGATATTTTTCGATATTACCGGTGATGACGCCGGTTCAGGTATTATAAACCTGGCAGAAGGATTATGTTTTCTCAGTTCAACGGAAGCGCCGGTGAACTTCCCGCAGTTCCCTACGGCTGGCAAAAACATCCGCACGTTTTTCGGTCTGCAAGATGATTTCTCTACCCGGTAGTTTATATTCTTCAAGTGCATCTTTATTTTCGAATTGAGTGGCCCGGTAAAAATTATTTTGTTCACTCCGTTCACGAACCCGTTTTATCATATTCGGAACAAAGTCGGGGGTGATTTTACCGTCAGGGCTTTTTATCATTTCCGGTTCTGCGCCGAACAATTTCATTGATTGTAGCTTCGCTTTTGAAAAGCATCGGAAGTAACGATGTGCAGCCAGTACTTTTTTTGTAGCGCATACTAATCCCAGAGAAGTGCCTGTGCTGTTTGCCGTACTTTCGGCAATTGTCATACCTGGCAGTAGATAGCCCTGTTTTTCAGCTTCCTCAATAGTGCATAGTTACATCCTGTCTTTGTAAGAGCCGGTCGGGTTATAATATTTCAGTTTCACAAAACATCAGCAGAATTTTCAGGAATATTTTTTTAACTGAATAATAGGGCTATTATCGATTGCATGTGCAACGCTGAATTGAGAAACAGCAATATTAATTATTTCCTCAAACTGATGTGGTTTGGAAAAAATGGGTAGTTTGGCAATATTGCTGGATAGAAGTATTGGTGTTAAAAGGAGCGACGCAACTATTTTTTATCAGGGTGGTTATGGCAGGTCCCCTAAAATAGTATTATCAAGATTCAGCTAAACTGTGTCATTAATAACCCTCGGCCGAGTCATCACCCCGACGATCACCCACAGCGATTATTTTTCCATCAGGTAAAATCTGTATTACTTCTGTTCTGCCAATAGCTTCGCGTTGATAAATTTTGTAACCCATTTGAGTCAATTGTTCTTTCACATCTGCAGGAAACCCTTTTTCAATAAAAATCACATCGGGCAACCATTGATGATGGAATTTAGGTTTATTTACTGCATCATCCGGGTTCATGTTGAATTCAAGAATATCGATTAATGTTTGAAATACTGAAGTGGTAATGGTAGTGCCTCCCGGGGTTCCTACAACCAAATAAGGCTTTTCTTTTTGTAATACAATAGTGGGTGTCATAGAACTGAGCATTCTTTTTCCGGGTGCAATAGCGTTGGCTTCGCCACCAACTGCCCCATACATATTGGGTACGCCGGGCTTAATGCTGAAATCATCCATTTCATTATTCAATAAGAAACCCGCCCCCGCAACAACAGTATGACTTCCGTATTCGCCATTTAGTGTGGTGGTAATGGATACTGCGTTGCCTTCCCTGTCATATACTTCGAAATGAGTGGTTTCTTCACTTTCAGGAGCAACATTACCTGCTTGTATATCTTTGCTGTTACCTGCTTTTGAAGGGTCATACAATTTCATTCGTTCCATCACATAGGGGTAGCTCGATAAAAATTTTGCTGGTACTTTATAATAATCTTTATCACCAAGGTATTTTGCACGATCAGCATAAGCGAGCCGTTCTACCTCTACCATTAAATGAACTGATTGTACTGTTTCAAAACCGTAATTTTTTAAAGGTTGATCTTCCACCATGCGCATCATCTGCGGCAAAAGCACTCCGCCGCTTGCCGGTAATGGCATAGTTATAACAGTGTAATCGGTTTTGTATTTAAATACAGCAGGTTCCCTTTCTTTCGCCGTGTAATTTTTCAGGTCTTCAAGAGTTATGATACCATTGCCTCTTTTCATTTCACTTATGATCAACTGTGCAGTTTCTCCTTCATAAAAGCCTTTTGCGCCATTATCGCGAATAAGCTTCAATGTTTTTGCAAGATCTTTTTGTATTAATGTATCCCCTTCTTTCCAGGGAGCTGATTTTACGAATACCGGCAAAATCGTATTATACTTTTTAAATTCTTCCCGCGCTTCGTTCAGGTTTCTTGCTTCTGCCGCCGATATGGCAAAACCTTTTTCTGCAAGGTCAATTGCAGGTTGTATCAGTTTTTTAAAAGGCAGCCTGGCATATTTCATTTCAGAGAAAATACCGGCAATGGTTCCGGGAACGCCTGCGGACAGGTGCCCGTTCTGGCTAAGGTTCGTTTGTGCATTGCCGTTAGAATCAAGGTACATATTGCGTGAGGCTTTGTCGGGGGCTTTTTCACGAAAATCAATAGCAATATTTTTACCGCCTGATAAATGTGCCACCATAAACCCACCCCCGCCAATATTACCGGCCCCGGGATAAACAACTGCCAACGCCAATTGAGTAGCAATAGCTGCATCTACTGCATTACCGCCTTTTTTCAGGATTTCAACGCCTACCTTGCTCGCCAAGGGATGTGCCGATACAACTGCTCCATGCCTGCATTCCGTCTTTTTTTGCTGTACATATAAAAAGGGGTCAATATCTGTAGAGGCAATTTGTGAGTAAATGACAAGTGGGCAACAAAACAGAATTACAACAAGACTTTTTGCGGCATTTATTTTAAGCATAAACAAAAAGGTTTTATACAAGCGCTCAACAGTAAAATTATGGGAAATGTTATTTTGTTGCGCAATAAATTTGGTTAATTATTATACCTGTATTCAGTGTACGCCCTGAAACGGCAAGTATAAACTACAAACCTCAATCGTTCATCCCAAACTTTTTTTTATTATTTTCTCTTTACTTACATTCACGGCTTATTCATTATGTTATGCGAAGATTATCTTTTCTTTTGTTAATATGCTCATGTGTTTTTTCCGGGTTTTCTCAAAATCTTCAATCGCCTGATCAATTTCTTGGCTACTCCCTGGGGTCGCATTTTACACCTCATTTTAAAATAGTAAATTATTTCAGGTACGTGGCGGAGAATATGCCCGATATGGTAAAGCTTGAACAATATGGCGAAACAAATGAAGGGCGCCCATTGCTGCTGGCTTATATAGCGTTATCTGAAAACATGCAAAAGCTGGAAGCCATCAGGATAAATAATCTCAGATTGGCCGGTATGGCAAAAGATAAAATGGCGCCTGATGGAAATTTTCCGGCAATTGTTTGGTTAAGTTATAATGTGCATGGTAATGAAGCTTCCTCTTCGGAAGCTGCTATGAAAACTATTTACGAACTGGTAAACCCTTCCAATGCCCACTCCAAAGAATGGCTGAAACATGTAGTTGTAATTATTGATCCTTGTATAAATCCGGATGGGCGTGACCGTTATATAAACTGGCTGAATTCGGTTATAGGCAAAAATGCTAATGAAGACCCTCAGTCACGCGAACATAGTGAGCCATGGCCTGGAGGAAGGACGAACCATTATAATTTTGACCTCAACCGCGACTGGGCCTGGCAAACACAGATTGAAACACAACAGCGGTTAAAAAAATACAATGAATGGCTGCCGCAGGTACATGTTGATTTTCATGAGCAAGGCTATAACGCACCTTATTATTTTGCCCCCGCCGCAGAGCCTTATCACGAAGTAATTACCCCATGGCAAAGAGAGTTTCAAACAGAGATCGGGAAAAACAATGCTAAATATTTTGATCAGCATGGCTGGTTATTTTTTACAAAAGAACGCTTCGATCTTTTTTATCCGAGTTATGGGGATACTTACCCCATCTATAACGGAGCAATCGGAATGACTTTCGAACAGGGGGGAATAAGGGCCGGTCTGGCAATCCTGAACCAGTCGGGAGATACATTAACACTCACTGATCGCCTGATGCATCATTTTACTACGGGTATGTCTACTATTGAAATCACTTCATTAAATGCTTCCAAACTAATCAGTGAATACCGGAAATATTTTGAAAACGCAAGGACAAAGCCTTATGGTGAATACAAATCGTTTATTATAAAAGCTGATCCATTCACTGATAAATCGGAACGGCTGAAAAAACTGCTCGATAGGAACATGATTGAATGGAGCTATGTTGCTTCCGGAAATTTTGCAGGCTTGAATTATCTTACCGGAAAAACAGAAGTATTCAAAACACAAACGGGAGACATCGTAATCAATATGAACCAACCAAAATCGAACCTGATAAAAGTTTTATTTGAGCGTAATTCCAGGATCAGCGACTCGAACACTTACGATATCACTGCCTGGTGCGTTCCTTTTGCCTACGGTTTGAAGGCATATGCCTTGGCTAATTATGTTCCGGGAACAAACAGGGACAATCAGCCATTGGCATCATTGCCTGATATGCCTGCTAACGCTTATGCTTATGCCATAAGATGGACTGGCCTCAACAGTGCAATGTTTCTTGCTGACCTGTTAAAGAAGGGGGTTAAAGTCCGGTACAGCGAAGACGCTTTTAAATCGGGAAATTATGATTTCGGTAAGGGAACGCTTGTTATACTCCGCACAAGTAACGCAGTTTTCGAAAGCACCCTGCAGCAGATTGTTTATGAAGCCGGGCAAAAGTTTCATATTGATATAATACCACTCAGTTCCGGCTTTGTTGATAAGGGAGCTGATTTCGGCAGCTATAAAATTCACATGATTAAGAAACCACGGGTAGCATTGCTTACAGGTAATGGTGTAGGCTCGAATGCTGCCGGTGAGGTCTGGCATTTTTTTGAACAGCAACTTGATTACCCGGTGTCGCTGATTAATGCTGATGAATTCGGAAGGGTTTCCCTTAAGAACTATGATGTGCTCATTATGCCGGATGGCAATTATAAATTTTTGAATGATAAAAGCCAAACTGAACAATTAAAGGATTGGATTTTACAAGGTGGTAAATTGGTTACTTTGGAAAATGCAGTGTTGCAGTTGTCGAAAACAGAATGGGCCATCAAACAAAAAAAGACAGATGAAAAGAAAGAGGAAGATGTGAAAAATGAATATGCCATGCTGCATCGTTATGAGAATAGGGAACGTGATGAATTGTCTGAAAGCACACCCGGCGCTATTTATAAAGTGGAACTGGATAACTCTCATCCCCTGGCTTTTGGTTATCCTGATTCTTATTATACTTTAAAGCTGGATGAAAATGTATATGATTTTTTCAAGGACGCAGGATGGAATGTCGGCATTATTAAAAAGGATAATTATGTGAGCGGGTTCGCCGGAAGTAAAGCAAAAGAAAAATTAAAAGATGGTTTGATATTCGGCGTGCAGGAACTGGGGCGGGGGCAGATAGTTTACCTCGCCGATGATCCGCTGTTCCGCAGTTTTTGGGAAAATGGCAAATTGCTTTTTTGCAATGCAATATTCATGGTAGGACAATAATTATATTGGTGCCGGCTTCTACGCCTTGATTAAACTTTACTTATGTCGCCATCCGTTCATCGGTAGAAAAACTATTGAGCGGGTAAATGAATAATAGCAACTAAAATTATATAAACGGCGGGATAGTTTATGCAGCCCATTTTAATTTCAGTGCCTCGTCGTAATGATTCATTAATTTGCTTTTTATTTTTGCCAGGTTAACAATTAATCAAAGCCATTTTGGATGAAAAAAATATCTGTTCTTTTTCTTTTTTCATTTTTAGTTTTATATGTATCAGCACAAACCCCTCCGTCTTATACATCTGCTGAACTTTTTCTGCGGTTAAAAAAATTGAATGTGCTGGGCTCTGTGCTTTATGTGGCCGCACATCCTGATGATGAAAATTCGAGGCTTATAGCTTATTTGTCGAATGACAGGCTATATCGTACAGCGTATTTGTCTATGACTCGTGGTGATGGCGGACAAAACCTGATCGGCGATGAGCAAGGTATTGAACTCGGATTAATCAGGACACAGGAAATGCTTGCTGCACGCAGGATTGACGGTGCGGAACAATTTTTTACCAGGGCATTTGATTTTGGTTTTTCTAAATCAACAGATGAAGCGTTACAAACATGGGATAAGGAAAAAATATTGAGTGATGTGGTTTGGGTAATCAGGAAATACCAGCCCGACGTAATCATCACCCGTTTTCCGGAAGATAGCCGCGCAGGTCATGGCCATCACTCTGCTTCTGCAGTGCTTGCGCATGAAGCTTTTGCTGCAGCAGCTGATCCGGGCCGTTTCCCGGAGCAATTCAAATATGGGGTGAAACCATGGCAGGCAAAAAGATTATTGTGGAATACATTCAATTTCGGAGGGCTCAATACCACTTCTGAAAACCAGTTGAAATTAGATGTGGGTGTTTATAATGCGATATTGGGAAAAAGTTATGGCGAAATTGCTGCAGAAAGCCGCACGCAGCATAAAAGTCAGGGCGCAGCTCTGACGAAAGTGCGTGGACAGCTTATTGAATATTTTAACCCGGTTGCAGGTGCAGCTCCTACAGATGATATTATGGATGATGTTCCCGCAACATGGAACCGTGTGGATGGCGGAACTAAAATTCAGCCGTTAATTGACCGGCTCATTGAACAATTTTCTCTTTCCGATCCCGGAAAATCTGTTCCGGGCCTGGTGAATTTGTATAATACAATGCTGCAGTTGAAAGATAGTTATTGGAAAACAGAAAAACTGAAAGAAACCAAAGACCTGATTGAAGCATGCAGCGGAATTTGGATGGAAGCTACAGTGGGCAATGGGTATGCCGTGCAGGGGGATTCTCTTAAAATCAATTTTGCCGTTATTAACAGAAGCAAGGAACTCGTGAAAGTGAACAATATTAAAATGAATGGCTTTGATAGTTTGTGGCAACAACCACTGGAGCTTAATAAAAATTACAGTTTTAATAAAGCGATCCTGGTCTCGGATAAGAAGCCAATTACCAACCCTTATTGGCTCGATGAAGAAATGTCGCCCGGTTCATATAACGTTAATGATCAGACGAAAATCGGCGATGCACAAAGCCAGCCTGCCTTCGAGGTACAGTTTAATTTGAATATTGATGGAGCTGATATTGTTTTTTCGAAACCCGTTCAATATCGGTTCACTGATGCCGTACGGGGCGATACTTACCAGCCATTAACTATTTTACCCCGGCTCACTGCACATATCGATCCTGAACTATTATTATTTATTGATGGAAGAACAAAATCTTTTGAAGCAGGTATCAGGAAACATACGGCTAAAAATATATCTCCTGAAATTGAGTTAACCAATACCGGCGGAATGGATATAAAACAAGAAAGCAAAACACATGGTATAATTTACGATTATTCCGCAAAACCTGAAAAAGCAGAACAAAAGGTATTGGTTTCGGAGCTGCTGTTTAAACAAAATGGAAAATCAGAAAATGCGAAAGAGCTGAAAACAATTTCATTCGATCACATACCAAGAATAGATTATTTTCTGAATACCAAAATAAAATTCGTAGTTGCTGATGTGAAAATTTCAGGTAGGCGAATGGGTTATATTGATGGCGCCGGTGATAAAGTTCCTTCGGCATTACAGCAAATGGGTTATGATATAGTGATGTTGAAGGAAAAAGATATTGTAGCAGGAAACCTTCAGCAGTTTGATGCTATTATAACGGGTGTCCGGGCTTATGATGTTCACCCCTGGCTGAACGACAAATATGACGTGTTGATGGATTATATTAATAACGGCGGTAACCTTATTGTGCAGTATAACAGGCAAAATACAATTGGCAACACGAAAGTCAGGTTTGGCCCTTATCCTTTTGAAATTAGCAATACAAGGGTAACGGATGAAAATGCGGAAGTGAAATTTTTGAACCCCGAACACCAGGTTTTGAATTTCCCTAATAAAATAACACCGAATGATTTTGAAGGCTGGGTGCAGGAGCGGGGTATTTATTTTGCCGGACAAACAGATGCCCGCTACCAAACTGTTTTGTCAATGCATGATGCGGGTGAAACGGAACATAACACCAGTCTTATTATCGCTGATTATGGCAAAGGGAAATTTGTGTATACCGGGCTTGTTTTTTTCCGTGAATTGCCTGCAGGCGTTCCCGGGGCCTATAGGTTACTGGCAAATATTATTGCACTGAACAGGAAAAAAGGATTTTAATAAAAGGATGTACTAAAACTTAAATGCAACGATGAAAGACAGAAGGGATATGGCGATCATTCTGGCCATAGTAATAGGACTGGTATTAGGCAGGTTTTTAAAAAGGGTAACAATTGGATTGCTGCTCGGTCTCGGTCTGGGATTATTAATAGCATCGTTGATCAATGGCCGGAATAAAAGATGATGTGGTTATAGGCGGCATAACATTTATCTGGCATCGTTGCGTCGCACTCTTGTACGTTCAGTTCTTTATTGAGCCGTACATCACAATTGCTGAATACGTATCACACTCATTTGTTATTTTAGAAAATATGCTGATGCAAATGCTTTTGTTGCAGCATACTGGTCGAATGGGGAACCAGCAGTACAAGAGTGCGACGCAAGAAAGGATGAGCAGCATTATTGCAGCCTGGGGCATAATACAAAAAAAATACAACGGGTAATGTTTTATTATAACTGTAAACATGAAACCGGAAGCTATACTATGAATGCTAATGATGAAGAAAAATCGCCATTTTTTAAAAGCTGGAGTTACTGGTACGCCCTGGTAATTATATTCCTCGCCATTCTGATTATCTTCTTTTATTTTTTTACCAAACATTTTTCATGAGCAGGCCAGACTGGATAGTGCTTATCACAACACTCGTAGGTATTATTGTGTATGGCCTTTTGAAAAGCCGTACCAGTAAGAATCTCGATGGCTATTTTCTCAGCGACCGGTCTGTGCCCTGGTATATTGTGCTGCTGAGCATTATGGGTACACAAGCCAGTGCGGTCACATTTTTGTCGGCGCCGGGGCAGGCTTATACTGATGGCATGCGGTTCGTACAATATTATTTTGGCCTGCCCATTGCCATGGTGGTGCTTTGTATAACATTTGTGCCCGTTTTTCATAAATTGAGAATTTATACTGCCTATGAATTTTTAGAAAAAAGGTTTGATGTAAAAACCAGGACACTTACGTCATTTCTCTTCCTGTTGCAACGCGGGCTGTCAACGGGCATCAGTATTTCGGCGCCATCCATTATCCTTTCCTCGTTGCTGGGCTGGGATATTATGTGGACCAATATTTTTATGGGCGGCCTGCTGATTATTTATACAGTAACCGGCGGGGCAAAAGCAGTTGCTTATACACAACAGTTGCAGTTAATTATTGTTTTTGGCGGAATGATTATGGCAGGTTATATGGTTGTTCATTTATTGCCGCAGCATATTGGTTTTTTTGATGCGCTTCATGTAGGTGGTAAAGCTGGTAAATTAAATGTGATTACCACCGGCTTTAAGAATAATAATTTTAACTGGAACGACAGATATAATTTACTCAGTGGGGTGATTGGCGGTTTTTTCCTGGCGCTTTCTTATTTTGGAACAGACCAGTCGCAGGTGGGGAGATACCTTACTGCAAAATCTGAGCGTGAAAGTAAGCTTGGGTTGCTGCTAAATGGATTGGTGAAAGTGCCCATGCAGTTTTTGATTTTGCTGATCGGTGTAATGGTATTTGCATTTTATCAATATCATGAAGAGCCTGTTTTTTTTAATCAGTCTCAGTTGAAGGTTTTGGAAAATTCAAAGTACAAAGATTCTCTTTATGCTTTGCAGAACGAATATGATAAAGCTGAAGTTTTGAAAGTAAAAGAGATGAATGTAATTTCTGCAGCCGATAAGAGCAGTAATGAATTCAGGCAGGCACAATCAGCATTACAATCGATAGCAAACCAAAAAGAATTAACGAAAAAAACAATCAGGCGATGGCTGGGCGATAAAGAAGTGCATGGGGACTCGAACGATACCAACTATATTTTTTTGAGATTTGTGGTGGATTATTTGCCGAAAGGATTGGTCGGCTTGTTGATTGCTGTTATTTTTTTAGCAGCATGGGGATCGGTTGCCGCTGCCTTAAATTCACTGGCTTCAGCAACTATTGTTGATTTTCATAAAAGATTTTCCAAAAAAGAATTAACGCCGAATAATGAGTATGTCCTTTCCAAATGGTACACTTTTTTGTGGGGGATTTTTTGTGTAATTGTGGCGCAACTCGCTTATAATATCGGGAACAGCCTGATTGAGGCGGTGAATGTGCTGGGTTCATTATTTTATGGGGTGATCCTTGGTGTTTTCCTGGTTGCATTTTATATGAAAAAAGTAGGCGGGCATGCGGTGTTTATAAGCGCGGTAATTGTGGAGTTGTTGGTCATCAGCATTCATGTACTGAATCAGAAGGGGATCGTAAATCTCAGCTTCCTGTGGCTTAATGTTGTTGGTGCAACAGGGGTGATTTTTTTAAGCTGGATAATGAATACGTTTTTTATTGACAGAAATAAAAAAGCGGGCAGAAACCTGCCCGTTTAAATCTCTACAGAGACAATCAGTTTGACATTGCCTGTTCTTTTACGTTGTTATAACTTTTTTTGCTCGCTTCAATCAGTCGTAGAATTTTTTCACGCACATCATCCTTCAAACCATCTACTTCGTGCTCGAAAATTTCATGTAGTTCATTAAGTTCATCACTTGTGCTTCTCCTGAGGCTGCGTAATTTTTTTCTCAAATTGTCGGCGGAGTCTGCAATTTTCTGCCGGGTTTCACTTCCTTTCGCCGGAGCAATCAATAATCCTGTAACAACGCCTGCGGCAGCAGCTGCCAACACAGCTGCTATTGTTCCTTTTGTACTCATAAAAATTTATTTTAAAGATGAAAAATCAATTTTGATACAACTTTGAATTTTCAACAACCTTGCCAGAAAATTTTCTGGGTTAAGCAGAACTGTTAAAATAAAAGACCTGACAGGTTTAGAAAACCTGTCAGGTCAATTTTGTCATGGGTTCTATTTAAGAGAAGCAATCAGCTTTTCGTTCAAAGCAACGTAGTCATCATTTTTTGCATCTTTTGCAAGCTGTATCGATTTTTGTGCCACAGCAACAGCATCCTGTTTTTTACCAAGTTTAGCAAGACATCTTGCCTTTTGATAAAATATAAAAAAGGCATTAGGGTTTTGATCAGTGGCCTTATTAAACCATTCCAGGGCTTTGTTCAGGTCCTTGCCATTGTCAAGGTAATACATTGCCGCTGCAAAATAAGGTCTGTTGTCTTTGTTCATGGCCTGGTCTATATCAGACATGATCTTTGTATCAATTTCTGTTTTGATGGGGATGGCAACTGCCGTTCTATCCCATACCAGCTCCAAATCGCATGAATTGCCAGTTACATTATTAAACAGGATGGTAAATGTTTCAAGTGAGAAAGGTAATTCATCGGCATGTGTAGTTATACGGACGATATCCTGGTCTTGCTTATAAGCAGCGGGGTTTGTTACATCCAGTTGCCTGGTAATAATGATTGTCCATTCCTGTGCGCCGGGAATAGTCAGCAGTCCATATTTTCCGGCAGGGATTTTTGTTCCTCCAATAATTACGTCATCGCCGAAAGTAAGCGTTGTTGCGGAATTGGCACCTGTACGCCAGACTTTTCCGTACGGAACAAGGTCGCCGAAAACGGTGCGCCCTTTAACTCCGGGCCTAGAATAAGACAGTTCAATAAAAGACAAACCGAAATCCTGCTTTACAGTTTGCGGCGGTGATGGGGCTGGGGTTCTTACTTGTTGAGATGCTGAATTCAGATAAAAACTACAAACAAGTACAAATGGCAATACAAATTTTTTCATGTGCAGATTTTTTTGCAAAATTAGCTGAACAAAAATTGTGGCAAATAAAATAATGTGAACGGCAAATCAAAATTCGATTGCTAATGTTACTCTTTCTTTTTTTCCTTTGAGTAATCTCCATGATGGCCCTTGTTTAACCAGGCGCAATGCTTCAACATCGTGCGCCTTTGAAACAGACTGTTTTATTTTAAAAGAAGACAATTGATTATTCCTGTCTACTACAAACGAAATGACTTCTGTACCCTTCATTGAGGAATCGGCGGTATTGATTTTTTTATTTTTGCTGAGGTAATCATGATATGCCGGCCAGCCTACAATGGGCAAAGCATTGTGTACATCAGGAATCGTTGTTTCATCGCTGGAGTCTTCGAAAACCATAGTATTGCTGTCGTGCCCGCTCTCCGCAGCTCTTTTTTTACTGTCACCATAACCTGCAACAACCACTTCGCTTAATGAGCTGGTAACGGGTTTGAGTTTGATGTGATTGGCTGCGATATCGTTACTGTTTAAAGTATATAAAGTTGATTGAAACCCGGCTGAGCTTACTATTACGGTAGTTAAACTATCATTCCCAGGGTTTGACAATTTGAAATCTCCGTTTTGATCAGTAATGGTGCTGGCTTTTTTGTTTTTAAAAGTGATAGAAGCACCTGCTACCGGTTTTTTGTTTTCGTCTGTTACCTTTCCGGAAAAAGCGATAGGGTAGCTTCGGTTTTTCCGCTCAATCATAATACCGGCGGCTTTTCCCTGAAGTGCGTTGGAAGCAATTGCGGGAGCGGCGCTTACTTCAATATTTTTTACGCTGTCAATATGAGGGGCCGTCTTTTCAGCTTCTTCAATTTTATTTTTTGCAGGCAGATAATTGATGTTTTTAACATGTGAAGGGGTATCTCTTTTTTGATTTTGAGCTGTTGCCGGATTTTTATTTTGTGCGATATCTGTGTTTTCCTGTTTTGTGTTATTAAACTGCAGCGTAGATTTTCTTTTATCATTATTGGAATCTTTTCTGCTAAACACTTCGGTGTTTTGGCCAGTAGTACTGTCTGTAACTTTTTTGTTTTCCGCCTGGGCAATGGCGTCTTTTTCCGGGGAAGAGCTTTTAAATAAAAGTTTATCGGCCAGGAAGCTGATGCCAATTAAAATAACTGCAGCAGCAGCAATCCTCGGCCAACGATGAACAGATCGAAATACAATCAACCTTTTTTCTTTTTCTGTTCTTTTTGCAATATTATCTTTTAACTCATGAATGTCATGCTTGAATTTTTCTGATGAATGATTTTGGAAATTGAGCCGCAATCCCTCAATAGCATCTGCCAGGAAAGGGTCTTCGTGTGAAGCTTTTTCCAATGCATTCATTTCATCAGCAGAGAGTTGGCCTTCCAGGTATTTTTGAATATCTGTTGTAGTGTATTGCGTAATATTTTTATTCGGCTCGTGCATTTTTATAACTTAATTCTAAATTCATTATCCTTAACATTTGATTCCGGTACGTTGTTTTCCATGCAGATTTTCAGATTTCTTCTCCCGTTTTGGATCATGCTTCGGACTGTATTCCATTCCATTCCTGTTAGTTCTGTTATTTCCTGGTAACATTTGCCTTGTAAATAAAACAATTGAATGACATTTTTTTGCTCCGCTGATAAATTTTCCACACACTTTTCAAGTCCATTTAATAATGATTCTTTTTCCAATACACCATTCAGATGCACATCATCTATCAATTGCATACGATCATCGTCCAATTCCTTTGTGGGCAAATGCCTGGTTTGCCGAATCTGGATCAGGCAATGGTTTTTGGCTAATATGTATAACCACCCCTTAAAATTGTCCACTTCATGCTTTTTCAGTTTTGTAACCAATTCTTCAAAAATGGTCATAACTGCATCCTTGGCAGTTTCCGGTTCTTTCAGGTATTTCAGGCAAACCGCATACAGCAAATCCATGTAGCGGTTAAATAATTGTGCAAGAACTTCGAGACTGGCTGTTTTTTTGTACAAAGCAACCAGTTCATTATCGTTGTTTGAGGGAATGGCTAATATGTTTTTATTCTGTGTCAAGTAAGGGGCGATGAGTTAGCCTGGCTAATATAGGGTTCTTATTTACCAACACCCCTCAAGATAAATATTTTTTTGTTTTGTTGGTTGTGGCATATGCTTTAATTAACGGCTTTATCAAGATCGATTTTCAAATGAATTACAAATTCCTCAGGTTTAATTACAATTTTTATTTTATGGCTTTGCGGATATAAGAGATTCAGCCTTTTGCTTATCGTATGGAGTGAAGAATTGCTGCCATTGTACAATGTTGAAGTATCAACAGGCTTGCTCCAGGAAATTGTCATTGCGAAATTTCCAGCATAAAGTTTTGAATCGAGGTTAATATATTTTTCAGGCATATCTATCAACGCCAGTTGCCTGAAGCTGTTTTCAACGAGTGGCAGAATAATAAACGGAGAGATTTGTTCGGTGGAAATATTTTCAGGCAATTTCATGGATACGTTGATGCATTTCCCTGAATCGGCTTTTTCCAGTTCAATATATTCTTTCAGTAATTCTATTTCCCTTTGAAGCGTAACTTTCGGCTGGTTATAATCATAGATTGCATACATCATCAGGTTTTTTATTTTCCTTATCATGCCGGGAATAATATCAGGCCTGTTGTTGGCGAGAATTTCAAACCTGTCCAAAGCGCTTACTAAAAATACCGGTTGAATCTTACCGTCTTCTGCATCTGATTCACTTTTTAATTTTTCCTTTTTCATAAGGTCAAGTTCCTGGTGTTTTATATACCACATTTTCCCTAGTTTGATAGAGGCTGCTAAGGCCCCCTCCATATTGATCTGGCTGAAGAGATCGAAAAAATCCCAGATAAAACTGGCTGAATGCATTCGGAAAGGCATTCCATATGCAGAATAAATAAGCGGGTTAATATGTGTGGTATACAGCCTGAAGCAGATGATATAGCAAAAGCTCAGCAACAGCCACAGCAATATCATGTTGATGTATCTGCCTTTGTACAGGAATCGTGGGATTAAAAAATAAATGATAGTATAACAGAAAATAATATCGAGCGGAAAAGAAAATATTTCAACGAATAATGAAGGAATAAAAGCTTTGGCAAACGAATATTTTGACCATGAAATAGTAACGAATATTGTATCATATAATATCCAGCTGCTCCAGAATAGCAAATGCCTGGTGATTCTGAATCTTGGGTTGTTGGAAAAAACGAGAGCGCTTATATTCATATTTTCTCTGTGATCAGTGTAATCTGTTTTAAGGAAACATCATGCAGGATACGCCTATATCTTTCGGAAAGATAAAAATAGTTCAACTCATGTTGTATATAAGTTCTGCAGTAATTATTCCCGGTAATGAATAAGGGCTGCTTGTGAAGAGCAGCCCATTACCATATACTTTCGAAATTTATTGTTTCTGCAAAGCAAGGGTAAAGTTTCCCTGGTCACCATAAACAGGTCCTGCAATAACATCAAGCGTTAATACGATAGCGCCGGTGCATGAGAAAATATAACCTGAACCTGATGCTGTCGCAGTGAAATCTCCATAAGCAGGCGGATAATATGCGAAATCTATGCCGCTGTTGCCCGGAACCGTTGCTACACCCGTAGCAGCATCAACAATAACTACGAGATGATGCACAACGGTTGCGCCTGAAGTAGCATCAGGCCATACTCCGCTGAGGTCTAACGTATCGTTACTCAAAGCAGTTACAGTAACTGTTGAGCCCGTGGGGTCAACTCCTGTTGCATAAGGCGTCCATGTATCCTGCACTACTGTGTATTTCCCGGTTGCAGTACTGGCATCATAAGGACAAACAACAAAAGTTTTAAAAAAGAAAAGCGAATTATAGGCAAGCCCGGATATTAATCCCGATCCTGAATTATCGCCGGTATTATTTACGTCATAAGCCTTGCCGCTTTTAGTTACTATCCTGGTGTAGATAGTATAACTATTGCCTGGATTCAATGCCGTAGGATCTACTCCCAAAGCGGTAGCCAGCTCAGCACCCGTTACACTAAGCGTTGTAGTAGGCGCAGTATATGGAATCGATTTTACCTGGTGCCAGTCATTCGTATCCAGACTGGAACCGGGTGTAACAAAAAGAATAACGTGATCAACAGCTTCTCCGCTCTGGTAATAATGCACTTCCACACCTACGGTAGAAGTATTTATCTGTGAATAATCAAGATTCAGGTTGTCTGTTTTATCGAGAACAAGATAGGAACCAACACCGTTATTAGTTACTGATGATAAAGGGTTAATGTTCCCGCCTGTTTTTTTGCAGGCATTGATCAGCAAAACCACTATTAAAATTGTTGCTATGGATATTAATGTTTTCTTCATAATTTCTTTTTTTGATTATTTAATGAAATCATCAGGGTTGTTGTCCCAGAACACTTTGTTCACAGAATTGCCCGGATCCTTTTGTGCAGGGGCATTCAGGTTTCTGTTTACAAATACAGATGGATAAAAAAATGAACGGATGAAATGACCGGGAGCGGGTACTGCAACAGGTATTTGCACATTTTCAGGTTTACCTGTTCTTCTTAAATTATTATAAGGTTCGATACCATTACCCCAAAGAGCGATATAATATTCTGTCATTATTGAATTCAGTTTTTCATCATCTCCGGATGAGCTGTCGTAATTTGATAACACTAAATTTTCGTAATTCGTAACCTGCGTTGCAGTAGGAACAAAAGAAGGATCAGGGGTAACGCCGACTGTTCCCGGAAAGTTCATCACTTTTTTAATAGAAGCATCCACGCCATTCTTCAGCAAGGTGCGGGCATCTCCCTGTGTAGTTATACCAAGCACTAATGCAGCTTCCGCTTCCAGGAAAGTAGTGTATGAAGAAAGCCAGATGGGAAAAATCCCTGCGCCTTTTGCACCAAAAGTATTGTTGATGCCACCTGAGCCTCCGGCAGAATTATCATCAAATGCTCCGCCTGCAGGATACACACCGTAAGTGGTAGTGAAACCTGCATTAGGATTTGAACCGCTGTTATCGCCGAAATCCCTTCCAAAATAACCTCTGCCATTACCGGTTGCGGCGCCTACAAGGCAATAACATGTTTGATCAGGGACGCTCGGATACCATGCAGGATAAATGCTGCCCGCCCATTTGGCATAACAGTTGAGGGCAGTAGGGTTTGCCCAATTATAATTTGTTTGCTGACGATAGAAATAATACCGCGCCCTCGGATCTCCTGTTGTGGTGTTGAGCGCACTGTTAATAGTTACATTACCTCCGTATTTTTGTGCTGTTACCATCCACATAAAATAATTGCTGAGGTATTCTGCCGCTCCATTCCCCGAACTGGTATAGTTGACGGCATAATGCGGATGCCTGCTGTCGGGAGATACCGATGTTCCATATCTGAAAACAAAATCTTTCGACGGATCGTTAATAAGATCATTTTCGGATATCAATGCAGCTATTTTCGGAACCACGCTATTATCAACCAATCGGACCTGCATGTAAAATTTCAACTTCAGTGTTTTTGCTGCAGAGATCCATTTGTTTATATCCCCATTATAAAACATATCATTCGCTGGGCCAGCTGCAGCGCCGGTTTTCTGAAAATCGGAAATAGCGCTGTCTAACATGGATTGTATTCCTTCATATACTGATGCTCCACCGTCTACTTTTGGGTTTGGATTGGATGCACCGCCGTTTGCTTCGGAATAAGGCACGTCTCCAAAAAGGTCTACCAATGTGCCATAGGTATAAGCTTCCAGTACTCTTGCAATACCTGCCTGCACATATTTTTTTTCTTCTTCAGCTAACGGAATCAGTGTATTGGCTGTGTTGATGACACCTCCGACTCCGTATGTAGGATCAGATGAGTAGGAAAGATCCCAAACGGGGTCGAATGACTGCGGTTGATAAGCGCTTCTATAAAATGGGCCTCCAATAAAAAAAACGTATTGTTGCCTGCTCATATGTGCACCCAGATCTGATGCACTATAATATCCCGATTGTAAATTCGAAGGGCTGCCTGACAGAAAAAGATTAAAACCGACTTGCGTTTGATTCAGGAACAGGTCAACATCAGCTGCGGCCGGAGTTGGATTGTTTGGATCGACCAGCAGGTTGTCAAAATCTTTTTTACATGAAGAGATGACAAATAGGACAGCAATTCCAAATAAAATTTTTTTATAGTTCATAATAAACCAGTTTTAAGTTTTAGAATGTAATTCTCAGGCTTGCTCCGTAACGCCTTGCTGATGGGCCTGAAAGAAATTCGATTCCTCTTCCATTACCTACACCCAGGCCATTTGCATCCGGGTCGAAATGAACATACTTCGGGAAATTAGGAGCGTAATACCAGAGATTGCTTCCGGTAATGCTTAAGGAAATAGCGCCGAATGGCAATTTGGTTAAAGCTTTTGCGGGGATGCTGTATGAAAGAGAAGCTTCCTTGAGCCTGATGCAAGTTGCATCATAAATTGCCGATTCTGATGCTGCTCCGTTGGTGATGCTGTTGCCATAATAGTCTTGTGTAGCTGATATTTGAATATTATTTGGCTGTCCATTTTCGAGTACACCTGGTAATATCAGAGGTTGAGCCCTGTCAAACTCTGTATCTTTTGTTACACCTCTTCCCAGCAAAGCTGCAGGGGTTCCTGCGAGCATATCACCACCCTGGGTATAATCCCATTGCATATAAAAGCTAAATGCTTTGTAACTTAAAGTGCTAATGCCGGTAATTTTATATAGTGGATTAGGATCGCCGATAATTCCAGGATCGTTGGCGGCAATGTAATTACCATCAGTTCCAACAATTCTTTTACCCGATTTAGAATCCTTTTCAAAATAAGTTCCATAAATAACTCCTAGAGGAGATCCGTTTTTAGCAATAGTTCCCTGGTTGGAAAATCCGGCAATATTGATGAAGGGAAGATCGGCAGGCAGATTTGACACCATGCTTTTATTGAGCGTATATAAAGCAGTGAGTTCCCATTTCCAGTCTTTCGTTTGAACCGGAATAACTCCAAGTTGAAGTTCAACACCTTTATTGGTTACCCTTCCCGCATTAATCAATTCACTTGTTGAGCCGCTTGCGGGGTCAATTGTTTTTAAAAGTATCTGGTCATTAGCTATTCTCTGGTAAAAGGTCAAATCGAGCGATACCCTGTTGCTTAAAAATTTGCCTTCAATACCTGCTTCTGTTTCTTTAAGCAATTCAGGTTTTAAATTCGGGTTAGGTAATAAGCTTGGTATAGTAAGGGTATTAATATTTGTTCCACCCGGTGTTACAAACACTTTTGTGGTGCTGGTATAAGTAGGCCTTGTTGCATAAGGCCCGGGGAAGCCTGCGCTGGTAGAATAACCGACTCTCAGTTTCAGATAATTGACTACGCTGTTATTTTTTAATCCTTCCAATGCAGATGTTGGGATGAATGATAAGCTTGCATTCGGATAAAAGATGCTTCTGTTTGGTGCTTCAACAGTAGATTTCCAGCTGTTTCTTCCGCCTAAGGTCAGGTAGGCATAATCACGATAACCTAATGATGCCAGTGCAAATGCTACCACATCTAATGTCTGGCTTTTAAAATTGAGCGCTGCGCCGCTTTCACTATACACATCATGACTAACAAAATTTCCATGGTTCAATATGCCAAACACTAATTGTTCCCTGCTGAACAATCCTGTTTGAGAATAAATATCCCTTCTTGAATTTACTCCCGCATCAACTGTCAGGTTAAAATCATTGGTTAGATTATGAGAATAGTTTAGTAGCAAGGTATGGTCCCAGATGGTGCTTACACCACTGTTTGTTCGCATGAAACCTAAATTATCATTTGGGTTCAGTGTACCTACTCCACCTTTGTTTTGAGCATATAACTGAGCTTCGTTGTAATTATCAAAACCAATTTTGTAGGTCAGGCTTAGCCCCTTAATAAATTCATAACGTGCCTGCATTTGTCCGAATGTCCTGTTCACATTGTCTTGTGTAAACGAATTATGCAATGTCCATATCGGATTTTGAATACCATTATCGCCACGATAATAAGCAGAACCATGTGTTGAAGGAAATTCCCAGGGAAGGCCGATCAGGTCAACGGCAGTGGGAGTGTACATCACGTTTCCGAAAACTGAAGCATATGCTGCGTTATTTCCCTGGCTTTCACTTGTAGGTGGCGAGGACTGATTGGTAATAACATAATTTAAAGTTCCGCTTAATGTAAAATTATTTGAAAGCTTTGCAGTGCCTCCAATTCCAAATGTGTTTTTGTTAAGGCCATTGCCCATAATATATCCCTGGTCATCAGTATAGCTGTAACTCATATTGTAATTCACGACACCCGCAGTACCTGCTGCATTTAAAGAGGTAGTACTTGTTGTGCCTGTTCTGAAAAACCTTGGTACACTGTTGTAATATTTGTACGCATAAGGCACACCGTGAAACTGTGGGAAATCTGTTGCATAAATCCCCGAAGCCCTGTCGTAAGGATGTGTTACTTCAGCCGGAGGGTTGGTGAAAGCTCCGCCCCAGTTACTGAAGAAAGCAATTCCAATGCTGAGATCGAATCCTCCTCCGTATTTGGTATTGTATTCCGGCAGAATGGCTTTTGTTTCGAAATAAGATTGTGATACGGTAATTTCTGTTTTCTTTCTTGCTTTTTGAGTTGCACCGTTTTTTGTAGTAATCAGGATAACCCCGTTTCTTCCTGCTTCTCCATAAAGTGTTACTGCGCTTAGACCTTTTAACACACTTACATTTTCTATATTATTAGGGTCAAGGTCCAGGAAACGGCTGGATGTCTGGTGTCCATATAAAAAATCTTGTCCTGTTGCTGCATTAGCGGTGTTGGTACTTCCATCAAATGGAACCCCATCAACAACAAAAAGGGGAGTGGAATTTCCTGTAATGGTGCTGATGCCTCGTATATTAATGTTTGTTCCGCTGCCACTTAACCCGCTTGTGCTGTTAATATTGAGACCAGGGGCTTTGCCTTCGAGCACTCTGCCTAAATCGGACTCGGGCCTGAGCTCAAGTTCTTTTTTGTCAACCGTTGAAACGGCATATCCCAGTGCTTTTTTTTCTCTTTTGATGCCGAGTGCGGTTACAACCACTTCGCTGAGCGACTGATTCAACGGTTTCAGTGTTATTGTAATTTCATTGGAATTACCAATGGTGAATTCTGTTTTTTCAAACCCTACATAGGAGATCACCAGCGTTCCTCCAACAGGAACTGAAATAGTGAAATTGCCATCAATGCCCGTTGATACACCTTTTTTTGTCTTTTTTTCAACCACACTAGCTCCTGTTATCGGAACCCCTTTATCGTCCGTTACTTTTCCGGATACCTGGTTATTTTGTGCCATGGAAGGAGACCACAGTGCGCACAGCAATAATAAATAGAGCAGCGTTTTTCTCATACAAATAGTTTTAATTTAAAATGAAGCATATTCCTTTTCCATTCAGCCAAAACCGGAAATATGCTGGTTAGGAACACCTTTTCCGGGTTTTGACAATTGCTTTCAGACAAAAAAAGTAGATGAATTAATGCAGTGATAACATGTGTTTATAACCGAACTGGGAATTATACATGCCGAAGTATGTAAATAAGAAACCGAATTTTTTTTAAAAAATAATATTATTCGGTTTTAAACTTCCCTATAATAATAGTAGAATAATAAACCCGGCGGCAAGAAAAGCAAAAAGCAGGTAGTAGAAACCACCTGCGAATCACATGAGAAAACTTCTATCGCAACTCATTTATACATCCGGGGCAAGTTGCGGTTAGAAAATTTTTTCCCCGGAAATTTTTTGATTCCCTGTAAAATTAAAATCATCGACAGTTGAATTTTGGTAAACTTAGCTGAAGCAATGATTAAACTGACTGAAGCAGCAACATATAGGAATGAAATGTCTTTTTTAAAACAATTGTTATCATTTTTAACATTGTTTTTTTTGAACAGGAAATATTTCCGTTTATAACAATTCGTTTTTTTCTTGTTGAATAAGATGTTTATTTAGATAGCTGGTTCTATTCTACTACACTTGCGCCCTATTTAATGCCTGAAGCAGGAAAATGATTTTCTGAACTCTTGTTTATTCAAATCTAACTGGACTATGGATAGCACAGCGCCCTTAAATGATAAAAAAATAAAGCTGTTCTGTATACCTATATTAGGAGTATTTATTCCTAACATAACCTCGCTTATTACTAACAGGAACTATTCTATTGAAGGTTTACTCGTTTCTTACTGTCATTTTATCATGATATCCTTTATTGTTTGGGAAGGAAATGTAAGGCTCATGTATTTTGTTAAAAGAAAATTTGCTTCAAACAATAATGGTTATTACAAAATAATTCTCTCGCTCTTCTTTGCCAATATTGTTTACTCCGGAATTGCAGCCGGTACGCTTATTTATATATGGAAAATTTACTCCAACGAAACAGGCCCCCGTTTTGAACATATTACCGATACCTCCCTGGTTATTATTATTGCAGCTACGTTTATTGCAAATATTTACGAATTGGTTTTTCTGAACCATGAACGTGAATTTAATCTCTCGCGGGTGGAACAATTGAATATAGCCAAAGCCCAGGCTGAACTGGAAGCATTGAAAAGCCAAATAGATCCTCATTTTATTTTTAATTCGCTTAATACGCTTTCTTATCTGATCATAAAGGATCCTCCGAGCGCAAGGCTTTTTAATGAAACCCTTGCAAAAGTTTACCGATATATTTTGGGAAATAGAGATAAAGACCTCGTATTGCTGAAAGAAGAAATAGAGTTTATACATAATTATTTTTATCTGCTGCGGATTCGGTTTAATAATGCCGTGAATATGGAAATAGAAATGAATGATATGGCGGCGGAAGATTTTTTAATTCCACCGATATCTTTACAAGCGCTGGTTGAAAATGCGATAAAGCATAACGACTTCAGTGAAAAACGCCCTTTAAAAATCAATGTTTTTATTTCTTCGAATTATATCATTGTAAAAAATAAAGTGCAAATAAAGTCACCGCCTGTGCATGGGTCAAGGATCGGGCTGGCCAATCTGAATAACCGGTATAAATTAATTACCAATAAGAATCTTGTGGTAGAAAACAATATAGATTTCTTTTCCGTAAGGCTTCCTGTTTTAAAATTATAACTTATGCGATTACTGATTATTGAAGATGAAAAACCGGCAATTGAAAATATTATCAACGAACTTCAGTCGATTGAAGAGAATATCAGGCTAACCGGTATTTGCAGCAGCATTGCTGAAAGTATCAGGTGGATAGAACAACATCCTCAACCTGATCTGATTTTGATGGACATTCAGCTTTCCGATGGATTATCATTCGAGATACTTAAAAACTCCAGTATAACCTGCCCGGTAATTTTTATTACGGCATATGATAAATATCTGATTGATGCATTTGAATATAATGCCATCGACTATTTGCTTAAACCGGTAAACCGATCCAGATTAAAGATTGCAATTAGGAAATATAAAAACCTGCAAAATCACTTTGTCAATAATCACTCTGCTTTACTGGAATTTATTGCGGTACAGGAAAGGAAAAAATCGAGAGTTATTGTCAGAAAAGGAATGGAATTTCTGGCAGTAAAAGTTGAAGATGTGGCGTATTTTTTTACTGAACACAAACTTATATTTTTAGTGGATAAAGACAACAGGAAATATCTCGCCGAGAAAAACAATCTGGCAGAACTGGAAGACGAACTAGACAGCAAATATTTTTACCGGGCAAACAGGAAATATATTATCAATGCAAATTTTATTAAAAGATTTAAGCCGCTGGAAAAAAGTAAAATAAGCCTGGAACTGGCTTTGCCTGTGAACGAAGAAATCATCATCAGCCAGGAAAACGCTGCTTCATTCAAAAAATGGATCAGCGAGATGTGATGTCTGTATTATTGATAAAAATTGTTGCCGCAATTCCAGTTTAACAAAACCTTAATTGTGTATATGCAATTTCCGGAACCTGCTTCATCTCCTTTTTTTATGGTTTCAGTTTGTGATTATATCCGTTCAGGAAACATTGCATGATTTCGTTATCAGGCAACGATTTTTTATATGCCTTCAATGTAGTATTGCTTGACTCCGGTAAAACATACTAATATTTTTGTGATGAATTTATTTATTCATTCATCTTTAAAAATTGGTCATGAAAAATTTTGCAAGCATATTCTGCTTTTTAATGATTGCTTTAATTAACCATGCATCTGCTTTTAACGCAGAAAAGGTTAACGAAAAAGTTTTAAATGTATTTAAAAAGACATTCCCTCTGGCGCAACAGGTGAGCTGGCAGGAATTTTCTGACAGGTACATGGTGCATTTCACCGAAAATAATATCCAGGTAGTTGTGGATTATGACAAAGACGGAAATTACCTGCAATCGAAAAGGTATTACCAGGAAGATAACTTGCCGATAAATATTTTATATAAGGTAAGGAAAAAATTTAGCGGTAAAAAAATATTTGGAGTTACCGAATTGTCAACTGAAATAAGTACGATTTATTACATTAAGCTGGAGGATAATCAAAACTGGACAACAGTGAAAGTTGATGCTTATGGTTCCATGGAGGTGGTTGATGAATATCAAAAAGCATAATAAGTAATGCCGGGCTTAAAATCTGAGCTCAATGGCTTGTTTTGGAAAAATAAGGTTCAGCTGAAGTGTGTTTTTTGTAGCCAGTTCAGATTTTATTTTTTCTTCTATGTCAGCTGTCGTTGGTTTGATGTGAGTAATGATTAATGGGAAATTTTTTAATGCTTCAATTCCGGTGAACTGGCTTAGACTGGCCATTTCTTTCATTAACAGGGCTGGGGTGAGGTGCCCGAAAAGTTGTCGAACCGGTTGTTCATCCGGGAATGAAGTTTCAATGAAAATCGCTTTTAGCTTTCTGGATTTTATTAAAGGGGAAACGGTTTGCCATAATAATGAAAGATTGCTCGCCTTTTCCATTTCATCTGCGCCGGTATCGCCTAAATATAAAAGATAAGAGTTATTAAGTTTTATCAGGAATGCTGTGCTTTTATAAGGGCTGGAGTGACTGAGTAAAAAGGGGCGTACTGTCATTTGCGTATTCCCGAGAATGGTTTCTTTCGCGGTGTCCAGGTTAATATATCTGTACTTATTTAAAGTTGGTTTTTCGCCTTCATTACCGAAATTAGCCCAGCTCCTCCAGGTAAAATAGTTACTTTTTAAAACATCAATACAAAAAGGCAACGCATAAATATTTTTAGCCGAATCATCGGGCGAATTAATAATAAGACCTGCAACATGATCCAGATGAGGATGTGAAATCAGGTATGCTTTAACGTTGTTTCTTAAAATGGCTGGAGCGGTACCTTGTAAAATTCCTGCGGCAATTGCTTTTTGAATACCCGAGCGCAATGTTCCGGCATCAAGGCAAATATAATCTTCTGAATTAACGGGGGCAACCATATAGGAGGAAAGGTTGCTTTCATCGCTGCCACCCAAAACGCCAAGGGGAATGATTTTAAAAGAAGGCCGATCGGGGCTTTGCGGATAAGCATTTAAAAAGCAGGAATGAAGAATGAGAATGAAGATTGGGAATTTTAAACAGCTCTTAAAGGAAATCATAAAATTATTCTTCACTAATTATAGACTGGACTTGATTCAATTTCAGCTAAATCAATATCACTGTAATTTTTAATCTCGTTGTACAGGGTATCTCTTTCAACCGGTTCACGGTTAACTTGTTTTATTAATGACACCAGTTGTGAAGTACTAAGTGATGGGTGCTGTTCCTCGCTTCCCGCCATTGAATAGATTTTTGTAGAGTCATCAATTGTTCCGTCAAGATCATTGACGCCAAAAGATAAAGTGAGCTGTGCATTTTGCCTTCCCAGCATTGGCCAGTATGCTTTCAGATGAGGGAAATTATCCATATACAAACGAGCAATAGCATATAATTTCATATCTTCTATAACCGGGCTTTCCATAACATTGCTCATATCGTTATCCTTGTTGCGAAACTTTAAAGGAATGAAAGTGTTGAAACCATGTGTTTCATCCTGAAGTTTTCTCAATCTTTCCATATGATCGATACGGTGCCGGTATTTTTCTATGTGGCCATATAACATCGTAGCATTACTATGCATGCCCATTTTGTGGGCAGTTTGGTGAATGTTCAACCAACCTTCTGCATCTACTTTGTCAGCACAAATCTTTTCGCGGATTTCAGGGTGAAAAATTTCAGCCCCGCCACCAGGCAAAGAATCTAACCCTGCTTCATGTAATATTTTCAAACCTTCTTCTGCTGAAACTTTTGCTTTCCGGAACATGTAATCCAATTCAACAGCTGTATATCCTTTGATGTGCAAGTCAGGCCGGTGCGCTTTTATTTTTTTCATTAACGCTGCAAAAAACTCAAGGTTCAGTTTAGGGTGAACCCCGCCAACAATATGCACTTCAGTTACCGGCTTACCGTCATAGCTTTTAATAATGTCCATCATTTGTTTCTCGCTTAGCTCCCAGCCCTCTTCTCGATGAGCATAGAGGCGGGAGTACGAACAAAATGCACATGAAAATACACATACATTAGTCGGCTCGATATGGAAATTACGATTGAAATAAGTCTTATTCCCGTGTAATTTTTCACGAACATAATTGGCAAGTGCGCCTACATAACCCAAAGAAGCTTGTTCGAAAAGTGCAAGGCCTTCGTCTTCGGTTACCCTTTGCTGGCCAAGGATTTTTTCGCCAATTTGCCGGAGATATTTGTTTTTTTCTGCCGAAACAATTTCTTCGATGGAGGTTTTTGCTGCTGTCATTTTGCAAAGATAAGACGTAAAAAAATATTTCTGTTTACCGATTACAGATTAGTGAAATCAGTTTTGCTTTTAAATTCAGCTAACTGATAAATCAGAAATCCCAAAATCATTTGCTATCTTCCAAATCTGAAATTTAACTAAAACCAACTGTGCATGAATATTAAGTTTAGGCTTATTTTAATGAACTTCCTGGAATTTTTTGTCTGGGGTTCTTGGCTGATCTCGCTCGGCGCATTCATGATTGTTACACTTAAATTCAATGGCACGGAAGTAGGAAGCATTTATGGAACGATGGGGCTGGCATCATTATTCATGCCGGCATTAATGGGAATAGTTGCCGACCGTTGGATGCATGCAGAACGGGTATTGGGGCTTTGCCATATTATCGGGGCGGTATTATTATTTATCGCTTCTAAAGTTACTAATCCTGATACGATGTATTGGGTGATGTTACTGAACTCGATGTTTTTTATGCCGACCATAGCTTTAAATAATACGGTGAGTTATATAGTTCTTGAAGCTAAGGAATATAATATTGTAAAAGACTTTCCTCCTATTCGTGTCTGGGGCACGGTTGGTTTTATCTGTGCAATGTGGCTGGTTGATTTATGTGGATGGACTATTAGCCCGCTGCAACTTTATATTAGCGCCGCTTCAGGGTTGTTTTTAGGCATATATTCATTTACAATGCCCCGATGCCCTCCGGTGAAATCAAAAGAAAAGCGTTCTTTAACTTCATCTCTCGGACTTGATGCATTTGTGCTTTTCGGGAGAAAAAAAATGCTTATTTTCTTCATTTTTGCTATGCTTCTTGGCGCAGCACTTCAGATAACAAATACATTTGGAACTACTTTTTTATCAGATTTCAAAAACACTTATCCGCATTCATTTGGAGTAAAACATCCTAACATTCTCATTTCAATTTCACAGATATCAGAAACACTTTTTATTTTAACCATCCCATTTTTTCTTCGCAAGTTCGGAATCAAGCAGGTAATGCTGATGAGCATTTTTGCATGGGTGTTCAGGTTTGGGCTGTTTGGTATAGGTAACCCTGGAAATGGATTAATACTATTAATACTTTCGATGATTGTTTATGGAATGGCATTTGACTTTTTTAATATTTCAGGATCCTTATTTGTCGAAAAAGAAGCAGATATAAAAATAAGGGCCAGTGCACAGGGCCTGTTCATGCTGATGACTAACGGACTGGGTGCCTATCTCGGCGGACTTTTCAGCGGAAGGGTAGTTGATTATTTTACCGCGAACGGGGTGCGCAACTGGCAAAACATCTGGTTCACATTTTCCGCATATGCGCTGGTGTTAGGCATTATTTTTCCGCTTGTATTCAGATATCGGCATGATAAGACTGCTATGGAGGAGCTGCATCATTAAATACCCTTACATTGTGCCCGGTGACCGACACATTGAAAAACCTTTGGCTATAAGTTCATTATTTTATGTATGCTTAAAATAAAAGCATCTTCTGTAATTGCGCATTGTATTGTGTGGGGAGTGTTTTTGAGCTTGCCATTGCTTTTTATTTCTGGTCAGCCCGAGAGTATTTCCTTTTCTTCTTTGTTTTTATCTAAGGAATATTTCCTTTTTTTTCTTATATATATTGTCGTTTTTTATTTTAATACCTATTTTTTAGTTCCGCGTTTATACCTCAGGAACCGGTTTGTTACTTATTTCGCAATTGTTTTGACATTGCTCCTAATAATAAGCTTTGTGAAACCATTTGATAATTTATTATCAATAACGCATAAACCTCCGTTTCCTCAAAAGCAAGATAAGGTGCAGGCTTTACACCCTGTTTTTAAACCGGGTATGCCGCCTCCCCAGTTACCTGGTAACCACCCGCCGCGAAGAATTGATGCGATAAGCATTTTTTTGTTTGTAATGGTTATTGGAGTTGGTACAGCCATAAGTATTGCACAACAATGGCGCGAAACCGAACAAAGAGCAATACACGCCGAAGCAGATAAAGCGAATGCTGAACTTTCATTTTTAAAAGCGCAGATAAATCCGCATTTCTTATTTAATACATTGAATAATATTTATTCACTCGCAGTTACAAAGCATGAATATACAGCTGCCTGCATCATGAAACTGTCTAACATTATGCGCTATGTTACAGACGAAGCTGCTGAACACTATGTTCCTTTGCAGGATGAAATTAATTGCATCAACGACTATATCGGTTTGCAGCGGATAAGGTTTGGTGATAAGTTAAATATTAATATTGAAGTGAGAGGAGATGCAGGGCAAAAAAAAATTGCCCCTTTGATATTAATGACTTTTGTTGAAAATATTTTTAAATACGGAATCAGCAAGCATGACCCTTCCGGAATAGAAATCAGTTTGCATGCTGAGGAAAAGGAAATAACCTTTTACTGTAAAAACAAAATTTTTCCCGCGGCAAGTACAGAAGACAGAGAAGGGGTTGGCATCGGTAATGCAAAAAAAAGATTAGCATATCTCTATCCTGATAAATATTTACTGGATATTGGCAACGATAATGGTTATTATATCGTACACCTGACCTTACAGGTTTAATGTTTGCTATCGTCTTCAATTCTTTCCTAAATCGAGCACCTGCCGAATGATCCGGAATAGAATTTGATATTGTGAAGTGAATTCATAATTTATTTCCCCTTTTGGCCGGTTTGCCGGTGAGGGTAATTCAAACTGACTCAACTATGAAGCTGCGTTTTGTGGCCATTGATGACGAGCCTTTGGCGCTTGAACTGATTAAGGGATATGCTTTGCAATTTCCTGAAATAGAAATGGTGCAAATGTTCGATGATGCTGTTTCCGGTGTTGAATTTTTGCGCCACAATAATATTGATCTTTTATTTGTTGATATCAATATGCCCGATATCAATGGACTTGATCTTGTAAAATCACTCGGATATAAACCTATTGTCATCTTCACAACAGCATATAAGAAATTTGCTTTCGACGGGTTTGAATTGGATGCACTGGATTACCTGCTGAAGCCGATTGACTTCAAACGGTTTTCTAAAGCTGTAGAAAAGGCAATAGACTATTATCATTACAAACATTCATCTGGTGAAGAACAAAACAAAAGTATTTTTGTGTATTGCGAGTACCGGTTGATAAAAATTTCGATAGATGATATTGAGTATATCGAAAGCCTGGATGATTATATTAAAATACATTTCACTGCAGCAAAACCGCTGCTTACGCTGATGACACTCAAAAATGTTTTGGAAAAACTCCCTCCGGAAAAATTCAAAAGAATACACAGAAGTTATATTGTATCTGTCTCAAAAATAAAATCTGTACTCAGCAGGAAAGTACAGTTGGCATCAGCAGAACTTCCGGTCAGCAATACGTACGCTGATTTTATTTCCGAATGGAAGAAAAATTAGGCAATATTTTTTGAAAAATTAACAGTCCCCGCGTAGGGGTGGCCTCGGAATTTTAACCCATATTAGACACTGCGTTGACTAATCGGTACAAATTGCTAATTAACCGATAAAATATTCGAATTGAATATCAAATTTATTTACTTTGGCGTTGAAACTAATAATAACCCACTCATCGAAAAAATCTACACTAAATAATTTCCTGTTTTGATTTCATCGAATGCTCATCTCGGCATATTGCTGGAAGGTTGCCGTAATAATGACAGGGCCAGCCAGAAACAATTGTATGAATTGTTGAATGGCTTTGCGTGCAAGGTTTGTTCCACATACAGTAATAATTACAATTTGCAGGATATTGTGCATGAAGGGTTCATTAAACTTTTTAAAAATATTCATCAGTTTGATGAGAACAGGCATGAGGATAAACTAGCTACCTTAAAAGGCTGGTTCAAAAAAATCCTCATTAACACATGTATAGATCATTTCAGGAAATCAGCTACTTACAATATAAGTGCTATTTCAAAACAGGCTGAAGAGTTCGCTGATTGCAGCAGCAATGCGTTTGATATGCTTTCGTATAAAGACATTCTGAATGCTATCAGTGAGCTGACGCCTGCTTACCGGTCTGTTTTTAATCTTTTTGTGATTGAAGGCATGTCGCATGAAGAGATTGCTTCCCAATTGGGAATATCAATAGGTTCGTCAAAATCGAACTTGTCTAAGGCGAGGGAAAAATTAAGATCTATTCTTGCTAAAAAGGCCGAGTGGAAAATGCATAATGACAATTACAAGATTGCGGCCTCATAATAGTGTATGTTCAGGTCCGTTTTTAATATCCAAGAATCCCGCATCATGCGGGATTTTTTCATTTAGCGGCACATTTGATCAATTCGTCTGTACACCTAAATAGCGGGGCAACTTTTTTGCATTACAGTGAGTACTACTGCTAAACCGGAAGCATGAAAACTTGCAGCCGGAAACGTAATGATCATAACTGAAATGAAAATCATCATGGAACAAACACGGGCAAAATTTATTAAAAGCTTATTAGTTGGGGCAACATCCGTTCCGCTGGTTTTGGAAGCTTGTAAAAAAGATAGCGGAGGTGCCGGTTCTTCATCGGGTACAAGCGGGAGCAGCAGCTCATCATCATCTTCAAGCGGAAGCTGTACAGTGACTAACTCTGAAACTGACGGGCCTTATCCTCTTTATACCAGCAGGGGATCATCGCTTGTTCGTACAGATATCACGGAGAGCACACAAACAGGAATACCCCTTAGTATTACGCTCACAATATTAAACACCCATAACAGTTGCGCAGCATTCTCAGGGGTTGTTGTGGATATCTGGCACTGTAATAAAGACGGATATTATTCGGGCTATGCCAATCAATCCGGATATCTCGGTACAAAAGATTATACCGGTGAAACATGGTTACGTGGAAGACAAACTACAGACAGTAACGGGCAAGTGAAATTCACCAGCATATATCCAGGATGGTATGTTGGAAGGATGACACATATTCATGTTCAGGTTTACATTGCGGCCAACAGCAGCAATGAAGGAAGTTCGAACTCCATACTTACTACTCAGATAGCTTTTCCTGATGACATTACACAGGCTGTTTATAAAACATCATTATACTCGGCGCATGGTGAGAATACACTGACATTTGCAACGGATAACGTTTTTAGTGATGGGACGGCCAATGAAATGTCAACAGTTACTGCAAACTCCAGTACCGGCGGATATGATTTGTCATTATCGATCTATGCAGCAGGATAATTGAGATTTGGTGATTGATGGTTTAGCGATCATTGATTTTCATAGACCGGTTTGGATTTAAGACGTCATCAACCGGCAAATCTCAAAATCAGAAATAAAATTTTATGCCAAAAGCACTGATAAAACTTTCTTACAAACATATCATTGATTCGAATTCCGAAACAGAATTTGAAAAAAATGTTTTTAATGATTCTTATGCCGAGTTTCTGATGCAGTCGCAGATATATAACCCTGAGAAAAATTTTCATACGTTTGAGCAGATGGTTGCCAATAACCCGAAAGCGAATTCTTTGCATTATAAAGTTGGTTTTGCGATAGGCCTGTACGTTAAATCACTCAATAATATTATACCCAACCTGAAAGATTCATTAGGTGTTATGGACATCCCTTTTGATAAATTCCAGTTTCATATCACAGCATCGGATATTTCCAGAAAAACCGGACATAAGGTTGCAATAATTTATCGCACAGGCACAATGACGTTGTTTGACATTATCGGGGAAAACCTGGTACTGGCGAACGGGGATCATGTTGCTGAAAAAGACGAATTTGTTTCCACATTTATCTTGAAAATGCAACCGGAGCTTTCGGTTTTTAACTGGGCTGCGTTTGCAGGTGTGCAAATGGTCAATAGTCAGTAGTGGCGTTATATTGCTGCTGTAAGCGGTTTAAAATCCAATCTGTAATGTGCGTGCGCCACGGCTGAAACCGTGGCTTTTGTTCAACATTAAACAGTGTTGATTAAGCTTGGTGCAAATTGCTTTGATAAAAAACCCTGAAGTTTTACACTTCAGGGTTTAAAACTTTTCAATGTATAATCCGTAAATTTACAGATGGGCTTCAATTTTCTTCACGAAGTTTCCTTTCGGCTGTGCACCTACTAATTTATCAACCACTTTACCGCCTTTGATGAAAAGGATGGCTGGTATTGAAGTGATGCCATAATTGATCGATAATTGGGGGTTGTGATCAACATTCACTTTTCCTACATTGATCTTTCCGTTGTATTCTTTTGACAACTCCTCTATGACCGGGCCAATGGCACGGCATGGACCACACCATTCTGCCCAAAAATCCACCACTGTCAGTTTATCTGAGGAAATCACTTTTTCCTGGAAGTTAGTATCTGTTAATTCTAAAGCCATAATTTGTTTTTTAAATTTTATATAAAGTTGAATAATGTTTTCCGATTTTATAGTCGTAAGCCCGACATGTGTTAAACTTTGATTGGTCAGAAACCAATAATTACAAAAATACTTCCAAAATGTTTTATCTGATGTTATGACATTAAATTAATTTCAGGCTGACACCACCTGCACATCTATCTCCGGGGAGCTTTTCAGAAAGGCAGCCATTTCGTCATTCATCTCAAATCCGTTATCCAACGTGTACATACTGATCTTAAAATTGTTTTTTGATTCATTAATGTTGAATTTAAGTGAAGATTTTCCGGGGAACTTTTTAATATTCTTTTCAATAAAATGAATTTTTTCTTCGTTCAGGAACCTCGCATCCATATCGATAATTACCTGTTTGGTCAGCAATTGCTTAATACTTTCCAACAGCATAATTTTTTCAACCTTGAATTCAAATTCGGATTTATTGAATCTCTGTCTGAAATAACCTGTGATAAAAAGATTCATCCCTTTTTCCAAGTAGTTGGAATATTTGGCATAATCTTCACTCCACAAAAGGAATTCCGTTTTGCCTGAATAATCTTCAATAAAAAATGAACCGAACTGCTTACCGTTTTTAGTTACACGATGTTGTGCATCTGTTACCAAACCGGCAATACGATATATTTTATTTGGCTGGGTTTGTAATGCAACCATTTCCTTTATTTCATTGAAGTCGCTGATTTTTGTAATCCCATAATGAGCTATTTCGAATTTGAAATGATCCAGGGGGTGGCCGCTCATAAACATCCCTGTGATTTCCTTTTCATGATCCAGCAATTGTGTTAAAGGCCAAGGTTCGCAATTAGGGATTTTCGGAGTAGCGATATCCGGCATTGTCAGTTCCCCAAACAGGCTGTTGCTGTTTTGATTTGAATTGGTTTGATAAATATTTCCAAAACGGATGATTTTTTCTAAACCGGTGGAGGTATCGCCTGGCGGCATAAAAAAATATTGTGCCCTGTGCAGTTCTTTGAAGCAATCGAATGCCCCCGCATAGGCAAGGCTTTCTAAAGTTTTTTTGTTCACTGTGCGCTGGTTAACCCGTTTTACCAAATCGAAAATTGTGCTGAAGCTGCCGTTCTTTTTTCTTTCCGATATAATACTTTCGACAGCTGCCTCACCAACGCCTTTCAATCCTCCGAGACCAACGCGGATTTCACGGTTAAGGTTAGCCGCAAACCCTTTTTGCGATTCGTTGATATCCGGCCCAAGCACTTTTAATCCCATTCTTTTGCATTCTTCCATGAAGAAGGTAATCTTTTCAATACTTCCGGAATGGTTCAATACTGCCGCCATGTATTCTGCGGGATAATGCGCTTTCAGATATGCCGTCTGGTAAGCTACATAAGCATAGCAGGTGGAATGTGATTTGTTAAAAGCATATTGTGCAAATGCTTCCCAGTCGGTCCAGATTTTTTCAAGTGTGTCGGCATTATGTTTTTTTTCGGTAGCCCCCTTTATAAAGCTACCTTTCATTTTGTCAAGGGTCTTCCTGTCTTTTTTTCCCATGGCTTTCCGCAACACGTCCGCTTCGCCTTTGGTGAAACCGGCTAACTTTTGAGCCAGTAACATCACCTGCTCCTGGTAAACGGTAATGCCATAAGTATCTTTCAGGTACTCTTCCATTTCAGGAAGATCATATGTGATCGCTTCCCGGCCATGTTTGCGGTCAATATAGTTTGGGATATAAGCCATTGGTCCCGGGCGGTACAAAGCATTCATGGCAATCAGGTCATCAAACTTATCCGGTTTCAGGTCACGCAGGTATTTTTGCATGCCCGGGCTTTCAAACTGGAATGTACCGATGGTTTCTGCTCGCTGGTATAACTCAAAAGTTTTTTTGTCGTTGAGCGGAATAGCATCGATGTCGATTTCGATTCCATGATTTTCTTTAATGAGTTCAAGTGCTGTTTTCAGGATGTTCAATGTACGCAGCCCGAGAAAGTCCATCTTAATCACACCTGCATCTTCAATAATACTTCCTTCAATCTGTGTTACCAACAGGTCGGAATCTTTTGCTGTACAAACCGGGATGATGTTATACAAATCATCCGGGGCAATAATAATTCCTGCCGCATGCAATCCTGTGTTCCGCACGGAGCCTTCGAGCCTTTCTGCTTCATGCAATACGCGACTTTGCAGAGACTCCCCATTATATATTTCGCGGATTTTTTTCAGGTTTTCCAGTTCGTCCGGAAAGGCATTTTCATCTGCTTTGTTTGCAGGTGCATGCAAAACTTTTTTCAATGAAGTGCCGGGACGTTCGGGTACCAGTTTTGCCAATGCATTTGATTCGGGCAGTGGAAGGTCCATTACACGGGCAACATCTTTGATACTCATTTTGGCGGCCATGGTACCATAGGTGATAATCTGTGCCACCTGGTTGCGGCCATATTTTTTTACAACATAATCGATCACCTTCTGTCTGCCTTCATCATCAAAATCAGTGTCAATATCAGGCATCGATTTCCTGTCGGGGTTTAAAAATCGTTCAAATAGCAAATTGTATTTTATCGGATCGATATTGGTGATACCAATGCAATAAGCAACAACGCTTCCTGCTGCTGAACCGCGACCTGGACCAACGAAGACCCCCATTTCTCTACCTGCCTTGATGAAATCGCTTACGATTAAAAAATAACCGGCAAAGCCCATGGTTTTTATAGTGAATAATTCGAAATCTATCCGTTCCTGAAGGGTTGCATCAATTTCGCTATAACGTTTTTTAGCTCCATCGCAGGTAAGGTGTTTTAGGTATTCCCATTGGTTTAAATTATTATCAGCATGCACCCGGAATGCTTCCGGTACCGGAAAAGCAGGAAGAAGAATATCTTTTTTAAGATTCAATATTTCTACTTTATCCGCTACCAGGTTTGTATTATCAATTGATTCAGGAACATCACTGAAAAGCGCTTTCATCTCTTCCTGGGTTTTGAAATAAAACTGGTCATTGGGGAATTTGAAACGACGGTTTTTTACTAATGTATCGTCATTTACAAAATCGTCAAGCCCGGGCGTACTTTGTTTTTCGCCAGTGTTAATGCAAAGCAGGATATCGTGTGCATTATAATCATCACGTTCGGTATAATGGCTGTCATTGGTGGCAATGACCGGCACATTATATTTTTTTGCGAATTGCAGAAGTGTGTTGTTTATTTTTTCCTGCTCTTTGATGTTATGCCTCTGCAATTCAATAAAATAATTGTCGCCGAAAATATCCAACCACCATTTAAATTCCTTCTCTGCTTTTGCTTCAGTTTCATGCAAAATAGTCTGGGGTACGTAAGCGCCAATACAGCAAGTGGTAGCTATCAAGCCCTCATGGTATTTTAATATCAGTTCTTTATCAATGCGGGGATATTTGCTGTACATGCCTTCCATATACCCTAATGAAGTAAGTTTGATCAGATTCTGATAGCCGGTTTTATTCTTTGCCAGCAATACCTGGTGATAACGTTCATCTTTTTGTTCTTTAGTAAAAGCTTTTCTAAACCGGTCTTCCACTACATAAAACTCACAACCTACTATTGGCTTAACTTTTAAAGAGCCGTCTTCGTTTTTATGTTTGTATGCTTCCGCCACAAACTCAAATGCGCCAAACATATTTCCGTGATCGGTAATAGCCAGTGCCGGCATATTGTTCGCTATTGCTTTCTTATACAAACTCTGAATAGATGCGGCGCCGTCAAGCAACGAAAATTGTGTATGAACGTGGAGATGGGAGAATTTAGACATCTTAATGTCAAAAGATTTTAGATTCGGAATACGTGATACCGGATTAACAGGAATTCAAATTCAACAATCTCATATCTCATTTCCCGTATTTCGTATCACGCTGCAATTAAAAACAATCATGAACAAGAATCGTTCAGTGATTATCACATTCTTTCCACAATAAAATGTAGATATTTTAGTTATTTTCGCGTTCTGTGCCCAATATCTTAAATGAGTGAGAATGAAAAATCTTTTTTTCCTTATTGTGATAGCCTGTTTGGTAACCGGTTGCAGTACGCTGAAACCTGCAGGTTCTGTGGGTGCAACTAATCGTGAGCAGGAGCAAAAGCAATCTTCCATCCAGTTTCTTGATAATGTTTCGATCAATTCAGGAAACAACACACTTGATCAAGGCAAGGAGCTGGTGAATGTTCCCCCAAAAAAGATGATTAGCCGGCAACCGGCCAGGTTATATTATGCTTCAGCAATAGAAAATTTTTCTCCGCTACAGTTTAAATATGCCATTCTTGAGGATGCAGAAGTGGAAGATATCCGGAATGAAAAACTACTGGAGTTTATGGAAGACTGGTATGGAACTAAATATCATTTTGGAGGTGTAGCAAAGGATGGAATAGATTGTTCTGCTTTTGTATCCACATTAATGTCGGGCGTATATGGTATCAGTAATCTTCCGCGCATGTCAAGAGACCAATATGCCGCTACAGTAAGAGTTTCAAAAAAAGACCTGAAAGAAGGGGATCTTGTTTTTTTTCATACTTACGGAAGAAAACGAAAAGCGGTTACTCATGTAGGTGTTTATCTCCGCAATAATAAATTTATTCATGCTTCAGTTTCAGGGGTGATGATCAGCGATATGGGGGAAGGCTATTATTCCACGCATTTTGTAGGCGCAGGCCGCATTGTTGATGCAGGCATGAGAGATGCCGCAGCAAATTGAGCAACGTGAAAGCTGCCAGGTGAGATCTGAAAAGTTAAGGGTTGCTTATCTGATTATTTTCTTCCCTTAAAATAATTTCTCTGCTAAATTATTGGTAATAATCAATGAGAGGACTTTCGATTAAGTAAGTTTCTGCTATGTATCATATTATCCGCTTCCTGTTGTCTTAATTCTTTACTTGTCAGGCGACTGCCATCATGACTCCACCCCGGAGGGCCGAAAACATAGCTCCATTTTTCTTTCCATGAAGTATCTTTCCGGGATATATCTCTAAAAATACTTTTCCACTCGTGAAAGACAATATTAATGGCATCTTTCTTTTCAATATTTTTGGTGAGCCCGTATTTCTTAGGTTGATATGCTTTATCAGTCAGTTCAGCCTGGAATGTACCGAATAGCATATCCCAGACGATAAGAAACATTCCCATATTTTTATCCAGGTATTTTGGATTTGATGCATGATGAACACGGTGATGAGAAGGGGTTACGAGTATATATTCAAGCCATCCCATTTTATTGATCAGTTCTGTGTGTACTAAAATACCCCAGATTTGAGTGGCTGAATAAATGAAAATAATATCTAGCGGTTTAAAGCCGAATAAAGCCAAAGGGATAAAATAAATAAAACGATAGAGTGGCTGGAACACGGAGGAGCGGAAACCAACAGTAAAATTCAGTTTTTCGGAAGAATGATGAGTGACATGTACTGCCCAGAAAAGCCGTATTTCATGATCGAAACGATGGAGCCAGTAATACATGAAATCTTCTGCGATCAATAATATGGTCCAGTAAACAAAAATGTTTGTGTAGGTAATAATGCGGCGCTGGTAAAAATATCCCAGCACTAACAAATACATTGCCCGGAAAAGCAGGTCAAGACCTGCATTAAGCAACATCAGATATAAGTTGGCAAGAGTATCTTTCCAGGTATAGAGTTTACGGTGCTGATAGTTGCTTAGTAACATTTCAAGTCCTATAATCACTAAATAAACCGGTGTGCTGATTAATATTAATATTTGCTCTCTTAGTAAGTTCACGATCTGCAAAAATAACCATCCCGCAAGGATAATGAAAGAATTGTAAGGTATAATTAGTTAATCAGGAGATTTGATTATGCGCTAATTTGCAGAGATGCATACTCACAAACAACAAGAAGCAGATCAAAAACTGCCAGGTAACTGGGAAAAAAAATCTGCAGAACACCAAAAGCAATACAGGAATTTTTTGCAGAAAGCGGATAAAAACAAAGTGTTGAAGCAGTTACCGTCACTGCATGACGAAGCATTTAAAAAAATTAATTGCCTGCAATGTGCAAACTGTTGTAAAAATTATTCTCCAAGGTTTAAAACACCGGATATCAAAAGAATATCCAGGCACTTGAAAATGAAGGAAGGGGATTTTATTGAAACATATTTAAGGTTGGATGAGGATGGAGATTATGTGGTAAAAGCAACCCCATGCCCTTTTTTAGGTAGCGATAACTACTGCTCGGTTTATGAAACCCGTCCGTCCGATTGCCGGCGCTTCCCTTACACTGATGAGGACATTATTATCAAACGTCAAAGCCTCACGCTGAAAAATTCTACATTTTGCCCGATTGTTTATTATGTGCTGGAGAAATTGATCGGTTGAAATAGGATATGCTTTAAAAACCCATTGAATTTAATACCAATCAGCTATTCGGATTGGTTTAAATTTTTCCAAAATCAAATGCTTTCGTAAATTAGGACTAATAAAACTGCAAGCTATATGATTAAATTAAGCGAACTCAAAATCGGAGATGTGGTTAATGTGGAATATGAAGGCATATTAAAAGAAGGGGAGGTGATTGATATTGACAGGGAAGAAAAACTGGTTTGTGTGGAAACGGACGTTCAGGATTTTTGGTACGAACCTGAGCATTTGTTTCCAATCAGTTTAGATGATGAACAACTGCACAAATTTGGTTTTCAGAAAAAAGAGAATGAAGATGGCTCTGTAAAGTACATGAAAGACGCTTTCCGGATATTATTGCCTAAAAAAGGTGATTTTTCTGCTTTTGAAATATGGTATAGGGAAGACCGCAGGCACATTGCCCATCCTATAACTGTGCACGAATTACAAAACCATTTCTCCCAGATGACCAAGGTTGAGCTGGCCAGATAACCCCGGTTTCTGCCTATTGCTGGAAATTAGCCACATCAAAAAAGCTTTTATCCACAAAAAATTGGAATTTTTCCCCGAAATTTTCTTATTTCGGGTTGATATTCCTATCTTTGCGCTCCCAAAAATTATATGGCTAAACAAGCACTCATTAAACAAGATGGCACAATTACAGAAGCCTTATCCAATGCCATGTTCAAAGTAAAGCTTGAAAACGGGCATGAAATACTGGCAACCATCTCTGGTAAAATGAGAATGAACTATATCAGAATTTTGCCCGGTGATAAAGTCGGAGTTGAAATGAGCCCATATGATTTAACAAGGGGAAGAATTATTTTCAGGTACAAATAACGCTAAAGGAGAAACACCGATAGTTTTAAAGCTTAAAAAATGAAAGTAAGAGCATCCATTAAAAAACGTAGTGCAGATTGCAAGATTGTAAGAAGAAAAGGCAAGCTGTATGTGATCAACAAAAAGAACCCTCGTTTCAAACAGAGACAAGGGTAGTTTGGAGTTTTTAGTTTACATTTTGTAGTCTTGAAATTCAATGTTCACAAGCAAACCTAAATGCAAATAACTATAAACCACAAACCGAACTTTAAAAATAAAAAACATAAATAACGAATATGGCACGTATTGCCGGAGTAGATTTACCAAAAAACAAAAGAGGCGAAATTGGCCTTACTTATATATATGGCATCGGCGTCCCGACTGCACGCTATATATTGGATAAAGCTGGCATCAGCTACGATAAAAAAGTAAACCAGTGGAACGATGATGAGCTGAATGCCATCCGTAATATTATTACCAATGAGTTTAAAGTGGAAGGAGCGCTTCGTTCTGAAGTACAAATGAGCATTAAACGTTTATTGGATATTGCATGCTATCGTGGCCTTCGTCATCGTAAAGGGTTGCCTGTTCGCGGTCAGCGTACCCGTACGAACAGCCGTACACGCAAAGGGAAACGTAAAACAGTTGCAGGCAAAAAGAAAGTAGCAGCTAAAAAATAAAAAATAATTTCTGATTTTGAGATTTCTGATTTCTTAATTTAAGTGAAACCTCAAAATCAAAATCAGATACAAAACTATTATGGCAAAAGCACAAGCACCAAGCGCTAAAGCAGCAGCAAAAAAAAGAGTAGTAAAAGTTGACGCATATGGAGATGCGCATATCAATGCAACTTTTAATAACATTATCGTTAGCCTCACCAATAAGCAGGGACAGGTGATTTCTGCAAGCAGTGCGGGAAAAATGGGTTTTAAGGGATCAAAGAAAAATACTCCTTATGCTGCACAGATGGCTGCCAGCGATGCTGCAAAAGTGGCTGTGGATGCAGGTTTAAAGAGAGTGGATGTTTATGTTAAAGGCCCCGGTTCCGGTCGGGAAGGTGCTATCAGAAGCCTTGCCAATTCAGGTATAGAAGTGGTAATGATTAAAGATGTTACCCCTTTACCGCATAATGGCTGCAGGCCACCAAAGAAAAGAAGAGTTTAGAAGTATTTCTGATTTTGGGTTTAGGAGATGTATGATTCGTAAAAGATAAATTTCCAATCAAAAACCAGAAGTCGCAACATACCAAGGGCGTTTCATTGATTTTAGATTTTTACTGATGAAACAGCCGTCATTAAAAAATCAAAAAAGTATATCAAAACATGGCACGTTACACAGGCCCAAAAACCAGAATTAGCCGCATATTTGGCGAGCCTATTCTTGGAAACGGAAAGTATCTTACCAAGAACAGTAATCCCCCGGGTCAGCATGGACCCACACGCAAGCGTAAAACTTTAGGAGAATACGCAGTTCAGCTTAAAGAAAAACAGAAAGCAAAATACACTTATGGGGTATTGGAGCGCCAGTTCCGTAAAACTTTTGACGAGGCTAACCGCCGTAAAGGTGTAACAGGTGAAAACCTGATCAAATTATTGGAAGCCCGGTTGGATAATACGGTGTTTCGGTTGGGAATTGCGCCTTCACGCCCGGCTGCACGCCAACTGGTAACTCATAAGCATATTACAGTGAATGGAGAAGTGTCAAACGTTCCATCATTATCACTGAAGCCAGGTGATGTAATCGGGTTAAAAGAGTCATCTCAGGCAAACACAGGCATTACCAGTGCTATAAAAGGGAAGAACCCAAAATATAACTGGCTTGATTGGAATGAAGCTGAATTTTCAGGTACATTTATCGCTTACCCTGAGCGTGAAAGCGTTCCTGAGAACATTAAGGAGCAGTTGATTGTTGAGCTTTACAGTAAATAGAATAATATAATGTGAAAATGGCTCAATTGACCAATATTGAAGTTGAGTAATTTTCGAATTGATAATTAATTCATCGTAAATCGTAAATTTAAATATGGCCATTTTAAATTTTCAAAAACCAGACAAAATCATACTTCAAAAAGCAACGGATTTTGAAGCACAATTTGAATTTCGTCCGTTGGAGCCAGGTTATGGCGTAACTATCGGAAACGCACTACGCAGGGTTCTATTAAATTCTCTGGAAGGTTATGCGATTGTGGGTGTGAAAATCGAAGGCGCTGACCATGAATTCGCTACATTGAAAGGAGTTACCGAAGACGTAGTTGAAATTATTTTAAACCTTAAACAGGTACGCTTCAAAAAGAAGGTTGAGCATGAAGTAGGTCAGGAAAAAATTATTTTGAGCCTCAAAAACAGAACGGAATTCACGGCTGGTACTATCGGTGAAGCCACTTCTACTTTTGAAGTGATGAACCCGAACTTGTTGATCTGTACAATGGATTCTTCGGCTAAACTGGATATTGAGATTACTATTGGAAAAGGTCGTGGTTATGTTGCTGCAGAAGATAATAAACCTAAAGATGCTCCTTTCGGATACATCCCTACTGATTCTATTTTCACACCGATCAAAAATGTGAAATACTCTGTAGAAAATACACGTGTTGAACAAAGAACTGACTTTGAAAAGCTGATTATGGAAGTTTCTACAGATGGCACTATCCATCCTGAAGAAGCAGTAAAACAGGCTTCACGTATTTTGATTCAGCACCTGATGATCATTACTGATGAAAACATCACTTTTGATAATAAGGACGAAAAGAAAGAAGACCTTGTAGACGAACAAACATTGCAGTTACGCAAAGTGTTGAAAACACCATTGGAAGATCTTGACCTTTCTGTTCGCGCATTCAACTGTTTGAAAGCTGCAAAAATAAACAGCTTAAGCGAACTCGTAACTTATGAACAGGAAGACCTGATGAAATTCCGCAATTTTGGTCAGAAATCTTTGGCTGAAATTGAACAGGTGTTAAATGAGAGGGGTTTGCATTTCGGAATGGATCTCAGCAAACTGAAAGTTGAAGATGAATAAATGAATAGTCAATGGTTCATTTTGAAATTATCAATCGGACTTTAGGGAATTATTAAATAGAATCAATAATCATGTAGGCTGCAATTCCTGACACGGTGCAGCTGGTAAAAAATAAAAGTCATGCGTCACGGAGACAAAATCAAAAATCTCAGCAGAACGGCCTCGCACAGAAAGGCGTTACTTAGCAATTTGGCCAGTCAGCTTATCACTCATAAAAGAGTGATCACCACTTTGGCAAAAGCAAAAGCTTTGAGGGTATTTGCTGAACCTCTTATTACCAAAGCAAAGGAAAACACTACCCACCAGCGTCGTGTGGTATTTAGTTATCTGCAGGATAAAGAAGCTGTAACTGAACTTTTCTCAAATGTTGCTCAAAAAGTGGCAGGCCGCCCGGGAGGTTACACACGCATTATTAAACTGGGTACCCGTGTGGGCGATAATGCTGAAACAGCCCTGATAGAGCTGGTTGATTTCAATGAAGTATATGGAAAAGGGAAAGGTGAGCCGAAAGAAGCTGCCAGGAAAACCCGTCGTGGGGGAAGCCGCAAAAAAGCAACTGAAATGAAAGCAGAAGAAGCTGTTTCTGAAATTAAAGAAGAGAAGGAACAGAAGTAAAAATGAAAATTTTCTTATATATAAAAGCCACGCATTTTGCGCGGCTTTTTTGTTACCTGTTGTTACAGATTACATTGGCGATACAGACAAACCCCTCATCATATCCCTTCCTGAAATAGGATGCACGATCTGCAAACATAATCTGTATAATCAGGGCTTAATCAAAACTGTGAAAAAATAATAACAAATTAAAACCTGCAATTCCTTTTATTTGCAAAACTTTTAAAATACATGCCTGCAAGTCATTCACTCAAACCAGCTGTTCTTTTACTGGCAGATGGTACTGTTCATCATGGAAAAGCGTTCGGAAAAACCGGTACAACATCCGGAGAAATCTGTTTTAACACCGGTATGACGGGCTACCAGGAAGTATTTACTGATCCAAGTTATTTCGGACAGGTTCTGATCATGAATAGTGTGCACATTGGCAACTATGGAGTAATGGATGCAGATGTGGAATCTGACAGTGTGAAGATTCGTGGTTTAATCGGGAGAAATTTGGAAGATCAGTTTTCACGCAAAATGGCAAAAGGGTCGTTGGATGATTATCTGAAAGCGAATAATATTGTTTGCATTGAAAATGTTGACACACGGGCTTTAGTTGCGCATGTGCGTACCAAAGGGGCGATGAATTGTATTATTTCCTCAGAAATTACCGATATCGAAAAACTGAAAGAACAACTTGCGAAAGTTCCCTCGATGGATGGTTTGGAGCTGGCTTCTTCGGTTAGTACGACTAACGGTTACGAATTGGGAGATTCAAAATCAGAAATTAAAATAGCCGTAATGGATTATGGCGTAAAGCAACATATTCTGCAATGTATGGTTGAACGTGGCGCTTATGTAAAAGTCTTTCCGGCTAAAACAAATTTTGAGAAAGTAAAGGAATTTAACCCGGCCGGTTATTTTCTTTCCAATGGCCCGGGCGACCCTGCCCCGATGGATTATGCCATTTCAACTGTAAAAAAGATATTGAAAGAAAAAAAGCCGGTGTTCGGAATCTGCCTGGGCCACCAGTTACTCGCATTAGCCAACGATATCCCGACTTTTAAAATGCACCATGGTCACCGCGGGCTTAATCATCCTGTAAAAAACATAGTCACCGGGAAATGCGAAATCACGACCCAAAATCATGGTTTCGGTGTTGATCCGGAAGCGGTAAAAAAATCAGCTCATGTGGAAATCACCCATGTTAATCTTAATGATCATTCAATAGAGGGGATCAGGTTAAAAGATCAGCCGGCATTTTCTGTGCAGTATCACCCGGAAAGCACACCCGGCCCTCACGACAGCAGGTATTTGTTTGATGATTTTATTAAGATGATCAGAAAGAACTAGCCTGAAAGTTAAAAAGACCATTGGTCGGAAAAATCCGAAAGAAGGATTTCTATATACCCATTTTCTTTCAGCTTTTTTGACTTTCTGCTTTCTTAGGTTTTTGTTTAAATTGAAATTATGAAAATTGCAATTATTAATGGACCTAATCTGAACCTTCTCGGCAAGCGGGAACCTGAACTGTATGGAAGTGAAACCTTCGAACATTATTTTGAAAATTTAAAACGCAGGCATCCGAATGTTGAATTCAGCTACTTTCAAAGTAATGTGGAAGGTGAGCTGATTAATGAATTGCAGCGTGTGGGTTTTACGCATGCAGGCATAATTTTAAATCCTGGTGGTTACACACATACATCCGTTGCTATAGGTGATGCCATTGCCGGAATAAAGGCGCAGGTTATTGAAGTGCATATTTCAAATGTACATGCCCGGGAAGATTTCCGAAAGATATCTCATGTGTCCGCAAAATGCAGGGGAACAATTTCAGGGCTGGGGTTGAAAGGTTATGAATTGGCGCTCCAGTTTTTTATTTAGTCTATTCTTATATCTTCTCTTGGTTTTAATTTAATGATAAAAATAAAGTTATAAAAATACTCTCATCATTAATGCGAAGCCTGCATCTTGTTTAGGGTCAGCCGTGCGTTTTAAAATATGGAGGCCATTCGGTTCCCAGATCTTGAATACTTCTCCTTTTTTTCGTTTTACAATTTCTTTTTCAATTTCAGGCATTAACACACCTCTTGCTACCCAGCCGATATCCCCTGCTGTAGCGCTTTCTCCACCCATTGAGTACGCACGTGCCATATCTTCGAATGTTGCCGACCCGTTGCTGATTCTTTCGATAATTTTATTGCCAAGAGAATCAATAAACTTTTTCCGGAACATGGAGGTGTCTATAAATATCTGGCTCACCCGGTAAAATATATTCGGCGATTTAGCCAGTACCTGCACAATGAATTTTTCACCGTTTTGTGTGTAAGGGCCGTATGCTTTTTTTATTTTTCCGGTGTATGCAAGACTGTCTGCCAGGCTGTGAAAAAAATTTGTCCGCGTTACTACAATGGTATCAATTTTGAACTTTCTTTTTAGCACCTGTTTTGTATACAAAGGAGGGTTGGGCGATTTTTCGAGTTCAGATTTTATTTGCGCCACAGACATTTGTTGTGCATGCAATATTGCAGCATATAAAAAAAGCGATAATGTGATACAAAAATTTTTCATTACTCAAACAGGATCAAATTTCGCAGTGAATTAATCCGCAATAATAAATGGTTTATTTGATAGAAATGAATTTTTATTTACTGATAAATCATCTATCGGGCATATAATAGGGGTACTTGCTCCAGAAAATTATTATAATAAGGTATCCTGCTTCATAGTAAATTTAATGCTGAAGTGAGCGACGCAACAATGTTGAACAGCGATAAAATGCCTGATAAAAAATATTCATACCTAAAGGTGGGGTTTGGTAACTTTGTGATCATTAACCTTTTGTTGGTTTTTATACACCACCATGTAAACTGCAATCATAAATTGGAACGATTTTCGTTTTTCATATTGACTAATTAACGGTTCTTTATGCGACCAATACTCTTGTTTTTATTGTTTTTTTCATACAAAGGTTATTCTCAATGCAAAACATACACACTATCTGATAACGGCGACACATTAAATTGTATTGACCATAAAAACCTGAAACAGGGTAAATGGGTTGTTCATCATGATGAGCTTCGAGGCGAACCCGGTTTCGAGGAAGAAGGTTTGTTTAAAGATGACCGTAAAGAAGGCGCATGGAGATTATATACATTAACAGGAGATTTAATTGGTATTGAACAATACAGGTGGGGAAATAAAGACGGCATTAATCGTTATTTCTCGAAAACGGGCGAACTGGTGAGAGAAGAAAGCTGGAAAGCTTTAAACCCGGATAAGCAATATGATACACTTGAAGTAGAAGATATTGATCATTTGGATCATTATAAAACTGTAGTAGTAAAAAATGAAGGAGTGGGGCTGAAGCACGGAGAATGGAAATATTATGACCCATCAACAGGTATGATTTATAAAACGGAAACGTATACGCTGGGCAAGCTGGAAACACCAAAAGTATCTGAAAAAACAGTGGCTTTAAGCGATTCTACAAAAACGCCTGCTAAGCCGAAAGAAGTGAGGGATTTTGAAAAAAAGAACAAAGGGAAAAAGAAAGTAAAATATGTTGACGGATCTGTAAACTACTGAGAACCGGGAATTATACAACAACGCGGACCTAATTCATCATACTGATATTTTTTAAAGCAAACCCTCCGGAAGTAATTTGAAAATTTCCGGAGGGTTTTAATAATTTGCGTATTAGGTCAGAAGGCTTTTTTATCTTTCTCTTCGGCCTTTTGCATGGGGTTATTGCTTTGCGGAATGCTCCGTAATGTCTGTTGTTTTGCTTTAAATACCTGGAACCTGCTTTCAGTATTCACTACAGGCCAACTGTTATTGCTTTCATCAATATCGGCAGTTTCACGGTTAGGGTCAAGCCTGATAGACGCAACTTCTTTGTCTTTCATAAAAACTTTATTCACATGGTTGTCATTTTTGCGCCAAATCTGGGCAGGTATCCGTTCAATTTCTTTTGTACCGTCCTTATAAGTCCACTCAATAATAATGGGCATTACCATTCCCCCTTTATTCGTGAACTGTAACTGGTAAAACTGTTTGCTGGCCAGTTTTTGTTTGGTAGCATCGTCCATAGGTTCATCATAACGGGAGATGTGCTGGGGGAATTTTGTTGTGTCGTATGCAATAATGCCACGATCATATTTCCAGTAAAAATCTCTGAGTGAGGTATCTGCATCTACAGCAAATGTGATGTTCTTGTCTCCGAGGTTACGTTCTTTGGAAACATCTTCCCGGAATTTGCTTTGCATGGGCTTCTCGATATTTCTCATCACTGTTGTATCCACTTTTGCAAGAGGGCGGGCAAAATCAGGAACAAAATGTTTGACACTGTCAAGTGAAATATCAACCGGGTCGATGCTGTAAAACCATCCACGCCAGAACCAGTCGAGGTTTTCTGCGCTAGCATCATTCATGGTGCGGAAGAAGTCTGCCGGTGTGGGATGTTTAAAAGCCCAGCGCCTTGCGTATTCTTTAAATGCATAGTCGAAAAGATCGCGACCCATAATTGTTTCTCTGAGTATGTTCAAACCTGTTGCAGGTTTTGTATAAGCATTTGGTCCGAAGCGAACGATATTTTCCGAATTGGTCATAATGGGTTCCAGTTCATTCTTCGGCAATTTCATATAATCAACAATTGCCCAGGCCGGGCCTTTGCCACGCACCGGAAATTTATTATCAAATAATTCCTCGGTCAGGTATTCAACAAATGAATTAATGCCCTCATCCATCCAGCTCCACTGACGTTCATCGCTGTTAACAATCATCGGGAAGAAATTATGCCCTACTTCATGAATAACTACACCAAGCATTCCATATTTTGTCGCTTCGCTGTATGTTCCGTCTTTTTCAGTTCTTCCAAAATTGAAACAGATCATCGGATATTCCATACCGTTAGCAGCTTCCACACTTTGAGCAACGGGATAGGGGTAAGGAATACTGAAATGAGAATAAGTTTTGATAGTATGTGCAACAACTTTTGTTGAATATTTCCGGTATAACGGATAAGCCTCTTTGCCATAATAACTCATGCACATTACTTTTTTCCCTTCAACATTTGCCGGCATGGCGTCCCAAACAAACCTGCGTGATGCTGTCCATGCAAAGTCACGCACATTAGTGGCCTTAAATATCCATGTTTTTTTCTGTTTGCTTTTTGTTTTTTCAGCAGCTTTTGCTTCATCAAGGGTAACAATTTCCAAAGGTTCTTTTATTGTTTGTGCTTTTTGCCAGCGTGCAAATTGAGCAGGGCTGAGCACTTGCTGATAATTCTGGCATTCTCCTGTTGCCCCAACAATATGGTCTGCAGGAACAGTCATCTGCACTTTAAAATCGCCAAAGGTGAGTGCAAATTCGCCCCGGCCTGTAAATTGATTATTCTGCCATCCCTGAAAATCGCTATATACACAGAGGCGGGGATACCATTGTGTCATGGTAAAAAGATAATTGCCATCTTCAGAAAAATATTCGTAACCACCCCGGCCGAATTGTTTCATACGGTCTGTGATATGGTAGTTCCAATCTATCTTAAAAATAAATTTTTGCCCTGGCTTTAAAACAGCAGGCAGTTCAACCCGCATCATTGTTTTGTTAATGGTATATTTCAGTGGCTTGCCTAAAGCATCTGTAATTTTTATGATATGGTCTCCATAATCATTTTCTTCATGAGAAAATTGTTCAACGATCCGGTCACTTTCAATGGAATCCATTGAGCTTTCGTTTTGATAATTGGCATTGTACTTTGAACTATGCTCATTCTCATCCAGCTGTAACCATAAATAAGTGAGCTGATCGGGAGAGTTATTTGAATAGCTGATGGTTTCGCTTCCGGTAAGCACCAATTTATCCTCGTCAAGATTACATGTGATATCGTAATCACATTTTTGCTGCCAGTACTTTGGGCCCGGGGCGCCGCTGGCTGTGCGATATTCGTTGGGAGTAGGCAATATGGTACCCAACGCTTCAAACTTATTGCCATGGTTTGAAGTATTCTGTGCAAACAGGTTTGCTGAACAGAAGGTAAGTAACAAAAAAAATAAACGTCTCATGTTGTGCAGTTTGTTTTATAATGGAAATCTGTCAAATGCCATTTTTAAAGATGCGGCCAATATCAGTACAGATGCATATCTTACCCACCGGAATCTTTTCAGTTTTATTACTTGTACGAAGATAAATGAAATTGCAAGCACAATGGCGACAACCAAAAGTTGTGCAGCTTCAATACCCAGGTTAAACGCAAGCAAATGTTCAAGCAAGCCTTCCCTGCCCTCCAGGCTTAAAAAAGTATTGGCATAAGCGAGACCATGAATTAAGCCAAAGAACAATGCAAAAAAATAGATCAGGGGCAATTTTGATGGATGTTCAACAGTTTGTAGCTTTTGCAGCAGGTTATTAATTGCTGTAGCTACGATGGTAACAGGTATAAGAAATTCAATCCATCTGGTAGAAAAATGAACCATGCCCAAAGCACTTAAGGCAAGTGTAATGGAATGGCCGATAGTAAAGGCGGTTACCAGCACCACCACTTTTTTCCAGTCTTTCAATAAATAGCGCAGGCAAAGGGCTGTTACAAATAAAATATGATCCAGGGCTTCCCACGTGAGGATATGTTCTGTGCCGAGTTTGAAATAAAGATTAAAATCCTGCATGTTAATCAGAAAATCAAATTGAGAAGTCTCAAATTTATTCAGACTTTTGCAGGAAGAAAATTTATTTGTTAAATGGCAGCAGCATTGTTTAAATGGATGAGTTTTTCGGTATTTCTATTGCTGAACAAAACAGCAGAAAGCAAGATCAGCGGATTACATCCGTTGTATGTTACCGTTATTGAAATCAATCATAATGCGAAAGATAAAACGCTTGAAATCAGTTGCAAGATTTTTACCAATGATTTCGAAAATGCGCTGGAAAAAGCATACCACACCAAAGTGGACCTTTCTGACGCTAAAATGAAAACCGTATCAGATAAACTGATAGAAGAATATATTGAAAAACATTTTCAGGTCAAGGTAGACGGGAAGCCGGTTGTTATGGAGTATGTGGGAAGTGAAAAGCAAACTGATGCTACATGGAGCTATTTCCAGGTAAATAATGTGCCTTCCTTAAAAAGGATTGATGTGATGAATAATATACTATATGAAGCATTTGACGGGCAAATGAGTATTATGCATGTTATGTCGGGCGGTAACCGGAAGAGCACAAAAATTTCCAGCCCGGAAACAAATGCTGAATTTGAATTTTAATGAAATCTAAGCATCTCCGTTCAGGTCTTCCGGTTGTGGGCTATTGATTATTGTTACCAGCACTTTGTCTATTCGTTGGGCGTCCATGTCCACGATTTCAAATTTGAAATCTTTCCATTTCAGTGATTCTCCGACTTCGGGAATATGTTCCAGCTCGTGTAAAATAAAACCGGCCAGGGTATCGAACTCATTTGATTCTTCATTTATCCAGTCTGTCTTGTCAAAATGAGCAAGAAAATCATAAAAAGGTATTTGGGCATCTACGAGGTAAGAACCGTCATCACGCTTTGTTATTTCATAATCCTGGATATCGGGTTGCGGCAAGTCGCCGATAATAGCATCGAGTATATCATTCAATGTAATCATACCAAGCAGGCTGCCATATTCATCAACAATAAAGCAGCAATGCATTTTTGATTGCTTGAATTTTTCAAGCAGCTGATAAGCGTTATTGTTTTCTGGAACAAACATCGGCGCTACAGCAATGTCTTTAAAAGGAGTGTTGTCTTCCGTAACATATAAATCTTTGATGGAAACAATGCCTATAATATTGTCAATTTCCCCGTCACATACCGGATAAAATGAGTGTGGCTCCTGTATTATTTTCGCTTTGATCAATGCTTCGTTTTCCCGGATATCGAACCAGATAATATCACTTCGGTGCGTCATTAACGAAGTGATGTTCCTGTCGCCTAAATGAAAAACCCTTTCTATGATTTCCTGTTCGGTTTCTTCAATCTCTCCCTGTTCTGTTCCCTCGTTGATCATGGCTTTGATTTCATCTTCAGTAACATTGCTTTCTTTGGAAGGTTTAATACCAACGATTTCAAAAAAAAGATTACTTGTTGCATTCAGCAACCAAATAATCGGATGTGCGGCTTTTGATAAAAAACGCATCGGCCTTGCAACAAAACGGGCTATCTGTTCTGCCCTGAAAAGCCCTGTGCGTTTAGGTAATAACTCTCCGAAAATGATGGATAAAAAAGTTACTACAATGATGATAAATGCTGTAGATATATTTCCGGCATAAGGTTTAAAAACAGAGACTTGTTCAATATACGGTTTGAGATCGGCACTGAATTTTTCTCCTGAATAAAAACCAGTAAGAATTGCAACGAGGGTTATAAAAAGCTGTGCTGTGGACAAAAATAATTCAGGGTTTTCCGAAAGCTCCAAAGCTGTTTTGGCCCTTTCATCTCCTTTTTCGGCCATGCTTTCTAACTTTGTTTTTCTTGCAGATACAAGGGCTATTTCGGCCATTACAAATAACCCGTTCAGGAAAATCAATAAACCTAAAATCAGGATTTGAATCATGCTTTTGTATTAATAATGCCGGGAAGGCCGAATTGGTTTTTAAAAAAAATGCTCATGCCATATCCAAGCAAACATCCGGTAACTGTTCCGCCAAGAATATCAAACGGATAATGCACCCCGACATAAATCTGTGCATAAGAAACAGCAAATGCCCATAAAAAAACCAGTGACCACCATTTGCTGGTGTGGCCGATTGTCATAAAAATAAACATTGCAGCCGAGAAATGGTTACACGCATGCGAAGAAGTGAAACTTGAACTGTGCGGGCAGTACTTTACCAATACCCGCACGTAGGCGCTGATCACAGGATCCTGGCAGGGACGGTAACGAAAAATGGATTGTTTGATAATGCTGCTGCTAATGAGGTCGCTGATAATGGCCGTCATAATCAGGGCCAGGCTCCACCAGATACTTTTTTTGCCAAAATTCAATAATGCAAAAACCAGTAAAAATAAATAAAACGGGAGCCAGAATTCAGCCTCACGTAAAAAAGGGAATACGGCATCGAAAAAAGGATTCGTCCACTGCCTGTTTATTTTTGAAAACAACCAATAGTCGATATGCAATATTTGTTGCAGAAAACCTAAATGCTGGTTACCATCGAGTAAAATCATTTTTACAAAAATAATTGCTATAATTTTAGCGGCGATTATTAAAATGTTATGATATCAAGGCTAAAGATACCTAAATTGATCAGATGGATTTTTTTCGCAGGCATTATTTTTTTGCTGATAATGACCTTGATGCGAACAGTATTTTTTATTTACTTTCACAACAACAATTATGGCCTGAAAGATGTGACTTCTTCGTTCTTGCTTGGCCTGAGGTTTGATTTGCGTGATGTAAGCATACTGTGCTTATTTTTACTGATATCAGGCAGCATCCCTTTTCTTAATCCTTTTAATGAAAAGGCAGGTAAAATATTATTCCGGATAATTGTTGTTATTGCAGCATTCCTGCTTGCTTTTTTTTATTCAGTTGATTTTGCTCATTACAGTTACCTGTCGCAAAGGCTCAATGCAAGTGTATTGAATTATCTTGGCGATGCCGCTATTTCAACAAAAATGGTCTGGCAATCATATCCCGTATTAAAAATTTTGATTTTATTGGGTGTGATGACATGGGGTGTCAGTTGGCTGATCAACAGGAAACTGAAAAAGATTGCAATTTCAACACAACTGTCTGCTAAAAGAAGCAGGGTTATATGGTTTGTAGTTTGCTTTCTGGTTTTCGGATTTTGCATATTCGGTAAAGCAGATCAGTTTCCCTTGCGCTGGAGCGATGCCTTTGCCCTTGGCAATGATTATAAGGCAAACCTTGCGCTTAACCCCTTTCAGTCTTTTTTCAGCACTCTAAAATTTCGGCGGGATACTTATGATATAGCAAAAGTGAAAAAGGGTTTTTCACTTTTGGCCCCTTATTATTCTTTTAATGAAAGGGATTCTTCCCGGTTAAACTTCAAACGGAATGTTTTACCCAGGGCTGGTGCTATTAAAACTACTCCGAATGTAGTTTTGGTGATTTGTGAATCTTTCAGTGCCTATAAAAGCTCTATGTGGGGGAACCCGCTAAACACTACGCCTTTTTTTAATGAAATGACTAAAAACGGGATTTTTTTTGATCATTGTTTTACGCCGACTTATGGAACAGCCCGCGGTGTTTGGGCTGTTATAACAGGCATTCCGGATGTGGAAATAGGAACCACCACCTCAAGCCGTAACCCGTCGGCGGTAAACCAACATACCATCATCAACGATTTTACCAACTATTCAAAATATTATTTTATCGGCGGCAGCACAAGCTGGGCAAATATTCGTGGGTTACTGACGAATAATATTTCGGGTTTGAATTTGTTTGAAGAAAAAGATTTTTCTTCTCCAAAAATTGATGTCTGGGGAATCAGTGATAAGAACCTGTTTCTTGAAGCTAACAAAAAACTGAAGGAGGAAAAAAAACCTTTTATTGCTGTAATACAAACCGCAGATAACCACCGGCCATATTCCATTCCTCAGGAAGACCTGACGGTTTTTCATAAAATAGAAATGCCAAAAGATTCATTGAAATTATATGGCTTTGAAAGTAATGATGAAATGAATGCATTTCGTTATACTGACTTTGGTTTTAAAACTTTTATTGAAGCTGCCCGAAAGGAAAAATACTTCAATAACACTGTTTTTCTTTTTATAGGCGATCATGGTATTGTTGGTAATGCGGGCAACATGTTTCCGCATTCATGGACAGAACAAAAACTAACGATGGAACATGTTCCGTTGTTAATCTATTCCCCGGCATTGATTGGCCCCCGGCGCATACATGAATTGTGCTCGCAGGTTGATGTGTTGCCAACGCTTGCCGGCCTGTGTAATATGCCTTACCAGAATACTACACTGGGGCGGGATATTCTGGATACGGTAAATTACAAGAATAAGGCATTTTCTTTTATTTATAATCCTGATGAAGAATACATTGGCCTGATTAAAGGGAATTATTTTTATAAAAAGCAGGTTAAAGGCGGTAAAGAAGAAATGGTGTCTGTCATCGATAATCAGCCTGTTCCGGCAGATGTACGTGATGGTGAAACAAAAGTAATGATGAAAACAGTAACCTATGCTTTGTATGAGGTTTCAAAATACATGATATTGAACAATAAAAAATGAAAAAATACCCCTTTTTTTTAACGGTATTGTCTATCTGTTTTTTTTCCTGTAGCAGTCAGAATGCAGCAAAGAAAATTCGTAGCAACCCTCAAAAAGTAGTCATTTATAAAGAGAATGTATATGACCTGTGTGGTTATGAAGATGAAGGGAATGGCATTCCTTTCAATCTTTTTGACGAGAATGCTTATGTGGATCCTGCCACCGAAAATAAATCAGAAAGTTATTACTTGCCTGAAACAAATCCCCAGCCTGCTGATCATCCGGATATTTATTTTCCCGGGAATAAGGGAAACCGTATTGTCGCAGATCTGCAGGTGCCATATAAGTTGACAGATATCTATGTTTATGACCGTTCCAAATCCGGTGATAGTGTGTGGATATATACAGGCGACATGATGAAATGGAAATTGAAATCAGCTTTTGCTGCAAGTGAAGGTTCCGGCAATCGTGGCTGGCGAAAGTTTACCGTTAACGATAGTTCGCAATATGTAATGATCAGGTTCAGTAGCCCAAGAATTAACATTACAGAGATGGTGCTGTATGGAACTGCTTACAAACCTTTGCCCGAGAGGGTTGCCGGAGATTATACCGGTACAAGAATGCCTAAGAAAATGATGAAAGATTTTTTAGGAGTGAATTATTTCAATTCGGTTGAACCCAAATGGATAAAGCCGTTTCATTACAGCAGGCTTTATATATATACCAGGGTTTTTGATGATGATATCAGTAACCCTTATCCTCAAAACCGGTATAATATGCTTCATGATGGTTATTGGCATTCCGGTTATCAGGAGTATTACTTTTTTACAAAAGATATCAAAAATGAAGACAACGCTGAGCTCTGGTACACTGTTATGGGAGAGCCATTGTGGATGAATAATAAAGGCATGGAAAAATCAAGACCGGTTACTCAAATTGGTATGGATACTGAAGATCCGTTAAGTTACGGCAGGCATGCTAATATGATGTGGAATATTGCAGCTTTTTTTGGCAACAGCAAAGTAGATACCAATTTGCTTTCCTTGTCGCACAAACCAAAACGTTCCGGTCTTGGTATTATGGGCATGTATGAAAATGGAAATGAAGATGATGCTACATGGATTGGTAAAAAATATTGTAACCCGGTTGAATATTTTGCACAAAGCAGTGCAGACTATGACGGATACGAGGGCAGGTTAGGAAAAATGGTTGGGATAAAAAATGCGGATAGCTCGGCAAAACTGATGATGAGTGGCTTGATAGAACTGGATACCAATCGTGTGCGTGTGTATAAATTCTTGTGCAATACTTTGCGAAAAGACAAGAAATTTATTTGGAACGGGGGAATTCAATATCACCATTATTCCACCAATGGCAAACATGGAATAACCCCCGAAGAAGATTCTTTGAGATGGAAATTATCACGTACCAGAGAAGCTACATATAAAATAGAACCAAGTGTGCCATGTATTTTAGGCGAGAATGGTTATGATAAAAGCCAGAATACCAGGCAAGGCACACCAATGATCCCGGGATTTTCAGAGGAACAGTGCCAGGGTATTTTTATTTTACGTTCTGTTAATGCCACTGTTTTTTCAGGGTTTGATGCTTATGTACTGTATTGGCTTCGTGATGCCGGGGTAAAGAATGACCCAAGCCTTTATTTAAGCAGTGGGGTGTTCCGTCAGGCAGACGATGGAAAGATGGAACCTCTGGCTGCATGGTATTATATCAGCACATTTGTGAATGTACTCGGAAATTATGTAGCAGATGAAGTGGTGAATGAAAAAGGAAATGTGTGGGTGTATAAATACAGGAATAAACTGTTTCCGGACTCAGCCGCCTATTTTATATATTGTCCGACACATAACGGAACAAAGGTGGATGGTTACAAGTTGAAAACAGGAGTTACGGCAGATAATAGCGCCATGGAAATTGATTTAGCTGACGGATCGGTAAATGGAAAGTCAGTTGGTAAAAAGATAGTGAACAGTACTATTGAACTTTCAGTTGAAGAAAAGCCGAAGTTTATTTTACTGAAAGAAAAAAAATAAAAAAGCAAGTAAATTTTCGCAAAACCTGTTGATCAGAATTCTTCCCCTTACAAGCATACCATGCAAAGGATGCACAATAGAAATCCCGGCCCGTGTGCACAATAAAATTAATTCCAATAAGCGAGGCTGTCGTTGCGTTTATCAGTGGCATTATATTTGGCACTTATAGTAAATCACTGTAAAAACGGATATTTCCGCTGAATTGGTGTTATTTTGTCATGGATATATTGAATATGAAAGAGAAGAAACTTTTACTGGCTACTGAAGACGAGATGGATTTTATGCCCATCATTCCCCTGAATGAAAACGATAATGAAAACCTTAATGATGTTGAGATACCGGCCGAATTGCCGGTACTGCCACTCCGCAACACCGTACTTTTTCCGGGAGTTGTTTTGCCAATAACAGTAGGACGGGACAAAAGCATCAAGGCTGTAAACGAAGCTTATAAAACTGACAAATTGATAGGGGTTATTGCACAAAAAGACAGCGGCGTGGAAGACCCATTAATAACTGACCTGGAAAAAATCGGCACAGTTGCGCGGATCATTAAGCTGATCAAGATGCCTGACGGCGGAACCACGGTAATTCTGCAGGGCAAGCGCAGGTTTCAGTTGGGCGCCGTAACTGCTGAAGAGCCTTATTTCAAAGCCCAGGTTATTCTGTTGGAAGAGGAGGCCGCTCCGAAGAACCAGGATTTTCAGGCATATATTTCAAATATCAAAGATCTTGCTTCCCAGATCATACAGCTTTCGCCGAATATTCCTTCGGAAGCATCGATTATTCTGAAAAATATAGAAAACCCGGCCTTTCTGATACATTTTGTGTCAAGCAACCTCAATTCTGATTTACAGGAAAAGCAAAAATTGTTAGAGAACAACAAAATTCAATCACGTGCGGATATGCTGATGCAACTTCTCCAAAAGGAATTGCAGTTTGCTGAATTGAAAAACAAGCTTACCAATAAAACAAAAACCGAGCTTGACAAGCAACAGCGGGATTATTTTTTACAACAGCAATTAAAAAGCATTAAAGATGAATTAGGCGGCGACACGAATGAGCGCGAGCTGAAGGAAATGCAAAAAAAAGCGGAAAGCAAAAAATGGCCTGTCATTGCAAAGGAAGCATTTAAAAAAGGAATTGAGAAGCTGGAAAGAATGCACCCTACCACACCAGATTATTCTGTTGTATATAATCACCTTGATTTAATGCTCGATTTGCCATGGGATGAATACACGGAAGACTTATATGATCTGAAAAAAGCAAAAAAAGTACTCGACCACGATCATTATGGAATGGATAAGGTGAAAGAAAGAATCCTGGAATACCTCGCAGTATTGAAGTTGAAAGGAGATATGAAAAGCCCGATACTGTGTTTTATCGGCCCTCCGGGTATCGGAAAAACATCTTTGGGTAAAAGTATAGCAAATGCGATAGGAAGAAAATATGTGCGCATCAGCCTTGGCGGGTTACATGATGAAAGCGAGATACGTGGCCATCGCAAAACCTATATTGGTGCAATGCCCGGAAGGATATTGCAATCATTACGAAAAGTGAAATCATCAAACCCGGTGATGATTCTGGATGAAATTGATAAAGTAGGAACTGATTTCCGTGGCGACCCTTCTTCAGCATTACTCGAAGTGCTGGATCCGGAACAGAACCACACTTTTTATGATAACTATCTTGAACTGGAGTATGATCTGAGCAAAGTGCTGTTTGTAGCTACTGCTAATGACATCAACCATATTCAACCCGCTTTACGCGACAGGCTCGAAATTATTGACCTGAGCGGATATGCTGTAGAAGAAAAGATACAAATAGCGAAGAGGCATTTGATTCCTAAACAAAAAGAAGCGCATGGTTTAAAAGATATTAGTTTTAAAATAGGAGATAAGGTGCTGGAAAGAATAATTCAGGATTATACAAGGGAGAGCGGTGTACGGGAGCTCGACAGGCAATTGGCAGCATTGATGAGATATGAAGCCAGGGAATATGCAACGAAAGAAAAACTGAAACCTACCATTTCACCGGGTGATGTGGAGAAGGTTTTGGGGAAGCCACGTTATAGCAACGACATTTATAAAGTGGCTAACATGCCGGGCGTTGCTGTAGGATTAGCATGGACTTATGTAGGGGGAGATATCTTATTTGTAGAGACAAGCCTGAGTGATGGTAAAGCAGATTTGAAGTTGACTGGTAACCTCGGTAATGTAATGAAGGAAAGTGCTCTTACGGCGTTTACTTTTCTTCAGTCTAATGCAAAGAAGTTAGATGTTGATCCGGATATATTTTCGAAGAAAACTATACATGTACATGTTCCGGAAGGTGCCGTGCCAAAAGATGGACCTAGTGCCGGTATTACCATGATGACATCAATTGCTTCAGCATTAACCGGCAGACGTGTGAAACCTTATCTTGCGATGACAGGTGAGATCACTTTACGCGGACAGGTTCTTCCTGTTGGCGGTATCAAGGAGAAAATTTTGGCAGCCAAACGTGCAGGCCTGAAAGAGATCATTCTTTGCTGGCAAAATGAAAAAGATATCCAGGAAATCGATTCCTCTTTTATTAAAGGCTTGAAATTTCATTATGTGAAAACCATGCAGCAGGTGCTTGAGATCGCGTTATTATAAGGGGTTAAAAGGTTAAAGGTGGAAAATGAATTGCCCCATGTACAACGTACAAATCATCTTGCTTTTATATTTCAGGGCTTACTCTTTCACAAAACTTTAATGAACTTTCTTTTTACCGGAAATGTTATTATAACAATCAACAATGTTTTTCATGTTGGTTGTTTTAAGGGTTAAATTCCTCCATTTCCATGGAGGAATTTTTTTGATGCGGATCAAAAAGGGGCGATAAAGATTAATTTATACACCCCTTCGTTGTTAACCTTAAAACCTAAACTTTTATTTTTTTTCCAGAAGTTTAAAGAATTGATCAAGCTGTGGTAAAATAATAATGCGGGTTCTCCTGTTCGCAGCCCTTCCGGATGCGGTTTCATTTGATTCGACAGGAACATATTCACTTCTGCCACCGGCTGCCATATGCGATGGTTGCAAACCATATTTATACTGAAGGATACGTATTACAGATGTTGCCCGTTTTACAGAGAGGTCCCAGTTGTCCAGCAACACTCCCTGGTGATAAGGCACATGATCAGTATGTCCTTCTACCATAAACTCAATATCAGGCTGGGCTTTCAGCACCCTGGCCACTTTACCCAACACTTTTTTTGCTTTTTCCGTAACGGTATAACTGCCGCTTTTAAAAAGTAACTTGTCGGAAATATCGACATATACTACTCCCTTATCGACTTTCACATCAATATCTTTATCATTGAGATCGCCGATTGCCCCCTTCAGGTTGCTTGCCAGTGCAGCGTTTAATGAATCTTTATGTGCCATTTCAGACTGAAGGTCGCGTATGTAGGCATCTTTGGCACCCAGGTTTTCGAGTGACTGCCTGATGCTTTGCGCTTGTGTTTTTGATATTACAGACATATCTTCAAGTTGTTGAAGTGCCTGGGTGTTGTTTGCTTTCAGGAAGGCTATTTGTTTTTTTAGTGCATCGATCTGCTCCTGGTCATTTTTGGTTTTTTGTGTTAATGACTGATCACAGGCTGATTTTTTGTCCTGGCAATCTTTAAGGTCATTTTGCAGTGAACTGTACGATTTGTTCAGGCTGTCATATTTTGATTGCAGCGATTTGAATTTTTTGTTGCTGACACAGGAAATGAGCATTATCGGAAACAGACCGATTAGTGCCTTGTTGTTAATATGCATTTTTCTTTTTTTAATTAATGTGTAAAATTGTTTTTTTAAACAGGTAACACCATTTTCATCCATTGTGAAAGTAGTTTAACCGAAACGGAGTTTCAGTGTTTGCACATTCATTAACTGGTAATAAATATTTTCTTTCGATTACTTTGGCCATGCATTTTTTATGTAAAAAAATCTTCATAAAAGTGTACACGATAATAATATTCCTTTAAATATTTATTTTATCTGGTGAAATAGTCAGCAACTGCAATTTGGAATTTCGCATAAGCATGTCTGATATATCGAGCCCTGCCAGCGAGGATATGGTTGTTTCTTCCGGATTAACAACCAGGATATCTGCATTAACAGATTCCGCAAAATATAATGCCGTTCTTGCAATGTTATTACCGGAAATCAATCGGTGAAATATCTGGCAGTTTACGCCGGTTTTTAATAACCGGTAGGTTTCAACAAGCGTGTGTGAAACGGATGAATCGTAATTGTCGGAATTTTTTAGTTTGTTCAGCATCGAAACGAGATATACCGTAGTGTTTTTTTTCCATGCCAGCGGCATGAGCAATTCCAGCTTTCTTTTAGGGATACCTGACTGTACAGGTATGACAATGGATTTTATTTTATTATCAAGGGAGCCCGGCTTCGCGGTAAGCACTGCACACTTTGTTCTTTTGGCCAGGCTCCCCGGTGATATTGTTTTTTTAAAAGAAAAAAATTTTCTGTCGGACTGTTTCGCTACGATAATCAGTTCAGGTTTCAATTCAATTGCTTTCTCTTCAATGGCATTTTCAATATTTCGGGCACTTGTTAAGCTAATATGCACCACGGTGCCAGGTACTTTTTTTTCAATGTCGCTTTTGAGCTGGCTTAGTTGGGAACCCTGCTCACTTAACCCGTTGCCATTCTTTTTTTTTGATTTTATTACATGCATTAAATGAATGGAGGCGCCATCTTCGTCAATCAGTTCTGTAGCTTTGCTTACCGCCAGATTGGTGTTTGACGACAGATCAACAGGCAATAGAATATTTTTGAATGCAGGCACCAATACCTTATTATTAATCAGTGCAAAAATCAACAGGAATAATTAAGAAGTGGTTAAAACGGGATTAGAATCTGGTTAGAAAATTTTTTCTTATCTGCCGGCAGGCATTTCATTGAAGTATGCTGTAATTTGCCTGAATATACTCTTGTTATGCTGCTTTATGTCCGGAATTTTTGTACTAAATAATGAACGTTATGGGAGAAAGAAAAATATTAATTGTAGAAGATGAACGGAAAATTGCGGATACACTTAAAATCGGCCTTGCAGAAAATGGTTACTACGCAGAAGTTGCTTACGACGGACTGATCGGGCAAAAGTTACTGGAAACGCATTCTTATGATCTGGTAATTGTAGATATTAACCTGCCGGGTGTTAACGGTTACGAGCTTTGCCGGTTTATACGAAAAAGAAATGTCAACCTGCCCATCATTATACTAACGTCAATGAATACCCTAAATGACAAAATCGAAGGATATAATGCAGGAACGGACGATTATGTGGTGAAACCTTTCGAATTCAGGGAATTGATTATGAAGATAAGGGTGATGCTGAGAAGGTCGATGATCGAAAATATTCCTGTGGGAAATTTTTTGCGGGCGGCAGATCTTGAAATGAATTTGGATAAAAAAGAAGTAATCAGAGATGGGAAAAAAATTAACCTCACTGCAAAAGAATTCCAGCTTCTTGAATATATGTTGCGCAACAAAAACAGGATGTTGTCAAGGGCGGATATTGCTGTAAACGTGTGGGAAATGGATTTTGATTCAAATACCAACGTAATTGATGTGTATGTGAGTTACCTGCGGAATAAAATAGATAAAAATTTTTCCGAGAAATTGATACAAACACAGGTGGGTATGGGATATATTTTGAAAGATAACTAAGTGCTATGTCAGTCAGGTTTAGGATAACTTTTCTTTTTGCTGCAATTGTACTGGTTATACTAATGCTGGTATGCGGATCGGTGTATTATTTTTCTTTTAAGAACAGGGAAAACTATATGAAAACAAAGCTGACCAACTGGGCTATAACGACCGGAAGTTTGCTTAGTCAGTCGTCAGTATTTGGTCAGCAACTTATTCTCAAAATTGATGCATCTACCACGTTGGCGATGAAAGATAAGACCGTGCAGGCTTATGACGATTCCGGGAAAAGGAAATTCATATACAGCGATTATACCCCTGATACGGTACGGGTTGATAAAAAAATAATTGATAAGGCACAACAAGGAACTGATTTGTATTTTACATCCGGCAACCGGGAAGCTATCGCGCATTATTACAGGGATGCGAATTTTAGAGCTGTAATGATAACAGCTGCTTTTGATGAGGAGGGCAAGAAAAAATTGCAACAGCTGAAGTTTATTTTATGGCTGAGTTTTGCGGGAGGGATACTGATTGCCATTATTGCCGGTTATTTTTTTTCAAAACAACTGTTAATTCCTTTGCGGAAAATATCGGATGAAGTAAACGATATTTCAGCGCAAAGTATAAGCCGGAGAATTAAAGCCGGTAGAAGCAAAGACGAGTGGAATTATTTATCATCAACACTTAACGGGTTATTAAACCGGCTGCAGGAAAGTTTTGATACGCACAGAAGGTTTATCTCTAATGCATCGCATGAGTTAATAACGCCGCTTACTTCTATTTCCAGTCAATTGGAAATTTCATTAAATAAAGACAGGGATGCTGCAGCTTACCGTGCAGTAATGGAATCCATTTACCAGGATGTACGCAGATTGGGCCGGCTAACACAAACGTTGCTGGAATTTGCCCGTGCATCAGGTGACCCCAGCGGGTTAGAAATTGATCTTGTTCGTATTGACGAAGTGTTGCTTGCCCTTCCCGGTGAAATTTCAAAACTGAATAAGTATTTTACTGTTGTACTAAAGTTTGAAGACCTGCCGGATGAAGATGAAAAATTACTGGTATTCGGAAATGAAGAACTGTTGTTTACTGCAATAAAAAACATTGTCATTAATGCCTGTAAATATTCAGATGATCACGTGGCCAAAGTCAATCTTTCTTTTGAGAGAAATGTGATTAATATTTTAATTGAAGACCGTGGAAGGGGTATCCCCGAACAGGAAATAGAGAAGATATTTCAACCATTTTACAGAGTGGAAGATAATAATCCCGGCCAGGGGTTTGGACTTGGCCTGGCACTGGCGCAACAGATTATCAAATTACATAAAGGACAGGTTTCGTTGAAATCAGAAATCGGAGAGGGAACAAGTTTTACCATTGTGCTTCCCATGGCCGGAGGATTTTTAAAATAATGACAAATGCTTGCAGCAAAATAAGAATTTTATAGAAGTACACAGTTGAACGGTGTGCCGCAAGGATACCGGGCATAAATATTCTGCGGGTTTCAAAATAAAAAATCAGAATAATGTCTGAACACCGTGAGCAATTTTCGCTTCGTGTTCGAGCAACCATTTTTTTCTCCAGATTCCTCCACCGTAACCTACCAAATCATTTTTTGATCCAATCACGCGGTGACAAGGTACAACGATTACAATATTGTTTTTGCCGTTTGCAGAAGCGGCCGCACGAATTGCTTTTGTGTCACCCAGTTTTCTGGATAATTCAAGATAGCTTATGGTTTTTCCGAATGGAATGCTTAATAATTCGTTCCACACTTTTTTCTGGAACTCGGTGCCGGACTGGTTCATAGGAAAGTTGAAAATTTTTCTCTGTCCCTGGAAATACTGAATAAGCTGCTCAATAACATTAATAATTATTGGCGGAAGTTTTTTCTTATGGTCAATATGAGGCCTCTCAATATTATCAATAAAGAGAATTTCTGTAATGAAATCTTCTGTTCCGGCAATTTTAAGCAAGCCCAAAGGAGATTGATAATATGTGGAAAATATTTCAGACATACAGTTGCCCGGTTGCTGTAAAATGCACCAATAAGATACATTTGTGATTAACGATGACAATTAATTTTTTTAGCCGATTTTCCAACCGTTGTCTACTTTACGGTCGGGTTGTAATAAAACTACTTCTTTTTTGTCAGTATAAACTCCCAGAACAAGGCATTCACTGAAAAAATCAGCAATTTGTTTCTTGGGGAAATTTACAATAGCCACGATTTGTTTCCCCATAAGTTCTTCTTTTTTATATAACGCAACAATCTGGGCAGATGATTTTTTAATGCCCAGTTCGCCAAAATCTATGCTGAGTTGATAAGCGGGTTTACGGGCTTGCGGAAAATCGTTCACTTCGGTGATTGTACCGGTTCGTATATCTATTTTTTCAAAATCATCCCAAGTTATTATCATTGCAAAAATTTTAATGAACGATATATTGGAAATAAGAAAAATACAACTTTTCTGTTACTCGATTGTTCATTTTTTCCCGGTATGATTTGCCATTAAATCTTTATTATTAACTTCTCACAATTAAAAAATAAACAACATGAAACGAACAGCCAATGCAATTTGGAAAGGTAACGGAAAAGAAGGTGCCGGATACCTTACAACACAAAGTACAGCGCTAAATAACACACAATATTCCTATAAGTCCCGCTTTGAGCAGGGTGTAGGTACCAATCCTGAAGAGTTGATTGCTGCAGCTCATGCAGGTTGTTTCGCTATGAAGTTGAGTTTTGTATTGCAGGCTGCCGGGTTCACAGCGGAATCACTGGACGTAACTTCAACGGTAACTTTGGGCGAAGGTATTATTACCGGTTCAGATCTGGTTTTGAAAGCAAAAGTGCCTGGTATTAGCGAGCAAAAATTTCAGGAAGCTGCGGAAGATGCGAAGCAGAATTGCCCCATCAGTAAATCATTAAATACAAACATTACACTTGATGCAAAACTGCTGTAATTAAACTTGAATGCAGAACGCGAAAGACGTAACGCAATTCAAATGCATTTATCAATTTGCATTTTGGTATTTGCATTTAGCGTTTTGTATTCAGCGTTCTGCACCTGTTTTTCCTTGTTAATTTTGCATTCACTTAACAATTTCATCTCTTTTCTTATTTATCTTTACCCGCTATGAAAAGATATATAACTGCTTTTTCCCTGCTATTTATTGTAACAGTTACAGGACTTTATGCACAGGACCAGGACAGTTTGAATTTATTTGCGCCCAGGAAATATGATGCTCCTCTTGATAAACTTTCAGCCGGTGTTGGCGTAGGCTATGAGTACGGTGGTGTTGGCGCTAATGCAATTTTTTATCCCATAAAAAACCTCGGATTTTTTGGGGGGGGGGGATGGTATTATGTTGATCCGGGTTATAATTTTGGTGTAAAGCTAAGATTGTTCACGGGGGCGCCTTCAGTAACGATTATTCCTTATGCCGAATTTATGTATGGAACCAATACTTATGTGTACTATAAAAATGGGGGGTCATACAGTCAATTTCATATCAATAAGACTTTTTCCAATTTTACATTCGGCGGAGGTGTTGATATAAGGCCAGGCAATTCAAAGCTCGGTTTTCTCTCTCTGGCTTTGTATGTCCCCTTGAGAAGCCCTGACGTGAAGAATTTTAAGAATAATTATGTCGGTCAGATTAATTCTTCTTTAACTGCCAATAAATTATACTGGCTGAATGCTTCTATAGGATATAAGTTTATATTATGGAAGAATAATAAAGCTGCTATGTGGACAAGTAAGCCGAGCGATCAGAATTACTGAGCAGCTTTTTTCACCAATCACATTTTCTTCCTTTTGATAATGGCTGTTTATTGATCCGGGTAAAAGGGAATGCTGCCTTTTGATCAATTTTTTTCTCTGCGAATTGAACTTTGATGTAAATTCGAAACCTCATTTATTTTAAAGCCATAGAAAAAAATATTTCATGCAAAAGAAAAATTTATTTAACAGTTCACGCAGAAAGTTTTTAAAGAATTCAGCATTAGCAGCAGCGGGTTTTTACATTGTGCCCAGGCATGTGCTTGGCCGCGGATTCGTGGCGCCAAGTGATAAATTAATAATTGCCGGTATTGGTGTAGGGGGAAAAGGGGAAAGCGATTTAAAATATTTTTCTGACAGCGGCAAGGCTGAAATCGCTTATCTCTGCGATGTGGATGACAGGCAGGCAAAAACTTCAGTGGAACGTTTTCCTAAAGCCAAACGATATAAGGATTTCAGGGAAATGCTTTCAAAGGAAGCAAAATATATTGATGCGGTTTCGGTATCGACACCCGACCATACGCATGCTGTTGCAGCGATGGCCGCCATGCAATTGAACAAACATGTTTATGTTCAAAAACCGCTTACGCATGATATTTACGAAGCGAGAATGCTTACACAGGCAGCGCACAGGTATAAAGTAGTTACTCAAATGGGCAACCAGGGTTCGAGCGGGGATGGAGTCCGTCTGTTGCAGGATTGGCATGCTGCTGGTTTGATTGGAGATGTAAAAAAAGTGTATTGTTTTACCGACAGGCCAATCTGGCCACAAGGTATTGGCAGGCCATCTACGGCTTCGCCAATTCCTTCAGAATTGGATTTTGACCTGTGGTTAGGCACCGCTCCCAAAAAAGATTATTTTGAAGGGTTATTACCCTTCAACTGGCGTGGCTGGTGGGATTACGGTACCGGAGCGCTTGGTGATATGGCCTGTCATATCATGGCACCGGCATTTGCTGTACTGAATTTAGGGTATCCTGTTTCTGCGGAATGCAGCGTTGCAACAAAATATATTCAGAACTGGCAGAAAGCTTATTACCCGGAATGTGGCCCGATAGCTTCGCACATTACACTCATGTTTAAAGGAAAAAATGGAAAGCCCGATATTGAATTGCATTGGATGGATGGGGGTATCCAACCTACTCGTCCGCCTGAGCTTGGCGCCAATGAAGTGTTTGGCGATGGTGGTAATGGCACTTATTTTATCGGCACAAAAGGAAGCATGATGTGCGGTACTTATGGCATGAACCCGCAACTTCTGCCTACTTCAAAAACAAAAGAAGCAAAAGTTCCTCAGACGGTGAAAAGAGTTCCGAACGGCGATGAAGGCCATTATGCAGCATGGGTGGAAGCAGCTATGGCAGGTTATGGAAGTGAGAAAGCAAAAAATCTCAGCTCTCATTTTGATATTGCAGGGCCGCTTACTGAAAGTGTGTTGATGGGCAATCTTGCCATCCGCAGTTACGATATTCAGAAAAAAAGCACTAGGGGCGATGATGATCCTGATTATCCGGGCCGTCATATTAAATTGCTATGGGATGGGCCAAATATGAAGATCACCAACTTTGATGATGCCAACCAGTTTGTGAAGAGAACGTACAGGGATGGATGGAGCCTGGGGGTATAATAACAAGTATTTAATTACAAGATAGTAAGTCTTTGGCACTGATCAACATTATGGCTGATCAGCGCTTTGTTTTTTGAATTCAGACATTGAATTCTGTTCTTCATCGTTGTATTAATCACTTGCAATAAAAACTTTATTGAAGCAATATTGCGCATATTGAATTACTCCTCTGCAACAACTATGTCTCCAAATCATTCACCCATTCATCACATCTTCAAAATTTCTTTTCCCTGAAACGCATCTTTTGCATAAATTACCGGTTGGTTTGAGGCAAATTTGCAAACCATAGGCTTTAAAACTCTTAACTGATGTATGATATTTGTTGTATAGGGCATATTACACTTGACAAAGTGGTTACATCAAAATCTGTTGTACATATGGCCGGTGGAACTTCATTCTATTTTTCCAACGCCATTTGTAATATGGATTTAAATTACCTGCTCATCACTTCCCTGGCAAATAAAGAAATGCATTATGTGGATGACCTGCGTGCAAATAACATTCATGTAAATGTAACGGCATTATCGCGGCATACGGTTTACTTTGAAAACAATTATGCAGAAGACCAGGATCACAGGACACAGCGTGTGCTTCAAAAATCAGATCCGTTCAAAGCAGCAGATTTTCAACATGTGAAAGCAGCTTATTTTCATCTCGGCCCTTTACTGGCAGATGATATTCCTGTGGAGGTAATAAAACAATTATCGGAGAAAGGCAAAGTTTCCCTGGATGTACAGGGCTATTTGCGTAAGGTGGAAAATCAGAAGGTATATGCAATTGACTGGCCTGAGAAGAAAGATGCTCTGCAATACGTAAATATTTTAAAAGCGAATGAGTTTGAAATGCAGGTGCTTACCGGATCGGCCGATGTAAAAAAATCAGCCGGGATTTTATCCGACTGGGGTATTAAGGAAATTGTTATTACGCTTGGCAGCCGTGGTTCGGTAATTTTTGATGGTTCGCGTTTTTATCATGTCCCTGCATATAGCCCAATGATATCGGTGGTTGATGCCACGGGATGTGGTGATACATATATGGCAGGATACCTTTACCAGCGTTTCAAAGGAACCTCTTTTCAAAAGGCAGGTGAATTTGCTGCAGCGATGGCGACACTAAAAATCGAATCTTCAGGGCCGTTTACCGGAACAGAAAACGAGGTAATGGCTTTCCTTGCCACAGCAAATGAAAGAGCAGTATTTGGTATCTGACCATACAAATGAGATAAAATATCAAAAGAACTGCGCCAGTATTGAGGCTTTATGTGACACTATTTAATAATTGTTGTTTGATAATACTCGCTATATAATTCCTTTCGCGTTCAAAAATTTCTTTTTCCTTGCTTTTATCTTTTCTATAAATTACTGCTTCAAATTTTTTTAACTCTCTTAAGTAATTGTTATATGAAAAGAAAAAATGTTCCTGATTCGTCGCGCCGTAAATTTCTCTGTAACTCTTCGCTTGCTGCTGCAGGTTTTTTTATTGTTCCCAGGCATGTACTTGGCCGTGGTTTTATTGCGCCAAGTGATAAATTGGTAGTTGCCGGTATAGGAGCAGGCGGAAAAGGGGAGAGCGACCTGAAAAATTTTTTTGAAAGTGGTAGAGCCGAGATAGCCTATCTCTGTGATGTGGATGACAGGCAGGCTGCAAATTCTGTAAAGCGTTTCCCCAAGGCAAAATACTATAAGGATTTTCGGGAAATGCTACATAAAGAGCACAGGCATATCGATGCGGTTTCGGTTTCCACGCCGGATAATTGTCATGCTGTTGCTGCCGCTGCGGCCATGCAACTGGGCAAACATGTATATGTTCAAAAACCTTTGACACATGATATTTACGAAGCACGTATGTTAACGGAAATGGCAGCACGATATAAGGTGGTGGCGCAGATGGGTAACCAGGGTGCCAGTGGTGATGGCGTGAGGCAGATGCAAGAGTGGTATAATGCCGGAATTATCGGTGACGCGCATAAAATAATTGTTTGGACAAACAGGCCGGTGTGGCCACAGGGAACCGGTACCCCGAAAACAAAAGATGATATTCCTAAAGAACTCGATTGGGATCTTTGGCTGGGGCCTGCTCAGTTCCAGGACTATCATAAAGAATATGTGCCTTTTAACTGGCGTGGTTACTGGAATTTCGGAACAGGTGCATTGGGTGATATGGGCTGCCACCTGATCGATCCCGCATTTAAAACCGTGGGGCTCGGTTATCCTTCAGAAGTGGAATGCAGTGAAGGGACGATATATGAAAAAATGTGGACGCCTGATTATTATCCCGAAAGCTGCCCCGCATCTTCATCAGTGATATTAAAATTCCCGGGTAAAAACGGGAAACCGGATGTAAAACTTCATTGGATGGATGGTGGAATCCTTCCTGAAAGGCCGGATGAATTAGGGCCTGATGAAAGAATGGGCGGAGGTGACGGTGGCGTAATTATTGAGGGCACTAAAGGAAAAATGATGTGTGGAACTTATGGCGCAAATCCTATGTTATTACCTACTTCAAGAATGAAAGAAGTGAATGTGCCCAAAACCCTGGCACGAGTGCCAGAGGGGCATTATGCGCAATGGGTAAATGCCTGTATTGCTGGTTACGGAAAAAATGAATTGAGCTCGCCTTTCGAATACGCAGGGCCATTAACAGAGACAATCCTGATGGGCAACCTGGCATTGAGGAGCTGGAATATTAAAGGCACCGGCGGTTTCCCGGGAAGAAAAAAATTATTGTGGGATGCAGCTAATATGAAGATTACCAATTTTGACGAAGCCAATCAGTTTGTAAAACGGGAATACCGGCAGGGATGGGAAATTAAAATGGGATAGGCATTTGCGTTAAATAAGTATATATGCAAAGACTTCTGAAGTTTACGAATACTTTGGAAGTCTTTGTTGCTTAATCATATTCCAGGTTAATCGAACGCTTAACGGGTATTCAATGTATTCATTATCCTCGCTCGCGAAAATTGTTAAAAGAAAATTGACCTTAAGTGTGATTTTGTGACCCTTTCTGCGAATAATGATCAGGAACACTTAATGAATGACATGCAAACTGACCAGGAAGAATTTCTGCGGTTAATTGAGGAAAATAAGCGCATTATTTTCAAGATATGTAATTCATATTGTTATAATAAAAATGATCATGACGACCTTGCACAGGAAATTGTCTGCCAGTTGTGGAAATCCTGCGGCAAATTTGATACAGAATATAAGTTTTCAACCTGGATGTACAGGATTGCTTTAAACACGGCCATTTCATTTTACAGAAAAGAGAAAAAATCTGCCCCGACAGTTCCACTGACGGAACATTTGTTACATGTTGAAGATAATGACGGCGGCACCGGCATTTTGGAGGCAAAAATAAACTCGCTTCATCAATTTATTAATGAACTGAAAGCGCTTGACCGTGCATTAATGATACTTTACCTGGAAGAAAAAAATTACAGCGAGATAGCTGAAATACTTGGCATTACTGAAACAAATGTGGCAACGAAAATCAGCCGTATTAAAGAAAAGCTGAAACAAAAATTCCTGACTATAAATTATTGAAAAATGGAAGATATGGAATTGAAAAATATATGGAAAGAATATGACAGGAGGATTGAGGAATCAAAAATATTGAATATGCAGTCCTGGGCCCTGAACATAAAAACCTATGAGTACCTGCAAACACAAAAGGCGAAATCTGGGCTGAATGCATTAAGCGGTTTTAAGAAATGGATGATCTTTGCCGGAATATTATTTATTGCATTCCTGGTATTATTGATAATAAAATCGCTGAAGTTTCAGAATATATATTTTATCGGTTCTCTTTCTTCCATTGTTATATTTAATATACTTGCAATCATTTTTTATCTCAGGCATATTGTCCTGATTCATGAAATTGATAATACCGAAAGCCTGGTTGAAGTACAGGAAAAAATTGTTAAGCTGCAAACATCAACTCTCCGGATCACTAAAATACTTTTTCTGCAAACTCCGTTTTATTCTACTTTTTTCTGGAGCAGGGCGATGATTACAGGAAACCCGACTGCTTTTTTCTTTATAGCCGTTCCTGTTACTTTATTTTTTGCAGCCCTGTCAATATGGCTTTACAGAAATATCAATTACCATAATGCCGGGAAGAGATGGTTCAGGATATTGTTCAGCAGCAAAGAATGGACTTCTATAATAAAAGCCGTTAATTTTTTAAAAGAAATTGAGGAGTTCAAAAAAGAGGCTGTTTGATTATTGACTGAATTTTACCGGAATTTTATTTGCCATTTTAAGCCGGGGGTTTTTATATTTTATAACGAATTATTTACCTTCACTTCCGGTAATACATGTCAATTTTACAATTAAATTCCGGTTTTACTCATTCCAGATCATACATTAAATAGTAATTCATGAAACGGATCAACATAATGCTTGCCACTTGGGTATTAGCTTTAATTATTTGCCAGGCAAATGCACAGACTGTAAGAACACAAGACTTTGATAAAGGATGGAGATTTTATTTGGGAGATGTTGCTGGTGCAGAAAAAATAAATTTCAAGGATGCCGGATGGAGGGAATTAAATGTTCCGCATGACTGGAGTATTGAACAAAAATTCGATGAACATAGTCCTACAACCACAAGTGGCGGTGCCCTGGTTGGTGGTATTGGCTGGTACAGAAAAACATTTACTGTTCCCGTTTCTTCAAAAAATAAAAAAGTGTTTATTGACTTTGACGGCGTGTATATGAACAGTGAAGTTTGGATCAATGAGCATTATATCGGCAAAAGGCCTTATGGGTATAGCTCTTTCCGCTACGAACTTTCACCCTACCTGAAATTTGGTAATGAAAAAAATGTGTTGGTTGTTAAGGTGAACAATGCACCTCAACCTAATTCACGCTGGTACAGCGGTTCAGGTATTTACAGAAATGTTTGGCTGGTGACAACAGAAAAAATATTTGTGGATCACTGGGGTACTTTTATAACCACTCCAGTAATTTCAAAAAACTCAGCGGTTGTGCATGTTGAAACAAGGGTTAACAATTTAGCGGGCATGCAGGCCTCACTCTCACTCACTACAATTGTATATGATGCATCAGGAAAGGAAATTGCCAGAAAAGAAAACTCTTTATCTCAAATAAAAGACACCCAAGTGCAGTTTGGGCAGGACGTAGATATCGTCAATCCTGTTCTATGGTCGGTTGACAACCCGGCTTTGTACAAAGCAGTAACCCAGGTTTCTGCGAATGGAAAATTACAGGATGAATATGTTACAAATTTTGGCATCAGGTATTTCGAGTTTGATGTGGACAAGGGGTTTTCACTGAATGGAAAACATCTCAAAATAAATGGGGTTTGTAACCACCATGATCTGGGATGCCTGGGAACTGCTATTAACTACCGTGCTTTGCAAAGGCAATTGGAGATATTAAAAGCAATGGGTTGTAATGCGATCCGTACTTCTCATAATCCGCCGGCGCCAGAGCTTTTGGAGCTTTGTGACAAAATGGGCTTCCTGGTTATGGATGAAGCATTTGACATGTGGAAGATGGAGAAAAACAAATATGACTATCACCTGTACTGGGATGAATGGCATAAAAAAGATCTGGAAGATATGGTGCTTCGCGACCGTAACCATCCGTCAGTAATTATATGGAGTATCGGTAATGAGATTAATGAAGGATGGGAAACAAAAGATTCCACTGAAAATAACCCCGGCTTTAAAATAGCTAAAGAACTGGGAGAAATTGTTCATTCTTTGGACGTTACAAGGCCCATTACATCTGCATTAAATAATCCAAATACGAGCAACCCTATTTACAGGTCGGGTGCTTTGGACTTAGTCGGATATAACTATGATAATAATAATATCGCTCATTTTCATGATCGTTTCCCCGGAAGAAGATTCATAGGCACGGAAACTGTTTCTGCATTGGAAACACGTGGCCATTATGATATTTATCTTCCATCTGACAGCATACGCCGCTGGC